>JGI12109J20283_10252266_pt1 | contig 16150 bp, 12 predicted proteins | sample ElkSlonscriptome_12_FD_20283 | JGI IMG/M metagenome (IMG submission 20283)
CTTTACCTTGACTTTGAATCCAGGCTGCTGAATGAATGGAAGGCTCCTTTGCTGAATGATTTTTTTGCCATGATCTGGTTTGGTATGCTGCAGAAATATGCTACCCGCTTCATCATGAGCGATAATCCCAACATCCATAATGACTTGCTGTGCGGCAGCAGCGACATTATTTCTACCCAGCCGATACACCGTACGATTGAGATTGCTACTTTTATTAATGAACATCCGCCCTTGAAAGAACTCTTTTCCGAGAACGATCCGGCAGGTATCTGGTCAGAATTAAAAGACGGGCGTGAGGAAGAGAAATTGCAGTTAAGAACCAAGATTGAGCAGTACATTGACGATTTTGGTGAGAGATGCATCGGGGAGCTTAAGCTTGAAACCATATCCTACGAGCAGGACCCCTTAAAATTTATCAAAATTCTGAAATCATACGCGGAACAGGGAATCACGGCCCGGGCTACTTCCAGCGATATGGAGACAAAGCTGAGGGAAGCAGCCGAGAAGCAGCTTCAGGAAAAGTTGCAGCGCAAGCCCCTGAAGAAAGCCTGGCTGCGGTTTGTCCTCAGACAGACCCGAAGCCTGGTCAGTGGCAGAGAAAATCTGCGCTACGAGCGGACCCGGGCCTTCGGTATCGTAAGAAAGATTTTCTCACACATCGGTGAAAAGTTTTATCGGGAAGGTTTACTCAGCGATCCCCGGGATGTATTCTATCTCACCAAAGAAGAAATCTTTGCCTACATAGAGGGGCGGAGCGTAACCACTAATCTGAAGGACCTTACGAAATTACGTAAAGCTGAATTTGAGGCTTTTCAGGAAATGCCGCCTCCCGCAGAAAGGTTTCCAACCTACGGTGTGGTCTACAGCCACAATGACTTTTATGATGATGCCCGCCAGGAGGCTGACCAAAAGGGAGACTTGAAGGGCATTGGTTGTTGCCCGGGAAAAGTGAAGGCAAAGGTTCGGTACATCAAAGATCCCGAAGAGGTAGAATCCCTGGATGGCGACATCCTTGTCACGTCCAGTACCGACCCGGGCTGGGTTACGCTGTTTCCCAGCGCTTCGGGCATTATCGTGGAAAGAGGGAGTTTGCTGAGCCATTCGGCCATCGTAGCACGGGAAATGGGTATTCCATGCATCGTATCAGTTTCCGGCCTGTTAAAAAGACTGCAAACTGGCGATATGGTGGAAATGGACGGGAGTTCCGGTGACATTTTTATCTGCAAGCCATGAGCCATAACAGTATCCTTTTTGACCGGATCCGCTATGCAAACTGCTGGGAAGACGCCGACATCCTGCTGGAAGGGCTCAGTCCAGAAGCCGGTAGCCGGATACTTTCCATCGGTTCCGGAGGTGATAACAGTCTTGCCTTGCTTACCACAGATCCCGCGTTGGTAGTCGCTGCCGACGTCAACGTGAATCAACTGCACCTGATAGAATTGAAGAAGGTTTGCTTCCGGCTACTGGAGCGTGAGGAGACGCTTTCTTTTCTGGGTTTTCAGGCGAGTAATAGCAGGATAGAAACTTATCAAAAAATTAGAGCAGGTCTTCCTGCAGAAAGCCAGTCTTACTGGGAAAATCATCTGCCGTGGATTGAAAAGGGAGTGGTACACCAGGGGAAATTTGAAAAATACTTTCAGACGTTCAGCAGGAAGCTTGTTCCGCTCATCCACGCCAAATCGGTAGTCAGGGGTCTGTTTTCTAAGAAGTCGGATGAAGAGCAATGCCAGTTTTACCACAAGCGTTGGAATACCTTTCGCTGGAAGCTTTTTTTCAAAATATTTTTCAGTAAAGCTGTCATGGGGCGCCTGGGCAGGCACCCTTCCCTAATGAAGGAAGTAAAGGTACCGGTAGCCCGGTTTATTTTTGAGCGGGCAGAGCGGCATCTCAGTACGGTCCGGGCCCAATCCAATTACATCCTGTATTATGGCCTGAATGGTGATTTTGGCGAACACCTTCCTCGCTATCTGCAGGAAGGCCACTATGAAAAGATCCGGCAAAATATTGACCGGCTGGTAGTAAAACAGGGCTGGATACAGAATGTAGCCCAGGCCAATCCACCTTTTCAGTACATGAACCTGTCCAATATTTTTGAATACATGAGCAGTACTCAATTCACTGAAGTTACCCCTCTGCTGATGAACGCGCTAGACTCCGGTGGAAAAGTAGCCTATTGGAATCTGATGGTTCCGAGAAAGCTTTCTGATCATTTTCCTCATGAGTTCCAATACTGCAAATGTGAATCGGAGCGGCTGACTGAAAAAGACAAAGGGTTTTTTTATCTTAGTTTCAACCTGGACCTAAAGCTATGAATGAGGAATGGATGAATATGATTTGGTTGGGCTGCTGTTTTCTTGCGCTTTTTGGCGTGTCAGAGCTCCTGTATCATAAGTTTAAGGTACACGTAGAAGTTACCCGCAAAATCTCCCATGTGGGTACTGGCATCCTGACCCTGGCCTTTCCGCTATTTTTGCAAAATCAGTGGTCGGTCTTTTTGTTGTGTTTCAGTTTCCTGCTGATCCTGATTTTTAGCCTTAAATTCAATTTTCTCCCATCCATCAACGCTATTGACCGGGCTTCCTATGGTTCTTTACTCTACCCAGTCGCCGTATATCTGAGTTTCCTGGTGTACCAATACGTAGGCCATCAATCCGTTTTCTTCTACTTGCCGGTACTTACACTGGCTATTTGCGATCCTATTGCCGCTTTTATCGGAAAAAAAAGGCCCTTGGGAAGATACCGCAACGGTCTAAAGACCCTGGTAGGCTCTTTTGCTTTTTTTCTAAGTGCCTTCATCCTCGCTTATGCTTTGCTGATCATGCTGGTGGATGCCATGGACTACTTTCTGGCTTTCAGATTCGCATTCGCCCTTAGCTTAGTGGCCACTATTATGGAGGCAATCAGCAGCCGAGGTTTTGATAACCTTACGATCCCGCTCGGGGTAGGCACTACTTTATTGCTGATTCTATGAGAGGGCCAACGATTGACAGACATAGCAGCCTGGCGGGGCTGCAGGAGAAACTTGAAGAATCTTTGTGCCATATTTATCCCCCGCATAGCGACCGTCTGCGCCAGCCGGAGCAGGTAAACACCGAATATTTTCAGTCTGCTTTCTTTCTAACAAATAATGGGAAATTTGTAGCCCGGGCCATCCTGTATCATAATCCCGGAATTTCCCTGGAGGGCGCCGAAAGCCTGCTGGTTGGTAACTTTGAATCAGTGAACGACAAAGGATATGCGGCTCAGCTATTAGCCCGCATTGAGAGCGAAGCACAAAAAAGGGGAGCGGCATGGCTAATCGGACCGATGGATGGCAGTACCTGGGATAGCTACCGTTTTACGGTTAAGGCAATACAGCCCTTTTTCCTGGAGCCGGTGCACCCCCTCTACTACCATGAATTATTTGCAGATTATGGTTTTAAAAAAATCAGGCCATACATCAGTTGCCGGGTAGATGTTACCGATACACCGGATGATGCCCATGAACGAATCGGCAAATTTCTTGAAGAAAAGGAGATCTCCCTGCGGCCGATTGACCTGGACCACTATGAACAGGAACTGGATCGTATCCATGCCTTTACGCTGGAAGCCTTTGCCACCAATTTTCTTTTTTCACCCATTAACCGAGAGGCATTTAAGCAGAAGTACCGCAAGGTAAAAGCGATGATGCACCCTACTTTCACGCTGCTTGCCCAAGACAGCGGTCATCGTTTGGTAGGCTGTATTTTTTGTGTAGACGATCTGCAGAACGAAAAAGAAAAAACATTGATCATAAAAAGCATCGCACGGCATCCAGATCCCCGGTGGAAAGGCCTGGGACGGCTCCTGACCAGCTATATTCATCAAAAGGCACAGGCAGCGGGCTACCGGGCAGTGATCCATGCTTTTATGGACGGAGAAGGATACTCCCGACCCATTTCTGCAACCTTTGCCGAAGAAGTGATCAACGAATACGCGCTTTATGCTAAAAAAATAAAGTGCCCATGAGTGCTGAAACCTTTAACATCGTAGACCTCTTTTACCACACTGCCAGAAAAATACCCGGGAAGAAAGCTATTATTGACCGGGACGCGTGTACCATTACCTTTGGTGAGCTGCAGCATCAGGTTGAAAGTGCTGCCCAGTTTTTTCTCCATAAGGGCATTGGCAAAGGTGACCGAGTCCTCGTTTTCATACCCATGGGAGTGGACTTGTACCTGAGTGTGCTGGCATTGTTTCGCATTGGGGCCATTGCGGTTTTCCTGGACGAATGGGTAGGATTGAGGCGTCTGCGTAAGTGCTGCCGGATAGCCGACTGCAAAGCATTCATTGCCGGCTGGAAAGTGATGACTATCGGCTGGTTTATTCCTGAGATCAGAAAGATACCGATCAAAATCTCACCGCCCTACAAGGCAATTTCAATGACCACGTCTTACCCATTAACCCAGAAGAACGACACTGCTTTGATCACCTTTACCACCGGCAGTTCGGGTATGCCTAAGGCGGCGAAGCGCACCCACGGATTTTTATGGGAGCAGTTCAAGGTCTTGCAAAATATCATTGACCCAAAGCCGGATGATGTAAATATGCCGGTGCTGCCCATCGTATTGCTGATCAATCTTGCCACAGGAACACCTTCGGTCATCGCTGATTATAAATCTCACAAACCGCAAAGCCTGAAGCCAGCAAGAATAATGGAGCAAATCAAAGAACACCGAGTCAATGGCCTGATTGCTTCTCCTTATCTTGTAAAAGAACTGGCCAAGTACCTGATCCAAACGAACGGACATTTACCTGATTTAAGAAAAATTTTTACGGGGGGTGCCCCGGTTTTTCCGGAAGACGCAAGTATTCTACTGCAGGCCTTTCCCAGAGCGGATATTGAGATACTATACGGCTCCACCGAGGCCGAGCCTATTGCTTCGGTTGGCGGAGAAAAACTGGCCGCTCAGCCGGATGTCAGCAAAGGCCTGTGGGTGGGTAAGGTAGATAGCAGTGCCTGTGTCAAAATCATACCCATTCATGATGTGCCCCTGAAAATTGAGAACGATACTGAATTGCTGGAGTATGAGCTTGCGGACTGCGAAATCGGTGAGATCATCGTTTCCGGCAGCCACGTGCTTCGCGAGTATTTTAACAATACCCAGGCTTTGGCCCGGCAGAAGATTTTCGTGGGTGACCAATGCTGGCACCGTACCGGGGACAGCGGCTTTAAAGATGGAGATCAGCTTTATCTGACCGGGCCTTGCCACAGCATGATCAGGGAACAGGGGTACTGGCTTTCTCCCTTTATTTTCGAGCATCATCTGCAAAGCCAGGCGGGAGTAGCAGCCGGCACCCTGATGATGTGGCAAGGAAAGCGAACGGCGGTATTGGAGACAGAGGGAAAAGCAAAGCAAAGAGAAATTGCGCAGCAAGTAAAGCAGCACCCTGACATTGACGAAGTCATTTTTATCAATAAGCTACCCCGGGATCCTCGTCATTTTTCTAAGATTGACTACAAGAAGCTAAAGATTATGTTGTCATGAAAGCACTTATTAAGTGGAAATGGATCTGCCTGGCCGTTGTACTATTGCTGGTTCCCGTGTTTTGGCCGGGCGTCAAAACAGCCCTGAATGTAGACAACAGCCTGAGCATCTGGTTTCTTGATGATGATCCACAGCTACAACGTTACCGGGAGCTGCAGGAAAAGTTTGGCAATGACGAAACGGTTTTTTTACTCGTCAGGAACACCCGGGAATTACTGGAGGATGACTTTCTGGAAAGACTCAGGTTGTTCAGCGACTCGGTGGCTAACCTGCAGCAAACCGGCTCCGTCATCTCCGCTGGTAATGTGAGAATTCCCAAAGGCAGGATGCTGGGGATGGTCAATACAGTCTCACTCGCTGATGCTGGTTTAGACGTAAGCGAGCGCAAAGAATTAATGAACCAAAATCCGGCGTTAAGCCGGCAGCTTTTCACAGAAGATTTTCGCGCTACCCGTATCCTGATCCAGCCTTATCAAGGTGCCGGCTATGAAGAAGAAAGAAAAGCCTACCTGGCTCAGTTACGAACCCTTGCAGATAATTATTTCAAACAGGAATCGTTTCACCTGGCGGGTGTTGGGGTGATCTATGATGCACTGAACAGGCTCTCGGAACAGGAATTCGGGGTCTTTCTGGGCATTGCGTATTTGCTGATTTTTGTACTCATTTTTTTGATTTACCGGAGTTGGCGACTTTTAGTTTGGATATTGCTTACCGTTTCACTCGCTACCTACTTTACCCTGGGAATTTATGGGCTCTTCGGGTTGAGGCTAAACCTGATGACCAGCCTGATACCCGTCATTGTCACCTTACTGGGAGTGATGGATATCATACATATTACTAATCAGCATTTTCAGGGAGCGCCAAAAAATGATACAAGGCTGGTTTTACAAAAAACCTGGGCTCCCTGCCTCTACACCAGCCTGACCACCATGGCCGGTTTTCTTACCTTATTTGTCAGCCCGATGCCCATACTAAAGCATTTCGGCATATTCTCCGCTTTAGGCATCTTGCTGAGCCTGCTGTTGAGTTTTTTGTTTGCCACTTTCTTCCTGGCTAACCTAAACCTTCCGTCACGTTCTTACAATTTGTTGAAAAGTATTCTAGACAGTATGTCAAAGTTTGCGGCAGGCAGAAAATACCCGGTGATTGGAAGCTTTTGTTTGTTGCTGGGTATTGCTTTTTGGGGCATTTTAAAAGTTGAAGCAGATTCTGATACCCTGGGCTACTTGCCTGAAGATCATGTTGTACAGGAAGATCACCGAATGATTGAAAAAACCTGGGGCGCCTACTTACCCATTGAGTTTTTAGTATCTCCGCCTGACAGTGTTGCTTTCTGGGATCCCGAACTGATTACCGGGATAGAAGAATGGACAAGCAGGTCAGCGAGTATGGTGGATGGCTTCGAGCAAAGTTTTGGCTTTCATTCTCTGTATCAGATCAGTTCGCAGGGGTCCGCAGGCGATGACTGGCGGGCAACTATGAACAGCCGGGTGAAGATGCTGCAGAGTCACCGTTACCTGGTGCGACAGTACCCTGATCTATACCAGCGTTTTATGCACGACTCCTCGTCTACCGCCAGGGTTACTTTCTTCACCCGTATGACTACCGCCGACGGACTTACCAGCAGCTTACAAGAAATTCAGCAACTGGCTGAAGAGAGCCTTTCACAAGGTGTCAGCCTGGAGCCGGCGGGCTATCAGCCGATGTACGCTACCATCATACAATTCGTGATAGATACCCAGGTGAGAAGTCTGCTACTATCTTTTGTTATCGTCTTAATATTGCTCCTGGTTCTACTTAGGGATGTGAAGCTTGCCTTATTGGCACTGGTGGTAAATCTGATCCCGATTATCCTGATTTTTGGCATCATGGGCTACTTCGACATTCACCTGGATACTGCTACTGCCAGCATCGCGGCTATCGTGTTCACCGTCTGTATTGATGATACGATTCATTTCATGTACTATTATAAGGAAGGCAAAGGCGTACATGCGACGATTCAGTCAGTAGGTGTGGCTATTACCGTTACCAGCCTGATCCTGTTTATTGGATTTGGTTCAATGGTGTTTGCCTCACTCATGACGGTCGTTTACTTTGGGTTGTTGATTTCCCTGGCAGTCCTGTTCGCGTTTTTTAGTCATATTTTTCTCTTCTCTCTGTTGAATCGCCAGGCGAGGGAAGCCGTAAAAAAGTAACAGTAAAACGTAGCTTCCCCGCAAAGAAAGAAGTAGTAGGAATATGATTGGGTTCTTACTCGCGCTTCATTGCTGAGCTATGTCAGCCGTATCGCTTAGGTATACTACATGGGGTTATTTAGCTGAGATAGCCGTTACATCGAGTATAGTGGTAGCTCAGTCATATTTCTGCGGAGTATGGGAGATGCACCTCTTTTCCATTTTCTACACACTTCACCGGAATATTCCGTATTTTCCGTAGTCAAGAACATCGCGTTAGTAATCGTTATGCCCTTTGTATCGTCTAGTATTTTCCATAAAGCGGTCAATCTGGCGCTGGCTGAAGGCCTGGACCAGAACCTGCTGATAAACTTGCAGGAGGAAACGGAAGCGTTTCGGGAAGCCAAGTACTTACCTATTGCGTATCTGATTAAAATCTACGAGGCCGCGGATCAGTTTCTATCTCCTGGTTTCGGAATCCGGCAGGGCAGACAAATGTCATCCGATGACTACGGGACGCTGGGACTAAGCTGGAGAACCTGCTGGCAAGCCAGGGACATCCTGATGCGTACAGAAAGGTATATGATCCTGGTGACTGACCATGGCTCGGCTAGTATAGTAGAAAAAGAAGGCATGACTCACTTTATCTTAAAACGTGAAGCTAACCGCAGGGGCGTGGCCATGGCTAACGAAACCAGCTTTGTGATGATTACCCGCATTTTGCAGGAAGTGACGGGCCAGAATATTTACCCCCAGAGAGTCACCTTCAAGCATACGTCTATGCATGCAACCCTGTTTGGCGATTATTTTCACTGCCCGGTACAATTTGACGAACGTGAAAATGCGCTTTGGTTTCGCACGGCAGATTTAGACATACCTACGCTGAAAGCGGACAAACTGATCCAGCAATACCTGACGGAACGTATGGAGGAGGAAAAAAGTGGTATCAGTATGTACGCCGATACTTTACTGAGCGAAATACAACGTCTTATCAAAGAGGCGCTCCCCAGTGGTATTCCCAGTATCATTCAAATAGCCGGTCACTTAGCGATAAGTGCCAGAACCCTAAAAAGGAGGCTGAGCGAAAAGGGAAAAACCTTTAGAGAAATGGTGCAGGACGTGCAGCGGCAGGAAGCACTTGACCTGCTGAAAAATACCCGGCAGAGCATCAGTGAAATTGCTTTCTTGACCGGCTTCTCCGAGCAGAGTGCCTTTAACCGGGCTTTTAAACGCTGGACCGGGCACGCCCCTTCCGACTTACGAAAAAATGCTTAACAGGGGTTATTGGCCCCAACTGTCAAACTTATGGCATCAAGTGTCAATCTTTGGCGTATGGGCTTTCGGATATTTACTTCTGTAACAAAAACACGTAAGTAATATGAAAGCAATTATAAGCATTCTTATCAGCCAGTATTCTCATATGATAGCCAGTGAAAAAGCTCACGGCAAGATTCTGATATGTTTGCATTCTATACGATATTGCTACTGATTAAAAACTCCAGCGCATCCGTGTGTACAAACTTTTGAGCAGTGCCTGGTATTTATCATTCTCATTAGAGAAAAAAAGCTGCCCAATCATGTCTATCTCCCAATTACTTCCCAGGGAGACACTTACCGTTGGGTTCCAAAAGGTAGCGGCTTCCCCGGGAAAATACATGCCGGCCAGCCCACCGCTTACCAGAGGATGAAAAGCGTAACTACTTTGCAGAAAAAATGAAAACCGGTAGGGTGATAAATCTCTGGCTGTAAGTCTGCCCTGGTTGAAAGACAGAAAAGGAAAATCATCAGGTTGTTTACTTCCATCTGTATTCAGCAAAAATGACCCGTGGAGATAGAGTGAATTCTCAAATGAATAATCGGCAGAAAGCGTAGCTAGTAGGGCTGGGGTAAGAGAATTTTCCGTATAGGGGTGAAAATAGGACACTTCTCCTTTGAAACCAGCATTTTTGATATTACCAGCCCAACCCACCCCCAGTGCCAGATCTTCACGGGCTTTTCCTCCCAGCAACTGGATATCGTAATTCCATAAATTGATCTGCCATAAGCCGGCAATTACCATCTGATTGAAGTCTTCATGAACGCTGGTAGCCAGTTCCACACTAGAAGCAAAGCCAGTATATTTTTTTATTCTGAGGGCATCACTGCCTGGCCTCTCTTCATAGTCAAAATCAAAAAAAGAATACGCATTAAACAGATCGTTAGGATTCCATACCAGATTTTTACCCCAGTTGATACGTTGCCGCCCTACACGGATCTCCCAGTCATTTTTGTACCACTCCAGGTAAGCACGGTCAATCATACTATGAACTACCCAGCTTTTACTGTCAAGTGCAATTACTGACAGATCAAGATAATCGTTATTGACATCAATCATTTCGCTATAGTTGGGTATTGTTTTTACGAGGTCTCCTACAAAAAACCGGCTGCGAACTTCCAGATACGCATTCAGTGAGGAGGTAGGAAACCATTTGAAATTCAGGCGGTTGTGCACCAGGTTGTCTGCCATCGTAGTCTCAAGCCCCTCTACCTGGATGATCGATACCATGTCTTTGACATATCCGTGAAGGCTCCATTTTTTCGGCACACTGATATCTTCTTCCTGGGCGATTGCCGGGGTGAAGTGTACTCCGGCCCAGGTGAAAAAACAAAACAGAAAATGCCCAACGCATTTGCAGCATTTCATGAATGGTATATTATTCATTTATACCCATTGTGTTGACTGTTCTGTGGTAATATCAGATTCTATTTGTCCGTCAACGAGTCGAACGACCCGACGGGCTCGGTCGATGACCCTCTGGTCGTGTGTGGAAAAAATAAAGGTCATATGTTCATACTTGTTTAATCGGGCCATCATATCCAACAGGTTTTCGGTAGATTTTGAATCCAGGTTGGCAGTAGGCTCGTCTGCCAGCACAAACTTGGGTTTGGAAGCCAGTGCTCTAGCTACTGCCACCCGTTGTTGTTGTCCGCCGGATAACTCGGAGGGACGACTGTTCATTCGGTCCTCGAGACCGACTTCTTTTAGTAGTTCAATAACGCGTTGGTCTCTCTCTCGCCGGGATTTTTTCTGCAGTAGCATCACAAATTCAATGTTTTCTTTGGCGGTGAGTACTGGAATGAGATTGAAAGCCTGGAATACAAAACCTATATTATTCAGGCGAAAGTCAATAAGCCGGTTTTTTTTAATAGCCGAAATGTCAGTACCATTTATATACACCTTGCCTTCGCTCGGATAATCCAGGCCTCCGATCAAGTTGAGCAGAGTAGTCTTTCCTGAACCTGATGGGCCTACCAAAGCAGTAAATTCTCCTTTTTTTATGCTAAGATTTACCTCGCTTACTGCCTTTACTGGAACAACATGATGAGCGTATACTTTGGTGAGATTTTTCGTTATGATGACCTCTTTCTGCTGATTCATAGTGACGTTGGTTAGATTTTTCTAATCGCTGTTACCGGGTTAAGCCGGATGGCAGTAATGGCTGGGTAGACAGAAGCCAGTAAAGCAGCCACAGCGACCATGATCATAATTCGCACGTAATAAATATTGTCTAGGTGTGGGTAGATAATCGGGTTAAAGCCTAATGCGGCATATCCTTCTTGGTAAAGTCCCGACAGGTCTAGTCCATACTGACCCAGCAGTTGATTAGTAGTATAAGCAAGCACCAAACCTACAGGGGTGGCTATCATTACCAGGAATATGGTTTCTAGAGAGACCATTCCAAACAGTTTGGTTTTATTCATCCCGATAGCCATCAGCATACCAATTTCGCGTACCCGTTCCAGTACCGCCATCAACATGGTATTGACAATTCCAAAAGAAAGAGCTAATAGAATAATGACAAGAAATATAATAATATACTGGTCTAGGGATTCAATCATATACCTTAGCTCCGGTGCCAGTTCTTTCCATGACTCAATCTGTATATCTTGGTATTGCTGCTGTAGGGCACCCTGAAATTCTTCCAGTTTATCCGGATCTTTTAGCATAATGGCTACCTCATGGAATTCGTCTTGCAAGCCCAGAAGAGCACGTAGGTCTTGGGATTTTACAAACAGATGCGTTTCATCGTAGGTTGTATTTGGGGTTTTATAAATTCCGGCAATCCGGAAAGCTCCTGCTACCAGGTGCCCTGACGTATCTTGAAAAGTGAGTACAATTTTGGAGCGTATCTTCACTTTCAGTTTGTTCGCCAGTTTTTGGCCAATGACGATTCGGTTTCTCTCTTCTTCGTCCAGGTAGCTGCCCTCAATAATCTTGTCCTGCAGGCCGGTTACTGACTGCTCTGCTTCTGGCGAAATGCCCAAAAACTGCCCTCCGGTACTGCTAATGGCAGAGGCCACCATCCCGGATGCCAGTACCCTGGCTGAGGCGGCCTGGGTACGTTCGTCGTTGAGTGTTCGCTGCAGGAGTGATTCGCCTTGAGGAATGTAATACCTTGGGTCCTTATCTTTCTTAAACTCAGGATGATGCATCTGTAAATGTGATACTTCATTCTCAATAGCATCTTCCAGGCGTTGGTCAATAATACCAAATGCATAGGCCATGATAAACGTACCTGCCCACAGACCTAAAGCTACGGAGATGATGACCAGCAGACTCCTCATCTTGTTCCTCCATATGTTTCGCCAGGCAATTAGCAGTAGCATAACAACGTATTTTTATGAGATAATTTTTTAACCCCGCATAGCAGAAACTGGGTCTAATCGCCCTATTTTTATCATGGGGTACACTGACAGTACCAAAGCAATAACCATTACCACAATAGTTTGAGAGTAAAAGATCATCGGTTCTATAGAAAAGTAGAAGATAGGCTCAAACCCGAAGTTTTCGTAAGCCTCTGAAAGCTCTCCCGTAATTCTGATAGGAAACTTGTAAAAGTAAAGTACTACCGGAAGACTCAGTAGCATCCCAGTCAGTGCGCCCAGTATGGCAATTATTATATTTTCAATAATGACAATGGAGGATAACTTGAGTTTTCGCATGCCGATGGCTATCAGTACACCAAATTCAAACTGACGTTCTACTGTCATCATCAGGATTGTACCGAAGATACCGAAGGTAATAAGCAAGTATAAAACAAAGAGAAATACGTTGTTTTCAGCACTTTCACCCTGGATGATCTGATCGAGCTCAGGCAGGAGGGTTTGCCAGTTCATGACTTCGTATTCTTCTCCCAGTCGGGTGGTCAACTTTTGGGCAACATTTAGGGAGGCATCGACATCTTCAAGTTGTAAAACTAAAGCCGAAGCTCTTTGATCGGCAGCGAAAAGCCATTGGGCTTCTTCCAGAGGGAGATATACCAAGAGCCTATTAAGTTCGGGTGAAGCAAAACTCACCAGCCCCTGAATTGGATACTTACCTGCGGCACTAGCACCATGATAACCTTGCCCGATCAGCACTAGAGTATCCCCAACACCCAGCTTAAGATATTCTGCCAGTCCTTCTGCTATCATTACGCTCTGATCCTGTTCACGTAAGTATTTTCCTTCTGTGAGCTTATCTTTTAAAGCAGTGGCAGAAGATTCTCCTGGCGGGTCTATTCCTACTACCATACATCCCCGTGAATACCCTGACGAAGCTGCCAGGGCGAATGATTCTAGGCGGGGAACTAGATTTTTCACTTTATCATGAAGGAGTATTTTTTGGCTTAACGTGTCATTGAGCTCGAAGGTATTGTCAATCGTTTGCTCATCCCAGTACCCGCTTTTGTGTACCTGTACAGCGCCGGTGTAATAGCTTACCACGTTTTCCTTCATTTTATCCATTACTCCCTCTTTTATGGAGTTCAGAAGTATTGCCAGCAACACGGCAAAAACAATAGAAGCCATGGTGATCAGGGTCCTGCGTTTGTTGCGCCACAGGTTGCGCCACGCCAGTTTAAAAAATATGGACATATCGCTATTGCACCCGTTTCATATTTTGTAAAGAGAAAAAACTTTCATCCAACTTTGTGTTATATTCTACATTGTGATAGTGCATAACTGTTTTGTGCCCTTCCTTATCTACCGGAATGTATTCCATGACTGAAGGTAGCTTCCGTCCGCCCAGTTGTTTGATCTCTGAGAAAACAACTTCATTTATCAAAAATCCTTCTTCATCGTATAGCTCAGAGCGAAGCTCTATAAAATCCACTTTGTCTATCCAACTGTAGATTTTTCCCCAAACCACCGGTGCATCTGGCTTGGGTATCAGTTCTATTTTGTAGCAACCCCTGCCAAGGATGACAGAGTCGCCCACAATTTTGTGGCTGTAGTCTTCTATGATAGAAGATTCTTTGATCAGGTCGTCGTTGGTAAAGTCAGAACCCATCCACGACTGCATCATCATAGAAGGGGGGAGTTTGATATTTCTATCTATGGAAGGTATCCAATTCCATATTTCATTATTGCGCTTTAAGAATACGGTGCCTTGATCCCGGGCAGGAGCGGTGATTAGGATCAGGGAATAATCTGTGTTCATAGACCAGGTCTTGACCGATATTTCACGCGACCAGGAAGGGCGTTTGATAAAAATAGTCAGTTCTGCCACGGAGGTTTCCCCCCTACGCTTTTCATCAGCTTTCCTGATAATTTCTTTAGCATCAGGGATATCCTGCATAGAAGGAGAAGGCAGAAATACAATGCCTGGAAATATGATAAACAGTAAAAATCCTAGCATGGGCTCCCGTTTTGGGTAAAGATAAAATAACCCAGAAGCCCAGTAACTGATCTATATCAATAGTAGTGATGAGATTGGTCAGTGCATTGATGTATTTACATAGTCCGCTTTTACCTGGTTATGGTATTGAAACTAAGACGCATTTTGCTCCTTATACTCGCGCTACCTGGAGTATCCGTGGTAAAGGTATAGAGCACCGTAGGTCCAGTGCGGACCCTCTAAGCCGGGGTATTTGTATCTGTCCATCATGAGGGCCACATACGCATAGGGTGAGTCTGGCGGGAGCTGTACCACGTTAGGCCAAACGCGAGTGCCTGAAGCATCGTCCCAGGGGGGTAAGTCCATTTGCAGGGTGCCCACCTCCTCCAGGTCGGGATAAGAGTAAATGAATATCTGTCGCTCCTGACTGCCGGAAAAGCAAAAACGTGTGTCGCCTATCTTCTGAATAGAAGTGCCGGTAGCGTTATGGGCAACGGGTCCGGCGATTCGCTCATAGCCACGGTTCCAGTATTTTGATTCTAACAGGATAGCCTTGTAGCCGTCACGATTTTCGCAGGTGAGCATACGCCATTTGTCTGCATCGCTGTCAAATAAAATGTGCGGGTCTTCAATATCGCCCACTACCCCAAAGGGAGTAGCCCTCATGACTGAGAAACCAAAGCGCGGGTCGTGTTTACTCTCTACAGCCAGCAATTGCTTCTCCTCACTGGGATCAGCGAATGCACTAAAACCGGTGGTAATACCTCGCCATAACTGCTCCTGCCGGTCGTAAAAAATATGCGAAGCGATCTCGTTACGAAGCAGCCCATCATCACGATCAAACGCAATGATACCTTCCATCCTGATATCAAAAACGGTAGGGTTCATACTGAAAACGCCCTGCACATGGTGAGGCAGCGCCCTTCCCCGGATGGACATGGTGTACCAAAGCCTTCCCTGCTCCAGCAGAGGGCTTCCATCTTCGTAGGTTATCGCCCTGATGTCGGCCAGCCCGATACCGCTGCTCAGGGCTGACTCAGCCTGGGCAACCACTGCCTGACCGCTTTTGATTTTCAGGTAAAGACTGGACTGGAAGCTATGGATGTACTCCTTTTTGCGTAGATCCAGGTATTGGCTAAAGTCGGACTGGGCAATAGGCACGGGTAAGCCCTCTTGTTTGGCGTATAGCGTCAGTCCGCTGCCCAGCATTTGTAGTATTAGTTTCCCTTCAACCCGACTTACCGTCTCTTGCCGTATAGCGATAGATTGGCTGTAAACAACAATGCCCTCTGCGGTGATCTTTTGGTATACATCCAGCAATGCACCGTCCCGGTAACTCACTGTGATTAGAAACTGCGTGCTTTTGTCTGAATCGGCAAACAGATATCCAATCTCGCCGCTGCCTGCACAGGAAACCAGGTCTATGCTGTAAGTAGCAAACGGATTAAAACCCCCGTACCATATACTGGTGATGGTTTCTGCTTCTGACTGTACCGTAAGCTGTTGATTCCTGACGGCTACGTCCGCCCGTACTGCTCTGTAGTGGTGTACCGGATGCATCGCCGGCATACCGATGATTGCTTCCGGTCGCAGGCTCGCCAGGAGGATTTGCTGGTTTTCATCAAAAATAAATCTACGTACCCCCTTTCTCACAAACTGAATATCTTCAGGAGCAACCTGCCCCAGCGAATGCAGGCTGTCTCCCAGTGACAGTGCCAGGATATAAAGAAAAATGAAAAATCGGGTACTCTTCATATTTAGATCATAGTCGGCTTGGTGGATTCTTTACGGCTCGCTTCTTCATAGGACATATATGTAAAATATACATTATA
>JGI12109J20283_10687607_pt1 | contig 16141 bp, 11 predicted proteins | sample ElkSlonscriptome_12_FD_20283 | JGI IMG/M metagenome (IMG submission 20283)
GCGAAGCCGAGCGAGCCAAGGATCCGCGAGAATTCGAAGCAACCATCGTCCGGATCACGCGCAACAATGTCGGCCGGCATCGCTTTTATACAGAAGACGGCGCCATCTGGGAGCAAACCCAGCTGGTCGAAGTGCGGCCGCCGCGCTCACTGCCTGCGGTTGCCGAATTCAACCGAAAGCTGACCGGCAACCCGACGATCAAGTTCGATGTGTCCAATCGCTCCTACCGGGTTCGACGCGTCGAATAGCAGATAGCACCGCCGCATCTCGGGCCGCGGAGAGACTCCGACCGGAGCGTCGAGCCAGATCGACCGGTTTCGAGAAATCGGTTCCACGAAAAGGGGCGCCTGGCGCCCCTTTTTTTGGTTCTCTTGGTGATCGCTCGACGGCTTTACTGATCGGCGGCAGCGAAGGCCGTCTGGAACCCGCACTTGGTATCGAAGAACTCGAACAGCTCCGGGAACCACGCCATGTTCTGCTCGAAGAAAAACGGACTGTGGCCCATGTCCTCGATTTCGATGTACTGGTGGTCGACTCCGGCCTCTTTCAGGCCGTCGACGAAACGGCGGCTGTGCTCGACAGGCACCGTCGAGTCGTAATCGCCGTGCACTACCAGCATCGGCACACGGACCTGGCTGGCGAGATCAACCGGTGAGACGCCCGCGATCGTGGGCTTCTGGTAGCGACGGAGGAAACGGCTACCCGAGATCCCACCGCGGATTCGGGTCAGATCGGAAACGCCGGCGCCGGAAACGACGCAGTTGAACAGGTCGTTGTTCCGGGTCGCCGCCACGAACGCTGCGTAGCCGCCGTAGCTCCAGCCGAAGATCGCGAGCCTTTCGGGATCGGCAATACCGCGCTCGACCAAAGCCTGCATACCGTCTTCGATATCGTCCTGCATCTCGTGGCCCCACTTTCGGTCACCCGCTATCCAGAACGCCTTGCTCAGATCGGTGGAACCTCGATAATTCGGCTGGAATACCGCGTAACCGCGGTTGGCCAGCATCTGGGCCCAGCGGTCGTAGCCGTACGTGTCGCGCACCCAGGGTCCGCCGTGCGGCATCGCGATGGTCGGGTACGGTCCTTCCATGTTGTCGGGCAAGGTCACATAGCCTGAGACTTCCAGCCCGTCGCGCGCTTCATACCGGACCACCTCGACCGGCGAAAGCGAGGCGGCAGTAATTTCCGTGGAAGCCGCGATCACCGGCGCGAGCTGACCGTCCCTGAATAGATACCAGCGCCCCGGCGCCTCCGGCCCGGTGGTGTAGACCAGCGTCGTCTGACCGTCTTCGGAAACCCGCTCGATTCGGACGTTGCGATCGGGAAAAGCCTGCTCCAGGCCGCGGTAAAGCGGTGCATAGGTGTCGTCGACGTAGTAGCGCTGATATCCCTCGTGATCGGAATAGGTGTATCCGACCACTTTGGTGCCGTCAGCGAGCCGCGGCGACAGCACCACGCCGATCGAATCGTAGTTCTCGGTCTTGAAGATCAGCTCGCGCTCACCGGTGTTGATATCGACGGTGTAGATGCCGGTGAGGTCGCCGCCGGGCTCGTCCGATCGAACGGTCGCGAGCTGCGGCTGATCGGGGTCAAAGAACCCGAGCAGTCCGAAGCGATCGCGACTTTCGGCGCGCTGGCGACCGATTTCCTTCCAGTCGTCTTCCGGAGAAACCCGTGCGACCGTCACGATCGCGACATCGTTTGGATCATACTCGGTCGCTCCTCGCGCATTGCCCTCGCGATCCCAGACATAGTCGCCAAAGCGCGTATTCCCCTTGAGCACCAGGCTGCGCTGGCCGTCCTCCAGGTTGACCTTGTAGTAATTCGGCGGCTTGCCGCGCTCCTCGTTATGTGCAACCAGCACGTAGTCCGGTTCGTCCGGCAGGATGCTGACAACCTGTCCGATGCCGAGCCTGTCCATCATGCTGTTGCCGCCGCGGATATCGTTTCGGGTGGTGGTGCGGATCAGCGGGGTCCACTCCTCGGTTTCGACGTTATAGGACGCTGTGCGCCTCAGATACTGCGGCCGACCCTTGTCTTCGGTCTCGAAGATGAAGTTGACAACGAGAAAGTCGTTGTTTGCCCAGCGCAAATTCTGTGGGATCAAGCCCTCGGGCTGAATCGCCTGCATCGTGCCTGCGATATCCGCGGTATCGAACACCAGCAGTTCGGGATGCGCGCCGCGCTCCCGACGCATCAGCATCGCCATCCGCTTGGCGTCTGGCGACATGTCCAGATCGCGCACTTGCAGCGAATCAGCCCACACCTCGACAGGAAGCTGTGCCGGCTGAGATACGGCCGGCAGCGACAGGCTGGCAAAAATCAGCGCTGCGAAAAGGCTTTGAACAATCTGCATGTCAATCTCCGTTTGAATGGTCTCTCTGGCCCGAGCCGCGCCGGGTTTCTGGAACTGAACGGGGCAGCTCGAAAGATAGCGCATTAAGGTAGCGAAAATGCGAGCAAAAAAAAAGCCCGCGCAACATTCGCGCGGGCCTTTTTTATTCCAGGCTTCACGACGCCTCCTTGAGACGACGCCGTCTGAGCGTTAGCTCATCAGAAGCCCATCGTGATGTTGGTGAACAGCGTCCGACCGCCGAGGTCGTAGCCGATACCGGCGATGTTGCCCAACCCGTTGTTGTTCGTCAGCGGCGGTGCGTTGTCGAACACGTTGTTGATGCCGAAGCGCACGATCATCGATTCACCGCGCCACGCCGCCGAAACGTCATGTACCCAGTAATCCTGCAGGTTGTCGAAGGACAGGCAAGGCGTGTCGCCGGCCTGAATGCAGAGATTGAAGCCCGAGGTGACCGCGTCTTCCGGATCGTCGTTGTCTTCGATCATCGAGTCGATGTAGCGCGACTGCCACAGGAACGACCAGTCGCCGTAACCAATGATCTGAGTCAGGTTGAGACGCCATTCCGGATTACCGAATTCGCTAAGGTCGTCATCGACAAAAATCTCGTCGACCCGGAATTCTTCCTCGGTTTGCGTCAACGACTGCGTGGCGCGTGCGATGAGATCGTAGTTGAACCGGTTCTCGAGGTTGAACGCAGCGAAGTCGGTGCTGAACTCCATGTTGTAGTCAATGCCTTCGACTTCCTGCGTGCCGAGGTTCTGATCGAGCGCCTGGACAAAGCTGATTTCACCGGTTTCCGGGATCGCGTCATTCCGAGCATCACGAGTGATGAACTGGCAGGTCTGATCGGTCAGGCCCGGCGAGTTGTAGCAACGGTTTACGATCGTGGCCGCCGTCAGGCTCGAGATTTCATCATCAACCGTGATGTTGAAATAGGTCGCCGAGAAGCGGAAATCGAACCGGTCGGTCCACGGCTGCTCGAAGACGATGCCCGCAGACAGCGCTTCGGACGTTTCCGCATCCAGATTCGGGTTGGAGCCCGCAGCAACCTGGGTCGGTGCGCCCAGGAACACCGGATTCTGGGTTCCGAGACCGCGAATGCCGAGCTCGAACGGATTGGTCGGCTCGAGGCCGAAGGGTCCGCCGCCGTTCAGACAGTTCTGGACCACCACCGGGTCACGCGGATCGAGATCCGGGTTGTACAGGCGGATGTCCGGAGTGCTCGGATCGTTGTCGTCGTCAATGAACGGCACCGCAACGCCCGGTGTACGGCAAGGGTCGTTCGGGTCAGCAAAGCCGGTTACCGCACCGCCAAACTGCTCACCCAGATTCGGGGCTCGATACGAGGTGCCGAAAGTTGCCCGGGCGCGTACCCAGTCGGTAGGAGCGTATTGGCCCTGGATTCGATAGGTGGTCTCGGCACCGAAGTTCTGCTCTTCGGTCCAGCGCGCCGCAAGGTTGAACGACAGCTCATGGACGAACGGCTTGTCGAGAACCAGCGGAACGTCGAGTTCGCCGAACACCTCGCGCAACCAGCGCTCGCCGTTGGAACCCGGGTCACCCAGGAAGCCGAGGAAGTCGCCTCCGGAGGCGCCGGCGTCGGTGTCGGTGCGGATCGAGTCCTCTCGATATTCAGCACCCAGCACCAGGCTGACCGGGCCGCCCGTGGGCAGGTCGAACAATTCACCCGAAATAAAACCGTTGTAGACCTTCTGGACCAGGATCGTGCTCGTAATACGATTCGGGAACAGGTAGTCGTTGTCGGCCTGATCGGGGAAGCGTCCGGTGTTGATGAAGACCGGGTCGAAGAAATTCAGCGGCCGACAGGTAACCGTCTGCCCTTCGCCGGGGACGACGCGCGGATCGCAGATTGCTTCGCCGGTGACCGGATCGATACGGGTGTTGTTCAGCGTCTGCTCCAGACGCGGGAAGAACGGGATACCCTTCACCGTATCGTTACCGACCGAGCGCGAGTAGCTCGCATACGCGTCGTAGATCCAGTTCGACAGCGGGCCCACTTCATCCATGAACGGCAGGTCGCCCTTGATACCGCCGATCAGGCGCGTTTGCGCAACGTCGGTACGATTGATGAATCGGCTGGAGTAGAACAGCGTTCCAGGCAGGCCGCCGAAGTTCGCCAACGGGTAGGCACCCGGAAGCTCGATCGCGCCCTGGCCGGACGTGTTCGTCGACGACTGGCGAGATGCCCAGGATGCTTCGAAATACGTCGTGGCGTCACCGTACCAACCGGGGGAATATTCACCGACCGAGTAAAAAGTGGTTCGGTCGAAGTCCGGTGCCAGCGCGGCATTCAGCTCTTCCGGCCACAGCAGCAATGCAGCGCCGTTAACGCTGCCGGGAGTGAGCAGGTCGGCGGTCACCGGAATCGGAAAGAACCCGGGAGGAAGACCCGCAACGTTCGTGCCTTCGTCGAATCCGAGGAAACCGAACGCGCTGGTGCTGGCCGAGCCAGCGCCGAACGCCCCGCCACAGTTTTCGTAGATTTCACCGCTGGCGCCGATCGCGTAGGTGCTCTGGCAGGTACCGGCATACGGCTCATAGAAGCTGCCGAAGTCGCCCTCGGTGAACCCGTCTTCCCGGCTGTACTCGGCGGCAAATCCAATGAAGCCGCGGTCGTCGTTTACACCCCAGGTCGCGGTGTAGACCTGCTGCTTTCCACCGTCGCTGGACATTTCCGGCTCGGTGTAGAACGCGTCGAGCTGGAGACCATCGAAGTCGGTGCGCAGGATGAAGTTGATTACGCCGGCAACGGCGTCGGAACCGTAAACCGAGGAAGCGCCGTCCAGAAGGATGTCTGTGCGCTCGATCAACGTACCGGGAATCAGGTTCAGGTCAGGCGCGCTCGGGGCGCCGCGTACACCGGCCGGCGCCAGGCGGCGACCGTTGACCAGAACCAGGGTCCGACCGGCGTCCAGGCCGCGCAGTGAAGCGGTCGCTGAGCCGGGGCCGCTGTCTGTGAGTATACCTGCCGACGTCGAAAGCCCGGTCGTGGTCTGCTGACCCTGTACGACCGTCGTCTGACGGATCAGGTCGGCTGCGTCGACGAGTCCGAGGTCGCGAGCGACTTCGCTGTCGATTACCTGCACCGGCGAGATCGACGAGAACTCGTCACGCGCAACGCGCGAGCCGGTTACGATGATTCGTTCGACGTCTGCATCATCTTCCTCGTCTTCGACGACGGAAGTCTCATCATCCTCATCTGCGTCCTGCGCCTGCGCGGCGGTCCAGGGCAGCAAAGCCAAACCGGCTGCCAGGATCGCGGCGAGAAACGCCTTCAGAAGTAACTCTATATTTTTAAGCATTTTTTGACCTCAGGAAAAGTTCACGAGCTTCGCCAGTTTACAAGCGGGGTTTACAAACGTCAAGTTTTCGTTAAAGTAATGAAGCGATAAAAAAACTCGGTTTTTCGGGTAGTTGGCGAATCATTTCAATCCTGAACTACAAGAAAAACCAAACACTCACTCCAACATTCAGCGATCCGAAAAGCTTAGCCCCGTCTGATCGGCGCCGGACGCCGGCAGATCACGCGTCGAATTCAACGCGTCCACCACCAGTCGTTCGACTGTAGCGCGATCTTAACGCGTTCTTCGCACCGAAAGCCATAGCCGATAACAAATTTATTACATTTTTTTCCGGACCGCGACGCATCCAGTCCCGTGGCGGACGACTCGCCGCGACCACCGGTCTACATGAAAGGGTGCCTGCCGCCATGGAAAAGGGATTACCCAGAGCCGATCGGCACACCGGCCGGCGACACCGTGCCGCCGACTGATCCCGGAACCCGTCGGCGCCGGATCACGACACGGCTTCCGCGCCGCGCAACTCGCCGCGCAGGGCGTGGACGCGCTCGACAAGCGCCGACGGAACGCGCGGCGCAAAACCCTCGAGGTACTCACCGACCTGCGCCAGCTCATCGACCCAGGCAGAAGGCTCGAAGGCCAGCAGCGTTTGCATGTCCGGCGCGTCGGCGAGGCCCTCGATGGAAATATCGCCAAGCTGCGGCAGCAGCCCGACCGGCGTCTGGCGTGCGCCGACCTCGCCCCGGCAGCGCTTGAGGATCCACTCGAGCACGCGCAGGTTTTCGCTGAAGCCAGGCCAGATGAACCCCCCGTCGGCGTCGCGCCGGAACCAGTTGACCTGGAAGATTTTCGGCGGATGCTTCAGCTTCGAGCCGACTTTCAGCCAGTGCGCCCAGTAGTCGCCGAAGTGATATCCGCAGAACGGCTTCATCGCCATCGGATCGCGCCTGACCACGCCGACCTTTCCGGTGGCGGCGGCCGTGGTCTCGGAAGCCATCGCCGCACCGATGAAGGTGCCGTGCTCCCAGTCTTCGGCTTCCATCACCAGCGGCGCGAGCGTCGCTCGCCGGCCGCCGAAAATGATCGCATCGATGGGTACGCCGCCCGGCGCATCGGCCTCGGCGGCGTAGCTGGGGCAGTTCCTGATCGACACGGTAAAGCGCGCGTTCGGGTGAGCGGCCGGTCCGTCGCCGGATTCGCAGGGCTCGCCCTTCCAGTCGAGCGCCGGCTCACCGTCGCCCAGTCCTTCCCACCAGGGCTGGCCGCCCTCGGTGGTCGCAACGTTGGTGAAAATCGCCTCCCGATCGAGCATCGCCAGCGCATTCGGGTTGGTCTTGTCCGACGTTCCCGGCGCGACGCCGAAGAAACCCGCCTCCGGGTTGATTGCGTACAGTCGGCCGTCTTCACCGGGCTGAAGCCAGCAGATGTCGTCGCCGATGGTGTGAAGCTTCCAGCCCTGGCTGCGGTACGGCTCCGGCGGAATCAGCATCGCCAGGTTGGTCTTGCCGCAGGCCGAAGGAAAGGCAGCGGCGACGTATCGCGTTTCGCCCTCGGGGTTTTCGATGCCGACGATCATCATGTGCTCGGCCAGCCAGCCCTCGCTCCGGGCCTGGTAACTGGCGATGCGCAGCGCGTGGCATTTCTTGCCCAAAAGCGCGTTGCCGCCGTAACCGGAGCCGTAGCTCTGGATCTGCAGTTCCTCCGGAAAGTGCATGATGAAGCGGCGCTCCGGGTCGAGCTCGCCGGTGGAATGCAGCCCGCGGACGAAGCGCCCTTCGCGCTCGATCCGAGCCAGCGCCTCGGAGCCCATGCGCGTCATGATGCGCATGTTCGCCACCACATAGGGGCTGTCGGTGATTTCGACGCCCAGGCGCGCGAACGGCGAGTTGATCGGGCCCATGCAGTACGGAATGACGTAGAGCGTGCGACCTTCCATGCAGCCCTCGAACAACTCGTCCATCAGCTCGTGGGCCTCGTCCGGCGCCATCCAGTTGTTGTTCGGACCGGCGTCGTCGCGCTGGGTCGTACAAACGTAGGTCAGGTGCTCGACCCGGGCCACGTCCTCGGGGTCGGAGCGGTGCAGATAGCATTCCGGGTGGCTTTCCCGGTCCAGCTCCAGCAGATCGCCGGTATCGAGCATCCGGTTGACCAGCGCGGCGTTTTCCTCGGCCGTGCCGGTACACCAGTGGATATTCTCGGGTCGAGTCCGTTGGGCAACGGAGTCGACCCATTCGGCCAGCTCGGTCAGTTTGGTACTCATTATTAGTGCACTTCTCGGTGTTGGATGGATTCGGTTGGCGCTCAGGACGGCGTGAACTCTTCGAGCTTGCGCGGCAGGCGCGGCAGCTCGGGCCGGAGGTATTTCGGCATGCCGTGCCGGTCGTATTCGGGATAATCCTCGCCGCGGATCAGCGGCTCGAGATAGCGGCGCGCCGCGTCGGTGATACCGAAGCCGTCCGCTGTAATGAACTCCTTCGGCAGCGTTTTTTCGTGGTTGGCGATGTCTTCCAGCGGCGCGACGCCGATCCTCCATTCATAGGGATCGTCGCTGATGCGCTCGATCACCGGCATCACGCCGGATCGACCCTCGAGCGCCAGTTCGATGGCGCTCCGCCCGACCGCGCGCGCCTGCTCGACGTCGGTCGCCGAGGCGATATGGCGCGCCGAACGCTGCAGGTAGTCGCTGACCGCCCAGTGATACTTGTGTCCCAGCTCGCTCTTGACCAGATCGGCGACGACCGGCGCCACGCCGCCGAGCTGCTTGTGTCCGAAAGCGTCGGTGGTGCCGGAATCCGCCAGGAAGCTGCCGTCGGCATACCGGGCGCCTTCGGAAACGACCACGGAACAGTACCCATGGCGGCGCACCGAATCGTCGACCGCTGCGAGGAACCGCTCGCGGTCGAATGCGACTTCCGGAAACAGGATCACCTGCGGCGGATCGTGAGGCTCGCGGCGCGCCAGCCCGCCGGCCGCCGCGATCCAGCCGGCGTGGCGCCCCATGACCTCGAGGATGAACACGCGGGTCGAGCTGGATGACATCGACATCACGTCGAGGCTGGCCTCGAGAATCGACACGGCGACGTACTTGGCGACCGACCCGAATCCCGGACAGTTGTCGGTTACGGCGAGGTCGTTGTCGATGGTCTTCGGTATGCCGATCGCGTTGAGCGGATAGCCGACTTCGGCCGCCATCTCGGCAATCTTGTGGACGGTGTCGGCGGAGTCGTTGCCGCCGTTGTAGAAGAAGGTGCCGACCTGGTGTCGATCCAGCACCTGCATCAGGCGTTCGTACTCGCGCCGGTTCTCTTCCATGGACTTCAGCTTGTAGCGGCACGAACCGAATACACCGCCGGGCGTCCGGGCGAGCTGCCGGAGGTCCGCATCGTCGAGCACCGAGGTATCGAAAATCCGCTCTTCCAGCGCGCCGATGATGCCGTCCTCGGCCGCCAGAACCCGGCCGAACGATCCGGAATGCTCACGCGCGGTCTCGATCACGGCCGCCGCCGTGGCGTTGATGACAGGCGTCACGCCCCCGGACTGCGCGTAGAGGATATTGTTCGCACTCATTCGTGATCGGCTGCGGCGAGCGGGAGAGCGCTCAAGGATAATGCAAAACGTCGGGCGAATTGCCGGGCGGCTTCGGCATTTGACAGTTCGGTAACGGCAAGTTACTTTTATGCGCTTGCCTGTTATCGATTACCACGGATCACCATCGTCATGAGAATCGTTTTTCTCGGGCCGCCCGGCTCCGGCAAGGGGACCCAGGCGTCGCTGCTGCGCGAGCGACTCGACATTGCCCACATCTCGACCGGCGTGCTGCTGCGCGAAGCGGTAGATCAGCGAACCGAACTGGGCCTGAAGGCGAAGGCCTTCATGGATGCAGGCGAACTGGTTCCCGACGACCTGATGCTCGGCCTGATCGAGGAGCGTCTCGGTCAGCCCGATGTTGCCAACGGTTTCATTCTCGACGGCTATCCACGCAACCTGGCGCAGGCCGAGGCGCTGGACGAGGTGCTGGAGCGCATCGGCCAGCCGGTCGACCTCGCCATTTCGGTCACGGTCGACGAGAGCGAAATCGTTCAGCGATTGTCGAAGCGCGCCCACGAAGAAGGCCGCTCGGACGATACCGAGGAAGTCATCCGGAATCGAATGCGGGTTTACGCTGAGCAGACCGCACCGGTGGCCGGACACTACGGCGATCGAAATCAGCTCCGCGAAGTCAACGGCATGGGCAGCAGGGACGAGGTCAAGCAGCGCCTGCTCAAAGTCATTCAGGCAGACTGAAGCCCACGCCTCATTGGTCCGAATCCCGCTTGCGAATCCGGATGCGATGGTGTCCGGGCGCATCCACGACGCCGAGAAACCGATGTCCGCAACGCTCGCAGAACACCTGCAGATCCAGCTCGGCCAACGGATCGTCGGCGCGGACTTCCAGAACCTCGCCGGGGCGCATCCGCTCCAGGCGCTCGCGCGCTCGGAAAACCGGCTGAGGGCATTCCAGCCCCAGCGCGTCAAGAACCTCGTCGGGCGGATCGCACCGCGTCATTGCCGGCCGTCGTTGCTGTTCTGCATTCCTCATTCTACTCACGGATCGGTCGGCTCGATCGCGCCCCAGCCGGTGGCGCGCACCACCCAACCGGGCGGCGCCGACCGATGACCGAATGGCTGCGCACACTCGGACGCATCGCAATGCTGCGCGCCGGACCGCAGGATCTTCCATCCGGCAACGCCTCGCTGGTCACGGCGCTGTTGTTCTACGCCGGGATCGTGCTGGTCTCGGGGCGCGCGGCGGAAGATCCAGCCCCGGCGCCGGACCTGCTGATCGCGCTGGTCGTGCCGTTTGTCTGCGCGGTGCTGCTGCTTTTGCTTCGCGGCGTACCCGCACGGCTCAACCAGACCGCCTCGGCGTTGTTCGGAACCGGCGCCCTGATCAGCCTGGTCAATCTGCCGATCTGGTTCAACAACACGGTACCAATGCCGGCTCCGCTGGTGCTGCTGGCGCTGGCAGCGCTGTTCTGGAGCCTGGCAGTCGATGCGCATATCTGGCGTAACGCGCTGGAAATCCCCTACGGCGGCGGCCTTGTCACCGCTGTGGTAATTTTGCTGGTTCAGCTCTATACCTTCCAGGCCTTTCTGTCGGCCTCCGGATCCTGATCTATCCGGAGTCCGGAGATGCCGGTACGGGGCTGAGAGCATCGATCGGACCACCCAAACATGAGCGGCCGCGCGGCCGGAAAATCCAGGGCAAGTCAAAACGAATGAAGATCCATATTCTCGGAATCTGCGGCACGTTCATGGGCGGCATCGCAGCGCTCGCTCGGGCCGACGGCCATTCGGTGTCCGGCCAGGACCAGAACGTTTACCCACCGATGAGCACTCAGCTTGAAAAACTGGGAATCGGGCTCTCCGAGGGCTACGATCCCGACGACTTTCCTTCGCGTCCAGGAATGGTGGTGATCGGCAATGCGCTGTCGCGCGGCAACCCCGCCGTAGAGCACGTGCTCAACTCGGGAATCGGCTATATCTCCGGACCGCGCTGGCTGGGCGAGAACTATCTCGTCGGCAAGCGCGTCATGGCCGTGGCCGGCACCCACGGGAAGACGACGACTTCGAGCATGCTGGCCTGGATTCTGGAGCACGCCGGACAAGCACCCGGCTTCCTGATCGGCGGCGTTCCCGCGAATTTCGGTATCAGCGCACGGGCCGGCGACGAGCTGTTCGTCGTCGAGGCCGACGAGTACGACACGGCATTTTTCGACAAGCGGGCGAAGTTCGTGCACTACCGCCCGGACATCGCCATTCTCAATAACCTGGAATTCGACCACGCCGACATCTACCCCGACCTCGCCGCGATCGAAACCCAGTTCAACCATCTGCTTCGCACCATCCCGGGCAGCGGCTGCGTCATCGTCAACCGCCACGACGCGGCGCTGAAACGCGTGCTCGAGCGGGGCTGCTGGAGCCGCGTCGTCGGTTTCGGCGTCGACGGCGAGGTCGAGGCCGAATGGCGCGTTCGAATGAAGGACCCGGCCGGCAAGCAGCTGGCATTTTTCCGCGGCGACGACGAGATCGGCGCGCTCGAATGGGCGCAGACCGGGCGCCACAACGCGCTCAACGCGATCGCGGCGATCGTCGCAGCAGCCGAGGCCGGCGTCGCCCCGTCCGACGCAGTGGCGGCACTGGCCGAGTTTGCGGGCGTCAAGCGACGCATGGAATATCTCGGCCAGAGCGGCGGCGTGCACGTCTACGACGATTTCGCGCACCACCCGACCGCCATTCGACTGACGCTGGAGGGGCTTCGCCGGTCGGTCGGCAGCGCTCGAGTGCTGGTCGCACTGCAGCCGGCCAGCAACACCATGCGCGCCGGCCACCACCTCGATCAGCTGGCACCGGCGCTGGCTCCGGCCGACGCGGTGTTCATGCACTCAGACGATCCGCTGGATTGGGACCCGAACGAGATATTCCGCAAGCTGCAGGCCGAGGGGCGGTTCCGGAACCAGGTCGACAACCTGCTGGCAGACCTCCGGGCCAGCGCGCGCCCCGGCGACCATGTCGTGTTCATGAGCAACCGCGGCTTCGGCGATGCGCCCAACCGATTCGTTTCGGGCGGCTGAAATGGGTGAACTCGATCGCGCACGTGCTGAAACCGAAGATCTGCCGCTGTTTCCATTGCCGCTGGTGCTTTTTCCAGGCGCGATGACCAAGCTGAGGATCTTCGAGCAGCGCTATATCGACATGACTCGAGAGTGCTCGGCCAGCGGCACCGGCTTCGGCATCGTCAATTTCGAGCCGGGCAACGACCAGCAGCCGCCGCGTCACGCCGCGATCGGCACCGAAGCGCGGATCGAAGACTTTTCGACGCTGGAAGACGGGCTGCTGGGACTCGACGTCCGCGGACGAAGACGCTTTCGAATCCACTCGACGACCGCGCGATCGGACGGACTGATCATCGGCCGGGTCGAATGGGTCGCGGCGGAACCGGATCTCCCGGTCGAGCCCGAATACGCGGTGCTGCAGGGGATTCTTCGCGAGCTGCTGCGTCACGAAGCGTTCGCCGGTCTGGTCGCGGTCGATGCCGATGTCGACGACGCCAGCGAACTGGGCATGGCGCTGGCCACGCTGCTGCCGCTGGAGCCTGCCAATGCGCAGGAGCTGCTGGCGGTCTCCGATCCGAACGAAAGGCTGCGCGCGCTGTGCGTGCTGCTTGAAAACGCCGGTGAAGCCGACGACGAAGCGTCCTGAACGCGACTCCGCCGAACGTCACGCGCTGAGCCGACGGCCTCTAGCGGCTGAATCCGGGGACGGCCATCCAGTTCAAGCCTCAGTCGATCGTCGGATCGAGCACCAGCGCAACGTCGTCCGACCCATTGCTCATCCACCGCCACTCCGGATCCAGATCTTTCAGCGGGGCCAGTGAGGCCGTCGTCCCAGCGCTTGGTGTCCAGCCGTTGACGAACCCGAAACGAACGGTGGGCTCGACCTGCTCAATCTGGACCAGCCAGACCGGTACCTCGGTGCGGCCCAGCCGCAGGCCCGAATCCCAGGCCCTCAGGATCGTCACCGCCCGGCCGCCGTTGGGGCGCCGGAACAGCAGCGATTCGGTTTTGCCGGCGAAGTCGCGCGGCAGCACGACGCGCTCGGCGATCGGCGCGTCCGGATTGAACAGCGAGGCGGCCGTATCGAGACGCAGCTCGGACGGAACGCGCCAGCCGTTCGCCCGAAGCGCCGCGGCCAGCCGATCTCGCGACACCGCGAGCTGGGCATCGAATCGCTGCGCTTCGGCAGGCCCGATCCGTGAGCGCTTCGACGGCAGCTCCCGCCAGGCGCCCTGCAGCCACTCATCGACCGCCATCGTCCGGCTCGGTTGGGTGAGTTCGTGGGCATCGGCGAACTGCCGGTAACCGGCCGGCACGATCAGCGCGGCCAGCCCCAACCAGCCGAAAATCCAGACCGCCAGCAGCCGACCGGGTCTGGCGTTGGGCGTGGCGCGAATCCGGTAAGCGATGCCGGTAAATGCCATCCAGCCCAGCGCCAGGGCCAGCGCTGAAAGCAAACCGTTGACGGTGGCTCGCGCCAGGTAGAAATCAGCGAATCCGATCAGCGCGAGCAGGCAGACGGTGGAAAGATATAGCCACTTGCGCTGCCGCGGCCGCAGGTCCTTGGCGACAATCAGCGAGGCGAAGCCGAACACCAGCACGGCCAGCGTGAAGTGCACATTGGGGACCTCGCCGACGCTGCCCTTTAGCGGCGGTCGATCGAGCAGCATGCCCATCAGCGAATTCAGCAGGAGCGCCAGAAACCAGCCGCCCAGCGTGGCCAGCAGCCAGTGCAGCAAACCGTTCCATCGGCGCTGGAACAGCAGAATCGCGGCCATGACCGCGATCAGCAGCGCCAGCAGCGTTTGCGAAGTGGCCAGCAGGATGACGAAGAACAGCGGGTCTGCAAAATGGCTGCGCAGGCTGGCCGCCAGCCCCGAGAGTTCGAAGCCGGCGCTCCAGGCCGAGGACGACAGCGGTGCGAGCAGCAGTGCCGCGAACAGCGCCGCCAGCGAAACCACCAGCAGCAGGCCGAGGATCGTCACCGTCAGCACTTCGCGGCGCCCGGGCTCGAACAGCGCACCGAACCAGCGCCCGAGCAGCCGGTGACGCCGAAGCCACAGCGCCACGTTTTTCAACCACCACGGCGCACGTCGTGCCGCCGCTTCGTAGCCGGCCCGGCTGACCCAGATCAGCAGCCACCCGCCGATTACCAGCAGCAGCAACAGCACCGTCAGGCGCGCTCCGAAATCGGCCGCCAGCGCCAGCGACTGGCCGAACAGCACCCCCGGCGCCAGCATCAGCGGGGTCCAGAGCGTGCAGGCCACCAGCATCCGCGGCATGAATTCCCTCGGCGGCATACCCAGTGAACCTGCGACCAGCGGGATCACCGGTCTCAGCGGACCGACGAACCGGCCCAGGAACACGCTCTTGCCGCCGTGGGCGCGGAAGAAAGACTCGCCGTATTCGAGCCAGTGCGGGCTCGAGGCGAACGGCCAGACGCGGTGCAGGCGATCGCGATAACGACGCCCCAGCCAGTAGCTGAGCCCGTCGCCGGCGATCGCTCCGGCCAGCACCGCCGCCGCGACCGGAGCCAGCAGTACGGGATCCCAACCGACCAGCGCGCCGAGCACGAAGAGAAGAAAGATGCCGGGCATGATGATTCCGATCACCGCCAGCGCTTCGACCAGCGCCAGCAGGAATCCTGCCGCAATCACCAGGCCCGGATGGGCCGATGCCCAATCGACCAGCGCGGCGAAATCGATTTCGTTCACCGGCCCGCGACCTCGAAGCCACGATCCCGTGCGACGATATCGGCGTCGTCGAAGACGGCTTTCAGAATCGAGCGAACGTTCACCGCCAGGAATACCACCATGACCGATTTATCCGGAAGGACCCTGTTCATCACCGGCGCATCCCGCGGCATCGGCGAAGCCATCGCGCTACGCGCCGCCCGCGACGGTGCCAACATCGTGATCGCGGCAAAAACCGACCGACCGCACCCCAAGCTGCCGGGCACCATCTACAGCGTGGCCGAAGCCATCGAGCAGGCCGGCGGCAAGGCGCTGGCGCTCAAGGTCGACATCCGCGACGAAAAGGCGGTCGCCGAAGCCATGGCGCAGGCAGCCGAGCGGTTCGGCGGTATCGACATCCTGGTCAACAACGCCTCGGCGATCTACCTGGCGCCGACGCCCGACGTGCCGATGAAGCGCTTCGACCTGATGTTCGGCGTCAATGTTCGCGGCACCTTCGTCTGCTCTCAGGCGGCGCTGCCCTACCTCAAGCAATCGACGCATGCCCACATTCTAAATCTGTCGCCGCCGCTGAACATGAATTCGAAGTGGTTTGCGCCGCACGTCGCCTATACGATGGCGAAATACGGCATGAGCCTGTGCGTGCTCGGCATGGCCGAAGAGTTTCGATCCATCCCCGTGGCGGTCAACGCGCTGTGGCCCCGCACGGTGATCGCCACCGCGGCGCTGGCGATGCTGGGCGGCCGGATCCAGCCGGAAAACTGCAGAAAGCCGGACATCATGGCCGACGCGGCGCACCGGGTGCTGACGCGCGACCCGTCGTCGACGACCGGCAACTTCTTCATCGACGACGAAGTGCTGGCCGACGCGGGCGTCACCGATTTCGACGCCTACGCAGTCGACCCGAGCCAGCCGCTGGCGCCCGACCTGTTCGTCGACGACGAAAACGCCGCCACCCGGTCCCCGTAAGAGCGATCTCCAGATCGCGATCGGCTCTTCCGCCCGAAGAACCCTATCCACCCGTCGCGATCGGGAAATCGCTCCTACGACCACCCGCCATCCCGTAGGAGCGATCTCCAGATCGCGATCGGTCCTTCCACCCGAAGAACCCTATCCACCCGTCGCGATTGGGAAATCGCTTGTATGTTCGCTCTGGCAGGTTTAGAAAGAGCCTGT
>JGI12109J20283_10104001_pt1 | contig 16140 bp, 15 predicted proteins | sample ElkSlonscriptome_12_FD_20283 | JGI IMG/M metagenome (IMG submission 20283)
GGACCTTTTTGCCGCCCAGCTTGAGCGAGTGCGCGCGGAACATGGGCCGGGCGCCCTCTTCGTGCCGTATGGTACCGGCGGCTACACCAACCTGACGGGTGCGCAGACGGCGCGGCGTCTGCTGAACTGCTTCGGCGGTCAGCTGTCGCATTACAACAGCTACAGCTGGGGCGCCACGAACCTGGCCACACCCGCCACCGTCGGGACCACGCGCTGCGGGGGCGATCGGCAGGACTGGCTGAACAGCAAGCTCATCCTCATGTGGGGCTGGAACCCGGCCGAGGCCCGCGATGGCACCAACAGCGATCTTTTCGTTCATCTGGCCCGCCAACGCGGCGCGCGAATCATTTGCCTGGACCCGCGCCACACGCCCAGCGCCGCCAGCCTGGCCGACCAGTGGATCCCCGTGCGGCCCGGCACCGACGCCGCCCTGATGACGGCCATGGCATACGTCATCCTCAGCGAGAACCGGCACGATGCCGACTTCATCGCCCGCTGCTGCAGCGGATTCGCTGCGGATCAGATGCCGTCCGAAGCCCGCGGCGAGGAGTCCTACCGGGATTACATCCTCGGCACCCGCGACGGGGTGCCCAAGACGCCCGAGTGGGCCGAGGCCATCACCTCCGTGCCGCGGGACGTGACCGTGCAACTGGCGCGCGAGTATGCGGGCACCAGGCCGGCCATGCTGTACCAGGGCTACGCCATGCAGCGCCGGGACTACGGCGAGCAGGTGGTGCGCGCGGGCATGGCCCTGGCGGCCATCACGGGCAACCTGGGGCGACACGGCGGCTGGTCCAGCGGTCTGGCCAGCCCCGCCATGCCCGCCCCGCGCTGGAGTGTCTTTCCCGAGGGCGAAAACCCCCACGGCCTGAGCATTCCCTGCTTCCTGTGGACCGAGGCGGTGCGACGCGGCGTGGAGATGGGATCCGAGCACGGCGTGCTGGGCCTGGAAGAGCGTGGACTGGCCATGCTGGATTCGAACATCAAACTGATCTGGTCGGTGGCCTCCAACATCCTGGCCAACCAGCACGGCGATCTGAACCGCACGGCGGAGTTGCTGCGTGACGAGAGTCGCGTCGAGTTCATCGTTTCCCAGGACAATTTCCTGACGGCAACCGGGCGCTTCGCCGATCTTGTCCTGCCTGCCTGCACCCAGTTGGAGACCTGGGGTCTGGCAGACGGCTGGAAATTCGGACAGGAGATCATCCTGACGCCGAAGCTGGTCGAGCCCCTGGGGCAGTCGAAGAGCGACTACCGAATTTGCGCCGATCTGGCCGAAAAGCTGGGTATTGCCGAGGCCTACACCGAGGGCCGGGATGAACGCGCCTGGACGGAATGGGCCCTGGATTACTACCGCCAGACCTGGATGCCGGACCTGCCCTCCCTGGACGAGATGCTGGAACAGGACATGGGCGCCTTCACGGTGCCGGTGACCGAACCTGTCGTGGGGCTGAAGGATTTCGTGGCGGATCCCGAAGGGCATCCGCTGGATACCCCCACCGGTCGCATCGAGCTGTTTTCCACGCTGATGCATCGGCGCGGCGACCCGCAGCGCATACCCGCCGTGCCCCGCTACATCCAGGAAGAGGAGAGCCCCTTCGGGTCCGAGGCCGAGCAGTATCCCCTGCAGTGCATCGCCAACCACACCCTGGCCCGCGTGCATTCCACCCACGCCAACAACGACTGGCTGCAGGAGGCCCACCCGCAGCACCTGTGGATCAACCCGCTGGATGCCCGCGCCCGCGGCCTCGCAGACGGTGACGCGGTGCGTGTCTTCAACGACCGCGGCGCCACCGTCATCCCCTGCGCGGTGACGCGGCGCATCCTGCCCGGGGTCGTGAACCTGCCCCAGGGTGCCTGGTGGACACCCGATGACGAGGGCATCGACCGCGCCGGTTGCGTGAACGTGCTGACCAGCGAGCGCTGGACGCCCTACGCCTTCGGCGCCGCCCTGCAGACGGCAATGGTTCAGATCATCAAGGAGGACGCCGCCCCATGAGCCGCGACCGCGCCTTCTTCTTCGACGCCGCCGCCTGCTCCGGCTGCAAGGCCTGCCAGGTGGCCTGCAAGGATCGTAGCGATCTGGAGGTGGGCCGCCTGTGGCGCCGTGTTTCCGAGGTGGCCGGCGGCGGCTGGCAACAGGAGGGTGCCGTCTGGCGGCAGGATATCTTCGCTTACCACCTGTCCGTGGCCTGCAACCACTGCGCCCGCCCCATCTGCGCCGAAGGTTGCCCCGCGCGGGCCATCACCCGGCGCGAGGACGGCGTCGTCCTGCTGGACGAAGGAAAATGCCTGGGCTGCGGCTATTGCCGCTGGGTCTGCCCCTACAGCGCGCCTCAGCACCACACGGCCGCCGGCACCATGAGCAAGTGCGACTTCTGCGTCGATGTGGTGGACGCCGGTGGCGAGCCCGCCTGCGTGGCCGCCTGCCCCGTGCGGGCCCTGGACGCCGGACCGCTGGAGGAACTGGCAGCACAACACGGCACCCAGGGGGCCGGATTGTCTCCTCTGCCGGACCCGGCCCTGACCAAGCCTTCCCTCGTGCTGGCGGCGCACGCTTCGGGCGAGCGCTCCGACGAGAGCGGCGTCAGCTTCACGCCGCGACCGCGGCGCGGACTTCGCGAGTGGTCCCTGGTCGGCTTCACCCTGCTGTCGCAGGCGGCGGCGGGGGCGGCCATCGTGGGCGGTGTGCTGCGGGCTTTCCTGGGTTCCGCGCGCCTCGATTTTCTCCTGCAGCCCATCATCCTGATCCTGATGGTCCTGGCCATGGGCCTGAGCACCCTGCACCTGGGACGCCCGGCGCGCGCCCCCCGCGCCCTCCTGAACGGGCGCACTTCCTGGCTGAGCCGGGAAATCCTGCTGGCCGTCGCCCTGGCCGGCAGCGCGGCCTTTGCCTGGGCCACGGACGGGCTGTGGGGATCGGTATGGTGGAGCATGCTCCTGGGGGTGGCCTATCTGGTGGGCATCGCCCGCGTCTACATGCAGCGCACGGTGCCGGTGTGGGATCGCTGGCACACGCCCCTCGGTTTCGGGCAGACGGCCCTGCGCCTGGGCGGCAGCCTGGCCCTGCTGGCGGGATTCTGGCGATCGGGTCCCCTGGTCTGGGTCCTTATTCTGCTTGCCCTGGCCGTGGCCACGGTGCAGCAGGTTCAAGCGCGCCGTCAGTTCTACGGGCGGTATGAGAGGCTCGGAATCTGACCGGCTCCGTTTCTGACTGAAAGTTCAAGAACGCGCCCTGAGGGCGTGTTCTTGAATTCTGAGTCAAAAATTATCACGGCTCAGCCGAAAGCCCGCACCACCATGAACGCCTCGGCCAGGGAGCATCCCGCCTCGCTGCCGCGCACCTTGGCCAGCGCCTCGATGACCTCCACCGAACGTGGGTGCGGATCCGGCCGCACCTCGCCGCGGTAGGCCTCCATGGCTGTGGTCTTGGCCGCCAGCTGCTCCGGCGAGAGGGCCACGTGGAAGTTGGGTTCCCATTGCGCCGGGCGCAGGTAGCCGGTGCTGCTGGGCACCTCGCCCGCCAGGATCGCCACCTGCCGACCGGGGGCCGGGCGCGTGGCCACCACCGCCGCCTCGTGGCAGATGCGGTGGTCCTTGTTGGTGCAGAAGAGGTGGTGGGTGAGGATGAGGTCCGGCTGCACCCTCGCGATGATCTCCTCCAGCCAGTGGATCACGTGCAGCAGGCTGAACTTGTCCATCTCGTTGTCGGGATAGTCGCCCAGGATGAGGCGGGACGGGTCCACGCCCAGGGCGGTCATGGCCCGGTGGCAGTCCTTTTCCAGGTCGGCCAGCTCGCGGGCCATGGTCTCATCGTCCAGGACGTTGCGGCGGCTGTGGATGCCCGTGGCGGGGATGGCCACGTGCACCTCGGCGCCGCCCGCAGCCAGCTTGGCCAGGGTGCCGCCGGCGGCGAGGGTCTCATCGTCGGGGTGGGCGAAGAAACTCAGGACTTTCTGGAGTCGGCTCAGGTCCATCACGGTATGCGCTCCCGCAGGCTGAAGGGTGGACCGCCATGGTACGCCGGTCGGCGGGGTCGGTCAACGGACGGTGTTCGATGAGGATCAGGCAAGCTCGGCGATCCATTCCTGGATGGTGTCGCACTTTTCATCCAGACAGCGATGGTGAAGGCCGTAGCGGTCCGCAAAGACCCGGCAGTCCGCCTGGAAACGATCACGCCGCTCTTTCTGATGAAAGGCTTCGACACGATCCCAGGCCTCCGCCCCCCCTCGGTCACGGCCTCGCAGACGCCGAACTCGAACGGGCCAATCCCCCGGGTGAACCAAACGGCCCGGGCATGCCGCCGGACCGACGCGGGCATGACCACAATGGATGGTTTCCTCAGCAGGAAGGCATCATACAGGACACTGGAAAGCCCCATGGTCAGGACCATGTCAGCCCCTGCCATGACCTCCGGAAGACGGTCCGCCAGCACCAGGGGTGCCGGCAAGCCACAATCCGCGGCCAGGGTCAGGAGCTCCGCCTCCAGTTCATTTTCCACGTTCACGCACTCCGACGCGAAGAACGGCGGCAGCCAGCCTTTCTATTTCACGAATCCCGGGGTCGTGCGTGTGAAAGGGAACCCGTGTTTCCGGTTCAGTGTCGGGATACCCGTATCGCGCGCCGCCAGGGCGATGGGTCGGGAGTGGAACGAGTAATCGGATCCGCTGATAACAAGATCAACCGGGTGCCTGCGCTGAAAGATCCGGAATTTGAGTTTCGCCAGGAGCATCTGGGCCACCTTGCCCTGCAACGTTTCCTGAATTTGGCCGGGGTCGAGGTGCCAGTCGGGGCCCGGCCCCCGTGGATTATTCCGGACATCCTCGGTCAGGCAAGCCGCCAGGCAAGCGGCCTCTTCCTCCAGACGCCGGGGGATGTCCGCCGCCACGATCTCTGGCCCCAGGTCCTCTCCGGTCTCGAACTCCAGCAGGCCCGGCCCCGCCCCATCCGGAAAATCCGGTAAGCGGGATCCCGCAAGGACGTGCCGGGCGGCCAGTCGCCTGATGAAGTGGCCGTGTCGATCGGGCATCAAGCCGTTGAGGAAGATGGTTTCCACTACGCTCCCCCCGACCCGGACCGTTTCCGGTCAACATGAGCCCCACCAGGATCTCGTCGAGCAGGCCCCCTCCAAAAAAAATTCCGCCGGCCCACCCTGGACCTTCAACTCCAGGCGCTGCCAGCGGAGAGACCGGGGTGCATCCTCTCCCGTTTCCAGGTAACCAGCCAGCCAGCCCCCGGCCACGGGTGCGCACCCATCCACGCCCCGGTCCCGGTCGCCAGGCACCAGGCCCACGGCCACCAGAATGCGCACCAGTTCCGCCACCAGACCAGGATCCGACGGAAATGGCGCCAGGGCCTGGTTTCCGGGCTCCCGCGCCTGCAGCGACTTGCCCTGAAGGCGCAGCCCCCGCAACCCCTGAACCACCTGATCGAGCTGTGATGGCTGTTTTCCGCTCATTTCAGATCTTCCCACCCCACGGGCGTGCCCCGCGCCAGATCGCGCGCCGCTGTCTTGCCCAGCACCTCGTCCAGTTCACCGGGCGGTAAGCCCAGACCCGGCCGAATAGCCCGCACATTCTGCGTCGTCAAAGCCCCGCCGGCGGGCACATCCTCCACGATGTACAGGCTGCGCCGATGCTTCCGCGACGGCAGTTCCGCCTCCGTTGGCCCGTAGGTGATGGTGCCAAGGGCCTGCCAGGCCCGGTAGGATTCCTCCACCAGCATCTTCAGCTCCGCCGGTTCGATGGAAAACGCCGCATCCACCCCGCCGTCATCCCGGCTGAAGGTGAAGTGCTTTTCGATGAGCACCGCGCCAAGGGCCACCGACGCCACCGAGACCCCCACGCCCAGGGTGTGATCCGACAGGCCGGCCAGGCAGGGGAAGACCTCCTGCAGGTCGGCCATGGTGCGCAGGTTGGTATTCTCCGGTGTGGCCGGGTAGGTGCTGGTGCACTTGAGCAGGATCAGTTCCCGGCAGCCGGCGCGGCCGGCGGCGTCCACCGTCTTCCACAGCTCCTCCGCCGTCGCCATGCCCGTGGAGATGATCAGCGGCTTGCCCGTGGCCGCGGCCTTGCGAATCAGGGGCAGGTCCGTGTTTTCGAAAGAGGCGATCTTGTAGCAGGGCACGTCCAGTTCCTCGAGGAAGTCCACCGCCGTGGCGTCGAAGGGCGTGCTGAAGGGGATGATCCCCCGCTCGCGGCAACGCGCGAAAATGGGCGCGTGCCACTCCCAGGGCGTGTACGCTTCCTGGTACAGATCGTAGAGGCTGCGCCCGTGCCACAAGCTGTCCGGATTGTCGATGAAGAACTCCCCGGTCTGGATGTCGATGGTCATGGTGTCCGCCGTGTAGGTCTGCAGCTTCAGGGCGTGGGCTCCCGCGTCCGCGGCGACGTCCACCAGGGCCAGGGCGCGGTCCAGGTCGTGGTTGTGGTTGCCCGACATCTCGGCCACGATCAGCGGCGGATGCGCGGCCCCCAGCAGGCGATCGCCGATGCGGATTTCCTTCATGAGTCGGACTCCTTTCGGGGCGGGACGATGCGGACCCTGGCCCGGACCTGGCCAGCGACCAGCTCCGAAGCGGTGAACTCGTAGCGCACGCCGTCCTGCTCCAGGAAGGCATGCGGGTAACCATCGGCGTCCAGCATGCGGATGTGGTCGTGGATCTTTTGCGGGTCCGTGATTCCGGCCAGGTTGCTCTGCTCCGGCGTGCGGCGCTTGAAGACCACCGCTTCCCCTTTTTGCGGCACCGGCTCCGGCCGGGTGGCGATGATCTCCCGGATCATCTCCTCCACCAGCGCCGCGCCCCGCGCGAAGATTTCCCGCGCGCTGCCGGCCAGGGAAAGATCCCTTTTCAGATAGATGGGCCCCGCGTCCAGATCCTCCACGCAGCGCAAGGCTGAGAGCCTGGTCTCCGTGTGGCCGCGCACGATCAGGTTCTGCAGCGGCGAGCCCCCACGGCCGTAGGGCAGATCCGTCATGTGGAAGATGACGCAGGGAAAATTCTCGTGGATCCCCGCCGGTATGATGAAGGACCAGTGGGGCAGGAAAACCATCTCCGGGGCCAACTTCTCCAGGGCCTCGGCGGTGAAATCCTCGCGATGTTCGATGAGGACAAATCGTGCCCCCCTGGCCTCGCCCAGACGCCGGGTCATTTCTTCGTATCCGGGTCGGCTGGCGGCCACGACGTAGGTCTTCATGACACTCTCCTGCGGCTCCAGTGCACCATTTTCGCGACCACGCGCCGGGTGCCCTGACCATCCACCAGCTCCCGACCGGCAACGCTCATGGCCTGCCTCGCGGCCGTGTCGGCAAGCAGGTCGGCGACCTGGGTGACCACGGTCGCCCGACGCAGCGTCGCCGCCTCCCCCAGCAGGCGGATACTGCCTTTTTCCGCCAGCAGACGGCTGGACGGGATCTGATTCTTCGCCACCACGACCACCAGCGCCGGCACCCCCAGGTAGGCCAGCTCCCAGAGCGTGCTGCCACCCCCGGTGATGGCCAGGTCGGCCCATCCCAGCTGGGCGGGCATGTCTTGGACCGGCCCCAGGACCTCCACCTCATGGGGAGATGCCTGCGCCGCCGCCTGCAGCGCCTGGCGGGATTGGGTGTCGTGGCCCGTCAGGATGCGGATCCGCAGATCCCCGTCGGGCAGGGCATTCAAGCCCTGAAGAATTCGCGGGGCCGCGTCGCGGGGATCGCCCCCGCCCAGGGTCACCAGCAGGTGGCGGGCCGGACCGCCTCGGGTATCCTCGGGGCGTTTCATTCCCAGAAATTCCCGGCGCAGCAACTGGTACTCCAGTCCCGCCAGCAGACGCGTGGACGCGGGCAGAGCCGGATACAGATCGGGATGGGCGTGCAGATTCTGGTTGAGAACCGCGTCCGCGGGCGGCAGATCGCCGGCCCCCGCGTCGTCCAGAACAAGCAGCCGGCAGGCCTTTCCCGTCAGGGACGCCAGGTAGTCTCGATCGAAGCGATACCCGTCCACCACCATCCACTCGGCACCGATTTCGGCGACCATTTCCCGCAGCGCCGCGCTATCCTGCTCGGTGCCCACCTGGGCGTGGATCACCCGCAACTCACAGCCTTCGTCGGCCAGGCGGGAGGCCACCGCAACGCCGCCCTCGGCCATGGCAAAGACCACCGGCCCCCGATCCGCGGGCCAGGCCTGGGCCAAAGCCAGGCAACGCATGAAATGCCCCGCCCCGATCCGCGGGGACAGATCGCACCGGATCACCAGACCGCCCTTCACCTCCGGGTCGATGGCCTTGGCCTCCACCGTCTGGTTGATGTGGATCAGCTCGGGACGACGCGCGAAGAGAGCCAGCACCTCCTCGGTGGTGAACAGCGCATCCTCGTGGTAAACCTCATCGTAGATGGCCTCGATCAGTTGCAGGTCCTCGGGCGTGTCCAGGGTCCAGCGGTGGTGGGAGTTGTCCTGTTCGGCGCGCATCCCGCCCAGCCGAAAGAGCTGCGGATTCTGGTGGAGATAAGGGGTGACGTGCTCGCGTTCGGGCTGGCGGGTGGCCTCGTGGAAGGCACGCTCCAGGGCGGCCATGGTGAAGATCTCCGCGTCCAGGCCCGTGGGGTAGGTGCGGCCCAGCAGGGTGTTGCTGTAGTAATCGAAGGGCTCGCTGGAATTCTGCGAGTCCAGAAACTCGGCCAGCATTTCATCCAGTAGCTGCGGGTCGAAGAGAGGGCAGTCGCTGGTCATGCGCACGATGACGTCGGCTTCATGCGAGCGCGCCGCGTGATAGAAGCGGGAAAGGACGTCGTCCTCGCTACCCCGGCTGACGGGCACGCCCAGGCGGGTGGCCTCCTCGGCGACGGGGTTGTTGGCGGGGTCCTCGCCGGTGGCCACCACCACGGTATCCAGGCGGCGAGCCGCCCGCAGGCGGATGATGTCGTGTTCCAGGACGGTGCGGCCGCAGACCACCTTCAGGATCTTGGCCGGTAGCCGGGTGGAGCGCATGCGCGCCTGGATGATGCCGACAACCCTCATGCCCCTTCGGCCTCCTCGACGGGGATCCGGTACGGCCGGAACAGGACCGCGCTTTCTTCCCACCGGGCCCGGGTCAGTTCGAAGAGATGCAGATCATGGACACCGTCCTGCTTGCGCACGGCGCCCTCGCGGATGCCGGTGGGCGTGTAGCCCAGCAGGTCGTGCATCTTCAGGATGTTGGTATTGCCGCCCAGCACCTCGCCGCGCATGAGGCGCAGGCCCATCTCGCCGAAGGCCAGGTTGACCAGGCCCGGCAGGACCATGCCCCCCAGCCGGCGCGCATCCTCTTCCCCGATGTAGAAGCCCGCCTCGCAGGAGCCTTCCTCGGGATCGATATCCGTCAGGTAGGCCAGCCCCACGTCCCGGCCCTCGACCCGCACCAGCCAGTGCCGGCAGGAGAGGTCCGCAGCCACCCGCGCGAACCAATCCCGCTGGGCGGCGGGATCGGGCGCGATATCGGAGCACATCCAGCGCGTGACCTCCGGCGAGGTGCGCCATTGCAGGACCTGGTCGAGGGCGCCGGCGTGCAGGGGCGCGAAGGTCAGCATCACGCGCCCCCCGCGGCGGGCACCCGGACCCAGCGCACCAGCCGATTGACCGGCAGCATACCGTCCCAGGGCGTCTCGAAGAAGTTCATGGCACCCGGCGGCACGATGCGTGACACGCCCCGCCAGGCCGCCGCCCGGCTGAAGTGATCCCGTTTCTCCGGGTCCTTCACGCCCAGGCCAATGGTCTGGATCTTGGGGCCGATGGGCCCGAGGGCCTCGTCCAGATCCGCCACCGCGCGCACCAGCAGGGTGCGGCCCTGCAGCGCCTCGGGCAGTTCCATGCCCGGCGCGGCGAGCAGGCTGTGCTCCGTACCGCTCGAGGCCCACACCCGCATCCCTGACTGGAATCCGTAGCGGGCCCGTTCGCGAATCACCGCCGCAGCAATGCTTGTCGAGGCCAAGCGGCGCGGATTCTTGCGCTCCTGCTCGGCCATGGCCTCGTGCAGGGTCTGAAGCCAGTCCGCGTGTTCCTCAAGGGAGCCCTCCAGCACCAGAACCTGGGGTGAGGAGCAGGCGCCCTGCTCGAAAACGGCCACCTCCCGCGCGAGGGTGCGAGCCAGCCTGGCCGACTCCTCGCCCGGGGCGAGAGCCGCGCGATCCAGCACGACCAGGGAGAACTTGGGCCCGAAGACCAGATCCTCGACGTGTTCCGGCACGGGCAGAGCGCGCACCGCGGCCACCGCCTGCGGACCACCCCAGATGAGACGGGCATCGCACAGGAGGCTGAGCCCCTCGTTGTGCTGGCGGTGGGAGCTGTCGAAGTGCAGAACGCTGGTGCGGGCCAGCAGGTCGGCCCCGCGGAAATCGCCATGCTGGGCCGCGCCGATGGAGGCGAAGAGGGCCCGCGCCTCGGCCACGCACCCGCGCGAGACACGCACCACGCTGCGGTTGCCCGCCAGCATGGCCAGGGCCCAGGAGAAGACCGCCAGGGTGGGCACATTGCCCGCCACCCAGTGCCCCGCCAGGCCGCGCGGGACGGCCAACAGGGCGCTGCCCGCATCGGGCACGGGGCCTTCGAGGGCGGCACGGCGCGTCCCGAAGTTGGTCTCCAGGACCCGTTCCAGGTTGCGTTTCTGCAGCCAGGCGGACAGGAAGGCCAGGCCCTCGACCCTTGCCAGTTCGGGTTTCAGGAGCCGGCGGGAGGCATCATCCAGCAGGCCCACCACCGCCTCGGTGGGCAGCGGTTCGAAATCCAGGGCGGCGGCCAGATCGGGCCAGTGGCGGCCGTCCCAGTCGGGTCCCGCCAGGACCTCCACCGCATCCGGAACCGGCCCCAGGGCCACCGGTTCGGCCGGGGTCTGGATGGTGCGATTGGCCGCCACGGTGTCGCCACAACCGCGCACCTCCACCTTGTGCACGCGGCTGCGGAAGCGGAAGTGCATACCCTTGCGACCGCAGGGGCAGTCGTCGTAGCCCAGGACCTCGCCCACGTCCTCGGTCAACAGGGCAAAGCCGGGATAGCTGCCAGGCAACAGGCTCATGATCTGGATCAGGCCCGTCTCGCCCACGCCCACCTGGCGCAGGGTCTCCGGATCGCGGATGGCCACCTCGGCGAAGGCGGGGCTGTGCTTGTGGCCCGCCTCGCAGTCCACGAAGACGACGCCCACCTGCTCGATCATGCCGTAGAAATCGCGCACCTTGTCGTATTCGCAGCCGAAAGCGGCGGACACGCCCTCATTGAACACCCCCCGATCCACCCGCTGCCGGGTCAGCTTCTTCCAGCCCCCGCTATGCAACAGGATCAGGTCCGGATGGCTGAAACTCCTGCCCAGCTCCTTCAACTTCTGCACCACCTCGGTCCAGACGATGTAGGTGAAGCCGAAGACCAGCACATCGGTTTGGGCGTGCCGGACGAAGAAATCCTCGATGACCGGCAGGTTCAGCGAAAAACCGGCCCCGTCCTGTTGCAGGGCGTAGACCGTTTCCGAGGCGAAGGGCATGATGCCGCGCACGGCCGCGCCCCGGGCGCTGAGCTGCTCGCCCGGCTGGTTGATCTCGGGGATATCGAGCACCAGGAAGGGGCGGCGGTGGCCGCCCAGGGTGTCCTTCAGGATGGCGGCCAGGCCACGGGTCTGCCGTTTGCTGGTGCTCTTGTCCAGGGGAATACGACTGGGGTGGGCGCCGGTGGTGGCGCTCGAAAGCAGGGTGCGGATGATCTGGTCACGGGGCACGGTCGCCAGATCGAATTCCTTGAATAGGGAGACGGGCAGGTAGGGCAGCTGGTCGTAATCCTGCGGCATCTCATCCGGGAACCCCATCTCGCGCCAGTAGGCGGCAAAGGAGGGCAGCGACTCGGCGCACTGCCGAGCCCGCTGGCAGAGCAGGGGCAGCAGGATGTCCCGCCTGGTGGTGTGGTCGCGGCTGAAGAGCTCGCCCTTCAGCAAACCCTCCAGCGCCTCATCGATGCCTTTCCGGTCGCTCATTCTTCTTCCGCAACCTCCTCGGCCGCCCGCCTTTTGAGGGCGGGTTTGTCCGGCTTGCCCGACTTGTTGCGGGGCAGGTCATCCAGGAAAACGATGCGCCTGGGATGCAGCGTCCGGTCCAGATTCTTCTCGCAGTAGGCGCGCAGGTCCGCTTCCGCCGCCGAGCCGCGCGCGTGCACGGCGTAGATGCAGACCGCCTCGCCCAGGACCATGTCCGGCACGCCGACGACGGCGCACTCGGCCATGCCCTCCATCAGCAGGATCGCTTCCTCGATATGCCGGCAACCGACGCGCTTGCCGCCGCACTTGAGGAAGTCCCGCGCGCGGTCGGTGATGTAGACGTAGCCATCGGCGTCCCGGCGGGCCAGGTCGCCCGTGTGCAGGCCGCCGCCGAAGACCCGCTCGGTGGCCTCCTCGTTGCGCCAGTAGCCCAGGGTGATGTTGGGCCCGGTGGCCACGATCTCGCCCACTTCGCCGGCCGGTAGCACGCGCCCTTCCTCATCCCGGATTTCCAGGTGCACGTTCCGCAGGCCGCGGCCGATGCTGCCGGGGTGGGCCCGCCGATCCGCGGGGCTGATGCAGCTCAGACGCGCGGTGGCCTCCGTCTGCCCGTACATGATGTAGACGTCCACCCCGGGCAGGGCCTCCTCCAGTTCCGCGATGAAGTTGTCCGCCAGCTTGCCGCCGGCCTGCTGCACCTTCTTCAGGTCGGGGAATTCCATCTTCTTGAGGCTGCTGCGCCGCAGCAGGATCTGGTAGGTGCTGGGCACCCCCGCCAGGGAAGTGCAGCGGCTTTCCACCATGTTCTGCAGCACCTTCTCCGGAAACAGGAAGCGGTTGTCGATGACCAGCGACGCCCCCGCCAGCAGGTGCGTGTGCAGCAGCGAGGTGCCGAAGCAGTAGTGGAAGGGCAGCACGGCCATGATGCGGTCGTCCGGCCCGATATCCAGCGACGCGATGATGTCCGCCGAGTTGGCCAGGATGTTGCCGTGGCTGACCATCACTCCGCGAGGCTCCGCCGTGGAGCCGGAGGTGTACATGATGGCCGCCAGCTCATCGTCACCCGTATCATGGATGTGGAAACCCTGCCCGCTACCCCACTGGTCCGGGGTGATGATTTCCAGATCCCCGGGCAGACGCGGCGGCCGGGCGTCACTCAGCACCACATCGATGCCGGGCAGCGCGTCCGCCAGACGCTTCAGCCACTTGGCTTGCACGCAGGCCAGGAGAGGTTCGGTTTCCCGCACGAGGCGGGCCAGATATTCCGGGTCCGCGGGCACGGCCACGGGCACGGCCACCCCGCCGGCCAGCGCGATGGCCAGGTAGCACTGCACCCAGAAGATGGACGACTCGCCCGCCAGCAACACCCGCTGGCCGGGCTGCAGCCCCCGGGCCCGCAGGGTGGCGGCCAAGTCCGGGACGCTGGTACGCAACTCGTCATAGCGCAGATCGCCCTGCTGGGTCAGCAGCGCGGTCTTCTCTCCCGGCGCGGGGCTCTGCAGGATGACGTTCGCGAAGTTCATGCCGGCAGCTTGCCCCCCACGATGCGCTTGATGTGGGCCACCGATTCCATGGCCATGACCTCCTCGATATCGAACTCCACCCCGAACTTCTCCGTCAGGGCGGCCACCATCTTCATGTGACCCAGGGAATCCCAGTCGGGGGTGTCCTCGTAGGTGAGGCCGTCGCCGTACTCGTCGCCTTCGATGTCGAAGATCTCCAGGAAGAGTTCCTTCAGCACGCTGTCCAGTTCAGGCATGTCGCTCCTCGGTTTCTACAAGCCGGCTCCGCCATCGATGGCGAGGCTCGTGCCGGTCATGAAATCCGCCTGCCCCGAATAGAGGAAGACGGCCAGGCTGGCCACCTCTTCGGGCCGGCCCAGACGCCCCAGGGGCACCTTGCGACCCAGCATCTGCAGGCTCAGGTCATCCAGCAGGTCCGTGGCCACGGGGCCCGGACTGATGCTCAGGAAACGCACACCCTTGGGGGCGTACTCCGCCGCCAGACTCCGTGTCAGATGCTCGAGGGCCGCCTTCGCCGCCCCGTACACCGCATGCCCGGGAGCAGGGCGTCGCCCGCTCACCGANCCGATGTTCAGCACCAGCCCGCCGCCCTGCTTGCGCATGGCCGGCAGCACCAGTTGCGTCAGCCGGAAGGCGCCCTTGAAAAGCACGTCCAGCTGCGCGTCCAGGCTCTCGGCGCTGACCTTGTGCGTGCGCTCCATCTCCAGAAAACCCGCGGCGTTGATCAGCCCGTCGATGCGCCCGTGTTCGTCCAGAACCTCGGCAACAAGGGCCTCACAGGCTGCCGCGTCGCGGATATCCAGGGCGCTGATGCGCGCGCCCGTATCCGCGCAGGCCGCCTCCATCTTCTCCGTCGAGCGCCCGAAACCGCGCACCTTGTGCCCGGCCTGGACCAGGGCCTGCGCGCAGGCCTTGCCGATGCCGCTGGTGGCTCCCGAAACGATGATGACCTTGTCTGTGGTCATGGCCGCGTCTCCCCACCAAAAAACTTCTGCTCGTAGAGGCGCAGATCGCTCTCGCTGTCCACCTCGTACCAGGGCTCGTCGATGGCCACGGTGTCGATGCGCGCGCCCGCATCCAGCAGCATCTGCAGCAGGGACGTCATGTCCAGACGATCCACCCCGCCGGGTTCCAGGCTTTCCAGGAGCCGGCGGATCTGCGCCCAGCCCGTGGGCCGCAGACGCAGCAGGCCCATGTACTGGCCCTCGATCTGGTCCAGGCTCTCCGCCCGCGCGCCGATCTCCAGGAGCCGGCCGTCCTCATCCCGGCGGAAGGTCTCCGCATCGGAGAGGGGGTCGTCGAAACGCAGCTCCCACAGCCGGCGCCAGTGGGGATCATAAGTGATGACGATGTCCCCGTCCGCCGCCAGCAGCCGCCGGACGCTGTCCGGCCCGTAGACGATATCCGAGTAGCTGATCACACACGGAGCCGCCCCGAGCCACGCCTCGGCGCAGGCCAGGGAGGCCACCATGTTGGTCCCGGACCAGCGCGGGTTCTCGAAGTAGGTGACGGGAGCATCGAAGGTCTCGGCCAGATAGCCGCGCACGATGGCCCGCTCCTTCACGCCCGCTGCGGCCAGGGCGACCAGCTGGCGGTCCAGCAGCGTCTGACCACCCAGCACCGTCATGCACTTGGGCCGGTCGCTGGTCAGGCCGCCCATGCGGCTGCCGCGTCCGGCGGCCAGGATGATGCCTCGCGCCTGCTCGTTCACCGTCTCTCTCCGTCCTTGATCATGCCCGCCAGCAGTTCCACATCGCGCGGCGGAAACGGCGACAACCGCTCCGGATGCCACATGATACCCGTCCACCGCTGCCGGCGATGCTGCACGGCCTTGATGACGCCGTCCTCGGCCTCGGCCCACACCTTGAAATCCTCCGGAACCGTGAGGGCCCCGTGATCGTGATAGCTGTTCACCTGCGCCGGTTTGCCCTTGATGAGGATGACCTGCTCGGCCGCCACGTGCCCCTTCACCGGCTGCAGCGTCGCCCCGCAGCGTTCCAGCAGCAGTTGCATGCCGCGGCACACGCCCAGCACGGGCACGCCCCGCTCCTCGCACGCGTCCAGCAGCATGTTTTCCACGGCGTCACGTTCGGGCGCGTCGCCGCCGCAGCTCAGCAGGCTGTTGCCGCCAGTCAGCAGCAGAACCGCCGGCGTCTCTTCCGCCAGGGCCGCCTGGACCCAGGCCTTGTCGTTGGGCACGGACCGCGCCTGGCCGCCTGCCTTCGCCACGAAGGGGATCCAGCGCTGGTCCAGGGCGTCGCGGCGCTCGCCCCGGTCGCGCAGGATCTCCACCCGCTGCGTGACCCACACCCGGGGCGTCATCGCAGCACGCTCACGCGGCCCTGGGCGCAATCGATCTCCAGGACCTCGGCCTCGGCCCAGCTGCGGTAAAGGCTCTCGCCCGCCCCGATCACCGCCGGAATGCCCAGCTCCGCCGCGCGGATGGCCATGTGGCTGTTCACCCCGCCGAACATGGTGATGAAGCCGCCCACCCCGTGGCTGAAGATCCAGTCGAAACCCGGATCCGCGCTGGGAATCATCAGGATGTTGCCGGCCAGATCGGCGGCGTCGGCGGAGGTATCCACCACCGCGCCCGTCACCGCGCCGAGGGTCACGAAGTTCGGTTCGTTGACGGGCATGGCGAAGCC
>JGI12109J20283_10308161_pt1 | contig 16130 bp, 15 predicted proteins | sample ElkSlonscriptome_12_FD_20283 | JGI IMG/M metagenome (IMG submission 20283)
ACGGAGGTCGCACATATGGTGAGGCTCCCAGTTGTGTTCACTGTGCCTGCACGGACCATCATGCCTGCCTCCTTGTAGACCGGTACCGGTTCGCCGGTCAACATCGATTCGTCGATGTTCGAGTGCCCGTCCTCGATGTCGCCGTCGACTGGTATGCGCATTCCCGGCTTGATACGTACCAGGTCACCTGTTTGTACTTCACCAATGGGTACGCTTACTTCTGTGCCGTCGCGAATGATGAGTGCGGTTTTTTCCTGCATGCCGATCAGCTTCTTGAGCGCATCGCTGGTGTGTGATTTCGCATTTGCTTCGAGGTATTTGCCGAGTGTGATAAGGCCTATGACGACGATTGTTGCGTCGAAGTATACGATACTGGTGTCGATGTAGGGAGAGAGCTGCGACGCAAAGAGGGTGATAATGATGCTATACACGTACGCAGTGCCTGTTCCCAGCCCCACGAGCGTGTCCATGTTTGCCGCTCCATGGTGGACAAAGCGCACGACGCCTTTGAGGTATGGTCGCCCAACCCAGAACAGCATGTATGTTGCAGCGAGTGCCATCACGATGCGCATCGGCAGCATCCAGTCCATGGGTACATGAGGGACAAATGATAGGTATGTGCCACCGAGCTCCCACGCCATCATCAAGACTGACAAGATAACGATCGGCACGGAAGCCTGGGTATCGCGTTTCAGACGAACAAGCTCCGTGTTCTGCGTACTCTCACTCCCACTCCCGTGCTCCACGAGCGCATATCCGTACGGTGCGAGTGCGGCACTGAGTGCCTCACGCGATACATGTGTCGGGTCGTGCTCGACTGTGGCGGTTTCCGAGCCATAGCTCGCCGAGACCCGACTGACGCCGTCTACCTTTAAGAGCGTGCGCTCGATGATCGATGCGCAGCTCGCGCAATGCATGCCTTCTATCTTGTACGTTGCCATACTAACGACGTTTGAGCTTATACACTTTCAGGATTTCCTCGGTGGCCTTTGCGGTCTTGCCGCTGTGGATCTGGTGCACCACGCAGTGTGAGAGGTGGTCCTTCAGGAGCTCGTCTTCGACGTTCGATAGCCCAGCTTTTACAGCAGAGGTCTGCGTGATGACATCGATGCAGTACGTATCCTCCTCGATCATGCGCTGCAGCCCGCGCACTTGCCCCTCGATGCGCTTGAGCCGCGTCACGAGCTGCTTTTTTCGTGTCGGTTCATTGTGTCCCATGGAAACAGCATATACCCCCCAGGGGGTATATGCAACTGTGGATTACCATCGACCGGCCGGATGGCGTTTGGCAGATACTCACAGTTCTGCGCGGGCAAGCTCCAGCCGGTCAATGCGTTGCGGACGGAGTAGTTCCTCACGCGTCGCTCCGCATATCGGCGCGTGCTCGGTGTAGCACATTCTGCCGGCCGGCAGAATGTGGCACGAGGAGATTGTCCAATGAACTTTTTCACAGGGTGGTATGCGCGTAACAGCCGGCACTTGCAGCACGATGCTATCATGAAGTCATGCGCTGCAAACGTATGTTGTTGTGTGTGGGGGTATTTGCTCTGTTTGTGTTTGGTGCATCCGTGCTGCCGATTGTGCCCTGCACTATCACAACGATGGCCCCTCCCTTCGAAGCAGATACGACATTCTGTTCCGCAGTGCCTCTCAAATATCTGAAGCAAACGTACGTGCCTGTCATGCTACAAGGTGAGGTGGTATGGGGACCACATAGTATCGTTGGTGCCAATGTGGTGTACTACGGTGTTGTTAATCGCCATGACCATGTCTTGTTTGGCGCAATTGTTTTCCTTCACTTGCTTTTAGTGCTGTTGTTGGCGATGCTCTCTACTCGCTTTCTCACAAAGTGGGGCAATGCTCGGGCGCAATAAACAACACCGCGGTATGTGCAGCGGTGTTGTTGTACACCCTTCTCCTACGGTATCTAACCACGTACTAGCCGCACTGTCTTAGCAAACAGTGCGGCTAGTGATTATTGACTATGAAGTACCGTTACTGAGGTGTCAGATCAGTCACGTAGTACTCAAGCCTTATCCACAAGAACTGTAAACAACGCTTGCAGTTCTCACAGGTAATAAAGCCGCATATAGTTGCAGTCTCCATTATTATCGCACAAAACGCATGTAGATTGGGACGATTTATGCACATGCCTCTACACATAGACCGAAGAATGTCCCGCGTTGCATATATTTGTATGATAAGATGTTGTCCATGATAAAACCCGAACTCTTGGCTCCAGTTCAAGATGAAGCGACTCTCACTGCAGCTATCAATGCAGGTGCAGACGCGGTGTACTTCGGTGTGACCGGCTTCAATATGCGTGTTGCCGCGAAGAACTTCGGGGTCGATGACCTGCCGCATGTCGTGAAGCGTGCACATGCTGCTGGTGTAAAAGCATACCTCGCGCTCAATATCATCCTTTACGACGAGGAGCTCGAGGCGATGCGGCTCGTGGTGCAGGCTGCAAAGGACGCCGGAGTCGATGCAGTCATCTGTTGGGATCACGCGGTCATCCGTGCAGCCCGCGCAATCGACCTACCTGTACATCTCAGCACACAGGCAAGTGTTGCAAATACTGAGGCGGCACTGTTCTACAAGGAGCTTGGTATTGAACGTGTGGTACTTGCACGCGAGTGTACGCTCGAACAGGTCAAAGCGATCAAGGAAAAGGCGGGAGTCGAGATTGAGGTGTTCGTCCATGGCGCGATGTGCGTCTCAATCAGTGGTCGTTGCTTCATGTCGCAGTTTACGAGTTGCAAGAGTGCGAACCGTGGCGCGTGCCTCCAGCCCTGTCGGCGCAACTACATCCTCAAAGATGTCGACGGACTCTTTGAGCTCGAGGTCGGGCCTGACCATATCCTCTCCCCGCAAGACCTCTGCACCCTGCCCTTCCTCGAGGAACTCATGCAGGCAGACGTCGACTGTTTCAAGATAGAGGGGCGTAACAAAGGTCCCGAGTACACGCACGAGGTTACCGCAGCGTACCGCGAGATGATCGACCTGGTGTGGGAGCATCGCGATACACTTAGACACGGCGAAACGCAGAAGCTTCTGGAAGAAACTAAAGAGCGCCTCTTACCAAACCTTGCGCGTGTTTTCAATCGCGGCTTCTCAAGGGGGTTCTACATGGGCAAACCCCTCGACGCGTGGAGCACCACGAGCGACAACGCTGCGACCGAGAAAAAAGTGTATCTCGGCGAGGTGACGAATTTCTACAAACAAGCTGGTGCTGCTGAGGTACACATCAAGGCACAGGAGACGCTCAAGCTGGGCGACACACTACTGTTTCAAGGTCCTACGACCGGCCATGTGCGCCAGACTGCCGAGTCGATGCAGATCGAGCACCAATCGGTCACCACCGCAACCCAGGGTGACAGTATCGCGATTGCCTGTACCGAGCGTGTTCGCACCGGTGACAAAGTGTACCTGGTGCGTGATGCGTCACTGGTAGCGGATCGGCATACGGTGTAACGATCTTCAACAATCAATACACCCACTATTTGTTGCCTTGCGGATGGTGCCTGTTGTGTCGCCGGACGAGATAGATCGGTAGCATGAATAGTGCGATCACAAGAACGAGAAGCAAGATGCGCACCACGAGACCTCCTGCGCCCGCGATCTTAATGGTGCTACCATCAACGACACCACCACTTTTGCTGTAGAAGCTGAGATCTGTATTTTCACCTCCTCCACCACCCACATCCATGGGTGCCACATTGAACGCTGCACCCTGACTGACACCCGTCGCCCCCATGTCAAAGCCCCCACCAACACCAGGACTGAGGGGTGACACAAACTGTGCACCTCGCGTCACCGGTGCAGGGTTATCTGCGTAAAAACGATTTTCACGGAGGGATGCGGTGTCAAGTGCCGACTGTTGCCGTTCGTTCACGAGTGCGATGTATGAGCTCAAAGCGGTCACGATGCCGAGCTGCTCTGCTTCCCGGTACAGTGACTGCAGTATGTTGTTTGAGGTACCTGATGGCGCTGTTCCTAGCTCTGTACGCGCACTTTCGTCGAGTAACGCGCGGCTCGCTATCATGCGTAGTGTTTCTTGTTCCCACGTCAGGGCTGGCTTTGGTGTTTTGGTAGTGCTTGTGCTTGTGGTTGCAGATACGTCACCCGCGTGACTGGTGATGTTAGATAGCGCCCAGTAAGCACCCCGATACAGTGTTCCATCTTGTGCACTGTGTACACTTGTGAGCGCTTCGGTTACCGTGCTAGCTACGTTGAGGCTATCCGCCTCCGCGTTTGGCTGGCGTAGAGTCGTGGGAAACGCAGGTACAGGTTTGTCGAGATGAAGGTACACGAGATCGGAATCGACCAGGTGCCCATATCCGCCCTGCGTGCTGCTCTGTGCACTACGCGTTGTAGTTGTGGGTTCAAAAGAATCAAACGATCGGTCATTGTTGGTAACGATGAACACAACATCGTATCGAGTAGACGATGAGATTGGTAATGCGCGGAGTGCTGCTGCAATGTCGGCTTTTCCAAAGTACGTAATCGTGCGCAGCGTTCTCACGTCGTTTTGTGTGTGAAGTACACGCACTGCACTTTGATTGGTATTAAACAGTTGGTATGTGACCATATTTTGCTCAAAGAAGGCGGCCGGTAGCTCCTCCAGCTGCGTGACAAGTGTGCCATATCCGGAATGTCGTGCGCCGTACGAGGTATCGATGAGGAGGTGAATACGCTTTCCTTGTAAGGTTACAGCCGACTCGTTATCCCCGCCTGAACAAGCCGGGTATCCCTCAGCACTTCCGCCAAATGCGCCAAAGTGGATCTGTGCCTCACCGGCTCCAACGGTGGTTGTTTGTACCGTTTGTCCGGTGCAGAGTGCCTCCGCCGGTGTGGACTGCGTGATAAGCTTTCCATTGGGTGCCACAGATGCCGTGTTGCCACCGATGCTGACAGTGGGTACCACCGTACCTACGTCAATGTTGTGTGTTGCCGTGTACTGCGGAAGCGGTATGCCCTCGGTGGCGCGTAGCACCACATAGGTGAACTGCACACGCTGAGTCGGGCCGTTCACTTCTTCTCGACGTGTTCGGTCAGCAATGTCGCTTACGCCGGGTACGGGATATACACGGAGACGGTACTGTCGTGGGCCGGTCTGCTCGAGGAGTGCAGGGTCGATCCGTCGTTGCACCTCTTGCGTGTAGACTTGCTGCGCGGCACCGCGGGGTGCTATTTGTCCCTGGTGCTCGAGGTTCGGTCCGAGGCGAAGGTCGGTAACAACCGCGTGTTCTGGGAGCGAGAACTCGTACACCACCTCCTGATCGCCACTCGCGTTTGTTTGAAGTGAGTCAGTGATGGTTACCTCGACGAGGTGTGTCGAGTCGTGAGTTTGTGCGAGGATATCGCGCGAGGTAAGGTCAACCAGTGTACGTTGCTCGACCGTCCGATCAGGATCGTATCCGTACTGCACACCGAAGAGTCGCTCGTAGCCACGATTGTACACTGCACGGTCTTGGTAGGTAACCGGAATCTTTTCGTCGTCAAAGATGAATGGAAACGCAACAACTCCTATGTACCAGGACGAGATAGGACGTTGTCGTGACCAGTAATCATCAGGACTGAGGTCAGAGCGCTCTATCAGGTAGAGGTCTCGGCCGTTGAGTACGTACTCAAGTGCATGGTCAAGCGCGTCCTTGTGTGCAATGAGCGATTGTGCACGTGCCGCTTGTGCGGCGTACTCATCATCGGCCTGCGCCACCAGTACTAAATCACCTACGTACGTGTCCATTTCGGGAGGTGTCGATAGTGTGTAGAGCAGCATCAAGAACAGTAGTGGTGTTACGACCAAGGTAGTGCGTGCAGTCATCTTGTGTACGGCAGCAGCTCGTTCGTGTAATGCGTTGAAGCTTCGGGCAATATGACGCACAAAAAGGTAACAGAGCCACAGTGGCACGAGCCAGAGGAGGAGTGCGCCAAGCGCGAGAAGTGCAGTCATCGGAGACGCGAGCAGTGCCAGTACGATGTAGCCAATATCAGAAAGCAAATCGCGGAGCACTTCCTCAGCCCCCAAGAGATATGCAGGGACGAAGGTGACAAAGAGTATGTACACGATTGAAACAAGTGCGAGAGTTCCCGCGCTATAGTATGCAAACAGGATTTTTGGGCGCTTTGGTGTGATGTTGTGCGTTTCGAAGAACCAGACAACCGCGAGCACGAGGAACAGAAGTGAGAACAGGATGCGCAGGCCGGGTGTGAGGGGCATCTCCGCATATGCGACGTTCACAAAAACTGCTAGAGCGAGTACCGGTACCTCGAACGCAACCAGTGAGCGCATGTAGTGTACTGACGCTGCCTTTTGACGTGCTAACGCAGCATGGACTACCGCGGCAAGTGGGATAGCTGGGAGTGTGAGGAAGAGAACAACACCGATGATGCCGAAATCGGCCGCGTCGCGTGCGCTCATGAACCAGCCGCGATAGTTATCTGAAAACAAGAATTGGATGAACCACACGATCCAGTAGAGAAGTACGAGTCCGTTGAGGCCCCAAAACAGCCAGCGTGTCCCACGTGCCAGTGTAGAGTTAGTGCGTACAAGCGTTGTGTTCCATTGCGCTGCTGGTGCAGAGTTTTCTTGTGCTGCTTCGCTGAACACACTACGTGCAACCTCGTTTGCTACCGTTGCTGCCTCACCATCCCAAACATGGCGTGCATGGATGATCACAACTTCACCTGCAACATCGTCGTATAGGATGTGTGCGTCAACCGGTACTTCTATGTCACGCGCTCGAAGTGCTTCGGGCACTCGTGCGCGGAGTCGGGCGAGAAGTGTTTGTGGCGCGTGCAATGCACATGCTGCACGATAGGTGTCGCGTACGGTGCTCTGCATAGAACGAGATGATTACCCAAGTAGTATGTGTACCATATCACGCAACATGCGTCTGCGAGGGCATCTTTTCCACACTCTGCGAGCACTTGCTTTCTCTACACATGTGTGCTTTAGTATCGCGAGTCATTTCGTTCACTCACTTGGCAACAGTCGAGGTACCACATGCCACAGAAAGTAGACTTACGACCAAAGCACGCGCTGATCCTCGGGCGCGGATGGGATCCAATCCTCGACGACGAAGGCAACCCACAGCTCGACGCCGACTGCTGCGCGCGTGTTCGCAAGGCAGCCGACCTCTTTGTCCGTGGCGAGATCAATCGCGTCTGGATTACGACCGCCTACGCTGCGTATGCGGCCGACTATCGGACGGTGTTCATGGCGGATCTCATGCGCGAGATGCTCTTTCAGCTCTATGTGCCGGACGAGTGTATCGAGATCCGCTATGAGGCAATGAATACGGTCGGTGAGATCGAGGTCATCGCACGCGAGCTTGCGAGCGATCCCACTGCCCTGCGCTTCCGGGTGATCGCGTGTGCGCCCCAGGTCAGACGTGCGGTCGCAATCGGCTTCAAGCGTGGTTGGCAGATCGAGGGAGTGCCCTGCGGCTACCGCGAGCCGCTCAAGGGACAGCTCACCGAGCTTGCGCTCACGCTTGACGTTCTGTTCTTCGGAGGTGCAGAGCAGGCTCGATACTGCAACCCTCCGCCGAAGTCCGTTTATTAGCCACGCTGTCAACATCTTGTCTAGCCCCGTCCCTCCTTACTGGAGGGGCATTTCGCATACGACAACCGACACAATGTGCTATACTTGTCCAGCGTCACAATACCCACCTTGGTTGCAGCAGTGACGCATTGATATTCTAACAACACACGCGTATGGCAATTGGTAAACGTATACTCTTCTTCTTACTCACCAACATCGCGGTCATCGCTTTGGTCTCCGTGGTGCTGTCGGTGTTCAACGTCGCGCCATACCTTACGGGTACCGGGCTTGACTACAATAGTCTGCTGATCTTCTCCGCCCTCTTTGGCTTTGCAGGTGCCTTCGTGTCGCTCTTCATATCGAAGTGGATGGCGAAGCATGCATTCGGGGTGAAGGTCTTTGATCGACCGGAGTCTCCCGCGGAGCGGCTGGTCTTTGAAACGGTAGAGCGACTTGCACATACCCTCAACATCGGTATGCCGGAGGTCGGGATCTACGATTCGCCCGAGGCGAACGCCTTTGCGACCGGCTGGAACAAGAATAATGCGCTCGTTGCAGTGTCGACTGGGCTGGCGCAGAACATGACGAAGGAAGAGCTCGAGGGTGTGCTCGGTCACGAGATGTCACACGTTGCAAATGGCGACATGGTTACACTTACACTCATTCAAGGTGTCGTTAACACATTCGTCATATTCTTTGCACGCATTGCCGCATATGGGGTGCAGACCTTCCTCAGTCGTGATGGAGATGGTGAGGGTGTCGGTATGCTCGCCTACCACGTTACCGCAATCGTCTTTGAAATACTCTTTGGAATTTTTGCGAGTATGATTGTTGCGGCCTTCTCCCGTCACCGTGAGTTTCGTGCCGACGCAGGGAGTGCCCGCCTGCTGGGACAGGAGAAGATGATTGCTGCACTCAAACGACTGCAGACACTGCAAGAAACACTAGTCGACCCTCGCGGTAAAGCGTTCGCGACAATGAAGATTAGTGACCGACCGTCTTCATTCCTAAAGTTGTTCTCAAGCCATCCGCCACTTGCTGAGCGCATCACGGCACTTGAGCGCGCGTAATTCTGACAAAGGATGCGCGACATCAGTGGTGCCGTCGACACTACTGGCCTTTCCACTTACCTTGGCACAGTGTTCGCGCTTTCGGTTTGTGCTTGCCTTTCATAAACACTTCGCTGGCCACAGCTACGGCTACGTGTCGCGGCCTTGTTGACTCCAAGGCGGCGCGCATTCCCGAAAGCCTTCAAAGATTGTGTCGCTCACCTACGTAGAGAGGTTCAGTAGTCGTCTTTGGAGGATGTAGGATCTTGCGTGGGGGAGTCTTTGGTGTGGGTGCGATGATCAAATACGTGTAGTATGCGCTCGAAAACACCAGGTCGTGAAAAGCTGCCGGTAACCACATCTTCACCGGTCTCTTCTTGCACCTTTTCGATCTGTTCCTGTGTCTCAACTTCTTCTTCATAGCTTTGCTTCGCTTTTGTGAAGCGATCAAGTACCAGTGACGCAACCATGTCGCCTGTTACGTTGGTTGTGGTGCGAAATAGTTCAAGCACACGATCAACGCCAACAATGAGTGCCACACCTTCGACAGGCACACCGACTCCGGCAAGTACCACCGAGAGTATGACAATCCCAACACCGGGTGTAGCCGGCGTGCCGATGGAAGCACCAATCGCGGTCGCAACCAAAACCAGGAGCATGCCAATACCAACCTCGATGCCATAGACCTGTGTCAAGAACAGCGTCGCAGCACCGTGGAAAAGTGCGGTACCATCCATGTTCACTGTCGCTCCAATGGGTAGAACAAACTGCGCGGTTGACGGGCGCACCTTCAACTCCTCTTCGACCGTGCGAAGGGTGACTGGAAGCACTGCAACGGAGCTGTTTGTCGAAAATGCAAGGAGCTGTGCCTGTCGCACGGCGCGTAAGAAATGCCACGGAGACATGCGAGCAACCACGAGCACGATGAGCAGATAGAACAAAAGCAGTAGGAGGAGGCCGAAAAGAACCGTACCAACGTACATACCGATACCCTGCAGTGCTTCAACCCCTGTCTGCATGGTCACCTGCGCGATAAAACCAAAAACGGCATACGGCGCAAGTGTCATCACCCACCGTACAACACGCATAACGACAGATTGCAGTGAACCCAATAGCTCAAGGAGTGGTTTCGACTGTTCAGGCTTGATACTTATGAGTGCAAGCCCCAACACAATTGAAAACAGAACGATCTGCAGCATGTTCATCTCGACCGCAGCTGAAAACGGGTTTGCCGGCAAAATATTCACGAGTGCGTCCGGTATCTCCGCGACACTGAATGCACGTTCCTCAATTACCTGTTCGACACCATCAGTGCGGCTACTTGTGAGCGAGAACGCATCGGTATCGATATGGGAACCCGGCTGTACGAGCAACGTAACCAAAATGCCGATAGAAATCGCAATGGTAGTCGTAAACAGGAAGTACGCAACGAGGCGTAGTCCGGTGTGCTTGAGCTGCTCGGTACTACCACTTGCAGCGATGCCACGTATGACCGAGGCGAGCACAAGAGGTATAACGATCATTTGGATAATCGTGAGAAAAATGTTGCCGGGAAGGACAAGCCATGAACCGATAGCGGTTGCCGTTGCCTCACTCACCAATCCATAGTCAGGACTTAAGATGATTCCCGTGGTGAAGCCCATGAGCATCCCCAATATCACCTTGGCCCACAGCTGTGTTGCTATGAGGTCTTGCAGGGTGTGCGAGAGATGTTTGAGGTTGCGCGGGTGTATAAGTTCAAGCGGGTGGGTCATGTGTGCAGTATGCCATACACAGGCCCTGGATTCAGGTATCGTATCAACATGCTAGTTGACCACTATGCTATACTGCAGACATGTCACTCGAAGCCTCATACCGCGCACTTGTCGCCACCATAGAGTCTGCGGGAGCCGTAGCACGTGAGTACTTTCATTCCGATGATCTGTCGAACGATCAGAAAGCTGATGGCTCGGTGGTGACACGTGTGGATACTTCAATTGAACGTGCGTTGCGCACATTCATTGCCGAGCACTTCCCTCATGACGCGGTCATTGGTGAAGAGGAAGCAAAGACTGACGGCACCAGTGGCTACGTGTGGCACATCGACCCTATCGATGGTACCGATAACTTCCTTCGCAAGATTCCGTTCTGCGGGATATCTGTCGCACGACTCGGTGACACAGCTGAAGGTAGTCTCGCAATCGTACACAACCCGATAACACAACACACGTTTGCATCGCTTATGGATAACGGTGTGTATGAAAACGAACGCATTATAGCACTCACACCTGAGCCACTCGGCGGACGCTACGTGATCTCCACCGCGTTTGGTGCAGAGCCCTGGATGCGTGCGGCGAAGTACCCCTTGAGTGCAGCACTGGAGGCCGCCTTCGGTCGTGTGAAATCATTTAGCTGTTCAGCACTACAAACCGCTTACCTTTCCTCGGGCCGCTTCGACGCGCATGTTACCTGCGGACTCCACTCGTGGGATTATGCAGCAGGGTTGCATCTCGCACACGTTGCTGGCGGCGTAACAAGCGTCTTTGAGGATGGTGTATGGACACGGTGGGAAAAGAGTGACAAAGAACTCTTTGCGGTACATGGTCGCACCATGGTCACCTCACACCCCGCGGTGCACAACAAGATTCTTGCAGTCATTGGCGACCCACATCAATGGGCATCGTAGTGCGGTCACTACTCAGGCTTGCTGTGTGAACGAGCGGTTATAGATGAAAACGAGCACACTTACCAGTGTGATTGCATAGACGTAGAGGTATAAACCGTACAGCGTTGCGAGCGGCTCGGTTTGGACGGCGCCTGCGTTACAGAGCTGTGCACCAACACCACGCAGCGTGTCATAGAACGTGTACACACCCTCACCCGCGCCACAGTCACCATGATTGCCAAGAAGCATGACAAGCTGAAACGCTCCTAGCGCTCCAAGAGTCCACAGATTGCAGCATTTGAGTAGCACCGTGCGGCCATTGCGGTGCAGAGTCGCGCTTGCGAGCACGACTCCCAGGATGATCGGCGTATAAAAATAGAATCCCAGCTCCAAATATACCGCCTTGATAGTACCGCCTGCAGTGACAACGAATGTGATGAGACTAAAGACGAGGTACGCTGCTACGTAGCCGGTGAAGCGCCAAGGTGCAATGTTCAGCATTGTCTGTATCGTATCACGAACAACATACCTGTGTGTACTGTGGGTATATGACACCGCGACACACGCACATCCTTAGAACCTTTCTACAATCTCGTGGTACCCCTCCGGAATATCCTTGTTGTTGTGCGAAAAACAAGTCGGAGCATGATGCACATCGAGATATGGAGAGTGCGAGACGCAGTTTAGTAGCCAAAATAAGGGTGTTCTGGAGAGGTGGATGATTGTAGGCAGGTTCTTAGGTGGGAAATGCTGCCCCACGAACAAGCTGATACTTCTCTGGTCTGCTGAGTTGCTTGATTTCCACTTCACGCTTCGATGCCTCGCTCCGAGAAGGGTATGTTTCGGTGTACAGTAGTTTTGATATCTTATGTGCACGCGTGTATTTCGCACCAATACCGCTACGGTGTTCTTGCATACGACGCCTCAGATCAGTTGTGATGCCGGTGTACAGTGAGGTATCTACACATTCGACAATGTAGACGTACCAAAGCTTCTTGCTCGCATGCGTATCCATGGTTGTGAGCTAGTTGAATATAACTTCAATAATGGTGCCACCGGCGTGTGCGGTGAGTGTCGCAACGGTGACACCTGAAAGGATAAGCATCGGTACCACAATACGCAGCCTGTACTGAAGTACAACAAGTAAGGCCATAATGAGGTCGTTCGGTGTCGGTGTAAAACCAAGGATAAGGTAGAACAGAGTGTACTGGATACGATCCGGTACCCGTTGCACACGGTCAGTAAATCGCATAACGGTACGTTGCAACGATGGGCGGAACGAATGGTACCCGTGACGCAGCACTAAAAATATGATCGTATCACCTATCGCAATACCTATTCCGCCCGCAAGACCCAGCAACCAAGGATTCGCACCTCCAGCAGAAAACGAGGCAATTGCTGCGTACAGCACCGGACTAGAAAACCAATTGAGTCCGCCAAGCGTGGCGATGATAAAGACAACAAGGTAGCTGTTCTCGACACCAAGCGCATCTACAATACTGCGGGGTGACTCAACAAAAAACACTACATTGAGGAGTGCGAGCAGCAACAACAGACCTATAACTTGTGTGGTGAGCTTTTTCATGTGTTTTCTAACATGGAACACACTAATAGTAACGACTAGCGCCACGGTGCACAAACCACTCGAAACCCGGCACCTTGAGAATCTACGTGCACCTACTACGTAGGCCATCCAGCACGGTACGACTCGTTGCGACTGCTATTAGGGATGGACACCGCCATACAGTATGGCTGCCACACTCGTAGCAAGGTTCATACTCGACACGCCTGGCTGCATGGGGATGCCTACATGTGTCGTTGCTCTGTCGAGCAGCGCTTGCGACACCCCGTACCGCTCTGACCCGAAGATTAGGACGCTCCGTGAGGGAGGCGGCGCATCGTACATGCTCGAGCCCGTATCGGTGCATGCGACGAGCATTCGGCCTTCTGCAAGCCTCTCTATCGGCATGTTATGGAGCACTGGCAGTGCGAAGTGGAGGCCCGCGCTCGTACGAACGCAGTGTGCGTGCCATGGTTGAGTGGTGCCGGAGACCACAACCGCGGCCGCACCGAACGCAGCTGCGACGCGCACAACTGCCCCAACATTGTTCGTGTCGCGCGGGTTCTCAAGATAGATAACGGGACGAACATGGTCAAGTGTCGCATTACTGTGCTCTGTGTCTGGTTTGTCAGCAAGCGCAACAAGACCGGTACGATGTGCGTTCGTGGCCAGCCGTCGAAAGAGTTCATCCTTGATAGTAACCGCACGTTCGTAGATAGTGCGCGCTTCGTCAGTAGCACCTAGACATGCGAGCACATCGTGTACGCGAACTGAATCCGTTGCATAGATCTCAGTAAGCGTTGCACCAAAACGTAGCGCATGTTTGCATGCATGCAGCCCCTCCAGCAGCACCGTATTACCGGCACCACGTCGGGCTGAAGCAAAGCGTTCGATAATGTTTGTGTAAGACATGGTCTGATGTGGTGTCACAACGTCTCAATACTACCACAACCATACACGTGCCGAGCCACCATGTAGAGGAGTGAACGTTATGCACCGGTCAACCCGCACTCAGTTTAGTATGGACTACACACACGCGATGAGCACCAAAAAGATTTCCACGATACTCCCTGCACAAACAAGACATTTCAGGTATCATGAGTGGTATGAGTGAAGATGAAAACCTTAAAGATGTGCTGATAGATCTGCGCAGTTTGATCAGAAAACAAACATCATTCAAGTATGCATTTGCACGGGGTGTGCTCTATGGGCTGGGGACTGTAATCGGCGCGACCGTGCTTATCGGAGTTTTGACCTGGGTGCTTGGGTTGGCGGTCGGAGACATTTCAGAAACCCCGGTTATCGGTTCCGCACTCGAAGAGGCTGCTTCGCAGTAGAGTGCAGCGTGCGCTGTGTGATATTGGTGTACGTACCTGCTCACCAACATGTTGACACCTGGTTCAACACCAGCATGATCTGACTAAGAACCTGTCTACAATCTCGTGGCACCCCTCCAGAATATCCCTGTTTTTGTGCGAAAAACAAGTCGGAGCATATTGTCGGCAGGTTCTAAGTACGTACAGCGATCAATGAGCGTTCATGTCCAAACCTCAGCGGGTCTTCCGCGCACTTTCCTGCGGTGTACGAACGAACTGCCTCACTAGACGCCTGACTCCAGTCACGAAATAGGCCGAGAAACTCCTGCTCAGTCATGTACGGCGCAAAGCCGTCGGTACACAGCATGAGCGTGTCGCCTGGCTCAACATGCCAGACGCCCTGCTCCAGGTGGTCTACCATGTGCTCCTCTCCGTTTATAACCGCGTACGGATCGCAGATACCGGTCGTTGCGTGCTTCTGTCGCAGGTCTGTATCAAAGTGAAAGATGTAGGAGTCGCAGATGCTCGCATAGTGAGCAGCCGTATCTCTAATAATGACAAACGCCCCCGTTGCTGCGTAGCGGCCTGTCGGGTTGTTGGTATACACATCTTCCTCATGATGTTCGTCTAGCACTTGCACCGCGTTATTTGCGATTCGGAACACTTGGTCGACATTGGTGTTGCCCTGTTGTTCAATCACTGCCCTGCAGAACGCACGTGCGACTGCCCCTGAAGGACTCGGGTGTGGGTAACTCTTACCATGTGCGATAAGTGCCCGCACATCGAGTGTGACCCCATCTGCGACCGCAAATGTACCCGTTTCAGGGGCAGCCTGCAGAAAATCTTCTTGAGGTTGGTGGATATGCCTAGCAAGCAAGCTTGCAAACACTTCTGGTAGCCCGTGTTCGTGCATAAACGCCTCGATGTACCCTGACGTCATTGGTTCGATAAGTGCGAGGTGTTGCATACAGGCTATCGCGTCACAGAGAACGAGGTGGTGCTGATTAGTAGTACACTTCGTCTCACAGCTACCTATGACTGAGGTACAACAACAGCACATCTCCACCAACCTACTCTTTTGCCCAAAACAGAGAAAAGAGTGCAAAGAGACCGAAGAGACCAAAGAGTCCATGTGTGGAGGTAAACCCCAAAAACCCCAAGAACCCGAGGAAGCCTAAGTACCCCGCTTTGTTATACTGCCTCATATTCATGTCTGTACTATAGCAGAGCTATAGGTGTGTGTCTCGATATGTGCATGGGATAGTCAGGACATACAATAGTGACACATAATTAGACATAGCCTCGTCTCCGAGCCAGTTCAATACCACTGTTGTTTGTATTTGTATCTGAACGTGGTATTGTGGCGCTGGTTTTTGCAACCTGCGAGTTAGCCCGTGAACAAACTACGAAAGTATTGGAACAACGTCCACTATACGGTGGGTCTGCTGCTGTTTTCTTCCATGACCGCAGTACTTGGAGTGCACTTAGGTATCGAAACATGGCGCACCAATTGGTCTTCAGCTAACATTTCCGATATTTCAACCGATCCGGCGATTAGTCCCGATTTGAAGAATTCGTATTGTTGAGCTGGAGTAGCATCTCTCTTCACTTCACCAGCTTTCTTACGAAATTCGGCAGGTGGGGTAGCATATGTCGTCCCCTCAAGTACGTCAGCAATTTTTTTGACCTGTGTACTTTTGCCAGTTCCGTCACCACCTTCTAGAACAATAAACATCTATTTTCTCCTCGTTTATAACCTAGACAGTAAATACAATAAAAATACTTCTATGTCTATATCTGAGTACGCAGTGTCCATGTAAAGGAATCTCTTTGAGCGTATCTCCGGAGGTCGAACCTCAGGACATGAGAGGTTCTAATTTCCAAACATCTCTCCCTAATACAGCAAAATGAGCCTTATATAATAAGGCTCATTTTGCTTCAGATTTGGTGGAAGACTTTGTGCCAAGTTAAAACCTCTCTGATTGAAATGGAGTGTGCAAGTTTTTTAAAG
>JGI12109J20283_10923824_pt1 | contig 16130 bp, 10 predicted proteins | sample ElkSlonscriptome_12_FD_20283 | JGI IMG/M metagenome (IMG submission 20283)
GGAGGCGGACGTGCCGGTGGTGATCTCCCACCACAAGTGTGCCGGTCAGCCCAACCACGGGCGCTCGCCGGAGACGTTGGCATTGATCCATCAGGCCCGCATGCACCAGCGGCTGGGGCTGGACGCCTATCCCTACATCGCCGGCTCCACCATGCTGGATGCCTCGCGGATGATGGGGGCGAGCAAGGTACTGGTGACCTGGTCGCGCACCCACCCGGAGGTGGCGGGGCGCGATCTCGCCGACATCGCCGCCGGGATGGGCGTGGGCATGGAGGAGGCCGCCGAGCGGCTGCGCCCCGCCGGGGCCATCTACTTCATGATGGACGAGGACGATGTGCAGCGGATACTGGCCTATCCCCACACCATGATCGGCTCCGACGGCTTGCCCCACGACGAGCATCCCCATCCGCGCCTGTGGGGCACTTTCCCGCGCGTTCTGGGCCATTACGCCCGGGATCTCGGGCTGTTCCCGCTGGAGGTGGCGGTACACAAGATGACCGGGCTGTCGGCCTCGCGCTTCGGGCTGCGCGACCGGGGTGTGTTGCGCCCGGGGATCCATGCCGATCTGGTGCTGTTCGACCCCGACACGGTGATCGACCGGGCCACCTTCGAGCAGCCGAAGCTCCCCTCGGCGGGCATCGAGCGGGTGTGGGTGAACGGGCGCGTGGTGTGGGACGGCGAGAGCGCCACCGGCGAGCGACCCGGGCGGGCGCTGCGGTTGCGGGATCTGGCGCCGATTCACTGAGCCGGCCGGATCCGGGGGGGGCGATTTGCGCTATCTCCCGGGCTTCCTATACTGAAACATGACAATTAATGTGGATTGATGCTCTGAATCAATTCCCTCCCCGGCAGGTTCTTCTTCCTGCTCAACGATCCGGTTCCCAGGAGCGAGAACGTGAAAAAGACCCTCAAGGGTATTTCCGATATTCGTCGCTATTTCCATCGTTTCGATCGGCCGACTTTTTTTATCAGCGCCACCAATTTCAACCTGCTGGGCATGGACGAGTGGGTGCGGGGCTTCAAGTACATCAACTATCTGGATTGCTACGACGGACGCCATCCCAACGTGTTCGTGCCGAGCGAGATTCCCCACCCGGAGTTCGAGTCCATCGAGGATATCAACAATTATCTCCTGCAACACAAGGAGGTCATCGACTACATCAAGAGCCAGGGCGAGAACCCCATCGCGGTGTTCCTGATGTTCGACGAGACCACCGAGGCGCTGGCCAGGGAACTGGGCATGGAGGTGTGGTTCCCGGCCGCGAATCTTCGCTCGCGCTGCGACAACAAGATGGAGACCGTGCGCATCGGCAACAAGGCCGGCGTCCCGTCCGCGCCCAATGCCCTGTCCAAAGTGGACTCCTACGAACATCTGCTGAAGATCGCCGATGAGCATAACCTCGGCCATGATCTGGTGATCCAGACCGCCTTCGGCGACTCCGGCCACACCACCTTTTTCATCCGCAACGAGACCGACTGGAAAAAGCACGCCGACGAGATCGTCTGCGACCCCGAGGTGAAGATCATGAAGCGGCTGAACTGCCGGGGCTCGACGCTGGAGGCCTGCGCCACCAAGCAGGGCACCATCGTCGGACCGCTGCTCACCGAGGTGGTGGGCGCGCCTGAACTCACGCCCTACAAGGGCGGCTGGTGCGGCAACGAGATCTTCCCCGGCGCGTTTACCCAGGAGATCCGCGACAAGGCTCGGGATTACGCCTTTGCTTTCGGCGAGCAGCTGCGAAGCGAGGGTTACCAGGGCTACTTCGATCTCGATTTCCTGATCGACGCCGAATCCAACGAGGTGTATCTGGGCGAACTCAACCCCCGGGTCACCGGCGCTTCCTCCATGACCAACCACGCCGCTTTCGCCCACGCCGATGCGCCGCTGTTCCTGTTCCACCTGCTGGAGTTCTCCGGCAAGGCGTTCGAGTTCGATGTGGAGGATCTGAACCTGCGCTGGTCCGATCCCGATTACATCGATTCCTGGTGTCAGCTGGTCATCAAGTACACCGAGGACAACGTGGACATCGTCACCGAGGCCCCCGAGTCCGGTATCTGGCAGATGTACGACAACGGCGCGATAGAATATTCCCGCTTCGACTACCACCGGCGCGCCGTCACCAACGAGCAGGAGGCGTTTTTCCTGCGCATCACCGGCCCCGGCGATTATCGCTACGAGGGCGCAGATCTCGGCATCCTGATCCTGCGGGGGCGCAGCATGGACGACAGTTTCAGCCTGAACCAACGGGCGCGTGCCTGGATCAAAGGGATAACCGGCAGATACCGGGCCAAACCGCTCCCCTCGGCGCAGATGGAACCGGCGCCGGCGACCGGTTCCTTCAAGATTCTCTAGCCAGGGAGCGCGGTGCCATGCTGGAGCGGCAATTCGAGGCGGTGGCGGAGGACAGTCCCGGGCCTCGCTGGCAGCAATTATTCCAGCGTCACTGGCCGGCTTACCGGCGCTGGTTCCTGAGCGAGGGAGCGCGCGAACGGCCTTATTATCTGGCCGCCCGCCGGGCGCTCAGGGTCCACATGCCGGAGTTGCTGCCGCTCTACGAGCGGCTCTGCGAACTGGCCGGGGGCGACGACACGGCGGCCCGCTTTCTGCCGCTGTACTGCCCGCCGGCCTATGTCTCCGGTTGCTCCCAAGCGGTGTGGCCCGGCGCGGGGCCGGCGCTGATCCGCAACTACGACTACGATCCGGCGCTGCTGGAGGGGGTGATCCTGAAAAGTCGCTGGCACGGACGCGAGGTGATCGCCATGAGCGATTGCCTGTGGGGTGTGGTGGACGGCATCAACGACGCCGGCCTCACCGTGTCGCTGACCTTCGGCGGGCGCCGGATCGTCGGCCAGGGTTTCGGCATGCCGCTGATCCTGCGCTACATCCTGGAGTTCTGTGAGAGCGCCCGGGAGGCGGCTATGGTGCTTTCGCGGGTTCCCTCCCACATGGCCTACAACATCACTGCACTGGATCGCCAGGGCGAGTTCCTCACCGTCCACGTGGGTCCGGACCGCCCGGCGGTGGTGCGCGCCGACCCGGTCACCACCAACCACCAGCGCAGCGTGGAGTGGCGCGAGCACGGCCGCGCCACCGCCACCCGGGAGCGCGAGCGGTTTTTGAATTTTCGCCTGCGCGAGGCCAACTCGGCCGGTGAACTGATCCCCGCCTTCCTGCGCTCGCCCATCTACCACGTGGCCTACGGCGAGGGTTTCGGCACCCTCTACACGGCCGTCTACCGGCCCGGCAGCGGCGCCAGCTATCTCTGGCCGGAGGATCGCTGGGAGCAGTCCTTCGGTGCCTTCCAGGAGGGCGTGCGGACCGTGCGCTATCCCACCGCCGCTGTGCCCCGGACCCTGCTGCATTGATATGGCCGGCGACGCGTCTCCCCGCACCCCGGTACAGCCCTCCACCATCGTCGGCATCGGTGCCTCGGCGGGCGGGCTGGAGCCCTTGCAGCGGTTCTTCCGGCAGATGCCGGCCAACAGTGGGGTGGGCTTCGTGGTGGTGCAGCATCTGGCGCCGGATCACGCCAGCCGCATGGTGGAGATCCTCGCCCGCAGTACCGAACTGCGGGTCTGCCAGGCCAGCGAGGGTGCCCAGGTGGAGGCCGACACGGTGCATGTGCTGCCCCCGGGCAAGGCGCTACGCATCCAGGACGGGCGCCTGCGGCTGATCGAGCCCACCGAATCCCGCCACCAGCGGCGCCCCATCGACGGCTTTCTACAATCCCTGGCGCTGGATCAACACGAGAATTGCATCGGCATCATCCTGTCGGGGGCCGGCGACGATGGCGCCAAGGGCGTGGTGGCCATCAAGGACTGTGGCGGCGTGGTGATGGTGCAGCAGCCCGAGGAGGCCCATCACGACTCCATGCCCCGCAGCGCCCTGGCCAGCGGCCGGGTGGATTACCAACTGCCGGTGGAGGATATGCCCCGGGCGCTGCTGGATTACGTCCACCACAACGAGTCCTTCGACGAGCGGGATTTCCATCTGGACGGGGATCGGGAGGGCCTGGATGCCATCCTGGAATATGTCCGCGAGCACAGCGGCCATGATTTTCGCCACTACAAATCCGGCACGCTGCAACGGCGCATTCACCGGCGCATGCGCCTGCGGAATGTGGCGCAACTGGACGAGTATCTGCACCTGTTGCGCGATCAGGAGCAGGAGAGCCGGGATCTGGTGCGGGATCTGCTGATCTGCGTGACCGGCTTTTTCCGCAACCCGGAGGCCTGGGACTACCTGGGCAGCAAGATCCTGCCGGCGCTGGTGGCGGACAAGGACAGCCGCGAGCCGCTGCGGATCTGGGTGGCCGGTTGCGCCACCGGCCAGGAGGCCTACAGCATGGCCATGCTGGTGACCGAGGTGCTGGACGGGCGCGACGATATCCCGGTGCAGATCTTCGCCACCGATATCAGCAACCATGCCCTGAAGACCGCGCGCCTGGGCAGCTACCCGGAGGCGGTGGCGGATCAGTTGTCGGCGGCGCGGCTGGGGCGCTTTTTCATCCACGACGACGATCAGCTACGCATCGTCAAGCATCTGCGCGAACGGGTGGTGTTCGCCAGCCACGACCTGCAAAACGACCCGCCGTTCTCGCGGGTGGATCTGGTGTGTTGCCGGAATCTGTTGATCTACCTGGAGCCGGAGGCCCAGCGCCGGGTGCTGTCGAAGCTGCATTTCGCGCTGCGCCCGGGGGGGTGTCTGTTCCTGGGTTCGGCCGAATCGCCGGACCGGCTGGAGCAGGCCTTCGAGCCGGTGTCCGGGCGCTGGCGGGTCTATCGGCGGCTGGACCATGGGGGCAGCGTCCCCGGGGCGGTGGATCTGGCCCGCCGTGATCCGCCCTCGTCCAGAACGCGCGCCGGCGCCGGGCGCGAGCCCTCGCTACGGGAGCAGGCCGGGGAGCTGTTGCTGCGCCATAGCAGCGCGGCGGTATTGCTGGTGGATGATCAATACCGGCTGCTGTATCTGGGCGGCAACGGCGATCCCTTTCTCGCCGTGCCCACCGGCGAGCAGCACCAGCGGGTACTGGAATGGGTGCGTCCGGGGCTGCATCTGAAGCTGCGCGAGGCCCTGCAGAAGGCCGCCGAGGCGCGCGCCCCGGTGCCCATCGCCGAATCCCGGGTGCGGCTACCGGACGGTCGCCGGATCCAGGTGGGCGGACTGGTGGAGCGGGTGGAACGGCCCGCTCAGGGGCGGCGCTTTTTCATCAAGCTGGAGGAAATCCACCGCGCCGTGCCCGGCGGCGTCGAACCGGTGCTGGCGGTGCATCCGGAGAATCGCGACGAGTTGGTGCGGCAACTGGAACAGGAGGTGCGCCAGACCCGCGAGGAACTGAGCGGCACCGTACAGGAGCTGGAGCAGGTCAACGAGGAACTGCGGTTGGCCAACGAGGAGGCGCTGTCCAGCAACGAGGAGTTGCAGGCCGGCGCCGAGGAACTGGAGTCCTCCCGGGAGGAGTTGCAATCCCTCAACGAGGAACTGTCCACCCTCAACGCCGAACTGGAGACCAAGATCCGCCAGCTGGAATCCAGCAACGACGATCTCAACAACCTGTTGGTGAGCACCCGCATCGCCGTGGTGTTCCTGGACACGGGGTTCCGGATCCGCAATTTCACCCCCGAGGCCGGCGCGCTGTTTCATCTGCTGCGCGCCGACGTGGGTCGGCCCATCAGCGATCTGGCTCATAAGTTCAGCGAATCCGCCTCCCTGCTGAATGATGCCGGCGCGGTGCTGGAGCGCCGGGAGGCCATGGAGCGGGAGGTCACCGATGACCACCAGCGCTGGTTTCTGCGCCGCCTGCTGCCCTATCGCACCGACGATGGACGGGTGGAGGGCGTGGTACTGACCTTCCAGGAGATCACCCCCTTCAAGGCGGTCCAGCAGCGCCTCGCCGATCGGGAGCAGCGCCTGAAGCTGGTCACCGATGCCATGCCGGCGTTGATCTCCTACGTGGACCGCGATGAGGTCTATCACTTCGCCAACGCCGGCTACCAGCGTTGGTTCGGGCTGGAGCAGGGCGCGGTGATGGGCAAGACCCTGCGGGAGGTGCTGGGCGAGGAGAGCTACCAGCGAGTACTGCCCAGTGTGCGGCGGGCGCTGGCGGGAGAACCGGTCACCTGGGAGTCCTATCTGCCCTATCGCCTCGGTGGCGAGCGCTATGTGAAAGCCGAGTACATTCCCCATCGAAACGATCACGGCAAGGTGCTGGGCTACTACGCGCTGGTGCAGGATATCTCCGAGCAGAAGGCCGCCAAGGACGCCGTGGAACGCAGCGCCCGGGAGTTCCAGGCCATCTTCGAATTGTCGGGCAGCGGCAATATTCTGGCCGACCCGAAAACCGGCCGGCTGCTGCGGGTGAACCGCCGCTTCTGCGAGATCGTCGGCTACGACGCCGAGGAACTCCAGCAGATGAGCAAGAGCTACTTCACCCACCCCGAGGATCAGGACTTCGACCGGGAGTGCGTCGCCCGGGTGTTGCGCGGCGAGGAGTCCCACTGGACCAGCGAGAAGCGCTATATCCGCAAGGACGGCACCATCCGCTGGGTGCTGGTGAACGGCTCGTTGGTGCGAGACGACATGGGCGAGCCCCGCCACACGGTGGCCACGGTGACCGACATCACCGATCGCAAACGCATCGAGGACGATCTGCGCGAGACCGCCGAGCGCTTCCAGACCCTGGCCGACAACATCGTGCAGTTCGCCTGGATCACCGACGCCAGCGGCTGGATCGTCTGGTACAACCGGCGCTGGTTCGAGTACACCGGCACCACCCTGGAGGAGACCCAGGGCTGGGGCTGGACCCGGGTGCATCATCCCAGGCATGTGGACCGGGTGATGGCGAAGATCCGCCACTGCTTCGACAACGGTGAGGTGTGGGAGGATACCTTCCCGTTGCGGGGTCGGGACGGCAGTTACCGCTGGTTCCTGTCCCGGGCGGTGCCCATCCGCGACGCTGACGGCAAGGTGCTGCGCTTCTTCGGCACCAACACCGACATCACCGAGCGCATGGAGATGGAAGAGGCGCTGAAGGAGGCCGACCGGCGCAAGGACGAATTCCTCGCCAGCCTCGCCCATGAACTTCGCAATCCCATGGCGCCGCTGCGCCACGGCCTGGAACTGCTGAGTCTCGGCGGCGACAACGCCGACACCGTGCGGGAGGTGCGGGGCATGATGCAGCGCCAGCTCGGCCAACTGACCCGGCTGGTGGACGATCTGCTGGATATCTCCCGGATCACTCTGGGCCGGGTGGAGTTGCGCCGCCAGCCGGTGTCGCTCACCGAGGTGTTGCAGAGCGCGGTGGAGTCGGTGCAGACGGTGATCGACGAGTACGATCACCAGTTGAACGTGCATATGCCCGGGGAGCCGCTGATGCTGGAGGCCGATCCCCACCGGCTCGCCCAGTTGTTCGCCAATCTGTTGCACAACGCCGCCAAGTTCTCCACCCCGGGTAGCCGCATCTGGCTGGATGTGGAGCCGCTGGATACCGAGGTGCTGGTCAGGGTGAGCGACGAGGGCGCGGGTATCGAGGCGGCCATGCACGAGCAGGTGTTCGAGATGTTTGTGCAGGGGCATGGTAAGACGGGTGTGGATCAGCAGGGACTCGGCATCGGCCTGACGCTGGTGAAGTCGCTGGTGGAGATGCACGGCGGTCTGGTGCGGGTCCACAGCGACGGACCGGGTAAGGGCAGTCAGTTCGTGGTGAGCCTGCCCCGCACCCCGGCGGTGCAACCCCGCGAGGCCGCCGCCGAGATCGAGAAGGCCAGCGCCACGCCGGGCAAGCGACGGGTGCTGGTGGTGGACGACAACCGCGACGCGGTGACCGGGTTGACGGCGTTGTTGCGGATCTGGGGCCACGAGATCGCCGTGGCCCACGACGGCGGCGAGGCGCTGGCGGTGGCCGACGAGTTCCGCCCGGAGGTGGTGTTGCTGGATCTGGGTCTGCCGGTGCTGAACGGCGTGGAGGTGGGGCGGCAACTGCGTGAGAAACCCTGGGGCGGAAGTATCCGCATCGTCGCGGTGACCGGCTGGGGCCAGCCGGAGGATCGGCGCCGCACCCGCGAGGCGGGTTTCGACGATCATCTGGTGAAGCCCATCGAGCCGGCGGTGCTGCGCGAGCATCTGGCGGCCGGAGCGAAGGATGCCGGGGAGGCGGAGAATTGATGAGACCCCGCCCGGGCGGGCGGGGTCGGGGCGTGGGCCTAGCGGAAGCTGAAGGGGCTCAGCCGTAGGCTGCCGGTGTAGTCGTCGTTATCGTTGTGATTGTCGTCATCGTCGCCGTCATCATCGTCCAGTTCGAACTCGAAGCGCACCGAGTCGTCGTCCTCCAGGATCAGTGTGGCCGAACCCACCGGCAGGCTGTCCAGTAGCTCCTCGGCATAGGGCGTACCCAGCGCCGGGCCGCTGAAGGCCAGCAGTTCGGTCTCCAGCCGGCCGTCCTCCAGTTCGCCCACGAAGGTGACCCACTGGCTGTTGCCCAGTTCATCGTAGAAGTACCAGGCGCCGGAGATCTCGTCGTCGTTATCGTCGTCGGACGAGTCGTCGTCCCCGTTCTGATCGGTCTGCGCATAGGCCGTCTTCAGGCTGAACCCGAAGGTACCGTCCACCTGCACTTCCAGCACGGGATTCAACGCCGCGCCCAGTACCAGGGCGCTGGCCATGGTGGAGGCCAGCAGGGTACGGGAGGTTTCGCCCATCTGGAGCGGGGCGTCACGCAGCGGAAGCATGGAAATCAGCGTTTGTCTTGGCATCGTCGTACCTTTCCAGACCGAGACTCCCGGCGATCATGCCCACCACCCGGGGGTCGTTGTCCATCGTGGGCCTCGGCGGATTTGAGGTAGAATTGTGTAAAAATAGCAAATCTACCCGCTGTTGGGCTCGTGATCGAGCCTACCGGGGGTGTCCGGCGGGGCGGGGCGAGGTGCTGTTCCGGGGGGGTGGGGTGATGGTCCGATTCGGGGAGGTGACCCGCTTTGGAGGTGCTCAGGGCGCGTTACTGCTGGGCTGGTGGGCGATCAGCCCGGTTTTTGGGCCGGAGTTCCTGTCGGTGGGCTCCCCTTTTGATGTCACGTTTCAGGAACAAGGATCCAGCTCCATGTGGCGTTCACTACATTCCGTATCCCGTAAGCAGGCGTTCGGCACCCATCTGTTGTTGTCCGGGCTGGCGCTGATCGCGATTCTGATACTGGTGTTCCTGCTCTGGTATCCCGCTCCCTACCATCGCATCGTCTCCATCTGGAATCTGCTGAGCGTGCTCATCGTGGTGGATGTGATCGTCGGGCCGCTGCTCACCCTGGTGCTGTTCAAACCGGGCAAGAAGGGGCTGGCCTTCGATATGATCTGCATTGCCGTACTACAGACCGCTGCGCTGGCCTACGGTACCACCATGATCTATCTCAATCGCCCGTATTTTCAGGTATTCGCTGTCGATCGCTTCAATGTGGTGTCGGTGCGGGACGTGGATATGAGCCGCCTGGCCGATCCGGCGCTGGCTGCCGGTTTCCACCTGGGTCCGCGGTTGGTCTACGTCGAGTTGCCCACCGATCCCGCAGCAAGCCGCCAGCTGTTACTGGAGGTCTTCGAGGGAGGTCCGGATGTGGAGCGGCGTCCGGATCTCTTCCGTCCTTACCGGGATCATATCGACTCGGTACTGGCCAGGGCCAGATCCCTGAGTGAACTGGGCGATGATCCGCTCGATCAGTCGCTGGTGGCCGAGTTTCTGGCCGAACACGACGGCGTTGCCGGGGACTACCGCTATCTGCCGCTGGTGGGTGGGGGCGGGGATGTGGCCCAGATCATCTCCGCCGAGACCGCCGAACCGGTGGACACGCTGTTCATCGATCCCTGGTAGATCGATGCCCGTTTCAGCCTCGCAGAGAAGCATCTACCCGCCCCCACGCTCGAACCGAACCTCGCCCACCATGGTCCTTAGGGGGACGCTCCGGCGTTCGGTCCGTTTCCGATAAACCCATGGGAGAATAACAATGCGCTTGATCCCGAATCTCCCCGCCGTGCTATGGCTGGCGGGGATCGTTTTGGTGGCCCAGCCCGCCCTTGCCCAGAACGTCAAGATCACGCCCCTCGGCAGCCACGACGGCGAATTCTGCCGGCTGGACCGGGCCATGGTACTGGAAGATCCCGACGGTACGCGGATCCTCTACGACGCCGGGCGCACCGTGGCCGGCCCCGAGGATCCGCGCCTCGGCGATATCGACGTGGTACTGGTGAGCCATATGCACGGCGACCATGTGGGCGACCGGCATATTCCCGGGGTGAACGCCGGCGAGTGCGGCAGTCCCGACTTCTCGGTGGCGGTGGCGCCCGACACCAACAGCATCAACATCGTCATGGCCAAGAACGCCCGTATCATCACCGGCAGCGAGATGCCCGGCTTCTTCGCCGCCAAGCTACGCTCGCTGGGCGGCGACCCGGAACTGTCGCAACTGGTGCGTTTCGGCGCTTCCCGGCAGGTGGGGGGTGTGTCCATCACCACCGTGCCCGCTACCCACTCCAACGGCGTCTCCGGGGCGCTGATCGGCGGGGAACTGGGCGAGATGCTGGCCATGATGGGGCTCACCGCCTATGCCGGCCCGCCCACCGGCTATGTGCTCGGCTTCTCCAACGGGCTGGTGGTGTACCTGTCCGGGGATACCGGTATCACCACCGAGCAGGACACCACCGTGCGCCAGCACTACGGGGCGGAACTGGTGGTGATGAACATCGGCGACACCTTCACCACCGGCCCCCGGGAGGCGGCCTTCGTGATCAACGAACTGGTGCAGCCCACGGCGGTGATTCCCTCCCACGCCAACGAGGTGGCCACCGACAACGGCGAGGTGGTGGCGGGCAGCCGCACCGCCACCTTCATGGAGGCGGTGAACGTGCCGGTGCATCTGCCGCTCAGCGGGCGCACCATGGCGTTCGACGGCGAGGGCAACTGCACGGCCGGTTGCGGCTGACACAGTCGTTGACGTTCCGATGCTGTTCCGGGGCTGGAGCGGTGGGTTATCATCGGCGGTTGCCTAAATTCAGCCGTCGCCGATCCCGGCCTTGGGAGCAGATTTTCAATGGGAACAGTCAACACGCAAGCCGTCAGTAACGATCAGACATCGCCCGCCGCCCCGGCGGGTGTTTCATCCCGGTTCTCGCATCTGGACCGGCTGGAATCCGAGAGCATCCATATCATCCGCGAGGTGGCCGCCGAATTCCGCCACCCGGCGATGCTCTATTCCATCGGCAAGGACTCGGCGGTGATGCTGCACCTGGCCCTGAAGGCGTTCGCCCCGGGCCGGCTGCCGTTTCCGCTGCTACACGTGGACACCACCTGGAAATTCCGGGAGATGATCCGCTTCCGCGACGAGACCGCCAAGCGCCTGGGGCTGGACCTCATCGTCCACACCAACCAGGAGGGGCTGGCGCGGGGCGTGAACCCCATCACCCACGGCTCCAAGGTCCACACCGACGTGATGAAGACCGAGGCACTGAAGCAGGCGCTGGACCAGCACGGCTTCGATGCGGCCTTCGGCGGCGCGCGCCGGGACGAGGAGAAATCCCGCGCCAAGGAGCGGGTGTTCTCGTTTCGCAGTCAGGCCCACCGCTGGGACCCGAAGAACCAGCGCCCGGAGCTGTGGAATCTCTACAACACCCGCATCCACAAGGGTGAGAGCGTGCGGGTGTTCCCCCTGTCCAACTGGACAGAGCTGGATATCTGGCAGTACATCCACCGGGAGAACATCCCCATCGTGCCGCTGTACTTCGCCGCCGAGCGGCCGATTGTGATCCGCGACGGCACCCTGATCATGGTGGACGACGAGCGCCTGCCGTTGAATCCCGGCGAGGCGCCGCAGCCCATGACGGTGCGCTTTCGCACCCTGGGCTGTTATCCCCTCACCGGCGCGGTGCCCTCCAGCGCCGCGAACCTGCCCGAGATCATCCTGGAACTCCTGCAAAGTCGCTCCTCGGAGCGCCAGGGACGGCTCATCGACAGCGACCAGATCGGCTCCATGGAGAAGAAAAAACAGGAGGGTTATTTCTGATGGCCAGCGTCTCCCCGTTACAGGATATCGAGGGCTTTCTGGAAGCCCAGGACCGCAAGGACCAGTTGCGCTTTCTCACCTGCGGTTCGGTGGACGACGGTAAGTCCACGCTGCTGGGCCGGCTGCTCTATGACGCCAAGTCCATCTTCGAGGACCAGTTGTCGGCCACCGCCACCGAGAGCCGCAAGTACGGCACCCAGGGCGAGAACGTGGATCTGGCGCTGCTGGTGGACGGCCTCCAGGCCGAGCGCGAGCAGGGCATCACGATAGACGTGGCCTACCGCTTCTTCGAGACCGACCGGCGCAAGTTCATCGCCGCCGACTGCCCCGGCCACGAGCAGTACACCCGCAACATGGCCACCGGCGCCAGCACCGCCGACCTGGCCATCATCCTGGTGGACGCCCGCAAGGGGATCCTCACCCAGACCCGGCGCCACAGCTATATCGTCTCGCTGCTGGGCATCCGCCATGTGATCCTGGCGGTGAACAAGATGGACCTGGTGGGTTTCGACCAGGCCGTGTACGAGCGGATCAGCGGGGCCTATGTGGCATTCGCCGCGGAACTGGGCATCACGGACGTGCGCTGCGTGCCGCTGTCGGCGTTGACCGGCGAGAACGTGTACAGCAGCCAGGGCGCCATGCCCTGGTACCACGGCCCCACCCTGATGCAGATCCTGGAGACCATCCAGGTGCAGGCGCGCCAGACCAGGCAGGATTTCCGGCTGCCGGTGCAGTGGGTGAACCGGCCCGATTCCGAGTTCCGGGGCTTCAGCGGCACCATCGCCGCCGGCTCAATCGAGACCGGCATGTCGGTACTGGCGAGCCTCTCCGGCAAGCGCTCCCGGGTGGCGCGGATTCTCGGTCCCGCCGGGGATCTGACGCGGGCCGCAACCGGCCAGTCGGTGACCCTGGTGCTGGAGGACGAGATCGACGTGAGCCGTGGCGATACCCTGGCCACCCCGGACAATCCCCCGCTGGTGGCCGATCAGTTCGCCGCCCACCTGATCTGGATGGACGCCGAACCCATGCTCCCCGAGCGGACCTATATCATCCGCTTCGCCACCGCCACCGCCACCGCCCAGGTCACCGATCTCACCCACCGGGTGGACGTGAACACCCTGGGCCAGCTGGCGGCCAAGACCCTGCACCTGAACGAGGTGGGGTACTGTAAGCTGGCCATGGACCGGGCGGTGGCCTTCGATGCCTACCAGGACAACCCCTTCACCGGCGCGTTCGTGCTCATCGACCGCTTCAGCAATGCCACGGTGGCCGCCGGGACGGTGGATTTCGCGCTACGCCGGGCCAGCAATATCCGCTGGCATGATATGAAGGTGAACAAGGCCGTCCGCGCCCAGGCCATGGGCCAGAAGCCGAGGATTCTCTGGTTCACCGGTCTGTCCGGGGCGGGTAAGTCCACCGTGGCCGATCGCCTGGAGCAGCGCCTGAACATGCTGGGCCGGCGCACCTATCTGCTGGATGGCGATAACGTGCGCCATGGGCTCAACAAGGATCTGGGCTTCACCGACCAGGACCGGGTGGAGAACATCCGCCGGGTGGCGGAGGTGGCCAGACTCATGGTGGACGCCGGCCTGATCGTGCTGGTGTCGTTCATCTCGCCGTTTCGCTCGGAGCGGCAGATGGCCCGCAGTCTGGTGGAGGCGGGCGAGTTCGTGGAGGTGTTCGTGGACACGCCGCTTTCGGTCTGCGAGGCCCGCGATCCCAAGGGGCTCTACAAGAAGGCCCGGGCCGGACAGTTGAAGAACTTCACCGGCATCGACTCGCTCTACGAGACGCCGGAGCACGCCGAGATCGTGCTGAAGACCGCCGAGGCCGAGGTGGACACTCTGGTGGAACAGGTGATCGGGTATCTGGAGTCCAACTGAGCCCTCATTTCTCGATGCCCTCTCCCGGGAGCGGGAGAGGGCTTCCCGGTATATCCCCGGTGCATAGAGATGTCCTCCCGATGAGTCTGCGGCAGGTATGGCAGGAAAACCGCCAGCCGTGGAAACCCCTGGATTTTCCGGATCTTCCCCACCGCTTTATGCACCAACTTGGTTCACAATCCGTCGATCGTGAACTATAACCAGTCGTTAGAAGCCATCGGCACAGGATTTTTCCGACCAGAGTCCAGGCACCTGTCTTGCATCACGGCCCCGCGTGCCCGCAACAGCGTGCCCCGACAGCCGAACAGTCCCACGACTCCCAGGATCACCAGCACCATGTCCGCCAATCCAGCCACCGCCTACGTTCGTTTCAACGAGGTTCAGAAGAGCTACGACGGGGAAAACCTCGTGGTGAAGAACCTGAACCTGGATATCAGCGAGGGCGAGTTTGTCACCATGCTCGGCCCCTCCGGCTCCGGCAAGACCACCTGCCTGATGATGCTCGCCGGCTTCGAGACCGCCACCCACGGCGAGATCTTCCTGGATAGCCAGCCCATCAACAACGTCGCCCCCCACAAGCGCAACATCGGCATGGTGTTTCAGAACTATGCCCTGTTTCCGCACATGACCATCGCCGAGAATCTGGCCTTTCCCCTGCACGTGCGCAACATGAGCAAGGCCGAGGTGGAGCAGCGGGTGAACAGGGCGCTGGAGATGGTGGAGCTGGGCGGCTACCAGGGCCGCCGCCCGGCGCAACTCTCCGGCGGCCAGCAGCAGCGGGTGGCGGTGGCCCGGGCACTGGTGTTCGAGCCCAAACTGGTGTTGATGGACGAACCCCTCGGTGCGCTGGACAAGAACCTGCGCGAGCAGATGCAGTTCGAGATCAAGCATATCCACGAAAGCCTCGGGGTGACCATCGTCTACGTGACCCACGACCAGTCCGAGGCGCTCACCATGTCCAACCGCATCGCGGTGTTCGACGACGGCGTCATCCAGCAACTGGCCACCCCCGAGGAACTCTACGAGCGCCCCGGCAACGCCTTCGTCGCCCAGTTCATCGGCGAGAACAACAAACTCCTGGGCATCGTCGAGGAGGTGGACGGCGACACCTGCGTGGTGCGCACCGAGGACGGCAGTATCATCCGGGCGCTGCCGGTGAACATCCCCGGCAAGGGCGGCAAGACCACCCTGTCGCTGCGCCCCGAGCGGGTCACCGTGGAACCCCCCGAGGGCAGTTGCCCCAATGTGTTCGAGGGCCAGGTGAAGGAACTCATTTATCTGGGTGATCATATCCGCACCCGGGTACACGTCTGTGGCCACGACGACTTTATCGTCAAGATGCCCAACACCGCCAGCCACAAGAATCTTTCCGTGGGCAGTAATGTCAAGGTCGGTTGGCAGGCCGCCGATTGCCGGGCGCTAGACGCCTCCTGAGGCGGTCGGCCTCGACTTCCCCAGACTGTGTCGGTAAGTCGCCGATGCAATCGCCAAAACCGAGGAGAGCTTTATGAATCGACTGTTCAAACCCCTGAGTCTGGCCGTCGCCGCCGCCGTCGCCGGTGGTGGTGCGTTCCTGGCCACCGCCCAGGAGAAGCCCGATTCCCTGACCATCGTCTCCTGGGGCGGGGCCTACACCATGAGTCAACAGAAGGCCTACCACGATCCCTGGGAGGAGATGACCGGGATCGAGATCATCAACGAGGACAAGGCCGCCAACGGGCTGGCCGGTCTGCGGGCGCAGGCCGAGGCCGGCAACGTCACCTGGGATCTGGTGGACATGCTGGAGGGGCCGGCCATCCGTGCCTGCGACGAGGGTCTGATCCTGGAGATCGACTACGACGAGGTGCTGGCCGACGCCCCCGACGGCACCCCACCCACCGAGGATTTCATCGACGGCTCCCTGAGCGGCTGCTTCATCCCGCAGATCGTCTACGCCACTCTGTTCGCCTACAACACCGAGGCCTTCCCCGAGGGGGGACCGCAGACCGTGGCCGATATCTTCGACCTGGAGAAATTCCCCGGCCGGCGCTCCCTGCAAAAGATCCCGGCGGGCAATCTCGAGTGGGCGCTGATGGCCGACGGCGTACCGGCCAGCGAGGTCTACGAGGTGCTGGACACCGATGAGGGCGTGGCGCGGGCGTTCGCCAAGCTCGATACCATCAAGGATCAGGTGATCTGGTGGGAGGAGGGCGCCCAGCCCCCGCAGTTGCT
>JGI12109J20283_10771323_pt1 | contig 16100 bp, 19 predicted proteins | sample ElkSlonscriptome_12_FD_20283 | JGI IMG/M metagenome (IMG submission 20283)
GGCCCGCCACCAGCGGCACGCTGAGCGCCAGGATGCTGGCCACCATCAGCGCCAGCACCGCCAGCGTGAAGCGGCGCCGCTGACTCGCCAGCAGGCTATACAGGGTGTCATTCATGGTTGCACTCGATGTGATTGCCGTGTTCGGGTCATCACCGAGCGGATCGCGGTCGTCCACCGCTTTCGGGGGGGCAAAACGACGAAACCCGCTCGGGGGGAGCGGGTTCCGGTATTCGACAGTCAGTCGGTTACGGAGGCGCGCTCACCGTGGGATGGGGGTGGCAGGCATGCCACCGAGACGATAAGCGCATTTCATCAAACCGGACTCCTGACTTGAAAAGGTTAACAACTGTGAAAAGGTTACCACGGGAAATTTCCCGCCTCAAGCTTTCGTGTTTCAGCGTCGACCCCGGCCCGGGCAGTCATTCAGCTCAGCCGGGCGATGGCCGAGGTCTCATCGTCGAAGATCTCGAAGATCTGCTGCAGGCGGGTCAACTCGATGAGCGAGCGCACCGCCGGGGTGAGGTTCAGCAGCAACACATCGCCACCGCGCACCCGGGCGGCCTTGAACACCGAGATCAGTACCGACAGGCCGATGGAGTCCATGAAGTCGACGCCGGAGAGGTCGAGGATGACATGATTATGATCCTCGTCGATGATACCCAGCAGTTTCTGCCGGACATCAGGCGCATCGGCCATCACCAGGCGGCCTGACAGCTTGATGATATCGATTTTTCCCAGATTACGGTGTGTCAGATCCACGGTCTACCGAGCTCCTATTCTAGAGAATGCCCACCACGCAGGCGGAGATGGTTAGAGCGTTGTCGTGAAGCGGCGGATAACCACCGACGGTGCGAAACCATCGCCATACTATACCAACCCTGGCCAGGCGCGGTATCGACCCGTAACGCTTGTTATAAATCGAATCAATCGGTGGCCGGATGGAGACGCTCCAGCGCCAGCAGGGAGATATCGTCGTCATAGAACTCGTCGCCCTTCCAGTCCCGCAGGCTGTCGCCGACGCGGCGAATGCTGGCATCCAGCGGCAGGTGGCGGGTTTGCGCCAGCAGGGCTTGCAGGCGACTTTCCGAGAAGGACTCGTCGGCGGCGTTCTTGCAGTCACTGACGCCGTCGGAGTAGAGCACCAGCCGCTCCCCCACCGCCAGTTCCAGATGAATGGGGGTGAATACCGTATCGGGCATCATCCCCACCGCCAGATCGCCCTCGCGCAGCACCGAGGACTCGCCCGTCACCCCGAGCCGGATGGGTGCGGGATGGCCGGCCCGCACCAGCGACAGGCCGCCATGGCGGGTATCCAGCACCCCGTAGACCATGGTGAAGTATAAAAGCGATGAGTCCTCCAGCTGAAAACGCCGGTTCAACTCCGCCGCCACCTCCTCCACCGGCGCCGGCTCGAAGTAGGGGGCACGGGTTATCGGCCGCCGCAGCAGGCTATCCCCCCCCACGCCCTGGGAGAGGATCTTGTTGACGGTGAACGACAGTAGCGCCGAGGGGATCCCGTGGCCCGCCACGTCCAGCAGGTAAAACACCAGATAACGCTCGTCCAGGGGAAAATAACCGAACATATCCCCGCCGATCAGATTGCTGGGACGGAACAACCAGTCGAAACGGATGCCGCCATGCACCGCCGGGGGCGGCAACAAAGCCTTTTGCATGGAAGCCGCCGACTCCAGATCCTGGCGCATGATACTGTAGGCCTGTTGCAGGCGCAGATTGCGCTCGGCCAGCATCTGTTCCAGCTCCAGCACCCGCTCGCCAGCCCGCACCCGCACCCGTAGCTCCTCCCGATCCACGGGCTTCACCAGGAAGTCGTCGGCCCCGGCATCCATGCCCACCACCAGGGATTCCTTGCCCTCGCGGCCGGTGAGCAGCATGAAGTACACGTAGTGGGAAATGTCGGCGGCGCGGATACGCCGGCACAGGGACGGGCCGTCCAGCCCGGGCATCATCCAGTCGCTGATCACGAAGCGGAGATCCTCCTGCTCCAGCAGTGCCCAGGCCTGGTTACCGTCCTCGGCCAGGATCGCCTCGTGACCGTGGCGGCGCAGCATGGCCGCCACCGTCATCAACAGCACCGGGTTATCGTCCACCAGGAGAATTCGCATCATCCCTCCCCATCGGGGCGGTGGCCGGATTGCCCACCGTCAGGCCAGACGCTTGCGCAGGGACAGGGTCTTGGCCTCACCATCGCGGTGCCAGTGGAGCTCGTCCACGCAGGTCCACATCAGCGGACCGCCCCGGCCTCCCTCCTGATGATCGTCGGGCCACTGCCGGGATAACTCCTGTGCCAGGGGTTCGCCCCAGTCGGTGATATCGATCCGTAACCCGTCGTCTTTCAGACACCAGACGACCTGCACCAGATGCCCGGGTTCATTGTGGTAGGCATGTAGCACCGCGTTGTTGACGCCCTCGATCACCGCCACCCGGATCTGATTGCTGTCCAGTTGCGGTGTCAGGGCACACAGTCCCATCACGGCCTCACCCACCAGCGCCACGTTGTCCAGTCGACTCTCGATGGTGAAGGTAATCATCTGACTCACCGTCGTTGCTCCCTCGCCGGTGGCACTAGGTGGACACCAGATATTTGCGTAGTACCAGGGTATTGAGCCCACCCACCGAATAGTAATCCACCTGGTCCATGGTCTGGCGCAGGATGGCGAGCCAGGAATTGCTCCCGGTCCAGCTATCGGGATCGTCCAGCCGGGGCGGGGCGGTGTCCGGGGTTTCCAGTTCTCCCGGATCCAGGGTGGTGCCGGTGTCGTAGATCTGGATCTCCAGATGGTCCTCGGCCACGCTGAAATCCAGGCTGAGTTCGTTGCCCGGTTCGCTGGCGTAGGCCCGGGTGATGGTCTGGTTCACCGCCTCCACCACCGCCAGTTCGGTCTGTCCGGCCTGTTCGGTGTCCAGCGGCAGCAGCTGACAGAGCCCCCGCACGGCCAGTCCCACCAACCGGCTGTTGTCCAGCCGGCTATCGATGGTCAGGGTAATATTCTTGTTACTCAAGACCGCGATCTCCTCAGGCCAGCGCGCTGGCCAGGTCCGGATACATGGGAAACACCCGGTCCATCCGGGTCAGCTTGAAGGTCTGGGCCACCGGGCCATGCACACCCACCAGCTTCAGATCGCCCTCGGTACCCAGCAGCTTCAGGAGCGAGATCATCACGCCCAGACCGCTGGAATCCATGAACTGCGCCTCGCTCAGATCCAGGATCAGCGCCTGGTTGGCATCCTGCGCCACCAGTTCCCAGAGCTTGACCTTGAGGGTGGGACTGACGCTGGCATCCAGCCGCTTCTCGTGGATGCGCACCACCAGCGCGTCACCATGACTGTGGGTCTCGATCATCTACCAATACTCCTTGAAGGGCGGCTGTGCAGGCTCAGCCATCTTCCAGTTTCCTGTCGAAGCGGCGCAGGGCGTGCTTCAGCAGTTCGGGGGGATCTGCGTGGGGATGCCGTCGTTGTTCCTGGGCCAGTAGCTGCGCCACCCGGGAACGGTCATACAGGCACTTGAGCCACAGCATGTGGTACAGGTCGGTGGCGTCGGGCTCCAGCGCCTCTGGCTCCACCACCAGCCCGACGGATACCGCGGGCGGCGGCGCTTCCCGGGCCGGAAGCGCCACGGGCGAGTGGTAATGGCGTAGCAGACCGGGCAGGCGCCAGGCACAGTGGCCGTCCAGACCCGGGGTGGGCGCCAGATTCAACACCAGCATCGCACCGTTCACCGGACCCAGCACCAGCAGCAGGGCATTGAGGAACGGTGCACCGTCCCAGCCCCACAGCAGCAGCGCCGCACCCGCCGGGATCAGCAACAACCCCTGGGCCAGCACGCCGCCCCAGGCGATCACCGCCTCGCGCAGCGCCTCCAGTTCATCCCCGGGTAGTTCGTACAGGCAGCGCCCGTGCAGGGGATGCAACACGATGGCCTGCACCGGGCAGTGGCAGCAACGGGCCAGCAGCGCATGACCCAGTTCATGGGCCAGCAGCAGCGCGCCCAGACTGCCCAGCAGCAACGCCACCACCCAACCCTCATACAGACCGAGCCCCAGACTGAAGCCCAGCAGCACCAGCCAGCTCCAGTGCAAGTGGATGCCGATGCCACGGCGCTCCATGATGAGTAGGTGGTGTTTCATGGCCTGTTTCCGCAAAACCCCATGCTTCATGATTCCCGCTACCGGCGGGGACGTCAATAGCGGGCCGGCGATGGCATGGATGGCGGGCGGAACGTCCCGGTGGGCCGGCACTCTGAGCAATCACCCCAATCCGGGGCACGACCCTATCCCGGGGTATAACCATCAGGAGGTTCGTATGTCCGATCCGGTATTGCATGGACCCGGCTATAGCACCTATGTCCGCACCGCCCGCATCGCGCTGGCGGAAAAAGGTGTGGCTTATCGGCTGGCGGAGTTCGACATCATGCAGGGTATACCCGAGGCGCACCTGCGCCGCCATCCCTTCGGCAAGGTGCCGGCCTTCGAGCACGACGGCTTCCAGCTCTACGAGACCTTCGCCATCGGCCGCTATGTGGACGAGTACTTCAACGGCCCGCCGCTACAACCTGGTGACCCGCGGGACCGGGCGCGAATGACCCAGATCGTCGGTATCGTCGACAGCTATTTCTATCCGGCGGCGCTGGGCAAGATCGTGATGCAGCGGCTGATCGTGCCCATGCAGGGGGGCAGCCCCGACGAGGCGCTGATCGGCGAGACGCTGCCCACCGTGGAGCAGTGTTTTGCGGTGCTGGAGGGCTTCATCGGCGATCGCTCGGCGCTGGCCGGTCAGGTGATGAGTCTGGCGGATTACCATGTGGCCCCGGTGATGGCCTATCTGAGCCAGACCCCGGAGGGCAAGACGCTGCTGGACGGCCACCCAAACCTGGCCCGCTGGTGGGAGACCGCCCGCCATCTGGAGAGCATGGCGGCCACCGAACCGAAACTCGGTTAGCCCGGCGCCGCCACCGTCCACGCCATCACCGGCAACTGCCGCTCGCGAATCCGCGACGGCACCCGCGCCACCAGTTCGAAGCCGAGCCGCTGGTAGAAACGCCGGGCATTGGGATCGGTGGTGACCTGGAGCCGCGCCAGCCCCACCTCCCGGGCCAGATCCTTGGCCCGGCTCACCAGCGCCCGGCCGTAACCGTGGCCCATGCTGGGGGGATCGATCCACAGGTGTTCGATCTCCCCGCTGGTGGGATCCACCCCGAGAAAGCCGCGGATCACCCCCTCGTCCACCACCACCAACGCCTCCCGGGTGTGCAGGTACTCCTGATCCACGGTGAGTGCCTCCCGCCACAGGGCCATCTGCGCATCGCTATAGCCCCAGGATTGCTTGGACTGCTGGATAAGCCGGTTGATGAACCCGAGTTCCCCGGGTAGCGCCTGACGGATCTGCATGGGACTCCTCCGCCACGGGACGGCGTTGCCAGGCCAGGCCCGGTTACGGGACAATGAGCTCCCCTGACGCGAGGAACCCGCCCATGACCGACGCCCCGGCAAACCCGCCCGTGACCCATGTGATTTTTGATATGGACGGTCTGTTACTGGATACCGAGGGATTCTACACCGAGGCGACCCGGCAAATCGTCGGTCGCCATGGCAAGACCTTCGACTGGTCCATCAAGGCCAACATGGTGGGTCGCTCCTCGCGGGCGGCGGCACAGTATCTGGTGGAGACCCTGGCGCTGCCGCTCAGTGCCGAGGACTACCTCGCGGCCCGGCGCGAACTGCTGGAGGCACGGTTTCCCGAGGCCGAGCCCATGCCCGGGGCGCACCGGCTCACCGACCATCTGCACCGCCACGGGGTACCCATGGCGGTGGCCTCCAGCTCCGACAAGGGTTTCTACGCCCTCAAGACCCAGCGCCACCGGGACTGGTTCGCTCGCTTCGATACGGTGGTGCTGGGCGACGATCCGGAACTGCACCAGGGCAAGCCGGCGCCGGATATCTTCCTGCTGGCGGCCAGCAGGCTCGGCGCGGATCCCGCTCACTGTCTGGTGTTCGAGGACGCCCCCTCCGGGGTGCAGGCGGCCCGCGCCGCCGGCATGCGGGTGGTGGCGGTGCCCGATCCGGCCATGGACCGGGAACGCTATCAAGAGGCGGATCTGGTGCTGAATACGCTGGAGGAATTGGATCTCACCCGCTTCGGCCTGCCAGCCCTGGGTCACTCCCCGGCCGCCCAGTGATATTCCACATCCGGTTCGTTCTCCGGGGGCGGACTCACCCCGAAGCGCACCGGGCGGAAGCCGTGCTTCTCGTAGAAACTCCGGGCGGCGAGATTCTTCTGGAAGGTGAACAGCCGTAGCCCGATGGGCGATACCTCCCGGATCCGAGCCAGTAGCGCGGCGCCGATGCCCTGGCGCTGGGCCACGGGCGCGACACAGAGTTGATCGATCCAGTCCTCCTTCACCGCGATCAGGCCCAGCGGCCCATCGCCGTCCACCGCCAGCCACACCCGGCACTCGCCCAGCACCCGCTCCCGGAAGTAGGCCCGCGCCTCCTCCAGGGTGTATGCCTGATGCACCGCCACGTAGGGGTAGCTGGCGCGATTGACGTGATGCCAGAGTTCGGTCAGGGCCTCGAAGTCCTGATCCAGATAGGCGCGAATGCTGTACATGGTGGCGACCCGGCGGTTTTTTTGGCGATCAGGCTATAGACTACGCCGCACCGCCAGCCGGGCATAGTCCGGTTTCCAGCGCCGACCTCAGTCCGCCACCGGGTACTGGCGCGCCTGCCAGGCGCTGAACCCACCCAGCATATTTGCTACGCTGGCGAACCCGGCCAGCGAAGCGCCGGGAAGATGATGAATAATTCGCCGAATCATTCCGCAGTTTTTTACGCTGCGATATTAGCCTGGATCAAGATCCGTCAGCCACATCGTAAATAACCGGCACATAGCTATAGACCTCGCCGAGGAAGCGGGCCTGAATTACCGGCTTACCGTTGATCCGCGAGCTATTACCCACCACAACGATTTCATCGCCTTTTTCGATGGTGGGAAGCGCATCACTGCTCACACCACCCAGATTCACAAACACCATGTTGTCATTAGCATTGATCTTCAGCAGGCGCTGGCTGTCGTCGATACCCCTGATGGTGACATCGCGCATATCCTCGACAATGCCCACCACCACGCGGCGGCCCTGATTCATGCTGGTCTGCATGTTCTGCATAGCCTCGGATTGGTCGCTCTGCGCCATGACCGGCATGCTGATCAGCAAGGCAAGGCTGGCACCAAGCAGAAAGGTCAGTCGCTTCATGGGGAATCCTCCACTGGGCTAGATTCTTGAAAAATCGAGAAGGGGTGATGGAAATGGTTTACCGATTCGCTCCTACCAGTCGAACCAGCCATCCTCGCCGGGATCGTCGTAGCCGAACCAGTCATCGTCGGCATCGGCGTACCAGTCGTCCCAGTCGTCCCAATCGTCGTCATCGAGTTCGTAGTCGAAATCCTCGTCGTAATAGCCGTAATCATCCTCGATCAGATCGTCGGTATCCCAGGTGTCATAGTCCAGATCCTGGGCGATCACCGGGGCGCCAAAACTCAGCGCCAACAGCAGGGTGAACAGATAGATCAGGTAATTCAGTCGCTTCATCTTGCACATCTCTTGGCTGTGATCTTTCAGGTCAAAAACGGAAGAAATCAGGGGTAAAAAATTTCGCTCCCGGGGACCGTTGTACTGGCAGCTTGTGTGCCACTTCCACATCCGAACCATCCACCGATCGAGAGAGTGCTTGTCCAGTTATAGAGTTAGCGAAAAACCTGGAAGTATTTAATTCACCAAATGTATGACCGAGAGCTGGCTCGCCCGATAATCCGGTAACTGTTACCAGTAGCATTTGCAAAAATGGAGTGAGCGATATCCATCGGATGACCGTAAGAATTACCCGGGAAGCTTGCAGGAATACATGGCGGCTCCAGCGGATCCACCAACAAAAAAGCCCCCGTCGCCGGGAGCCCGTATCCGGAGGTCGATCTTCGTGATGGGATCTAGTGCAGGGATTGCCCTGGACGGTAATGGGCGCCCAGGGTCTGGTCCAGCATGGTGATCCGGAACAGTTCCTGGAGGCGGCTATTCACGCCGCAGATGGTAAGACTTCGCCGACCGGCCAGTATTTGTTTGAAGACCTGGATAATGGCTGTCATGCCATGACTGTCCATGTCCATGACCTGGTTGAGGTCCAGCACCAGTGGCACCATGGGCCATTGTTCCAGGATCCTGGCCACCGCGCCGAGAAACATCGGCGCGGTCCGCTCATCCAGCCGGGATTCCAGAAACATGGCGATCACCGCATCGTCTTTCCGGGAAATGCTCACCGAGCGGGAATACCCACCACCCGGCGTTTCCATGGAAGCCGGTGGCTCCCGTACGTTGTCGCTCATACTGTTCGCTCCCTCGTCCTGATCGGGCGCGCCTCGCCGTGCAGGCGAGTCGTCAGCGCCGAGACTTTACCTTTGTTAACTTAAACGGCCGGGACCAGGACTTTATTCCCGGAAAGTGAGGGATTTCTACTCACTCCGTGTGAGAGGAACGTCGCCTTTCCACCTCGACGCTGGGCGGCGGTGTACGCTGGTCGCCAGCCTCCAGCGCCTGCTGGGCGGCGTCCGGGCTGTCCGCACGGTCCGCTTGCCGGCTATCGGAAAACGCCTGTTCCGGCTCCTGCGCCGCCCTTTCCTCGTTCACCGCCGCCAGCGCCGCCGCTGGAATCAGATCGTGCTCCACCGCATGGCGGGCCATGGCGTAGCTATCGGCGGCTAGTAACAAGCTGCTGCCGGTGTCCAGCACCTCCCGGGCCAGCGCCTCGATGGCCTCACCGCGCGTGGGGTCTCGGCTGATATTACGAATATAGATAGCCTTCACCCGCCCCGGATGCCGGTGCACCAATTGCGCGTAGACCTCGGGATCGTGCTGGCCGCTGTCGCCGATCAGCACGAAGGGCAGATCCGGATAGCGGGCCAGCATATCCTCGATGAGCGATTGCTTGTGATCCTCGGCACGACGCGGTAGGGGACTACGCAGGCTGATGCCCCATTCCCGCAGGAACAGGATCGGCCCCACCGGGATCCGGTGCAGCCGGAAAAATTCATCCAGCACCTCGTAGAGGCTCCAGGGCGCTCGCGAGACATACAGCATAGGGTTGTGCTCGGCGCCGTCGACACCCTCGTACAGCGCCCGGTAAAACGCCCCCACCCCCGGAAACGCCACCCGGCTGTCGGCGCCTTGCAGGAACAGCCGGGTGAGCATGGCGATCCGGTTGGCCACCCCGGTGACCATCACGGTGTCGTCGATATCGCTGATCACCACGTGGCGGGCGCAGGCAGAGGGAATGAACACATCGGCGCCGGACTCCACCGTCACCGGCGACTCTAGAGTGAGTTCCACCCGGTGCCAGTGTCGATCTCCGGGCGGCGCCTCCCGGGGCTTCAGGGCCAGTCGAAAATAACCGTCCCGGTCGGTGCAAACCCGTTGCTCGGTGCCCAGGATACGCCCGCACACGGTGGCATCCTTCACACCCCGGCGCAGCACGCGTCTGCCGATGTCCAGCAGATCCCGGGCCAGCGAGGTCCACTGACCGCGGCGAGGTTCACCGAACTGGCGCAGCACCCGGCCCATGACGAAGATCTCCTCGCTAGAGCCATAACCCCGGTAGGGCTGGATCACGATACCGGCCCGGCCCCGATCCACCCGGGTAGGACGGGCCAGAACCCGCAGGATCCGACGTAAGCCGCGCAACGAGCGCTGAAAAGATTTTCCCGTATTCATGGGAAATGGGAGGGTTGTGGGCGCGGAGGGTTCCGTACCCGCCAAAAGCTAAGGCGGGATGGGTCAGATCCATCCCGCCCGGGAAAAAGCGATTTTCGGTGAGAGGACCGGAAGCCTAGAACCGACCCCGACCGCGGGGACGATCGCTGCGCGGCTTGGCCTGGTTGACCTTCAGCGGCCGACCCTTGTAGCGGCTGTCGTTCAGGGCCTTGATGGCCTGGTCGGCCTCGGAGTTGTTGGGCATCTCCACAAAACCGAAGCCCTTGGACTGACCGGAGAACTTGTCGGTGATGATGCTCACACTGGAAATTTCTCCGTATTCCGAAAACAACTCCTTGAGATCGTCCTCGGACACGTTGTACGGCATGTTGCCCACGTAAATATTCATTAATTTCGACTACCTGAGAGTGTGGTCGTTTGAGATTGCGCTAGCCGGAAACCAACCACACCAAATTGCCCGGTAGCTGTCGGTCATCACCGTGACGGCCGATACGGAAGAAACCTGTTAACGACTCTGAGTATCCGGACGGTTTACAAGTTCTCGAATTTCCGAGCATAGCACGAGAAATTTTTTCCGCCGAATTAATCGAAATCCGTGGGTCGGGCGGGATCGGCGAGATGGGCATGCAGATGCTCGATATGGCGCGGCATGGTGCGCATGGGCGAGAAGGGGGGCAGCGCATCCAGCGGGAAAAACGCCACCGCCAGCGTCTCCGCCGAGGTACGCGCCTCGCCACCGAGAAGCTCACACAGAAACAGCAGTTTATAGCTGTGATGAAAGGCCAGCGGTGCTTTCTGGTTGGCATCGTAGACGGCCAGCAGTTTCCGCGCCCGCACCCGGAAGCCGGTCTCCTCCCAGACCTCCCGTTCCACCATGGCGGACGGCGGATCGCCCACGTCCGCCCAGCCGCCGGGCATGCACCAGAGTTTGTCGGTCCATTCCTGCACCATCAGGAGCTGGCCGTCGCGGAGCACCGCACCCCGCACATCCACCTTGACGGTGGCGTAACCCGGTTGCAGGTCGAAGTTGGCCAGCACCTCGGCGGCGGGCAGGCCGCTGTGGGTGCTGGTGATCTCGGCGGCCAGCTCGCGGATGCGGGTGTAGCGCTCCCGGTCGAAGGTATCCTGGGCGTAGTGCAGGCCGATCTGGGCGATGGCCTGGAGTTCCCGCGCCCAGGCCAGCCACTGGGGCGGCTGGCCGGGTCGATCCTCGCTCATGCCTCCTCCGGCTCGTAGGCCAGCACCGGCGCCAGCCAGCGCTCGGCGGCCTCCATGGACAGCCCCTTGCGCCGGGCGTAATCGGCCACCTGATCCCGGCCGATCTTGCCGACGCCGAAGTAGCGCGCCTGCGGATGGCCGAAGTACCAGCCCGACACGGCCGCCGTGGGCACCATGGCGTAGCTCTCGGTGATGGTGATGCCAGCGTTACGTTCCACGTCCAGCAACTCCCAGAGCAGTTCCTTCTCGGTGTGGTCCGGGCAGGCGGGATAACCCGGCGCCGGGCGGATGCCCCGGTACTGCTCGTCGATGATAGCGGCGTTGTCCAGGGTCTCGTCCGAGGCGTAGCCCCAGTATTCCCTGCGCACCCGCTCGTGCAGATGCTCGGCGAAGGCCTCGGCCAGCCGGTCGGCCAGCGCCTTCAGCATGATGGAGGAGTAATCGTCGTGGTCGGCCTCGAACGCCTTCAGCTTCTCGTCGATGCCGATGCCGGCGGTCACCGCGAAGGCGCCCATATGATCCGGCACCCCGGGAGGCGCGACGAAATCCGCCAGGCAGTGGTTGGGCTTGCCCCGGGGCTTACGATTCTGCTGGCGAAGATGATGCAGCACCATCCGGCTGTGTAGCCGGTCCTCGTCGGTATAGATGACGATATCGTCGTCGCCCTCGCGGTTGGCCGGGAACAGCCCGAACACCGCCCGGGCCTTCAGCCAGCCCTCGTTGACGATCCGGTCCAGCATGCTCAGGGCATCGTCCTGGAGCTTGCGGGCCTCGGTGCCCACCACCGCATCGTCCAGCAGTTTCGGGTAACGCCCATGGAGATCCCAGGCCAGGAAAAACGGCGTCCAGTCGATGCGCGCCACCAGCGCCTCAAGAGGATAATCCTCCAGCACGTGCAGGCCGGGCTGGCGGGGCATGGTGGGCTGGTAACCCTGCCAGTCCAGGTCCATACGATTGGCGCGGGCCTGCGCAAGGCTCAGCAGATCCCCCCGGGCCTGGCGGCCCTTGTGCTGCTCGCGCTTTTTCTCGTAGTCCTCGCGGGTATCGGTGATGAACTTCTCGCGGCGCTCGCCGAGTAAGTTCTGCGCCACGCCCACCGCCCGGGAGGCGTCCTTCACGTATATCACCCCATGGGGATACTGGGGGTCGATCTTCACCGCGGTGTGGATCACCGAGGTGGTGGCGCCGCCGATGAGCAGTGGCAGGTGGAAATCCTGCCGGTGCATCTCCTTGGCCACCTGCACCATCTCGTCCAGCGAGGGCGTGATGAGTCCCGACAACCCGATGATATCGGCGCCCACCTCGCGGGCGGTGTCCAGGATCTTCTGGGACGGCACCATCACGCCGAGATCGATCACCTCGAAGTTGTTGCACTGGAGCACCACGCCCACGATGTTCTTGCCGATGTCGTGGACATCGCCCTTCACCGTGGCCATGACGATCTTGCCGTTACTGCGGCGGGGCTGGCCTTCCTTCTCGGCCTCGATATAGGGGATCAGATGGGCCACCGCCTTTTTCATCACCCGGGCGGATTTCACCACCTGCGGCAGGAACATCTTGCCGGCGCCGAACAGATCGCCCACCACGTTCATGCCGTCCATGAGCGGGCCCTCGATCACCGACAGGGGCCGATCGGCCTGCTGGCGGGCGGCCTCGGTGTCCTCCACGATGTACTCGTCGATGCCCTTCACCAGCGCGTGTTCCAGGCGTTTTTCCACCGGCCACTCGCGCCAGGCCAGATCCTGGGCACGCACCTCGCTGCTGCCCTCGCCCTTGTATTTCTCGGCGATCTCCAGCAACCGCTCGGTGGCGTCCTCGCGGCGATTCAAGATCACATCCTCCACCCGCTCGCGAAGCTCCGCCGGGATCTCCTCGTAGATACCCAGTTGCCCGGCGTTGACAATGGCCATGGTGAGGCCGGCGCGGATGGCGTGGTAGAGAAATACCGAGTGCATGGCCTCGCGCACCGGGTCGTTGCCGCGGAACGAGAAGGACACGTTGGATAGCCCGCCGGAGGTGTGGGCGTGGGGCAGTTCATCACGGATCTTGCGCACCGCATCGATGAAATCCACCGAATAATTATTGTGCTCCTCGATCCCGGTGGCCACCGCGAAGATGTTGGGATCGAAGATGATGTCCTCGGCGGGAAAGCCCACCTGTTCGGTGAGAATCCGGTAGGCCCGGCGGCAGATCTCGACTTTCCGGGCCAGCGTGTCGGCCTGCCCCTGCTCGTCAAACGCCATCACCACCGTGGCGGCGCCATAGCGGCGCACCAGCCGGGCCTGTTCCAGAAACGCCTGCTCGCCCTCCTTGAGGCTGATGGAGTTGACGATCGCCTTGCCCTGCACGCACTTCAGGCCCGCCTCCAGCGCCTCCCATTTCGACGAGTCGATCATGATGGGCACCCGGGCGATATCGGGCTCGGCGGCCACCAGCCTGAGGAACGTGGTCATGGCTTCAGGCGCGTCCAGCATGCCCTCGTCCATGTTCACGTCGATGATCTGGGCGCCGTTCTCCACCTGGTTGCGTGCCACCTCCAGCGCGGTGTTGTAGTCACCGGCCTTGATGAGCTTGCGAAACCGCGCCGACCCCGTGACGTTGGTACGCTCGCCCACGTTCACGAACAGCGAGTTCTCGTCGATGGTGCAGGGTTCCAGCCCCGACAGGCGAAGCGCCGGGGCGATCTCGGGAATTTGCCGGGGCGAGACATCCCGCACCGCATCGCGGATGGCCTGGATATGCTCCGGCGTGGTGCCGCAGCAGCCACCGACGATGTTGACCAGCCCGCTCTCGGCGAACTCGGCGATCACCGGCGCCATGTCGGCAGCGGTCTCGTCGTACTCGCCGAATTCATTGGGCAGCCCCGCGTTGGGATGGGCCGAGACGAAGGTATCCGCCACCCGGGAAAGTTCCGCCACGTAGGGTCGCAGCTGGGTGGCGCCGAGGGCGCAGTTCAACCCGATGGCCAGCGGCCGGGCGTGGCGCACCGAGTTCCAGAAAGCCTCGGTGGTCTGGCCCGACAGGGTGCGCCCGGAGGCATCGGTAATCGTGCCGGAGATCATCAGCGGAATGGGGGCGCCGCGCTCGTCGCTCAGTTGCTGGATGGCGTAGAGCGCGGCCTTGGCATTGAGCGTATCGAAGATGGTCTCCACCATCAGCAGATCCACGCCGCCCTCCAGCAACGCCCCGGCGGCCTCCCGGTAGGTGGCCACCAGTTGTCCGAAGTCGATGTTGCGAAAACCCGGGTCGTTCACGTCCGGGGAGATGCTGGCGGTGCGGTTGGTGGGGCCGAGCACGCCCGCCACCCAGCGGGGCTCGCCGGTCTCGGCGGCCACGGCCTCGGCGGCCTCCCGGGCCAGTCGCGCCGCCTCGCGGTTGATCTCGGGGACCAGCGATTCCATCCGGTAATCGGCCTGGGAGATACTGGTGGAGTTAAACGTGTTGGTCTCGGCGATATCCGCCCCGGCGCGAAGGTAGGCCTCGTGGATCTCGCGGATGATGCCGGGCTGACTCAGCACCAGCAGATCGTTGTTGCCCTTCAGGTCGCTGTCCCAGTCCCGGAAGCGTTCGCCCCGGTAGTCGCCCTCCTCCAGCCGGTAGTCCTGGATCATCGTGCCCATGGCCCCGTCCAGCAGCACGACGCGTTGTTCTAGAAGCTTTTTCAGGTGCTCGATACGGTCAGACATGATGCATTTCCCCCGGGAACCGGCAGCAGAGTGTTTCAACCTGGAATCGTGGACATGTAATGGTGCGGTGCGGTGGTCAATGAAGCAACTTCAATTCCTTCACAGCTTATGTGAAAATCATTCATTGAACCCGGTGCCGGTTCCCAGGCTGGAGCGAGACCATGGCCGACAATGTCATTCCCTTCAAGAAACCCAAACCCGCCGAGAAGCACAAGGGCAAGATCCTCTGCAAGAGCGGCTTCCACCGCTGGGAGGTGGTGAACCGCCCCTTCGACGTGAAGCAGGGCAAGCTCGTCACCCACTACCGCTGCAAGCGCTGTGGCGCCACCCGCAACGAGGCCCGCTGATGTTCCTGGAGTTACGGCATCTGCGCACCCTGGCGGCCCTTCGCGACACCGGCAGCATCGCCCAGGCCGCCGAGCGGCTGCACCTCACCCAGTCCGCCCTGTCCCACCAGACCAAGGCGCTGGAGGAGTATTACGGATTGCCACTGTTTGTCCGCAAGACCCGCCCCTTGCGCTTCACCCCCGCCGGGCAGCGGTTGCTGGCGCTGGCCGACGAGGTGTTGCCGGCAGTGGAATCCGGCGAGCGCGATCTCGGACGACTGGCCGGCGGCGAGGCCGGCAGATTACACCTGGCCATCGAGTGCCATAGCTGCTTCGAGTGGCTGATGCCCACCATGGACGCCTTCCGGGAGAACTGGCCCGAGGTGGAGATGGACATCCTCACCGGCTTCAGCTTCGCGCCGCTGCCGGCGCTGGTGCGGGGGGATGTGGATCTGGTGGTGACCTCGGACCCCATCGACGATCCGGCGCTCACCTACCTGCCGCTGTTTCGCTACCAGGGCATGCTGGCCATGGCCAATCACCACCCACTCACCGCCCGGGAGTGGATCGCGCCGCAGGATCTGGCCGGACAGACCCTGATCATGTATCCGGTGGAGCGCGAGCGCATGGATGTCTTCAAGTATTTCCTGGACCCGGCGGGGGTGGAGCCGGCGGCCATCCGCACCACCGAGTTGACCGTGATGATCCTGCAACTGGTGGCCAGCCACCGGGGCGTGGCGGCGCTGCCCTCCTGGGTGCTCACCGAGTATCTGGCGCGGGACTACGTGGCGGCCCGGCCGCTGGGGGAGCAGCCGTTCTGGTGCAACGTGTTCGCCGCCGTGCGGGAGGTGGACCGGGGGTTGCCGTATATGCGGGATTTCGTGGACACCGCCCGGGGGACGGCATTTCGGGTGTTGCACGGCATCCGCGCCGCCTGAGGGGAGTGTCCGGGTGCGATAATCCCCATGAGTTCCATGCCGATGATCTGGCCCTGCGCCGATACCCCCATTGCACAGAGAGAACCTCCATGACAGCACATCCTGTCACCCGTCGTCGCCGCTTCATCGGTGGCGTCCGCGACACCGTGCCGATGAT
>JGI12109J20283_11325542_pt1 | contig 16099 bp, 11 predicted proteins | sample ElkSlonscriptome_12_FD_20283 | JGI IMG/M metagenome (IMG submission 20283)
CACATTCCGCGGCGGGATCCGCTCATCGGGCAGTCGGTGCTGGTGGGGCTGATCGGGGCGGGGGTGGCCTTTCTGGTGGTCGGGCCGCTGATCTGGAATGTTTTCGATCCTCTGCTGGGTAAACCCCAGCCCCTGGGCGGCGTGAGCTTCGATGTGGCCGTCAGCCAGCGGCAGGCCCTGGGGCTGGTCCTCAACCAGGCCATGCTCATCGGCTACATGTTCCTGCACATCATGGCCCTGGTGCTGATTCGGGCTCTGGTCCGCAAGCCCTGGCTGGCGGTGGCCTTGACCCTGGCGGTGTGGTTGTTGCTGTCCGGCCCCGGGAACCTGACGGCCGTCGTGGCGGGGTTGTTCCAGGTGGGGCTCACCCTTTTCATCCTGCTGCGCTGGGGAGTGGTGGCGTTCATCATGGAGCGCATCGCCATGCACATCGTCTGGTCCGCGCGGCCCCTGGAAATGGATGGTTGGACGTCGCAGGGCTCCCTGGTCCTGGTGGCGGCGCTGATTCTGCTGGCACTTTATGGTGCCTGGGCGGCCATGGGGCAGAATCGAACCGAGGGCGGCAGTCCATAGCAGAGCGGTTTAATATGATTTCGGCTATTCTATACCTGCTCCGGAACCTTCCCGGGCATTAGCCTGCGGAAGGTTCTTTCTTTTTTCGTCCCTGTCAGGAGAGCGCATGCAACCCGGCTCCCGGTTGGCCCACTACGAGATCCACAGCCTCATCGGCAAGGGAGGCATGGGGGAGGTCTACCGCGCCCGGGACACCCGCCTGGGCCGCGATGTGGCCCTGAAGATCCTGCCGGAGACATTCATCCACGACGAGGACCGCATGGCCCGCTTCCGGCGGGAGGCGCAGGTCCTGGGCTCCTTGCAGCACCAGAACATCGCTTCCCTGTACGGGCTGGAGGACCTGGACGGCCGGCCGGTGCTGGCCATGGAGCTGGCCGAGGGCGAGGATCTGAGCGAGCGCATCGCCGCCGGCAATCTGGAGGGGGCAGAGATCGATAAGATCGCCCGCCAGCTGGCCCGCGGGCTGGAGTTCGCCCACGAAAAAGGCATCGTGCATCGGGATCTGAAACCCGCAAACGTAAAGGTGCATGACGATGGTCAGGTCAAGATCCTGGACTTCGGTCTGGCCCGCGCCCTGGCCGACGGCGAAGGCGAGACCCCGCCCGGAAGCACCCCCCTGCAGGCCACTGTCACCCAGGGCCTGACCGCCGCCGGCACGGTGCTGGGCACGGCGGCCTACATGAGCCCCGAGCAGGCCCGCGGCTACCACGTGGATCGGCGCAGCGATATCTGGGCCTTCGGCGTCATCGTCTACGAGATGCTCACGGGCGTGCGTCTTTTCGAGGGCGAGACGGCCAGCGACACCCTCGCGTCCATCCTGCGCCAGGATCCGGACTGGAATCTCCTGCCCGAGGACACGAATCCGCTGCTGCTGCACATCTGCCAGCGCTGCCTGGAGAAGAACCCGCGCCAGCGGATGCGCGACATCGGCGAGGTGCGCATCGCCCTGGAGGATGGGGGCAGCTCCGTGGTGGGCCTGTCTGCCATCTCCAGCCGTGCCCTGCCCGCAGCCGTCCCCGAGACGAGGAGCGCCAAATGGTCCTGGTTGCTTGCCGGGGTTCTCGGTGTCGGGCTGGCGGTGGTCCTGTTCCTGGGCGTGTCCGGCCGTCTGGGGCCGGCTCCGGCGGCGCCGGAAATGCTCCAGGCCACCATCAATCTGCCCGAGGGAGTGCAGCTGAACCTGAACCCGGCGGCGCCGGGCCCGGTGGCCGTCAGCCCGAACGGAAAGCACCTGGTCTTCTCCGCCTCGGACACGACCGGCCAGATCATGCTCTACGTGAGGGACCTGGCCAAGAGGGACCCTGTCCCCATCCCCGGCACCTCGGGCGGGATCTATCCCTTCTGGTCCCCGGACAACCGTTCGGTGGCGTTCTTCACCCCCAGCAACAAGCTGGCCCGGGTGGACGTGGCCGGTGGCCCGGTGGTGGCTCTCTGCAACGCGGAGAACGGCAAGGGCGGCACCTGGCATCCCAACGGCAACATCCTTTTCGCGGCCAGCCACATCTCCTCCATCTCCATGGTGCCGGCTTCGGGGGGGCAGCCCGTGGAGGTGACGAACCTCAGGGGTGATCCGGATTTCCGATCCCATCGTTTCCCCAGCTGGTTGCCCGATGGCCGCAGCTTCCTTTTCGTGGCGGTGCGTCGCACGCAGGAACGGGGCGGGCTGGATTCGGAGTTGCGCCAGGGGTTCGTCGACGGGCAGGCCGAGCGCACCCTGTTGCCCACCCAGGGCAGCGCCGCGTTCAGCAAGGGGAATCTGCTTTACGTGCATGACAACGTGCTGATGGCCCGTCCGTTCGATCCCGCCGCCGGCATCTTCACCGGCCCGCAGGAGCCCATCCTGGGCGATGTCCTGAACATCTCGGCGGCCCACCTGAGTCTCTTTTCCGCCACGGATTCCGGTATCCTGGCCTTCACCAGCGGTGGGGCCGGGGGGTATGGCAGCAGTCGCCTGTTTCGTCTGGACCCGGCCACGGGCCAGGATGAGCCCATCCACAAACCGCTGATCACTTTCGGGTTCGACTACAGCCCCGACGGCAAGCTGCTGGCCCTGTCCCTGCCGGACATGACCAACGGCACCTTCGATATCTGGATCCTGGATCTCGCCCGGGACCTGAGCACGCGGCTGACCTTCGCTCCCGAATCGGAGATGACGCCCATCTTTTCCCCCGACGGGCAGTGGGTGGTGTACGCGTCGGACGGATACGGCTCGCAGACCAACCTGGTCCGCAAACGCCTGTCCGGCACGGGAGAGCCCGAGGTTCTCCTGGCCGACAGGAGGGATTGCTGGCCCACGGATTTTTCCCCGGACGGGCGCCACATCGCCATCACCTCCAGTGACAGCTCGGGCCGCATGATCCTGGAGATCCTGGATCTGGAAGACGGCACGGCCACGCCCCTCCACGGGAACGCGACCTTCAGTGAAGGCATGGGCAGCTTCTCTCCGGACGGGGCCTGGCTGGCCAGCATGTCCGATGAAACCGGCCAGATGGAGGTCTTCGTGGAAAGCCGGACGCCGGGCGGGGGCCGCTACCGGGTCAGCACCAGCGGGGGCTACGCACCCGGCTGGTCGCCGGAAGGGGATCGGCTTTACTACATGGACATGACCGGAAGCGTGTTGGCGGTGGATATCTCCCGGCGGCCGGACGGCGGTCTCGGCTTCAGCCCGGCGCAGACCCTGGCCGACAGGGTGGAGATCGTCAACGCCAGGACCTTCACCGTCAATCCGGTCAGCGGAGAATTGATCATCCAGCGGACCATCCAGGCCCACCAGAACTCCATGCTGGGCCTGGTGGCGAACTGGGAGCATCTGCTGAGAGACGACTAGGGAGGCACCCGTGGATCTGAAACTCGTCGGTATCGTCAACAACCAGGAAGTGGTCTTTCCGCTGACGCCTGGCACGCATCTGCTGGGACGCTCGGATGAGGCGACCTTCCAGATTCCCCAGAGCAGCGTCTCACGCCGTCACGCCGAGGTCGTGGTCGACGGGGAGAGCATCGTGGTGCGGGACCTGGGCAGCCACAACGGCACCCGGATCAACGGCACGCGCGTGGACGGAAGCCTGCCTCTGCGCGAGGGCGACCGCCTGGAGGTGGCCAACATCGGCCTGGTGGTGCAGGGGGCCCAGGCCCAGACGGGCCTGACCTCGGTCAACGAGAACCTGAAGGCCAACGCGGAGATCAGCTGGGACGAGGTGCGCAGCATGCGTTCCCAGGAGAAGAACCTGCAGTCGCTGCTCTTCCGGGTGCTGGCCAAGGCGGGCGACCTGCTGACCATCCCGCGCGAGCCCAGGGAGATGTACGAACCCATCCTGGATCTGGTGGAGACGGCCCTGCTGAACCCGGAGCGCGTCTTCGTCCTGCTGGTGGAAAATGATGCCGAAGAGCCCGCGGTGGCCGCCCGCCGCATCCACGGCCGGGGCGACGGCGGCCTGGTCCTGAGCCGCACCATGATCCGCCAGGTCCTGGAAGAGAAGAAGAGTTTCCTGACCAGCGACGAACTGCAGGACACGGCCTACGACGGCATGATGAGCATGATCAGCCAGGGCATCCGCTCGGCCATCGCCGTGCCCCTGTTCGACAACGAGGACGTGATCGGCATCCTCTACGCCGACGATACGCGCCCACACCGCCTGTTCAGCGAGGACCAGCTGGCCGCCTTCACCCTGCTGGCCAACATCATCGCCGTGGCCCTGACCCACGCCCGCTACCACGAGCTGGAAGAAGAGAAGCGCCTGCAGGACGCCCAGCTGGCCACCGCCAGCGAGATCCTGGCCAACATCATCCCGCCTTCCCTGCCGAAGCTGGACGGTTACACGGTGCGCGCGAACCTGGAGCCCTGCTTCGCGGTGGGCGGCGACCTGTACGACGCCCAGCCCATGGCCGACGGCCGCTACGCCTTCCTCATCGGCGACGTGACGGGCAAGGGCCTGGGCGCGGCGCTGCTGGTCAGCACCGTGCTGAGCCTGACGCGCTTCCTGGTCAGCGAGGGCTGGGAGCCCCAGCCCCTGGTCACGCGCCTGAACAAGGCCATCTTCGAGTGCACGGATTTCGTGCGCTTCACGACCCTCTTCCTGGGTTACCTGGAACCGGAGACCGGCCGCATCACCTACGTCAACGCGGGGCACAATCCGCCCTACGTGGTGCGTGCCGACGGCGGGATCGAGGAGTGCCCGCCGGGCGGCCTGCCGGTGGGCATGATGGACGATTCGACCTACCGCATGGGCGAGACGACGCTGCAGGCGGGGGACATGATCGCCCTGTTCAGCGACGGCATCCCCGAGACACAGCGGCTGGACGACGAGGAGTACGGCGAGGAGACGTTCCAGGAGTTCCTGGCGGAGCATCGTCGCGCCGATCCGGATCACATGTTCGCCGTATTGCAGGAGGAGCTGGCCGAGTTCCGCGGCGAGGCGCCCATCGGCGACGACGTGACCCTCGTGACCCTGCAACGGCGCTGAAAAATGAACCGGGCCCACCGCAGCGGGCCCGGTTCGTCAAGTGAGAACGCGCTTGGGGGAAGGTGTTCTCATTAGCCAGGGTCTCAATGCCCTGTCCTCTATTATCGCGCCAATTCCTTTCCAAAGAGATCAAAAAATAAAATAAAAATGGTCCGGTTTTATTCCGGGTGACGCGTTCAGGGGTAAGAATCGCCTAGTTGCCGGTCCTGATTCCCGGTTCACGATGAACCGGGACGGGCCGACGGTCTTTGGAAAGGATTGCCATGAAACGCTTTGTGAACACCTCGCTGCTGATGGGCCTCGTCCTGCTGGCCCTGCCCGCCCTGGGGGCGGAAACCGTCCAGATCACCATCAACTCCAGCTCCCCCACCCTGGTCGGCACCGGTCTGATCGCCCAGTCGGGGGACCGGTTCCTCATCCAGGCCGAGGGGGCGCTGCGCCTTGCCGGGGGCCGGCCCTTCATGGACGGCTGGTTCGATCCCTCCGGTCTGGGTAGTCTGGAGCGCGCGGGTCAGGTCTTCGGGGACAGCCCCTTCGGCATCCTGCTGGGCACCTGGTACGGTTCTCTCGAAAACGGGGACGTGCTCGGGGAACTGGCCGGGTTCACCGCCCAGGGTGGGTTCCTGGGCAACGAGCTGATGCTGGGCCTGAACATGGACGCCGACGACCAGGCCGCCCTCGTAGGAGCCTTCAAGATCCACGTCACCAGGTACCAGGCAGAGGAGGCGGACGAGGTCACCCTGATCCTCGACAGCGATAGCCCGCGCCCCCTGGGAACCGGGATCACAATGGCCAGCGGGGACAAGCTTCTGGTCGTCGGCCAGGGGGCCGCCAGGACCGTCGGGAGCACGCGCCCCGTCATCCAGGGCTGGTTCGATGCCTCGGGTCTGGGGCGCCTGCGCCGCGCCGGCCAGATCTTTCCCGATATGCCGTACGGTTCCCTGCTGGCAACCTTCAACAACCTGGAAAATGGTTTCTACGCGGGGGATGCCATGGGCCGCGACGCCCAGCCGGTGGACGTGGACAAGGAGCTGAAGCTGGCCCTGAACATGGATGCCGATGACCAGGCCGGCATGGAGGGCGCCATCGTGGCCCACGTCCTGCGCATCAACGATGCGGGCATTTCGTCCGCCGGCGGCAGCGTGCCGGGCGCCGGCAGCATCGTCGGGGTGCAGAACTATCCCAACCCCTTCAACCCCCGGACCACCATCCGTTTCGAGCTGGGAAGCGCCCAGATGGTGCGGGCGACCGTGGTGGATGTCTCCGGCCGCGTGGTGAGCGAGCTGGCGGCCCGGGAATTCGCCGCCGGCAGCCACGAGCTGGCCTGGGACGGCCGGGACAATACGGGGCGCGGTCTGGCCTCGGGCACCTACTTCCTGCGGCTGCAGGCCGGACAGGCCATCGAGAGCCACAAGCTGACGCTGGTGCAGTAGGGGATCAAACGGCGGCGTCCATCTCCCGGCGCAGCCAGGAGCGCGCGGCGCGCCAGGCCCGCTTGACGGTGATCGGCGAGCAGTCCAGGGCCTGGGCCGTCTCCTCGATGGACAGGCCCGCGAAGTAGCGGCACTCCACCACCCTGGCGCCGCGCGCGTCGAACTCGGCCAGGCGGTCCAGGGTGGCGTCCAGCAGGATCACGTCCTCGGAATCGAGGCTGCCGTTGCCGCTCTCGTCGATCACCTCCACCCCCGTCAGCAGGGGCAAAGGGGCCTCGCCGCCGCCGCGCTTGGCGCGCTTGCGGCGGCGGGCCCGGTCCACCACGATGCGCCGCATGGCCATGGCCGCCACGGCCAGGAAGTGCCCCTTGCCCTGCCAGCTGACCTGAGACTGGTTCACCAGCTTGAGGTAGGCCTCGTGCACCAGGTCGATGGTGGCCAGGGTGGGCTGCTGCATCTCGTTGCGCAGCATCTTGCGCGCCAGGGCCTGCAGCTGGTCGTAGAGCAGGGGCAGCAGCCGGTCCACGTCGGGGGCCTGCTCGGCGCCGGAGGCCATAAGCAGACGGGTCACCTCGGAGCGTTCGTTCACGACTGGCGCCTTTCTTCGGCCTTCTTGAGCAGCTCGGAAGCCTGCCGGGTATCCTCGTCGTCGGGGCCCCGCTCGCGCAGGTAGAAAGCATGGGCCTGCCGGAGCATGGGCACCGCTTCTTCCGCCCGCCCGGCGGCCAGTTGCAGACGCCCCAGCTGCAGATGATCCTGGGCGATGAAGGGGTGTTCCGCCGGCAGGGAGGCCATGTCGATGGCCAGGGCCCGCTGCATGGCCTCCACCGCCCGGGGCAGGTCCTCGCTTCTTTCCGCCACCAGCGCCAGGTTCAGCCACCCGGCGGCCACCTCGGGATGGTCCGGCCGCAGGGTCCGGCTCCACACCGCGATGGCCTCGCTGATCAGGGAATCCGCCGCCGCCAGGCTACCCATATCACACAGCAGACGGCCCAGGTTGTTCATGGTATTGGCCACGTAGGGGTGGTCATTGCCGAGGTTGGTTTGCCGGATGCGCAGGGCTTCGCGGTACAGGGGTTCGGCTTCGGCCAGACGGTCCAGATAAAGCAGGCTGCTGGCCAGGTTGTTCAGGCTCTGGGCCACGTCGGGATGGGCGCTGCCCTGCAACCGGCGGCGCATCTCCAGGGCCTGCCGGTCCAGTTCCAGGGATTCCTCGAAGCGCATCTGGCTGGACAGGCACCAGGCCAGGTTGTTGAGGCTCTCGGCCGTCTCCAGGTGGGGCCCGGTGTTGAGCGCGCGACGCATGTCCAGGGCCTCGCGCATGTGGACCTCGGCCTCCTTGCTGCGGCCCAGCCGGTCCAGGGTGGTGCCCAGGAAATCCAGACCCCGCGCCAGCTCCACATCCGGCGGCGTGACGATGGCGCGCCGCACCGTCACCGATTCTTCGATCAGCTCGAGGGCCTTGTCGTAGTGGCCCAGATTGGCGTAGAGCCGGCTCATCAGGTGGGCGAAGCCGGCGTGGGTCTGGGGCTGGTCGCGCAGCTCGGTGGTCAGGCGCTTCTCGTTCAGCTGCAGGAAGTCCAGAACCCGCATGGTGTCGCCCCGAGCCACCGACCCGTTGATGGGATCCGAGACATCGAACATGTCCACCAGGACGGCCGTCACGTCCTCCGCCCGATCCCGCTCCCGCACGATTTCCCGACTCTGGTTCTCGATACGCCGCGCCTGCCCGCCCATGATCCCCGCAAAACCCAGCGACAGCACGAAGGCGGCAGCCGTCAGGCCCACGCCCAGCCGGTTCCGCCGCACGAACTTGCCGGCCCGGTAGCGCACGCTGTCCCGTCGGGCGGAGACGGGCCGGCCCTCGAGGTGGGCGCAGAGGTCATCGGCCAGGGCCATGGCGGTGGTGTGGCGCCGGGCCGGTTCACTGTGCATGGCCACCTGCACGATGGTGTCCAGATCGCCGCGCAGACGCCGGGCCCAGGCCGTGCCCAGGGCGCTGGGACAGGGCGGGGGCAACTGTTCCAGGACGCGGGGGATATCGAGGGCGGGCACACCCGCCAGCTCGTGGGGGCGCTGGTTGGTCAGCAATACGTGCAGTAGCACCCCGAGGGAGAAGATATCCGCCGCCGTGGTCAGCGGCTCGCCGCGCGCCTGCTCCGGGCTGGCGAACTCGGGCGTGAAGGGGCGCAGGCCGTGCAGGGTGGCGGGAGCGCCGGTGCCGCTGCGGTCGTCCAGCAGGGTGGCGATGCCGAAGTCCAGCAGCTTCACCTTGCCGTCCCGGGTGACAAGCACGTTGCTGGGTTTCAGATCCCCGTGCACCACCAGGTTCTGGTGGGCGTGCTGCACGGCGGCGCAGGCGTCGCACAGCAGACGCAGGCGCTGCTCCAGGTCCAGGTTGTTCTGCACGCAGTATCTGTCGATGGGCAGCCCATCCACGTATTCCATGGAGAAGTAGGGCAGCCCGTCGTCGGTCATGCCGCCGTCGTACAGGTGGGCGATGTTGGGGTGTGTCAGGGAGGCCAGGATCTGCCGTTCCGCCTGGAAGCGCCGCACCACCCGGTGCGTGTCCATGCCGCGCTTGATGATCTTCAGGGCCACGCGCCGCTCGAACTGCTCATCCTTGCGGTCGGCCAGGTAGACGATGCCCATGCCGCCCTCGCCCAGCGTCTCGACGATGTGGTAGGGGCCGATGGGTGTGCCTGGCGCCAGCTCGGGATCGGCATCCTCCCCTGACAACGACACATTCGCCGGGGTGGCCAGGAAGTCGGGATCATCGGCCTCCAGCAGGCTGCGCACCTCGTCGGCCACCTCCGGGTCCTGCTCCTGCAGGCGGGCCAGGGCGCGGGCACGCTCGGCGGCCGGCATCTCGGCCAGCTCGCTGAAGTGGGCGCTGATGGTCTGCCATCTTCCGGAATCCAAGAGTCCCCCAGGGTGAAAATGCGGATGAAGCAACTCCTATTTTATCACAATTTCGGGGTCCGTGCCCGTCCCCCGGGCGTTTTTGAAGATTTCCCGAAGGAGCCAACGCGATTATTGCCCCGATCCTACCGATCCGGAACACTGGACCTTGACCATCCGCAACAATACGGACACCATCTACGGATCCTGCTATGCTGGTTCTTCACTTCAACGGGGGAACGTGGCGCCATGCCAAGAAGAACAGGAAGGTGGTCCATTTTGGATTTTTCGTGGAAGAGTTCGGGGATGATCCTGGGGCTGGCCTTTGTTCTGGGTATGGGGTGTGGCCATGAGAGCGGCGCCGATAAAGAGGCTCCCGAGGTGGTGAAGGGGGTAGTCAAAAACCTTGCGGAATATACGAGGTTTGCCAACAAGAACAGCACCCAGGGTGCCCTGGTTTATGTGCCCATCTATTCCAGTGTGTTCCATCAGACAGCCGACCAGGAATATTTGCTGACAGCCACCCTCAGTGTCCACAATATCGATCTGGAAAAGAGGGTGGAGATCACAGCCGCAGCATATTTTGATACCAAGGGGGGCCTGGTCCAGGATTACCTTGTCAGTCCCGTCATTCTGGAGCCACTGGCCACCAAGCAGTTCGTGGTCCCTCAGGCTGACCAGCATGGAGGGACGGGGGCGAATTTCCTGGTGCGATGGGAGTCGGAAACCGAAATCACGCCTCCCATCATCGAGGCGGTGATGATTTCCACCTCCGGTCAGCAGGGGATCTCCTTCCTGACCCAGGGGACGGTGGTGGGGGGATTGCGCTAGATTCATCCACCCCCTCTGCTCAAAAAATGGTATAATATGGTGTTCGCCCAAGGCTCCCACCACGCCCAACAACTGCAAAGGCCCCAACATCATGATCGCCCCGCAACGTATCCTCCTGTCCCTTCTGATCTGCATGCTGATCCTGTCTGCCGCCGCCCTCGCCAGCGACGTCGAATACAGCACCACCGGCGCCATGGACACACCCGCCACCCAGGGCGGCGACCTGGACGGCTGGGGTACCGATTTCCTCACGCGCTGGGTCAACAACACCGGCCACGACGTGCGTCTGGACGAGTTCGCCTGGCCCTGCGGCGGCTGGTGGGCCCAGTTCTGGTTCGTGTGGATCAGCGACACCCTGCCCGAAGGCCCGTGGAATTTCGAGCACTACGGTTCTTTCGTGCCCGCCCTGGAAGATGAGACCCAGTACCCGCCCAGCATCTACACCTACATCGATGTGAGCGACGAGGGCATCATCGTGCCCGCCGGCGCCAGCATGATGTTCGGCTACAGCAGCCCGGGCATGGCCGGCCAGATCGATCACAACGGCGTGACCACCTGGTCCTACCTGAACGACCAGTGGGATAACGACGGCGACTTCAACCGCACCACCATCATGCAGTTCAAGGGCACCTTCATGGCCGAATCCACCGCGGGGGACATACCCTTGGCCCTGCGCCTGGACGGGAACCACCCCAACCCCTTCAACCCGCGCACCACCATCAGCTTTTCCCTGCCGCGGGACATGGCCGTGCGGCTGGACGTGGTCGCGGTCTCGGGCGAGCGCATTTGCCGCCTGGTCGATGGCCGGCGCGGCGCCGGGGCGCACCAGGTGATCTGGGACGGCACCGACGAGGTTGGCCGCTCCGTCTCCTCGGGCCTCTATTTCACCCGCCTGGAGACGGCCGACGGCGTGCGCACGGGCAAGATGGTCCTGACCCGATAGCCTTCAAGTCCCTGCCGGTTTTGTCGATGTCCTCGGGGAACACCCCGTTTCCCGAGGAGAAGACCCGATGCGCCTGTTGACCCGCTCCGATTTCGATGGCCTGGCCTGCGCCGTGCTGCTGGTGGAAGCCGGCATCGTCGACTCGTTCGAATTCACCCATCCCAAGGACCTGCAGGACGGCCTGGTGGAGGTCTTCAAGACGGACGTGCTGGCCAACGTGCCCTACGTGCCGGGCTGCGGTCTGTGGTTCGATCACCACTCCAGCGAGCGGGAACGCCTGGCCCTCATGGACAAGTTCGAGTTCGAGGGCGAGAGCCGCATCGCTCCCAGCTGCGCCCGGGTCATCTACGACTATTACGGGGGCGCCGAGCGTTTCGAGAAGTTCGATGCCAACGGCATGATGACCGCCGTGGATCGCTGCGACAGCGGCCAGCTGGGCCTGGGCGATATCGTCGAGCCCGAGGGCTGGACCCTGCTCTCCTTCCTCATGGACCCGCGCACGGGGCTGGGCTACCACAAGGATTATCGCATCGGGAACTATGCCCTCATGCTGGATCTGATCCAGTACTGCCGCATTTTCAGCGCCGAGCACATCCTGCAACTGCCTGACGTGGCCGAGCGTGTGGCGCGCTATCACGAGCAGGAGGCGGACTACTCGTTCATGATCGAGAGGAACGCGCACGCGGAGGGGAACGTGCTGGTCATCGATCTGCTGAACGTGAAGAAGGTGCAGGTGGGCAACCGGTTCAAGGAGTACGCCCTGTTCCCGGAGCAGAACATCTCCCTGCGCATCTTCTGGGGTAAGGGCCGCGAGAAGGTGGTCTTCAGCTGCGGGCACAGCATCCTGAACAAGACCTCCACCTGCAACGTGGGTGAGCTGATGCTCAAATACGGTGGCGGCGGCCATACCCGCGTGGGCACCTGCCAGGTGCCGGTGGAAGGCTGGGAAAAGGTGCGCGATGAGCTGGTGGAAGCCATGCAGGAATCGGCGGTGCCCACCTGGTAGATATCCTCAATCCACGTTGATGGACTGGACCCTCAGTTCTCGTCCCTGGTAGACGTCCACGAAGATGTCGCAATCCGGGCAGGTGGCCACGGCAAAACCCTCCACCGGAACTTCCTTTTCACAGCGCGGACAGCGGCCCCGACCCGGGACGGATTGCACCACCAGTTCGCCCTCGGCGGCCATGGTATTCCGGCGGGCCGTCTCGAAGCAGAACATGAGGCTGTCCACCTCCACGCCGGCCAGATCCCCGACCTCCAGTTCGATGCTGTTGATGACGCCGGCGCCCGCGGAGCGGGCCTCCTTCTCGGCGATATCCAGGATGCTGGTGATGAGGGACATCTCGTGCATGGCGCCTCCCTTGGGATGGCCGGTTCAACAGGCAGAAGACCATGCCCAATATAGTCCGACCGACCCCAGATCAAGGAAGGGAAAATGCCGGGAAGGAATTCCCCACCCGCGCGGGAAGGTTGTCCCGGTGAGGTGGTTGCCAAAAAAATTGATCCCGGACGGAGTGGGGAAAGGGTATGCGTCATTGTGTGAAGGCGCGGTGACAAAAGGGCGCGTAATAATGGATAAAGGCGGTGATGTTTCCCTGGAAAAACTCCCAAAAGTCAAATATTGTCCCTAAAAATAGAAAAATCAGGGTCGTTGTGAAAGAAAATGGGGGATAGAACTGATTTTGATAATCAGGGTCCTTGTTTTTGAAAATGATAACGCTCTCAAAACCACCTAACCCGCTGAAATCAAGAGTTTTGTAGTGTTGTTTTTGGGCGGATTGCGCTTTTGAATAAACGATGGATCTGGTAGGCTGTCAGTCAATTAACTTCGTATGGAAAAGCCTTCGAACAAGCAGCGACGATTGATAGCCGGATCTTCGGACCCGTCCCGAAGCCGCCACCAGATCGGAAAGGGAAAACCCATGGAGCGAAACCCCCGTCACAGCGTCACCACGAAGTCCGGACCGGGCCAGATGAACCGGCGGGATTTCCTCAAGGTCGTCACCGCGGCCCTGGCCAGCATCGGCCTGTCCGGCAGCCTGGCCGCCAAGGTCGTGGAAGCCGCCACCACGGATCTCAAGCCTTCGGTCATCTGGCTCCACTTCCAGGAATGCACCGGCTGCACCGAGAGCCTGCTGCGCACCAGCCACCCGCAGCTGGCCGAGCTCCTCCTGGATCTCATTTCCCTCGACTATCACGAGACCCTGGCTGCGGCCGCGGGCTACCAGATCGAGAAATCCCTGCACGACACCATCGAGCAGAACAAGGGCAAGTACATCCTGGTGGTCGAGGGCGCCATCCCCGAGAAGGACGGCGGCATCTACTGCCAGATCGCGGGGCGCACGGCGCTGGATATTCTCACGACGACGGCGCAGCACGCCGGAGCCGTCATCGCCATCGGCAGTTGCGCCTCCTTCGGCGGCATCCCCGCCGCGCCACCCAACCCCACCGGGGCCACGGGCGTGCCCATGATCCTCCAGGACAAGACGGTGGTCACCATTCCCGGCTGCCCCGCCAACCCCTACAATTTCCTGGGTGTGGTCCTGCAGTACGCCACCCTGGGCACCTTGCCGGAGCTGGACGAGAAGGGCCGCCCCAAGTTCGCCTACGCCCGTGTCATCCACGAGGACTGCCCGCGCCGGCCGCATTTCGATGCCGGCCGCTTCGCGCAGCAGTTCGGGGACGAGGGCCATCGCCAGGGCTACTGCCTCTACAAGCTGGGCTGCAAGGGGCCCGCCACCCATGCCAACTGCTCCACCAACCATTTCTGCGAGGAGCCGGGCTGCTGGCCCATCGGCATCGGGCACCCCTGTGTGGGTTGCACCGAGCAGGCCCTGGCCTTCAAGGTGCCCATCCACGAGACGGTGGGCATCGAGCGCCCGACCCCGCCGGATACCTACCCGCCCATCCACCCCGAGGGAGAGGGTGTCAGCCCCATCGCCACGGCCGTGGGCGGCGCCGTTGTCGGTGGCGTGGTCGGCGCGGCCCTGATCAAGAGCAGAAGTCTGGACGATGATCCCGAGGAAAAGGAGTGAGCCATGGATAGAACCCGACGCTCCTTCCTGAAGGGCCTGGCCTGTGCGGGGGCCACGGCGGCCGGCACCGCGTTGCCGGCGGCCGCTTCCGAAGCTCCGCGCCAGGCGCCGGCCGATGCCGTGGGGATGCTGTACGACACCACCCGGTGCATCGGTTGCAAGGCCTGTGTGGTCTCCTGCAAGGAGGCCAACGGCCTGCCCGCGGACACCGGTGCGAAAGGGCTGTACGACCAGCCCCAGAATCTCAACTCGAAGACCAAGAACATCATCAAGCTGTACAGGGAGGACGGTCAGGAGTCCTTCATGAAAATGCAGTGCATGCATTGCATCGATCCCGCCTGCTCGGCCGCCTGCATGATCGGCGCCCTGCAGAAGCGGGCGCACGGCATCGTCACCTGGGAGAAGAGCCGCTGCATCGGCTGCCGCTACTGCCAGATGGCCTGCCCCTACAACGTGCCCAAGTTCGAGTGGGAGAGCACCAACCCGGATATCGTCAAATGCGAGATGTGTGACCACCTGATCGCCCAGGGCGGCCAGCCGGCCTGCTGCGAGGTCTGCCCGCGCGCCGCGGTGATTTACGGCGACTACGACGCACTCCTGGAAGATGCGCGCCAGCGCATCACCGACAATCCGGACAGGTACGTGCCCAAGATATTCGGCGAGAAGGACGGTGGCGGCACCCAGGTGCTGTACGTCAGCCACATCGACTTCGACAAGCTGGGCCTGCCCGAGCTGGAGGAGACCGGCCACGCGGATCTGAACCGGTCCATCCAGCACGGCGTGTACAAGGGCATGATCGCACCGGTGGCGCTGTTCGCGGTCCTCGGTGGCGTGATCATCCGCAACCGGAATGCGGAAAAGGACGCAGGGGGTGAGTCATGAGTCACGGAAAAGCCAAGGCGGTCGGAGGGCCCCTGTGGACGGGCAATACGCTGACCCTGCTGGTGTTCGCCGTTGTCGGACTGGCGGTGGCGGCGTGGCGCTTCAGTGTCGGGCTCGGGCCCAGCACCGCCTTGAACGACGGCTACCCCTGGGGCATCTGGATCGCCTTCGATGTGGTCAGCGGCACCGCCCTGGCCTGCGGCGGTTACGCCATGGCCCTGCTGGTCTACATCTTCAACAAGGGGCGGTATCACCCGCTGGTGCGCCCGGCCATGCTGACCAGCGCGCTGGGTTACAGCATCGCCGCGGTGGCCATCATCGTGGACGTGGGCCGGCCCTGGATGATCTTCAACATCCCCATCTCGGTGGGCAAGTGGAACCTGAACTCGGCCCTGCTGGAAGTGGCGCTCTGTGTCATGATCTACGTGATGGTGTTGTGGATCGAGGTCTCGCCGGCCTTCCTGGAAAAGTGGGGCGCCGGCCGCAAGAATCACTGGGCCACCGGCCTGGGCAACTTCGTGGAAAAGGTGTTGCCCATCTTCATCGCCCTGGGCATCGTCCTGCCGACCATGCACCAGAGCAGCCTGGGGTCGGTCATCATGCTGGCCGGGCCGCGGCTGCACGGCCTGTGGCATACGGGGTGGCTGCCCTTCCTCTTCCTGGTCTCCTGCCTGACCATGGGGTACGCCATCGTGGTGGCGGAGGCCACGGTTTCCAGCCGGGCCTACGGGCGCGAGCGCGAGGATTCCATGCTGGGGCGGCTTTCTCCCCTGATGGGTACCCTGCTGCTCTTCTTCGTGGTCTTCCGGCTGGGGGACATCCTCGTCCAGGGCAAGGCCGGGCTGCTGGGCAGCAGTGGTCTGCTGGGCGTCATGTTCTGGATCGAGATCGCCCTGTTCACGCTGCCGGCCATCGTCCTGCTCTCGGGGCGGGGCAAGAGCAGCCCCGGCTGCCTGTTCCGGGCGGCGTTCATGATCATCCTGGCGGGTGTCCTCTACCGCTTCGACGCCTACATGGTGGCCTTCAATCCGGGGCCCC
>JGI12109J20283_10294394_pt1 | contig 16090 bp, 1 predicted proteins | sample ElkSlonscriptome_12_FD_20283 | JGI IMG/M metagenome (IMG submission 20283)
GGAATCACGGACGATAACGGGGCGAGTGTCAATGTGATCGCTTCGGATCTTGAAGTGTCGGCCAACGGTGCGGCGGAACTGGACACTACCGTGGTGACGTTGCAAGTTTCGACGTCAGCCGCCGGGGATGTGACGATCCGCGAGACGGATGATCTTCAGATGGATGCGATATCCGTTACCGCAGGTGGTTTGGACGTTGAAGCCGCTTCTTTAACCGTCGGTTCCGTATCAGCCTCGGCAACGGTCAGCCTAACCACACTGGTGGGCGATGTGGCCGACGGAAATGCAGGTTCGATGAATGTCACCAGCGACGAACTTGCGTTGCAATCGGCCGGTATCGTGACACTCGACACGAATATCGACACGTTGTCTGGCTTAGTCGGTGGAAACCTGACACTCACTGAATCCGACGCCTTGACGGTCGACGGACTGACGGTCTCTGGCACCACCGCGACCGTTTCCGCCCAAAGTTTTTCGATCCGCTCCCTGTCAGCTGTGAACGCACACGTCGATCTTCAATCAGCTGGTGTAATCGTTGGTGAAGTAGGCGGCGTGACCGACGTCATCGCTCAAACGGCCATGCTACGGGCAGCCGATACGGTCAACCTGACAACGGCACTGACTTCGCTGGATGTTGACATCTCTGGTGTGGGCGATTTGACGATCCACGACGACGATGCCCTGACAGTACTGCAGGCGACCACGGCTGGTTCAGCAGTCGATTTGGAAGCATCGGACCTGATCGTCCATACCATTGCCAGCGCCAATAGCGTGCAATTGACAGCGCGAACGAGCGGCGTCGCCGATGGAAACGGAATTGCCACTAACGTCAGTACCGGATCCCTCACCGTGGCCTCGCCAGGTGCGGTCGATCTGGATACGGCTGTCGATTCGATCGACGTCGTCGTCGGTTCGACAGGCGACATCGATATCGACGATGTCGACGCCCTGACCGCTTCTCGCGCGACGACGGCGTCGGGAAACATTCACCTGACCGCGACCGAGCTAGTAATCAGCGAAGTCAACGCATCGAACCAACTTCACTTGACCGCCACCAGCGGTGGAATTAGCCGTGATACGGCTCTCAGCGTGAATGTCACCGGAGGCACTTTAGATGTTTCTTCGGTCGGTGGGGTCCACCTTCACACGCAAGTCGATTCACTACAGAGCATGATCTCGGGAACCGGCAATCTGACGATTGAAGAGACCGATGCGATTGACATCCTCTCAGCGAATGTCGCCGACGGCAATTTGGTCCTCAACAACCTTAGCGGCCAGATCGATCTTTTTTCGCTTGTCGCTACGAACGGTTCGATGTGGCTGCATGCCGATGACGTTCAGCTCAACCAAACGTTGGACCAATTGCAGTCGATTCAGGCGAACTTGACCGGTGATTTAACACTCGCCGCCGACATGCAAGTGTCTGGGCCCATCAATCTGATAACCGCGGGAAGCATCATTGGCGACGGCACGACTGCGGTCGATATCAGCGTTAACCAACTTTCGATCCAAGCCGGAACGGGTGTCGACTTGGATATTGACGTGAACGTACTGAGCGCATCAGTCACGGGGACGGGTGATCTTAATCTTCGCGAAGCCGATGCGGTTCTGGTCACAACACTCGGTACAGCCGACGGAAATTTGACGTTTCGTAGTGGCGGCAATATTCAGATCGGAGGTGTCGTCGGAACCGGCGGACAGATCACGATCGAAACGACATCGGGAACCCTCGTTTCAAACGGGGGCCGAGAAATTGCCGGAAACGATGTCACGCTGTTGGCGGTCGACGGAATAAACGTGGTAACAGATGCCGGGCAACTCGATGCGACGGTATCGGGTACTGGTGCATTACAAATCACCGACACAGCTTCCCTGACACTCCGAAACGTTTCGACGTTCGATGGAGACCTGTCGGTCATCGCGGGCGACTTGCAAGTCGAGACGGTGGTCATCAATGGCTCCGCCAATTTGACCACCAATGCCGGGGGTATCGCCGATGCCAACGCCGGATCGCTCAACATCACTGCAAATGATCTCGCCACAAACAGCGCGGGAAACGTCGAGCTGGACACCAACGTCGGCTCGTTTAACGGATCGGTGACGGCGACCGGCAATCTGGTGATTCGAGAGACGGGCGACCTGCAAGTCGATTCTGTTTCGGTGACAGACGGCGGAGCCGAGTTCGTCGGGGATATCGTCCATGTTGGCACGATCGATGCCACAGGCACGGTGACGCTTCACGCACGAAGCGGCGGAATCGTCGATACCAACGGCACCAATGTGAATGTAACGGCCGGCGCGCTGGACCTACAAATTCTCGCCGATGCGACGTTACAAACAGACGTCGGTGCAATCGGTGGAACCGTCGGGGGGGCGATTACAGTCGCCGAAACCGACGCTCTGACTGTCGACGGCCTGACGTTATCAGGCGGCAATGTCGCTTTATCGGCAGAAAGTTTTCTGTTTCGGTCGATGAGCGGCGCCGGTGACATCGATCTTCAAGCGACCGGAGCCATTCTGGGGGAAGTCGGCGGCAGTGTTGATCTGGCTGGCCATTCGCTGACGGCAATTGCCGGAGGTCAGATCGATTTGACGACCGACGTCGCGTGGGTGGATGCGGAAGTGACAGGAACCGGCAACATTTCTGTCGTCAATCAATCCACTTTGACCGTCACCCGGGCGACGACTGGATCGGGCGATATCACGCTAGCAGGCAGCACGCTGACGCTGAATACGCTTGTTCAGACAGACGGCACGGTTGCATTGACCGCTACCTCTGGTGGTGTCCTTGATATCAATGGGGCCGGCGTCGATGTAGTGGCTGATCGGCTGATCATCGCATCGCAAGACAGCATCGACTTTCAGACGGATGTCAATCGGCTTCAGGCCAGCGTTCTGGGAACCGGTCATCTGACGATTACAGAAACGGACGGCTTGGAGGTCGAGTCGATCGAGGTCGTTAACGGAGATGCATCGCTTCAGGCAACTCAATTCACCGTCGGGGAAATTTCTGCATCAGGTCAGACCGACCTGGTTGCCACAGCGGGTGGAATTTCGCGATCGCTGGGTATCACGCCCAACGTCACTTCGGCATTGCTTACCGTTCAATCGACCGCCGGTGTCGATCTGCACACTGCGGTTGGTGTCGTGACCGCTTCCATTTCCGGACCAGGCAATCTGCAACTTTCCGAAGCAGATAGTATCGACGTGCAGCAGGTCCAAATTGCTGACGGCGACCTCCTCTTCTCTGCTTCAACGGGCACGGCCGTCATTCGAACGGTTACGCTTGCCGGCACTCGGTCGGCGGACCTGCAGGTTGCCAATGTCCAGATGTTGGGACCAATCAGCGCGATGAATTCGCTCACGATTCACGCTAGCGGCGACATCGACTTTGATGCACCGGTCACTGCGTCCGGCAACATCGTCATGACAGCTGGTGGCCAGATAACGGATGACTCAACCGGAGCGACCGATCTGACCGCAGCAAGTCTGGACGTAACGGCGGTGACCGGCATCGATATTGACGTGGACGTGCCAATATTGGCCGCAAGGGCGAGTGGCGTCGCGGTTGTCGATGTCACAGTCGCCGGCACCGCGGACGTCTCGGAGTTGACCTCGGGAGGTGGTGTCCTGCATTTATCCGCTGGTGGCAATCTTCGCTTGCGGACGGTTCAGTCCGGCGGTGGCGACATCAACATCACATCAACAGGCGGATCGGTCACCGGGTGGGCAGGAATGCCTTCACCGCTCGTCAGCGGAGGAACTTTCACTGTCGTGGCGTCGACCGGAATCGACTTGGCGACCGATGTCACGGCTCTTGTCGCCAGCACGATCAGCGGCAGTATTTTGGTGGTCGAGCAAAATGGCCTGACAGCCGACACGGTTGTTGCAAACGCCGGGATGGTCAACCTTCAGGCAGGAGAGTTACTCGTCGGTTCCATTCAGTCAAGCGGCCAGACGAACCTCACCACGACCAGCGGCGGCATCGCGGACGACAACGCGGCGGCAATGAATCTCGTTGCGAACGGCGTACAAATCTCTGCCGCGGGCGGGGTGGACTTGGACATCGATGCAGGTTCCGTCAGCTTGACGACAACCGATGACGGTGCGGTTCATTTGAGCGAAAGTGGAACATTAGAAGTTCTGCCGTGGACCGTCGCAAACGGTGACGTCACGATCGTGGCCGACCAAGTTGACCTTCACTCGGTCACAACGCCAGGCACGCTCACCTTGCATCCTCTGTCAGGTGGAGTGAACGATCTGAACGGCGCCTCGCTGAACGTGACTGCCGCCTCGCTCGACCTGCAAGGGTCCGGCGGGACCAATTTGGATACCGACGTCGGGGTACTCTCAGGCAACTTTACCGGCGACACAACGATTCAAAACAGCAGCAACCTGACCATCCAGAATCTAACGATCACGTCAGGTTCCACCGAGATCAGCGGCCCAAACATTACGGTGGGATCACTAGCCGCGTCGAACACCATCGACCTTCAGGCAACCGGTACGATTCTGCGCTTAGGTGGGATCGGTATTGATGTTGTTGGCACCCATCTATCACTTCAATCCGGCGGCAATGTCGATCTGGCGACCTCCGTCGATACGCTGGACGCGAATGTCACCGGCGGCGATCTGCAAATCGATGAATCCGATAGCATTTCGATCCAGCAGGTTGATACCGATGGCGATGTCAACCTGTCGGCGGACGCGATCGGCGTGGGACAAATCACAACCATCGGCACCGTCACGCTGACGACGCGTACAGGTGGCATTTCTGACGAAAACGGAAGCCTCCCGAACGTGACGGCGGACCGCTTGATCATCGCCAGCCAGAGCGACGTCCAGCTGGATACTTCCGTCAACGAGTTGGTGATCGACATTGCCGACGACGGGAATGCTGTTGTGGAGAATTCCGTCGCAGCTCAAGTGTCGGTCAGCATCGCTGGGGTCGGCAACGTGAACGTATCGTCCGATCAATTGACGATCGGTCAGATCGATGTCAACGGAAACGTCGATCTGACTGCCACCAGCGGATCGATCGCCAGAGACACAAGCTTTACGACGAACGTACGCGCCACGCAACTGACGACCCAGTCGACCGGCGACGTCACGCTTCATACGGAGATTGTCAATCTTCAGGCCGGCATGAGCGGGCCGGGCAATCTGGCAATTCAAGAAGTCGACGACCTGACAGTCGGTTCGCTCGGCCTGAGCGGCGGCAACGCGACGATCTCTAGCCAAACGGGCTCGATCTTCATCGAAGCCGTCACCGCGCCCGGTAGCTCGCTACAGCTCGACGCCCAAAACATTCACCTGGGTACCGCAATCGCACAACTCGGGTCTTTGCTGATTGATGCCGACGCGAACGTATTCGTCCAAGCACTCGCTCAAATGACCGGACTGGTGCAGATCACCGCAGGAGGAACGGTTACCGGTGACGGCTCAAACGCGATTGATTTGTCTGCCTCAACAATTGACATCATCGCCGATTCCGACATTGATCTGGATCTAGAAACGCAAACGCTTTCAGCCGTTGTTTCTGGGGCAGGTACACTCACCGTGGATACGTTCGGATCGATCGATATCGAATCGCTTGTAAATGCGAACGGATCGATCTACGTGACGGGAACCGACACGATCCAGCTGCGTCAGCTAAACGCGGGATCTTCAACGGCTGTGATCCAATCGTTCGGCGGCTCGGTATCCTCATGGTTGGGTGGCGCGCCCCCGCTGGTTCGTGCGGACAATTTAATCGTCGAAGCGTCCGCTGGCATCGACTTGATTAGTAATGTCAACAATTTCACAGGCAGCGTCAGTGGCGTTGGTTCGATCTCCATCGTCGATCAAGATGACGTGGTCATCGACTCCGCGTCGGTCACAGCCGGTGATCTCCAGGTCCAGGCCAGCGGCAACCTGGGCATCGGGACTGTTACCGCTTCTTCCAACGTGAATCTGAACGCAGTCGGCGGTGAAATCGCGGACATGAATGCGTCGCATACCAATGTGCAGGCGGCACACCTGACGATGTCGAGCCGCAACGATGCGGAGCTGGATACTTCTATCGACACGCTTGATGCCACGATCACGCACAACGGTACGCTTCGCGTCTCCGAAGTCGACGGTTTGATGATTCAGTCGATGGCGGTCGCTTCGGGAGATGCGATCGTTTCCGCTGATAGCATGCAGATTCAGACCGCTAACGTCAGCGGTCTCGCTCAGTTGGAGTCGCGGGTGGGTGACCTTGTTGATACCGGGGCGGTTTCACCAAGTCTTTCTGCCGACACCCTGATGTTACAAGTCGCCGGACGAGTCGATCTGGATACTTCGGTCGGCGTATTGAACGGCCAGGTGACGGGAGATCTCCAGATCGACGAACAGGATGACCTATTCGTGCAGCAACTGGACATCGGCGGGACATCGGGAACGATCACCGCCGGCTTTCTGATGGCCGAAGGGGTGACCGTGGCAGGCACGTTGCAGCTGACATCCGGGTCTCAAATCGTAGGGGTTGTTGGAGGCAGCGTTGACGTCACGGCGAATTCGTTGCTGCTTCAGTCCGATACCGATATTACGCTGACCAGCACCGTCGAATCGGTTACCGCCACGTCAACCGGCGGTGGAAATATCGAACTGGATGATACCGATGCGCTGAGCATTCAGAATGTGTCGACCAGTGGCGGAAACGTCACGATCGTGGCCGATGACCTGCAAGTGCATCAAGTGAGCGCGGGCCCTCTGCTTCAATTGACCGCTCGAAACGGCAGCGTGACAGATGAAAACGGGTCGGCGGTCAACGCGACTGCGGATTCGATTCAGATTCAATCGGATCACTCGGTCGAATTGGATACCGACGCCGACACGATCACCGTCAACGTCACCGAATACGGCGACATCGTCATCCGTGACATTGCAACGACAGCGATCGATACGGCGGTGACACCCGCGGGTTCCATTGAGGTGGCAGCATCGGAGCTGACCGTCGTGTACACGTCCGCTTCCGAATTGGTCGATCTTCGTGCCACCGCAGGGGCAATTTTGAGCGGCGCGAGCGTTGGCAGTAACGTGGTTGCCGCCAATTTGTTTGCGACCGCTGTAGACGGTGTCGAGCTGGAAACCAGTGTCTCCGATGTCACCGTCGCCGTCTCTGGCACCGGCGATGTAACGATCCACGAGTCGGACGATCTGACCGTAACGTCCATTTCGGTCGCCGGCGGAAATGTCGAAGTCACTAGTGATACCGGCGACTTAGACCTATTCGATATCACCGCCGACGACGCGCTACTTTCGCTCGAGGCATCGAACGTCCACCTGCAAGGGAATATGTCCTCGCTATCGGCACTGGAAGTACAAGCCAGCGGCGACGTGCAATGGTCCGTCCCCGTCGTGGTCAACGGGAATGCCACGATCCACGCGAACGGAGAGCTGATTGATGACGGTTCCGACGCAATCGATTTGACAGCCGAACGTCTTGAGCTGACCGCTGGCGCAGATGTCGACTTAGACATTCAGGTAGACGTTTTGAATGCATCAACCACCGGGCCCGGCGATTTGATTATCGACGAGCTCGATCAGATCGATGTGGAGCGACTGGCAACGCACGACGGTTTCATTCAGCTGACCGCTCCGGGGGATATTCGTGTCTTGGAAGTCGACTCGGGGACGCGAGACCTAACTTTGACGTCGATCAACGGTTCTTTAGTCGGCTGGGTCGCGGCGGGTACCCCGTTGGTCCGCGGCTCCGCAGCCGATTTGCAAGCAGCCACCGGCATTGACCTGGACACTGATTTGGCGGTGCTTCGAGCCGACGTCGATGGGATCGGATCGCTGGCGATCCGCGATCAAGGGATGGTTGATGTACAGCAATTGGTTGTTACAGGAGGCGATGCGGACTTGTCGACAGGTGGATCCAGTACAGTCCATGGGGTTTCGGTCGACGGGATATTCCAACTGACGTCTGGTGGTTCGGTAACAGGCTCTGGGACAACCGATGTCGATGTGGTCGCTTCGACTTTTGCCGCAGACGTTCAAGGTAACGTGGAATTGCGAACCAACGTCGGCGTGTTGTCGATTGAATCTTCGACGAGCGGGGACATTCGTGTTGTTGAAGAGAATTCTTTACAAACCAGTCGTTTGGAAACAGTCCAGGGTGACATCCAAGTCGAAGTCGAGACAGGCAATTTCATCGTCAGCGGTCCCGTTTTAACACCTGACGGGGAGATCGAGCTGTCGGCCGATTCTGGAAATTTAGTTTTTTTCAATGAGATGCCTTCGACGACGCATCTGATCCAGTCGCTGGGCCCGAACGCAGCCATCCGAGCGTACGCCGGAAATAACGTTTATGTGGATGGGCCGGGTAATATTTTGTTTCAAACGCCCGACTCCCAGTACCTGGACACACGCCCGAATTTGACCGTCACACCACGTGAGATAACCGGTTTCCCCGACGTTCATGTGGGGCTGGACGGCCGGACGGAGATTGAGGTCTCGTTCGGCACCCCGATCGGGCCCAGTGAGCAATTTTTCCGCTTAATCGTCAACTGGGGCGATTCGGTCGAGGTTTACGACGAAGCGGATGTGGGATCGACACGTCTGCCGTTGCAGCGTGGCAGTGCGGCATCGGGCGACGAGTACGTTTATTTGTTGACGCACGAATATCTGACCAATCCAACCGGTAATTCGGCGGCACCCATCCCGATCACGTTACAAGCGACGCAAACGGAAGGGGGCGGGACGCCTTCCGCGATCCAATTCTTTGCCGCCGGCGATCCGACGACTCCACTGAGCACCTTGGTGCAAGTGACTCTTCGGGTACCTAGTAGCGGACTGGCGGTTTCGGTCAGCACTCCCGAATTCGCAAGCATCCCTACGAAACCTATTGAAGTCGTTCGCGAGTTTGTCGCCGAGGCGACGCCCAATATTTCCGTCGACGGAGCCCGAACGATCGATACACCCATGACGGTGACCGAGGCGCCGACGACTTACGAGCGATATTACGTGTTGCGGATCGTGGTTTTGGTCGATGAGGACGGTACCACCCAAGAGCTCGACGACATCCGGATCGATGACAGCTACGTGCGGAATTTGCCCGAGCTGTTTGAATTGCTGCCCGATGATCGGTACCGGTTGTACCAAATACGGGAAGATGGGGTCGCCCAAATGGTGACCGACGTACAGATTCAAGGCGGCAAATCAGCCGGTGTCGTCGAACTGGAAGACGAAGGGCCAATCCTGACGCGTCAGGGAGACGAAAGTGGGATGCCGTCGTCGGCAGACCAGGTGGGATCAAACGCGGCGGCGGACCGGCGTTTGGAAGCAGCGACTGACTCGGCAAGTTCACACCAACCGATCTCGGGCCGAGCCGGTCCGGATGAGGACACCGGCGGCAGGATGCCCGGGGGTTGGGACGTCGGTCACCGTCGCGTACCGCCGCCTCATTTGGACTTCGGCGTTTCCCAGACGCAGGTGCTGACACCGCCCCGCGTGTCGGACGCCGATGCTTCGATCGCGGCGGCAAGTGATGGATCGCCGCTGCCAGCTGCCTGGCAATGGCGGACGTCGGGACGTTTGGACTGAAACGCTTCCGACGCGCCGAACTGACACGACTCGTCAATGGAAGATGCACCGTGCTCCACTGCCCCCGCTGCGGCGCCGACTACAGCGAACAAGGTCTCGACAACGGACGATGTCGTGGCTGTGGGCACGTTGTCAGCTTAGTCGGCGAAACAGTGATGTACGGCGGAGCTCCGTCGGGTGCCGGCTCGGCTGCTCCCCCTTGGTCGTCGCCTTCGGCAACGGCACCCGCCCCGATATCTACCTCGCCGATCCACGGCGACCCGGCGATACCCCCGAATGCGACGACGGTTCCGCAAATGCCCGTCGTACCGTCTGCTGCCTCGCCGGCGAGCGGTCCGAACGCCGATACGCCACCGCCTGCTGCCAGCACAATGGTTTTCGGCGGGGCCAACCGTGCCACGCCATCGATGGCGACCCAAGATTTCTCGCTCGGACATCGGATGGCGGCCACCACCGAAGCCGCAGCGGACTCGCTTCGTGCCGCCATGGCGGTCGAGCCGCCACCCGCGGTGGAGTCGGCCCCAGAGACGACTCGACAGCCAGAACAAACAGATCAAACAGACCATACAGAAGAAACAGACCAAACGCGGCAAACGTGGCAGAATCGTTCGATCGATGACACGGATTCATCCGACGACCAACAGCAACGGAGGCTGCCCGAAGCCGTAGCGAGTTCGACTTCGAGCGCGCCACCTCTCACACAGCCACCATCCCACCAACCGGCGGAAGATCCGGAGGAACCGAACGAAGTCGACGGTGAAGGGAAAACGGTCGGGCCGGAAACGATCACCGTCAGCGATGATCCTGAGGCGATCCATGCAACGCCCTCGGCCGAAGTCGCCAAACAATGGGCCACCTTCGTACCCGACGGAAAGCAGCAGTCGTCGACGATCACGAATCAAGCCGAACATGTCGACGTGTCCAGCCGTTTGGTCGTTCCTCGGCGTTCCGTTCGCAGTCGTGACGAGGCCGGCCGGGCACGTACCGATTATGAATTGATCGATGTCATCGGACGCGGCGGGGAAGGCGTCGTGCACGCGGCGCGACAAGCATCCATCGATCGGACCGTCGCACTCAAAATGATCCGCAAGTCGATGGCGGATCGGCCGGAAGCCCGTAACAAGTTCTTGTCCGAGGCCGTCGTCACGGGCGACTTGGAACACCCCAACATCGTGCCGATCTATGACTTAGGGACAACCAACGATGGTTCTCCCTTCTACGTCATGAAGCGGATTGTCGGAACGCCGTGGTCGGAAGTCCTGAAAGACAAGTCGCTGCCGGAAAATCTATCGATCCTGATGCGGACGGCCGATGCGGTCGCGTTGGCTCATTCTCGCGGCGTCGTGCACCGTGACCTTAAGCCCGAAAACATCATGTTAGGAGGCTTTGGTGAAGTACTGCTAACCGACTGGGGCATCGCGATTTGTACGGAGCAATTTGCGAAACGCTCCAGTGTCGTCGTCTCGCGTGGGCTCGGGGGCACCCCCGCTTACATGGCGCCCGAAATGGCGACCGGACCGACCGATGCGATCGGGCCGGCGTCAGACGTTTATCTGTTGGGCGCGATTCTTTACGAGATCGTCACCGGACACCCGCCACACCACGCCGCCGACGTGATGAGCTGCTTGCACGCGGCAGCGCGGAACGAAATCCAGCCGACCGATGCGAAAGGGGAACTTGTCGAAATCGCTCGTAAGGCGATGAGCACGAAACCGGCGGCCCGTTACGAATCGGTCAAAGCTTTTCAAGATGCGATCGCGGCCTACCAGTCTCACTCGGAAAGTCTCGTCCTGGCCGACCAGGCTCAGCTGGATCGTGATCAAGCAGAGCAGAGCGGGGATTACAAAGATTTTGCCGCCGCCATGTTTGGCTTTCAGAAGGCTGTTGAATTGTGGCCTGGAAACCGGGGCGCCCAAAAAGCTTTGATCGAAACCGCCAATGCCTATGCCGCTCAGGCTCTTTCGAAAGGCGACCTGGATTTGGCCGGGTCGCTGCTGGACGCCGACATCCGTCAACACGACCCGCTGCGACGCCAGATCGCGAAGGCTCAATCCGAACGGGACGCACGTCAGCGTCGCTTGCACACACTTCGCTATACCGCGTTCGGGCTGGTATTGGCGATTTTCGCCGTCGGGACGTTCGCCTTCATCCGCGTGACGGCGGCCAGGCGGGTGGCGGAACAAGCCCGCTTGGCAGCCGAAGCCTCTCAGCTGGAAGCAAGCGAGGCGGCCGTGGAAGCGAAACGCCAGGCAGAGCAAGCTGAACTACAACGACAGGCTGCCGTGCGAGCCAGCCGGCTAGCCACCGCCCGAGAAGCCGAGGCAAAACAAGCGAGAAGCGAGGCGGAACTGGCCGCTCAGGAAGCGATCGTCCAGCGGAAACGTTCCGACGAAGCAAGACGCGAGGCCGACGCGGCACTTGATCGCGCCGAAGTCGCCTCTTACGGGTCCGCCATCTCACTTGCGATGGGCAGTGTTTCGAATAACGCGTTTTCCGATGCGGTCTCTGTCCTCCACCAACAACAACTCAACCCCAAGACGTCACGGCTTCGCCACTGGGAATGGGGTCGGTTGATGTACTTATGCCTCGGCGGCGACCCGACCGCCCCCGGCGGCGCAGCGGTCGACACTCGGCGCACCCAATCAGAAGCAACCGCCGTCGCGGTATCGCCGGACCAACGGTTTGTAGCTGCGGCAACCAAGGAAGGGCGGATCAATGTGTGGCATCGGCCTGGCATTGATCCGTCGCAGTGGCAACCGGTCGTGACCCTGTCCGCCGGCGTCACGGTCCACGACTTGACCTATCGGCGTGACGGCCGCGCGTTGGCAGCCGCAACCGAGGACGGCTTGGTATTGATTTACCGCACGGATCAATTCGAGGCGCGGCCTACTCGCTTGGTCGGCCATCGACGGGCCGTCCTTTCGGTCGACTTCTCCCCTGCCGGTCACGCCGGGACGATCGCCAGTGCGTCGGCCGATCGCACCATTCGACTGTGGAATAGCGAAACGGGCGAATTGCTTCGGACCATCGTTGGACATGCCGACGACGTGTGGTCGGTCGACTTTTCGCCCCGTGGTGACCGATTGGTCAGCGCCAGCCAAGACTTCACGGCCAGAATTTGGAAAGTGGATACCGGCAACGAATGCCAGCGATTTCGCCAGCACAACGAGCCGGTCTTCTGTGCCCGATTTTCACCCGACGGCCGGTTTGTCGCGTCGGGCGGATACGACAAACGAGTCCTTCTTTGGCCCGCTGACCAAACCGCTCCGGTCCAGTTGACGCTGGTCAACGAGGTTGTCGAGCGATTGCAGCGGAAGCAGCCGATCAGTGAAACCGACCTGGACGACAATCAGGTACGGGTCTTCGAGGGGCACACCGGCGGTATCCGTGACATCCAGTTTTCGCAAGACGGTCGCCTGATCGTCAGTGCGGCGAGAGACAATACGCTGAGGCTCTGGGACGCCGAACCGCAGCGTCCCGCAGGCAGCGTGAACACCTGGCTGTCTCCGCTGAGAGCCCGTTCGGAGTCGGCCGGCAACGGAGCTTTATTGGTACTCCGGGGCCACGGCGGCTGGGTAACCGCGTGCGGCTTGATCGACGGGGCGAACGTCGTCTCAACCGCTTATGACGGGACCGTGAAATACTGGGATACGTCACGCTATCAACGCCACGTCAAGTTGCCGGGACCGAATCGCCCGATCTTGGCGGCACAATACGCGCCCAACGGCCGAGAGGTCGCGGTGGCCAGTGACGACGGAAATGTTCGGATTTACGACTCCGTCTCTGGATCACAACTTGACGCTTTGACGGAAGGCCACGATTTCTTGGCTACGAACGCGTCGTTTCTGCCCGACGGAAAGCGTTTGGCGACTGTCGCCGGCGACAACACCGCTCGCATGTGGGACGTCGCCCGCGGAGTCGAACTTTGGAAGTTGGAAGGGGCCGGTCGTCGTGGCTTATTGTCCTTGTCACGCGACGGGTCGCGACTGGTAACCGGTAGTAGCGACGGCAAGTCGGCTCAGGTCGTCAGTGCGATCTCGGGCAAATCGCTTCGTCGGTTGGGTACCCGATCACTCGCCGCCCTCCAAGCACTTTATCCAAAGGCGAGTGAAGAGGAACTTCAGGAACAAATTCCCGAAGTCACGGCGGTGCAGTTTGCACCGGACGGGCGACACGTTGCCACCGGCAATAGCGTCGGGGTCACCCATATTTGGTCACTCGATCGTACCGAACCGATTCATACCATTCGCAGCCACCTTCTTGCTGTCACTGCGTTAGGGTGGACGCCAGATTCCAAAACGCTCCTGACAGCCAGTGCGGACCGCTCGATCGCTTTCTGGGATGTCGAGTCAGGGCAGGAACTCCGCGGCGGACGACTGCGCCACGACGATTCTGTCGCCATGATGGTGCTTTCCCAAGACGGGACCAAAGCTGTCTGTGTGGCAGCCGACGGGCGCGGCGGGCAAGAGCTGATTCACTGGGACTTAATTCGACGTCGCCAACTCGGTCGGTACCCGAGGCAAGTCCAACCTCAACAGGCAACCCGACCCAGGATTGCCACATCCGAAGCGGCAGACGTGGCGGAAGCGGTGTCGCGCGACGCCGACCAAAACCTGCCACTGGCAATCAATTCGATCGCCTATTCGCCCGATGAACAGGCGGTCTTGGTCGCCACCTTCGATCCTCGAACATCCGATTACGCGGTTCAGCGTTGGGACCTGGGCACAGGTCAGTTCGGGCCGATGTCGGACCGTGATCTCCGCGCGGGCATGATCTTTTCGGCGGTCTATGCCCAAGCGACGGCGCGAGAGATTTTGACGGTCGGCGGAAACGGGGCTCGCTATTGGGACAGCGACGAGGGGCAAGAACTGATGAATTATCGACCCCACGGCGCCATCCGATCGGTGGATTACTCTCGCGACGGCAACGCCATCGTCACAACAGGCAACGATCAATCGATGAAGGTCTGGCGACGGGATCCGCAGACCGATCGCTGGACCGCATTTTCCAAGATGATCGGTGCCGACGTCGGTCAGGTGAACGTCGCCCGGTTCGGGTATCTGTCGCACCCCGCTTCGTCTTCTGAAGACGATTCCGAAACCACCGCGTCATCCACCGCTTCCCTAGTGATCGCCTCGGGAAGCGACGACGGCCGGATTGTGATCTGGACTCGGTCGCCAGACGGCAAGTGGACTCCAGCAAGAACACTGACAGGGCACTCCGACGCCGTGCTGGACCTGGCGTTTTCGCCCGATCACCAGGTGTTGGCATCCGCTTCGGCCGACCAGACGGTTCGGCTGTGGGATTTTCGGAACGGAAAACCCTTGCAGAAAATGCGTGGCCATAGCGGGGAAGTCTTCTGTCTTCAATTCTCCCGCGATTCCCAGAGGCTTGCCAGCGGAGGAGCCGACAACCGCGCGATCATTTGGAACCCACCGACCGGTCACCCGATCACCGAAATGGTCGGACACTCCGCCGCAATCAACTCGATTGCCTTCTCGCCCGATCGGCGTCGATTACTGACTGGCAGTCAAGACAATACGATCAAACTCTGGGACATCGGTGAAAAAAAGAGTCGCCACGGATCGACCGACGCCCCGGCTGATTTCACCGGAAAAGAATTACTCAGTCTGATTGCTCACGACCGCGAAGTTACCACGGTCCAGTTCTCGCCCGATTCGAGACAACTGCTGTCCACTGGACGAGACGGGCAGGCGTTACTGTGGAACAGCGTCCCGATCGAACCATTAGCTGATTCTGATCAGCCGCCGATCAACGAGGACCGACCTGCGCGAGCCAAAGTAAGTAAAATGCAGCTGATGCCAGCAATTCGCTGAACCAAGATCACACGTCGCCTTCGCGGCATCTGTTCGTCGATTAGGTGACACGCCGTCTGTTAATCAAGCGTTCGTGTCGACTTGGTCGTCCGTTTGACTGAAACCTGAACGTTGCAAGGCGGCCTGCGCGAGAGGATGCTTCATAAAAAGCTTCCAGACGCTCTCGGCCCGGAGGTTTTCCGCCATCAACAGGCTGATCCCCGTATCAATCGCAATCACATCTCGGCTGACCCATCCGTTCGCAGGATGAAACGCATTGGCGAATCCGTACGGCCCGTAAACCGAATCACCAAACCGCTCGCGTTGAAACGTCAACGTACGCAACGATTCACGCGGGACGATTGCCAAACCGCCAGCCGCAGCGCTCGGCACGACCGTACCATCGATCCCACGATCTGGTTCGTAACGGCCATCCTGATAAGGGCCACCCCAATCTCGATACCCGTCTTTCGAATCGCTGGACGTGATCCCCCAGAGTTCTTGACCGTAGTGTCCCATCGACTCGGAATAGCGTTTACCCAGTTCGGTCAAAAAGTCGATCTGTGCGTGGTGAGCCAGCACGGAGTTTCGCCAAAAGTTCCAACCATCAGGCGATTGAAAACGACGAAGGTCGAAGAAGGCGACCGGATACTGGTGAACAAAAAGCGGTGGGTAACTTAAAAACGGCTCCCCTTGATGCG
>JGI12109J20283_10184044_pt1 | contig 16085 bp, 10 predicted proteins | sample ElkSlonscriptome_12_FD_20283 | JGI IMG/M metagenome (IMG submission 20283)
GCTCTTACCGGTTCTGGTAAAAACTGAACTGAAGGATTTCCGTAGTGTTTTTCCGGAACCCTTAAACCTGTTATTAAAAAAACTGTGAGGCATTTCAAGGACTTTCACATGACAGAGTGCGTAGAATTACGGGCTTGTTTTGATGTTCAGGCGAGTTTGTGATGGTTCAGCGTTGGGTTGCGGGATTATTGTTGTTGCTGTCGGTACAGCTATCTGTGCAGAGCTGGGCACAGGTGCCGGCAGTGGTGCCGGGGTTTCCGGATGAGCTGAGCTGTACGCCGGGGCAGTTGCTGTATCGGCAGATCGGGCTCGATCGCATCACCAATATCATTTATCACAACCAGGTGCTGTACTCGAACAATGTCGCCGGCAACGTGCGGCGCGAGTGGCGCTTTACCGATTTCGACGATCCGGGCAGCCTGACGATGATTTCGCAGGATGAGCTGCCGGTGTTTACCGACCAGGGCAATCACTCGCACTCGAAATCGGGCGATTTCATCATGAGCCGTTGGGGTGCGCGGCTGATGCGTGAATCATTGGGCGTGAACATCGGGCAGCAGATGCCGAATGACGAACGCTTCTGGCTGGATCAGGACTCCCCCGACAACGGCGGTTCGCACCATATCTACTGGCCGTGGTCGCTGCCGTTCAACTGGCTGCAGTACGGCGCCACGCAGGGCCAGGGCCGCATCTGGCGCGCCGACGAGCTGCTGGCCGAATTCGAGCCGCTGGCCGACGACGGCGTGTCGGGCAACGGCATTCTGCTGGGGAATTTGTTGCTTGTAGTCTCCGACGGCTCGATGCTGGGCGTTGTGGCCTACGACATCGGCCCGGTGTTCAACGACCCGCCCGAGCCACCGCAGGTGCTGGATAAACTGACCGGATCGTTCGGCGCCTACATCGGCGCGGTCTGGGAAAACTACCTGGTGCTGGCCGGCGGTGAGCCGCGCGACCTGTTCTACGTGATCGACTATGCGGACCCGACCAATCTGCAGCTGGTCACGACGCTGGACTTGTCCGGCGATCCGAACCTGAATGCCGGCACCAGCGTGCCGTACGTGCAGACCCAGGATGAATACGTATTTACCCGTCGGCACAAGATCGATATGAACACGCTGCAGCCGGTGCTGGAGTTGGACGAAGCCGACTTCGACCGGCCGCCAGGCAGTGTTTCCGGCGCGCTGGACGTCAGCCAGTACACGCTGCCGCTCGGAAACCTGCTGATTTCGGGTTCGTACAGCGCGTCGGGTCGTGACGGCATTGGCGTGTGGTGCCACCAGGCCGCGCCCGACAACCGCGCGCCCTACGTTGGCTATCACGTGCCGCGACCGGACCAGACCAACTTCCCGGTTGGCGCGCCGATCAGCCTGGTGATTCATGAAGAGCTGGAGTCCTACACGATCATCAACGGCGAGACTGTCATCGTGCGGCCGGTCGGTGGTGACCCGGTCGATGCCTGGACTTCGTTTGCCCACGACGGCATTCTGACCATTACGCCGAAGCAGTATCTGGAGTCCAACACCACCTATGAAGTGCTGGTCACGCAGGGCGGGATCAAGGACGCGGCCGGCAACGGCATCGACGGGTATTCGTTCACGTTTTCGACCGGCAACAACGTAACCGGCGGCAATCGCGCACCGCAGATCAACAGCTTTACCGCGACGCCATCGCCGGCCGATGTCGGCCAGCAGGTGACGATTACCGCCTCGGCGGTCGACCCGGAAAACGATCCGATCGAATATCGCTTCAGCCGGGGCGACGGCACGCCGATCAGCAGCTGGGGCTCGAATAACCAGCTGGTGCATACCTACAGCGAGACCGGTCACTTCGAGGCCAAGGTTCAGGTGCGCGACCTGAAGCCCGACAGCACCACCTCGACCGTGACCGAAACACGCACCGTGACGGTCGCCAATCTGCCGGCCGGGCCGCTGCCGACGCATTCATCGACCATTGCGCTGGATGCCCCGGCGCGCCGGGTCTGGGTCGTGAATCCCGACCACGGCACGGTGGCTCGCCTGAACGCCGACAGCAGCGCGCTGATTGGCCAGACCGTGCTGGATCCTGAGCCCGGCGTCGACAGCAAGCCGGTGTCGGTCGCCGTCGCACCGAACGGCGAGGCCTGGGTGGCCTTGTCCGGCTCGGACGAAGTGGTCGTCGTCAATGGCGGCGGCACGATCGTCGATCGCATCCCGACCGGGTTCGGCTCGTCGCCGCAGGCCGTGGCCATGCAGCGCGACGGCAGCAAGGTGTTCGTGACGACGCGGGCGCGCGCTCAGGCCAACCCGGGTCATGGGCAGTTGCTGCGCTTCACTCGCAGCTCGCGCACGCTCGACGGCAGCGTGGATCTCGGCCCGTCGGTCGGCGCCATGGCGGTGACCGGCGACGGCAGCCGTGTATTTATTGCGCGCTTTCTGTCGGCCAAGGATTTTGGCGAGATCTGGGAGGTCGACGGGCAGAGTCTGGGCCTGACCCGCACACTGCACATCTGGCGCGATCGCGGCAACCGCGGCCTGGATGCCGGCGGGTCCGATGGTCCGGGCGTGCCGAACCACATTGCCGGGCTAACGTTGAGCCCGCAGCAGGACTGGCTCTGGTACACCGGCATGAAAATGGATACCAACCGCGGTGAATTCTTCGACCAGGGCACCGGCACCAATCTGCCGCTGGCGCACGATTCGACGCTGCGCGCGGTGCTTGGGCGGTTTGACCTGAACGATAGTTCCGGCCAGCCGCGTGAGCCGGGTCGGGGTGATGATGGTGCGGGCCGCGGTCGCGTCGATGTCGACAACAGTGAATCGCCGTCTGCGCTGGTATTTTCGCCGCGCGGAGACTATGTGTTCACGACGCTGCAGGGCAACGATGCCGTCGCCGCGCTGGACGACCTGCAGATTCGCGCTGGCGGCGGTCGCTCGACCATCTGGCGGGTAACCACCGGTGGCGCGCCGCGCGGGCTGGTGTTCGACCCGAACAGCGATGCGATCTGGGTGCACAACTTCACCGGCCGGACGGCCACGCGCGTCGACGTCAGCGAATTCCTGGCCTCCGGCACGCTGAACCTGCCGACACAGAATACGGTGACTGCGGTTGGCGAACCGCTGGAGCCGGACGTATTGCTCGGCAAGCAGCTGTTCTTCTTTGCCGGCAACGACCCGCTGGGCCAGAACGAGATGAGCTTCGAGGGCTATATTTCCTGCGCCAGCTGTCACCTGGACGGCAGCCAGGACGGGCGCGTCTGGGACTTCACCCAGCGCGGTGAAGGCTTGCGCAACACGACTGACCTGCGCGGGCGCGCCGGCATGCGGCACGGCAACGTGCACTGGACCGGCAACTTCGATGAAATTCAGGATTTCATTATCGACATCATGTTCGAGTTCGACGGCTTCGGCTTCCTGCCGCCGGGCCAGATTCCGAACCCGTCGCTGGGCGCGCCGAACGCCGGCCGCAGCACCGACCTGGATGCGCTGGCCGCCTACACCAGCTCGCTCGGCCGTGAATTCATTCCGCGCAGCCCCTATCGCAATCAGGACGGTGAACTCAGCGCGGCCGCACTGGCCGGCGCGGGGCATTTCCAGACGCTCGGCTGTGCCGATTGCCATGATCCGCTGTCGGGCTATACCGACAGTATCGAAGGTGCTGCACTGCATGATGTCGGCACCATCCGCACCAGCTCCGGCTTCCGCCTCGGCGAGCCGCTGACCGGTATCGATACGCCGACGCTGATGGGCATCTGGGAAACCTTCCCGTTTTTCCACGACGGCTCGGCCGAACACCTGATCGATGTATTTACTGTCGCGGGTGGCACGCAGTTCGAAGCCGAAGATGCCTCGTTATCGAATGCCACTATTGTCGGCTTCAGTTCGATCAATCAGGACAGTACGTTCCACGGCGAGATCATCCGCTTCGAGGGCGATGGTGCGACCGTGACCTGGACCGGCGTCGACGGCGGCAGCGGTGGCACCGGTGCGGTTGAACTGCGCTACAGCTCGGGCCGTAACGGTCAGCTATCGCTGCGGGTCAACGGCAGCGACATTGCCAGCGGCCAGGTGACCGATGACCCGACGCGTCTCGAGTGGCTGCGCATGCGTTTCGAGAACGTGCCGCTGAATGCAGGCCCGAACAACACCATTGTCGTCCGCCGCGATGACTACCAGTCCAACAACGGTCCGTTCCTGGACAATATCGTGGTATCCACAGCCGATCACCTGACCCGCGCCAACGTTCACCGCGTTGCCGGGTCCTTGTCTGCCAGCGAGATGGATGAACTCCTGATCTACCTGCAATCGCTCGACGGACGCGACGTAAACGGCAACCTGGCGCCGAGGGGGTTGATCTTTCGGGATGGGATGGAAGCCCGGTAATTTTTGAGTTTGTTGTTTCGTTGTTCGTTAATTTGTTATTTGTTGAAATCCGACAGGCTTGGTTTAAAGTTTAAAGTTTAAGGTTTTAAGTTTTAGGTAAAGTCAAAATCCTAAAACCTAAAACCTAAAACCTAAAACCTAAAAAAAACCAGCCTTAAGCTTTTACCGCGTAAACAAGCGATTCCACCACCGTTCGGGTTTGAGTTCGGCCAGGGCTCGATTCAGCGGCGTTCGATTCGGAGTTTCACCGTTGGCAAGTTGGGTGGGATAGGTCAGGCTCAGCAGTTCGTAGATTTCGGCGCTGGTCCATTGCTCGACGGATTCGCGAGCCGGGGTTATGGCCGGAATTCTGCGTTTATCGCGGTGTGCGTCGGAGGCGATCACGTGTATGGAGCCGTCCAGGATCATTTGCTTGGCAGCCTGCCGTACCGGTTCGCCGAACTTGCCGCTGCAGGATTGCGCGGTGACCTGGCCCAGGCAGCCCATTTGCACCCAGTCGGCCAGCCGTTCCGGGTGCTGCCGCAGTTCGCTGTTGCGTTCCGGGTGGGCGATGACCGGCGTCAGCTGCTGGGCCATGATCTGTTCGAGTAGTTGCTCGGCGCCGACCGGCACGGTATGCACCGGTAATTCAATCAGCACGGCCCTGCCGCGGTCGGCAATCGTCAATGCCTGATCATTGGCCAGTGCGTCCGGTACTTCCGGGGTCAGGTGCACTTCCGAGCCGGGCAGCAGCTTCAGCGGGACTTCGGCCTTTTCCAGAACCGCGCGCATGCGCTCAACTTCCCCCCGGATGAAATCTGCGGGGTTCTTGTAGACGCCGTTCAGGTGATGCGGTGTGGTGACCGTGGTTGTGATCTGGTCATCCAAGGCCAGGCGTGCCATGGCCAGCGCCTGTTCCAGGTCACGTGCACCGTCATCGATGCCGGGTAACAGATGGCAATGCAGGTCGGTCAGCATGATGGCCTGCCGATGTCACTGACGCTGGTTACAAAAATGACTGCCGCGCTGCTCATTGCTCACTTCCCCTTGAACTACATCCCCACTGTACCATTTTTGTTAGGTATTTCCAGACTATGGATGGGAATGGTTGATGTTTGGGGTTTTGGTTGTTTGTTCAACACCAGGGTTTTAAGTTTTAGGTTTTAAGTTTTAGGAAAAGTCAAAACCTATGTCTTCAAACGGTTTCGGGGTTCCGGTTTCCGGATTCTGGAAATCCGACTTCTTTATTGCTCTAGGCACCGACAGAACCAACAACCAACAACGAGTGTCTCCGAAACTCATCGCCCTAACCACCCAGTTCGCGTGTAGTTGGCATAATGGCGAATGAACTCGCTTGGCTTTCGAACGCTGACGAATCCAATCAATTTCAAGAACCGGGTAAAGGCCAGACCGTGAAATTCCAACTTCAGACGACCGACGGACACGCACGCCGCGGACGGCTCGACTTCGAGCGTGGGCCGGTCGAGACGCCGGCGTTCATGCCGGTCGGTACCTACGGCACGGTCAAGGGCATGACGCCGGAAGAGCTGCGCGGCGTCGGCGCGGAGATCATTCTCGGCAATACTTTCCACCTGATGCTGCGCCCGGGTACCGACGTGATCCAGGCGCACGGCGATTTGCACGACTTCATGCACTGGAACGGGCCGATCCTGACCGACTCCGGCGGTTTCCAGGTCTGGAGCCTGGCCGAACTGCGCAAGATCGACGAGCAGGGCGTGACGTTTGCCTCGCCGGTCGACGGCAGCAAGATTTTCCTGGGCCCGGAAGAATCCATGCAGGTCCAGCATGCCTTGGGTTCGGACATCGTCATGATTTTCGATGAATGCACGCCGTATCCGGCCGAGCACCAGCAGGCAGCCGATTCGATGCGCCTGTCGCTGCGCTGGGCGGAGCGTTCGCGTGTCGCCCATGATGCCTTCGAGCGTGAGCACCCGGCCGCGCTGTTCGGCATTGTTCAAGGCGGCATGTACGACGATCTGAGGCAGGAATCGGCTGCCGGCCTGATCGATATCGGCTTCGACGGCTACGCGATCGGCGGGTTGAGCGTCGGCGAGCCCGAAGACGAGCGCATCCAGGTGCTGGAAGCCACCTGTCCGCACTTGCCGGACGAATCACCACGCTACCTGATGGGGGTTGGCCGGCCGGAAGATATTGTCGAAGCCGTGCTGCGCGGCGTCGATATGTTCGACTGCGTGATGCCGACCCGTAACGCGCGCAACGGCCACTTGTTTACCCGCTATGGCGACATCAAGATTCGCAATGCGCGCTACCGCGATGACACCCGGCCGCTGGATGAATCCTGCAACTGCTACACCTGCCGCAACTACTCGCGCGCATACCTGCGGCATTTACATCGCTGCAATGAAATACAGGGCGCGCGCCTGGCGACGATTCACAATCTCTATTACTACCAGCAGCTGATGCGCGAACTGCGTGATGCGATCGAAGGCAATCAGCTGGATGCCTACGTGCGCCAGTTTTATGCCGATCGGCAGCGTGGCATTGAATAACGCGATGGATGAAACCCGCGCAGCGCCCATCGAAGTCGTTGCCGGTGTGATCCGCGACGACGATGGCCGCGTGCTGGTCAGCCAGCGCCGTCCGGGCACTCACCTGGAGCACCTGTGGGAGTTTCCGGGCGGCAAGCTGGAGCCCGGCGAAACGCATGTCGAGGCGCTGAGACGGGAGTTGGAAGAAGAAGTCGGGCTCGAGACTCTGCGCTGTCAGCCGCTGCTTTCGGTGACGCACGCCTATCCGGAAAAAACCATCCGGCTGTGGCTGTTCGAGGTGTCGCAATTCAACGGTGAGGCTGAAGGGCGAGAACATCAGCGCCTGCGCTGGGTTGAGCTGGAGGACCTGGGCGCGCTGGACATGCCGGCCGCAGATCGACCGCTGGTTCGTGTACTCCCGCTAGGCGGGCAATATGCCATTTCGCTGGATCCGGGTGATTTTGATCACGTGCATGATTTCCTGTGGCGCTGGCAGGCCTGCCTGGAATCGGGCGTGCGCCTGATTCGTTTGCGTGCCCAGGAGGATTCGATCGGCCTGATCAACCGCTGGCTGCCGGAGCTGCAGTCCATCACACGGCAGTTCAACGCACGCTGGTTGGTGTCAGGCAAGCTCGAGGATTGCATCGAATGTCCGGCAGACGGCATTCATCTGGATCGACACCAACTGGCCATGCTGTCGCGGCGTCCCGTCGGCGCGGATCGCCTGCTGGCCGCCTCCTGTCATGATCTGAAAGAGCTGCGACGGGCCGAAGCGCTGAAGGCTGATTTCATCACGCTGTCGCCGGTTCAGGCGACGGCCTCGCACCCGGGCGCCGCTGTGCTCGGCTGGGACGGTATGGCGGAGCTGGTCGCGCAATCGGCGCTGCCGGTCTATGGCCTGGGTGGATTGAATCCAAAGGACCTGCCCAGGGCGCGTGCGCTCGGCGCGTTTGGCGTATCCGGTATCCGTTCGTTTGGCTGGAGCCTGTCCGATGACTGATCTACTGCCGATGCAGCTGCCGCTGAAAGACCTGGCCAGGCCGGATTCGGGTCATGCGCACGTGTGGATCATGCGGCTGCAGAACCTGCCGATCATGGAGGCCGAAGTGCCGCCCGAACGCAAGGCCCGCCTGGCCCAGCGGCGGATGGGTCAGAAGTTCATGCTGCGCTTGCTGCTGGGTGCGTACCTGGGGCGCCCCGGTCGTGAAGTGCGCCTGCAGATCGGGCGCTTCGGCAAACCGCAGCTGCCGGCTGAGCTGGCTGAATCCGGCCTGCATTTCAATCTGAGCCATGCCGGCGATTGGCTGGCCATTGCGCTGGCCTCCGATCGAACGGTCGGTATCGATACCGAGCACGTGCGGCGATCGTTGCGCTGGCAGAAGCTGGCGCGGCGCTATTTCAGCGCCGCCGAGGCCGACTGGCTGTGCGCAATGGACGAACCACTCGGCGCGCATCAGTTTCTGAAGCACTGGACGGCGCGCGAAGCATTGATCAAGGGCGCCGGGCGCACCATTGCCGGCAACATCAGCCGGGTTGTGCTCAGTACCGAGCTGCAGCCCGGCATTATTTCGCTGCCCGGAGATTGGCTGGACCCCTCCGACTGGCAGCTGATGGCGCTCGATCTGCAGCGTGATCTGGTCACCCATCTGGCCAGTCAGAAGCCGCTGAAATCGGTGCGCTGTTTTGCGCTGGACTTGTAGCGTTTGCTGCACACCTGGTCACACCTCGGGGGTAGGATGGACAACGATCGATTGTTGATTCTTAATGGATGCACGTCATGACTGATTTTGGCTATCGCGAGGTCGCAGCTGAAGAGAAAACCCGGCTGGTCGGCCAGGTGTTTTCGTCCGTGGCGGACCGCTATGACGTCATGAATGACTTGATGTCGCTCGGCATTCATCGACTATGGAAACGACAGTTTGTTTCCGGCTGTGGATTGCGCCGCGGACAACAGGTGCTGGACCTGGCCGGCGGCACCGGTGATATTGCCGATCTGGTACGCAGCAAGGTCGGGCAAAAAGGCAGCGTGATGGTGGCCGATATCAATCACGACATGCTGAAGGCCGGGCGGCGCCGGATGGATAACCAGGGCCAGGTCGAAGGCCTGGACTGGCTGCAGGTCAACGGCGAATCACTGCCGTTCGCCGATCGGCAGTTCGATCACGTCACGATTGCGTTTGGACTCAGAAATTTCACCGACAAGGAAGCCGGACTGGCCGAAATGTACCGGGTGCTGAAGCCCGGCGGCCGTGTGCATATTCTGGAATTCTCCCGAGTATCGCCTGAGCTTTTCTCGAAGCTGTATGACGTGTGGTCATTTCAGGTGCTGCCGCGGCTGGGTCAGCTGGTGGCCAATGATCGCGAGAGCTATCAGTACCTGGCCGAGTCGATCCGCCGTTTTCCGGACCAGGCAACGCTGATCAGCATGCTTGAGGAGGCCGGATTCGAGCGCGCCGGTTTCGAGAACCTGTCCGGCGGCATTGCCGCCATCCACCGCGCAGCTCGCGTCTAGGCGAGCATCCGTGCTATGTCCCGTTACTTGACGCCACTCCCCGGCTGGCTGGCCCAGGCCATCGAGCAAACCCTGAATCGCGCGCTGGAGCTGGATGAGCAGGGCGCTGATCGCTTGAAGCCGCTGAACGGGAAATGGCTGAAGTTCGAACTCAGCGGATTGCAGATTGACTTGTGGTTCAGCGCCAGCGAAGACGGCTGGCAGGTGCTGGCCGAGCCGCCATCGAGCGAGGCTGAGGATGACACCGGCGGGGACCAACAGACACAAGCAGCCGACACAGTGATTCAGGGTACGCCCGGCGCCTTGATGGGCATGGCCATTCCGGAACTGGACGGCCCCGGCAGCGTCAAGATCGAGGGCGATGCGCGCCTGGCGCAGAAATTTCAGCAGATTCTGAAAAGCCTGGATCCGGACTGGGAAGCCGGCATCAGTCGCTACCTGGGCAACATGATCGGTCCGCAGGTTTACCGCATGCTGGTCGAAGCTTCGCGCTTCGGCCGCCACGCCGTGCGCACGTCCGGTGAGCAGGTCAGCCACTGGCTGCGCGACGAAAGCGGCTCGGTGCCGAATCCGGAAGAATGGACCGCATGGCGTGACCAGGTCGATGAACTGCGCGAGGCGGTCGACCGCCTCGAAAGCCGCGACCGCAGGCGTCGCTCGTCATGATCCGTCGAACGGCCCGCATGTTCCGGATTGGCGCAACGCTGGCGCGTTATCGCCTCGATGAACTGATCGCCGAACTGCCGATGCTGCGCTTTGCGCGCGTGGTCCGCGCGTTGCCCTGGGGGCACAAGCGGGTGCGTGAGCTGTCCAGAGGCGCCCGGCTGCGGCTGGCGCTGCAGGACCTGGGCCCGATCTACGTCAAGTTCGGTCAGATTCTGTCGACTCGTCGTGATCTGCTGCCACCGGATATTGCCGATGAGCTGGCCGAACTGCAGGATTCGGTACCGCCGTTTTCCGATCAGGAAGCCCGCCAGATCATCGAAGATGAGCTCGAAGCCAGCGTCGAAGAACTGTTCGGCTCGTTCGAGGCCAAGCCGATGGCCTCGGCCTCGATTGCCCAGGTGCATGCCGCGACGCTGAAGGATGGCCAGGAAGTGGTTGTCAAGGTGGTTCGGCCCGGTATCGAAGCCCAGATTCGCGATGATCTTGAACTGCTGGTGGCACTGGGCCGGCTGGCGCGACGTGCCCATCCCGAGGGGGAGCGCATACGACCGGATGAAGTGGTCGGCGAATTCGAGCGCGTTATTTTCGATGAGCTGAACATGCAGCGTGAAGGCGCCAACGCCAGCCTGCTGCGGCGCAATTTCGAAGATTCCAGCGACCTGTACATTCCGAAAATCTACTGGTCGCACACGGCCGAGCGCGTGCTGGTCATGGAGCGTATTTACGGCGTGCCGGTGCGTCGCCTGGATGAATTGCGCCGCCAGAACGTTGACCTGGAGCGCCTGGCCCGACGCGGCATCCGGATCTTCTACCAGCAGGTCTTCCGCGACAACCTGTTTCATGCCGACATGCACCCGGGCAATATACGGGTGGACACCAGCGACCCGTCCGACCCGACGTTTATCGCGCTGGATTTCGGCATCGTGGCCAGCCTGACGCCGACCGATCTGTACTACATCGGTGAAAACTTCCTGGCCATTTTCAATCGCGACTACCGGCGCGTGGCCGAACTGCACGTTGATGCCGGCTGGGTCCCGGCCGATACGCGCATCGACGAGATGGAAGCCGCTGCACGCACGGTCTGTGAGCCCAGCTTTACCCGGCCGCTCGAAGAAGTGTCGTTTGCCGAGATGGTGGTCAGCCTGTTCGAAGTTGCCCGCCGCTTCAAGCTGACCATTCAGCCGCAGCTGATCATGCTGCAGAAAACGCTGCTGAATATCGAGGGGATGGGCCGCGATCTGTATCCGAAGCTGAATATCTGGGACGTCGCCAAGCCCGAGCTGGAGGAAATCTTCCGTCAGCGCTACGGTATAAGCCGCACTGCGCAGAAAGTCGGACGCGAACTACCCGGCTGGCTGGCGCGTGGGCCGGAAATACCGGGCCTGATTCACGAGGCGCTCAAGTTTGCCAGCCGGGGCCAGTTCAAGGCGCGAATTGATAGTACGGACCTGGCCGCGATCAACCATCGCCTGAGTCGGCATAATCGCCGGGTGCCCGGTGCCATCGTGGCGGCCGGCCTGCTGGTGTCCTCGGCCATGCTGGCAGCCTTCGAAGTGGGTCCATTTCTGAGTGGTACTTCGGTCCCGGCCATGATCGGCTTTGCTGCCAGCGCCCTGCTGGCGTTGCGCATCTGGCGCTGAACGGACTCATCAAGCCTTTCGCCGGGCGTGGTCGAGGAGCTGGCTAGCAGCATCCGGGCCTTGGTGACGTTTTCAAACGATTGGGTAGAACGGGAGCCCGGGCGGCCCTGTGACCGATGGCGTGCGATCGGGGATGATGCTATGGTCCCCGCTGCCGCTGATCGATCAAGTGGTCGTTGACTGAATCGACGCCGCTGTGCGGTCAACGGGTGTCCTCGCCGTCGTCGTCGGTTCCGGTTCCGATGTCGATATCGGCTTCCACATCCACATCGACTTCTGGATGCATTTCGAGTGCGGCCGACGAGGTAGCGAAATGCGGCACGAAATCGCCCTGATCCTCCCTCGGGATCGGTTGGCTGAAGGCCATGCGATACCGGATAAAAGCGGCTGGAATCAGCGCTGTAACCAGGAACCAGACCAACAGCGCTTCCGGTCCGAACCGCTGGATCAGGAATCCTGTCACGATCGGCCCCACGATGGCGCCGCTGCCCCAGAGCAGCTGAAGACCGGACGTGGCCTCCAGCACCTGTCCGGCGGCGATGTGGTCATTGGTGTGGGCGGTGGCCAGTGAAAAGATGCTGAACGCAAAGCAGCCGTATAGAAATCCTCCGACCAGCACCCCCCAGGCACCAACCGGAATCAACAAGAGTGTCGCGCCGGCTCCGACCCCGCTCATCGCACAGGTGAGCATCAGTACGCGGCGTCGCTCGATTCGGTCGGACAGGCGGCCCACCGGCCACATCATCAGGATGCCGCCGAGTATCGTAAGCGCCATGAACAGCGAGACGCCGCGCGCGTCGAAGCCCAGACCACCGATAAACACCGGGCCGAGGCTCCAGAGCGTGCTGATCCCCAGCCCGGAGAACACGCAGCACACGACGCCGACCGGCGAGATTTCGTACAGCTTGCGAAGACCGAGTCGCTCGGCTTCGACCAGTGGCGGCTCACGAACCCGAGTCAGTGCCACCGGGACCAGACCCAGCGACAAAAGCACCGAGGCCAGTGCGAACAGTTCAAGTCGGGCGGCATCGCCGGTCATCAGCAGCAGCTGGCCAAGCCCGAGGCCGATCAACGTGGTCGTCATGTAGACGGAGAACACGTGCCCGCGCTCTTCATTCGAGGTCTGTTCGTTCAGCCAGCTTTCGATTGCGATATACAGACCCACGACGCAGACCCCAACGAGAAACCGCATCAGGAACCAGGCCAGTGGGCTGACGTAAAGACCGTGGACCAGGGTGGCGATCGAGGCCAGCGAAGCGAGCGCGGCAAAGGTTCGAACGTGACCGACGCGTCGGATCATTTTCGGGACGAGAAAGGTTCCGGCCACGTAACCGATGAAGTAGCCCGACATCACGATTCCCAGCGTGCCGGCCGCCATGCCCTCGATTTGCCCCCGCACGCCGAGCAGGGTGCCGAGCAATCCGCTGCCAGCCAGGATGATGGTGACACCGAGCAGCAACGTGAACACCGCCAATATCGAACGCATCTATCAGGTTTCCCGAAATGGACAGCGATGGCAGACATCATGATATCAGTTCGCTTCGGCGGCGAGCTCGTATGCGGGCAGATTTCCGCGCTGGATTTCTGACTGTCGACCCGGGTTCTTGCAGGTTTTCAAGCGCGCGGCTGTGCGCCGCCAATGCCCGGCCAACCTCCTGTACGAAAGCATTCAAGGCTATGATGAGCGACACGGCTGTTGAGCCAAAGTGACTGTTGAAACAGGACCTCAGTGATGGAAAGCGCATGAGAACCACCACGATTCGCGATCGCACAGGAATGCGGTAATGATTCGGTTGCCGCTGGTCGATCGAGTCAAATTCTTTGTCGAGCGCCAGTTCGTCAAGGGCGCAGGATTTCAGCTGCTGGTCGTGGCCGGCCTGATCGGTTTGATTTCGCTGGCTGGCGGGGTCGCGGTGCTGATAACCGGCGACCAGGTCTCGGCACCGGATGCGGTGTGGTGGGCGTTTCTGCGGCTGACCGATCCGGGCTATCTGGGTGATGATATCGGCGGCTGGCGGCGGTTCGTCTCGACGCTGTTGACCTTGAGCGGCTATGTCGTGTTCCTCGGCGCACTGGTTGCCATCATGACCCAGTGGCTGATTGCGCGCATGCGCGAGTTCGAGCGTGGCCTGACGCCGGTCGCGCTGAAAAACCACGTCGTGATTATCGGCTGGACCAACCGCACGCTGCCGCTGCTGCGCGAGCTGGTTGGCAGCCAGCGTTCCGAGCGTCGTTTTCTGCTGTCGTTCGGCCTCAAGCGATTGACGCCGGTGGTGCTGTCCGAAGACGTGTCGGCCGTGCAGTCCCAGGAATTGCGCGCCGACCCGGTGCTGGGCAGCCGTGCGAACCGGGTGATCCTGCGCTACGGCTCGGCGTTGGAAGAAGAGGCCATCCAGCGTGCAGCCTGTTTGAATGCTTCGGTGGTTTTATTGCCGAGCGATTTCGGCTTCCGCGGCCCGGAGCAGGGCTATCGACTGGATCCGGATGTCGAGACCATTCGCGTGCTGTTGTCGATGGATGCGCGTGCCGCCGAAGCCAACAGCCCGCCCCCGCGCGTGGTCGTCGAAGTGCAGGATGGTCGTCGACTGGGAATGGTGCGGCGTGCCTACAGCGGGCCGCTGGAAGTGGTTGCCTCTGATCGAACGGTCTCGCGACTGTTGCTGCAGACGCTGCTGCATCCGGGTCTGGCAGCCTTCTTGCGCGAGACGCTGACTTCGCTGGACGGTAATGAATTTCACTTGCTGCCGGTCGGTTCCTTGGCCGGTGCGCCGTTCAAGGAAGTCGCCGCGCGCTGTCCACGCGCGCGCCTGCTGGGCCTGATCCGCGGCAAGGGCGAGGATGTGACGGCGATGTTGTGTCCTTCGTCTGAATTTAAAGTCGAAGCAGGCGATCAAATGGTGCTGCTGGCACGCGATGCCCAGGATGCCGACTTTGCGCGCCCCGGCGCCGCGCGCGGCGTGGTCGTTAGCCGCGAACCGCGCGCCAAGCCTGTGGTTCGTAAGAGTGAGCCGCATCGCCTACTGCTGCTGGGTTGGAATGCACGCGTCCCGACGCTGATCGAAACGCTGGCCGATCGCGCCGACCGTCGCTGGCAGATCGATCTGATTTCCGCGATTCCGCTGGAGGAACGTGAGCAGGCGCTGGCGGCATTGGAAGGCCTTGAACCGATCGAACTGCGGCAGTTCCGGGACGATTATCTGCTCGAGGGCGTGCTGCAGCAGTTCGAAGTGATGCGCTACGACAGCATCGTGTTGCTGACCAGCGACCGCCTGGCCAGTTCGGAAGAGTCTGATGCGCGCGCCGTGGTCGGTCACCGCATGATCGAATCGCTGCTCGAGCATGAACCTAAGCGCCCGCACGTTTTGATCGAGCTGGCCGACGCCGCGAATGAGGGCCTGATCCGCAACGCCGGTGCCGAAACGCTGATTCCGCCGCTGCTGATCAGTCANCTGCTGGCCCAGCTGGCCATGCGACCCGAACTCAGCGTGGTGTTCAACGCGCTGTTCGCGCCGCACGGACCGGAACTGGCGTTCCGTTCTATCACGCTATCGAATGCGCGCAGCTTCGCCGAGCTGGAGCAGCGGATGGCTGAATCCGGCGAGTTGCTGCTCGGTGTACAGACAGATCCTGGTGCAGGATCGGCACCCGAGCTGCTGTTGAACCCACCGGCCGATACCCGAATCGAGGCCGGCGATGGGCATCGCCTGTTGGTCCTGACGCCGGGCCATCAGGCATGACGATGGACAGAAGCCCTTATTGAGTACGTCCCTGCCAGGCTACTGATCGCTTCGACCAATGCCGAGGCTATTGACCGGCCAGGACAGATCGAACGGGAATACGTTACTCAGGCTTGTTGTTCGAGCCAGCGTTCAACCAGGTACCGTGCGATCGAATCCTGCCTGGGCAGGCAGAGCGTCTTGTCCTCTCCCCACGTGCCGGCGTCTCGTAGATCCCGGGCACTGAACCAACGCGCATCTTCAAGCTCTTGATCGTGACGAGCAATGTCGAGCGTGCGCGCAGTGGCATGGAATCCGATCATCAGGGATGAGGGGAACGGCCAGGGCTGGGACGCTTGGTACCGGACGTCGCGAATACCGATTCCGCTTTCTTCCCGCACCTCTCTGGCCACGGTTTCCTCCAGCGTTTCCCCGGGTTCCACAAAGCCTGCCAGCGTGGAATACACGCCCTTCGGCCAGCCTGCTGCACGACCAAGAAGGCACCTTGGAACGCCATCCGGGTGAAGGCTGTCATCGACCACCAGAACAATCACGGCAGGATCGATACGCGGAAAGGCTTGGCCACTGCAACTCGTTTCCGGGCATCGACGAACCATGCCGCCGCGCTCGTTCAGGGTGGCTGCACCGCAACGGCCACAGTGGCGATGAGTCTGATGCCAATGGACCATGCCGCGCGCATAGCT
>JGI12109J20283_10454468_pt1 | contig 16085 bp, 12 predicted proteins | sample ElkSlonscriptome_12_FD_20283 | JGI IMG/M metagenome (IMG submission 20283)
CTATACGGTCGACGTTTCGGCGTTCTATGGCCTCTTCCGATTTGGTGTGCTCGATGTGCACGATGTTCGTCTCGCACAGGCATACGAAAGAGTGATCGCATCGCTTTCGGTTGGGAAAGATGGTCTCGGTATCGCGAGATATGAGCAAGACTATTACTACCGTGTGCACGAAAACACGCCCGGTAATCCGTGGGTACTCACTACGTGTTGGGTGGCCGAGTACGAAATAGCCCGTGCAAAAAACGCTAAAGATCTCGTGCAGCCGGAAAAGCGTTTACGGTGGGTATTGGAACAGGCGAACGAAGCAGGGCTTTTTGCTGAACAGTATGATCCCGTAACATCGCAGCCGTTGTCCGTAACGCCGCTTGTGTGGAGCCACGCACAGTACGTAACAGCGTTTCTCGCGTACACGGAAAAGAAGCGTACGTTGGGGTTGTGTGATACCTCGAGCGCGCGACAATAGTTGGGCCCCCAGGTCTCTCCATAGCAGCCACACAGAGCCGTTCATGCGATGTAGGTGTTCGTGTTGTGTCTCCGGAGTATGCGGGTCACCACCTGTAAGCTATCAGAGACAATCTACCATCCCGATCCGTGTGTCGTACCTATTGTCTCCGATCAACCGTCCGGCAGTGCTGTACACTGGATTGCTTGCCCGCCGTCCGAACAGGCGGGCGGATCGTCGCAACGACAGCGTTGCGCCGAACGGCTCACTGTATTTGGCATTCTCTCATCGCGACAACCAAGAAGCAGCGACGGTATGAGGGTGACCACTGTGTGACGACGCGGACAAGAATCTCTTTGCTGTGTTGGTTGTGCGAGCAATCTAGCCAGTCAGTTTCGGCGGGCAAGCAATCCGGACTTGCACAACCGTGGTGCAACGGAGTGAGGGGTGTGCTTGGGCTGACCGAGAGGACATGCTGACACGTCACATCACCGCCCAAATCCTCGTCCATCTGAGGGGTGATTCTTTCGCCAGCTCCTCGCAGTTACGATGAGGGAGGGGTGAGTTTCTATCGGAATGCTGAGTTAGACCAGACACTCCGTTTGCAGCTATCCTCGCAGTGACGACAACTACGCATACTTAGCCTTCATGAAAGGTCGTGGCAAAACGTGCAGCGACGGCGATTGAGCACCTTCCTTGTTGTGCAAATACACATAGTACCTCGCTCCAATCCTGAGCACTGGCGTTGTGTACGAATTACTGTAGTATGTGTATACAATAGTACTTCGTATGACGTCTATTTTGATCCGACTTGCAGCAGTAGTACTCGGCTTGTTTGTGGCCGCCGAGCTTGTTGATGGTATTGAATTAGTGGGATTGTATGTGGCATCTATAGTGGCAGTGCTACTAGGACTCCTCAATCTTATCGTAAGGCCTGTGTTGGTTGTACTTACTATACCCATAACCCTTCTTACGTTTGGTTTGTTCGTCTTCGTTATCAATGCCGCACTTTTCTGGTTTGTCAGCTCGTTTGTGGATGGTTTCAATGTAGCCGGGTTTGGTTCGGCACTTCTTGGTTCGCTGTGCGTGTCCGCATGCTCTTGGATTGTTGATCGATTAGTATAAGTAATTACACACACTATGGCTTTTCTTGACACATACATGTTTACCGCGCGCGCAGGCAATGGTGGCGATGGTGTTGTGCGCTGGCGTCGAGAAAAGTACCGTCCAAAAGGTGGGCCGTGTGGCGGTGATGGTGGTCGAGGTGGTGACATACGTATCCGTGCGGTTCGAGATATCAATATCCTCTCGAAGCTAGCGCATACGCACACCTACGAAGCACAAAACGGTGGTGCAGGAGGCGACAACAGTTGCACCGGCAAGGATGGTGAACACTATACAATAGAGCTTCCAATTGGCTCTATCGTGCGAGACTCAAAAGATGCTGTAGTAGTGGAGCTACTTGAGGAAGGTACAGAGCACGTGTTGCTTACTGGTGGCGAGGGTGGTCGTGGAAACGAGTCCTTCAAGAGCTCAACCAATCAGCGACCCATGACCTGCACAAAAGGGAAGGACGGCGGCCAGGGTGAGTTTAGTGTTGAACTTCGACTCATTGCTGATGTGGGGTTGATTGGATTGCCTAACGCAGGGAAGTCGAGTCTCCTCAACGCGCTTACACGTGCACAGGCTCGTGTTGGTGCATACCCGTTCACAACACTTGAACCGAATCTGGGTGTGTACCATGGGTACGTGCTTGCCGATATACCGGGACTAATCGAAGGTGCACATGAAGGAAAAGGACTCGGTCACCTGTTCCTCAGGCATGTTGCACGAACAAAAATGCTGGTGCACTGTATCTCGCTTGAACAAGATACAGCTATACAAAGCTATAAAACAGTACGAAGAGAGCTAGAGTCGTACGAGGGGGTTGCGAGCATTCCCGAGAAAGTTGTCTTCACTAAGCAGGACACATGCACTGAAGAACAAGCTCTTGCACGAGTTGCGGAATTTGAAAAGGCCACTGGCGTAAGTGTAATGTGCACACTAACCATACTTGATGATAACTCAGTCAAAAACTTCGCTGATCTGCTGTTTGGGGGCGGTGGTCATGTTGCATGTGCCACGCAGTAGTGCCTTCATCGCCTCACATCCACCAATAACCTCTGGTTTGCAGTGGTTGGGTGTGTGGTAGGGTGCTGTGTTGAATACATGCGCACTTATGTGTTCTCAGCATTGCCTCGTCTTTGCGAGATGTGTTGCAAATGTTGAGTACGGCATTCGGACAGGCATAGTGCCAGGCAGTCATGGTCTTCGGCTTAAAAAGGATGATTACGCTTTTTGATACGGAGAGTGTGCGGCGCATTTCAGACCAGGTTATGCCTGTCGATGTTGGTGCTCTCCCCACAAGCACTCCTTTCGCTTGGTGGATGTTTGATGTGCTCCGGAGTTGCGTCGTTGTGATACAGCTGAGTGCTGGAACGTTGTTTGTGGGTATGCTCCCGGACTGCCACGTCGCTGCTCGAGTACTCAATCGTCGGACAGACAGACCCTCTGATCGCTCTTAGCAATGACGGCGGGCGGTGGACTCTTCTGGAACGCTGCGTCAGACCACAGTGGTGCTGCTCGACCTCTTCTAGTAGCACTCACAGTGCGTACAAGCGCTCTTCAAGGTGAGTTTATGTGTAGGTCGGTTGGATGATGGTACTGTTCACACGATAAGTAGATGCTGGACGCGCAAGGCACACCTCCTTGTGTACAGCAGTTGCGCTTCTGAGGCGACTGCGCTATCGTGTAGGCTACATATTGATACTTCTTCGCGGTATGAACACATACACACCAACCATAGGACTCGAGATACATGCAGAGCTTAGTACACAGAGCAAGATGTTCTGTGGTTGCACGAACAATCCGGACAACACAAGCGCCAATCAATTGGTATGTCCTGTGTGCATGGCTCATCCCGGAACACTTCCTGTGATCAACAGAGAAGCGGTTCGACATGTCTTGCGCGTCGGTGTGGCCGTTGGTGGCACGCTGGCTGACTTCACCGAGTTTGATCGCAAGAATTATTTTTACCCGGATATACCAAAAGGGTACCAGATCAGCCAGTACAAGTACCCGCTAGTATCAGGAGGTACTATTGGACCGGTGGCGATTACGCGTATCCATCTTGAGGAAGATACAGCGCGATCTTCCCATGTCGGTGAGTACAGTCGGGTAGACTTTAACAGGTCAGGTGTTCCTCTGATGGAGCTCGTGACTGAGCCGGTTATCCATGATGCAGAGACAGCAGTCTCGTTTGCACGAGATTTGATGCACTGTCTACGATATTTGGGTGCTAGTAAGGCAAATCTCGAAAAAGGGGAAATGCGTATTGAAGCGAACATATCCATATCAGATGACGATGCTGTACTTGGAACTAAAGTGGAGGTCAAGAACCTTAACTCGTTCAAGGCTGTAGAGCAGGCGATTGCGTACGAAGTTAAGCGTCAACGCGAGCTACTTGAACGCGGTGAGGTGGTTGTCCAGGAGACGAGGGGATGGGACGAGAACAAGCAAAAAACTTTTTCGCAGCGTAGTAAGGAGAACGCCCATGATTATAGGTATTTTCCGGAACCTGATCTTCCGAAGCTGTATGTGTCAGAGCTGGAAGGATGCGATCACGCTTCGCTTGCCGCACAAATGCCACGTTTGCCGTGGGAGCTTCGAGCTCAGTATACTGCACTGGGTATGCCGACACATGTTGTCGAGCTTCTGATTGGCAACGTCGAGTTGCACACATTCTACACAAGCGTACTTGAGCACTTGCAGACCGAACAGGAACGTTCGCTCGCACGTAACTACATCACCTCAGACCTTGTAGGGTTATTGGGTGAACCAGGCTATGCAGGAAAAGAGCTTGCAGCTATGAATCCACAGCAGTTTGCCAAGTTAATACAGCTTGTAGCCCAGGATTTGGTAGGTTCTCGTGGTGCCAAGAATGTTCTTGCGGTATGGGTACTCGAAGGCGGCGACCCTGAAGCGCTGGCAGAACGTCTTGGGGTCATACAGGTTTCCAATAGCGAAACCCTCGAGCCGATTATCGACGGTATTGTATCTTCTAATCCTGAGGTAGTACAAGAGATACGCAGCGGCAAGGATCGCGCACTGCAGTTCCTTGTAGGTCTTGGCATGAAGGAGACGCGAGGTGCGGCAAACCCCGCAATGCTTCGCGAGTTGCTTGAGGCTCGTATAAACAAGAAATAGCAAGTGTGCGTCACTCTTATGGGGGAAACATGTCTCGTTTTCCACAGCTTGGCTGCACGAGATGTCCAAGCACCGGTACTCCATCGTATACTATACGTACATGAGTGACGATACGTTAACCATAGATGGCAAGACCTACCTCTCGTCTATACGTGCAGCAGAACTGGTAGGTTACACTAAAGACTATGTTGGGCAACTTGCTCGCTCCGGAAAAATCGATGCCAAGCGTATCGGTCGCATGTGGTACGTGCACGATGGATCGATCATGCGTCACAAGGTTGACACGCACTACACCCTCACACGACCCAAAAAGACCTCTCAGATAACCGAAAAAGCTACTAAAAATAATGATATTTCGTCAACCGATGCTGCTGACGCGTCGAGTGTTGCTCAAGACGGTGCCCCGGGAACGGATGCTGAGCCGGAGCAGGAGGTCGCTACCCCACTCTTTCCGGAGCCGAGGAAGCAATATCGTGTCGCACAGCGAGAGCTTGTTGCAAGTTCGGTTTCGTTCGAGTCGGGAGCTAATGAGTCGCAGACCATGCAAGACACACCGCCACTCTTGCATAAGCGAAGCGCTTCACACTCGGTGCGTGGTGTGGAGTCGCATGATGCAGATGAGCGTGTGGTTACGATGAGGACTGTTCAAGCACAGGATTCTGACGACATGCATCGTGCAGCACGATCACACTCGGACGTGTCGATTGGGCGAGGAAGTAGTGCTGGTACTCAGCGTGCACGTACCACGCGCCCTTCTACGCACCGTGGCCGATACCGGCAAGTAGCTCCGGCACCTAAGCGTGGTCGTCGGTCACAAGGTGGACGGCGGACTCGTGCTATACCGTTGGTGAGTGCCGTGCTGTTTGCATTCGTGGTGGGTATAGTGTGGTTTGTTGCGTCATTTTCCTCGTAGTGCTCGCATATTCGAGCCGTACACCTGTGTCGGTTGCGTGTGTGTACAAGCACCTACGTCTTCAGGTTGCGTGTTGGTATACTTAAACACAATGACAGGTGCGAGGTTGTATGCTTCACACGTTGCGTGTGGTTTGTCTCAGTTGGGTGCACTGCACGTTTCATTGCTGTGCGCGTGTCTTAGCCTTGTCGTTCCTGTGCATGCGTATGCGCAGGACACAACCGCCTCATACACCACGCTTGCGGCACCGCTTCGGATCGTTGACGACGTGGTGCGGAGTGGAGATATCGTGTCGTACGAGAGCGCACAGGGCCTATATACTCTGTCTCGTGTTTCAGAAGATGTGGGCATGTTTGGTGTGGTCGTTGAGGATCCTGTGCTGTATATGGATAATGCAACGCAAGCAACAGGGACAGTGCCCGTTGTTCGATTCGGCGAAGCACTCGTCAATGTTTCTACGTTAAATGGAGAGGTGCGTGCAGGTGACCTCATTACGTCCTCGCCTATTATTGGAGTTGGTCAGCGTGTGGATCCTGACTCTGCTCGTTACATACTCGGCTTTGCTCTTGAGGACGCCGTGTTCGGCAGTCGGGTTGTTGAAGTTGATGGTGAGGATGTACGTCTCGGAGACGTGTCTGTGGCATTGCGGATAGGTTCGTACACATATGGTGATTCAGAGGATGGCCTGGGTGTAAAAGGTGAAGCTGCTGATAAAGAAACGGTGGACAATCTTATCACAAAGGTTGGTGAACTTGAGATGGCGTCTCAGATATTTGGTGCTGGTGCACAGCGAGCAACGTGGTTTCAGTGGTTTCGGTATATACTAGGAGCAGGCGTTGCAATTGCTTCTACTGTGCTTGCTTTGCGTAGATTCGGTGAGTTGTTTTCGCAAAGCATTATTTCTGTGGGTCGAAACCCGCTCGCTCGTAGGCAAATTCGTGGGATACTGGTCTGGAACGCTGTGCTGATACTTCTGGTGAGTAGCGTTGGGTTCGGTGTTGGGATTGCGGTCATCGTTTTGTAATTTAATACTGTTGTTCGATATGCAAGAAACAGGGGCACAAGTCAGTCAGTTTGTTGAGGGGGGCTCAACTTTCGATGCTGTCATAGTTGGCCTACTTGTGCTGATCGCGTTGCTGGTATGTGCGGCGATGTATCTGCAGTACAGACAGCGCACACGCCAACTAACGCCGGATGAGGCTCGTGAAGTTATTTTGCATGCGGAAGAACGTGCACAGGCGATCATTTCAGAGGCTGCTGCCGAGGCGCGACAAACACGTCTTGCTATAGAGAGAGAGCGAACAGAAGCGCTCAACGAAGACAGAAAAGAGATTGACCGTTTTTTGGACGCATACCGATTCCACCTTGATAAGACGATAAAGGATCTTTCCTATGGTGTAGAGAAGGAGCACATGCGTGTGACGAGTAAGTTTGTAGAGGCATTGCAGGGTATTGAAGATCGTGTGGCACTTAATGCCGAGGAAGCCAAACACAGTATGGAGTCCTTTACCGGCCAGTCCAGCACGCTCTTTGACCGACTGACCTACCAAATTGAAAACGTGGAGCGAGGCATTCAGCATCTTGCGGTAGCTCTCGAAGAGGCTGCGGTAAATGAGTCGGGAAAAAATGCCGAGCTAGTGCGACAGGAAATGCAAAAAATTGGAAAAGAAACGGCGTCTTCGATTACGCAAGTGGCAAAGGAGCTGGAGAGTGTACTGCGTGTGGGGATCGAGAAAGAGTTTGCCAGTATTACAGAAGAGCTGACGAATTATCGTGAGTCACGCATGCGGCTTGTTGATGAGCGCATTATTCTACTTATTGAAGAGACGGCACAGATTGCCCTGCAGAGGAAACTGTCGATGCAGGATCAGTCTGATCTTGTTATGCGATCACTAGATGAGGCTAAAGAGCGGGGTATTTTTGTGTAGTGTATGTTGGTGCAGATTATCAGTATTATGCTACGAAATACGTACTCCACGGACGAATTGATGGAGCGTCTGGCATTGATGCGTAACTATTACGGCAAGCGGCTTTTTGCAGGTGGAGATGACGCGACGTTGCAGGAAGTAGTTGGTCCGCTCTGTGAACAGTACACACTTTCCGCACTACAAGAGTGGGTGGATGCTTTTCGCAGCAACAATATCTCACCCCTGGTCGTGTACGAGGCGCTTGATACGGTTGAAGAGGACTTGAGTTCGATACCCTCAGTGCTGTTGTACGTACCCATTCACTTCAACCATGCGCATGTACGGCGCTTTGGAGAATGGTTTCGTGAGAACGTGCAACCAAACATGTTGCTCACAATACGAACTGATCCTCGCATGGCTGGTGGGTGTGGTGTTGTCTGGCACGATATCTTCTACGACTTATCGCTACACTACCATGTGCATGCACAGCGTGAGGCAGTGGTAGCAATGTTTGATCAACACACACATGCCGAGTAGACCCTTACAAAAAGAGATAGGTCTGGTGAAAGCAATCAAGCAATACTTGGTATCTATCGAGGGGTTACCGAGTGCGCGTGTGCACGATCTAATTTTTCGTGAAGATGGTGCGCGTGCACTCGTTTCTTCGCTTCGGCACGATGCAGTGGAGGCGATGATGTTGGACAATGTCGATGTGCGACCGGGGCAACGATTTGAACTTGCGGATACTGACCGAGATTTGTATATCGGTTCGCAGCTGTTTGGTCGTGTAGTCAACGCTGTCTGTGACACAGTAGATGACGCTGGTGCATTGCCACCCAAAAATACTCGATTAGTACTTCAACGCGAGGCGGGTCACATTGCAGAGCGAGCACGTGTGACCGAGCAGCTGTTAAGCGGGTATGCCATGGTGGACACCGTGCTTCCTATTGGACGAGGTCAACGCCAACTGTTCATGGGTCCCGTGCAGAGTGGGATGGATGCGTTTTGTCGGGAAGTAATACAGAACCAGGCGGGTAGGGATATGGTCTGCGTATATGTTACTGTCGGAAAGACTCCGGAGCAGATCGATCGATTGGCTACTGACCTCTACAGCACTGCAGCTAAAGAATACACATGTATTGTTGCGGGTACGTCGGAAGACACTGCCCCCATGAACACCATTGCGCCGTCTGTAGGATTGTTGATAGCAGAGTTACTTGCGCAGGACGGGAAGGAGGTGCTAGTTGTGCTTGATGACCTCTATACTCATGCAAAATACTTGCGAGAGATAGGTCTGCTTGAGGGTAAGTTGCCGGGTCGCGAGGCATACCCGGGCGACATATTTTTTCAGCAAGCACATCTTATTGAACGAGCAGGGAGTTTTGGTGATCGCGCATCAATCACACTTCTGCCGTTGCTTCAAACTGACCCGGAAAGTAACACGGACTTGATAATGACAAATGTCATGGGTACGACAGATGGGCATGTATCGTTTTCTCCGGTCGCGTTTGCGCAGGGTCAGTTTCCACCCATTGTGCACGAAGAATCAGTTACACGCGTAGGTAAGCACACACAGACCACGGTGCAGAAGCAGCTATCTACCGCGATAGTGACATTGCTCGGTGATGCGAAAGAGCAGGAGCGGTATGCGCAGTTCGGTACACAACTCTCTGAAGCAACACGAGACATGATCAACACGGCTTCCATTATGCACTTCTTGCTCGATCAGGTAGAGGGGGTGCGATACGACCGTGACACACAAACGGTTTTACTTGCGCTTGTGTTCACAACTTTTGCGACAGGTAAGCAGGTAGCTTTTTTTGAGGCACACCTCAGTACTCTGGTATCATTAGTAGAGCAAGACGCGTTGTTTGCGGACGCCCGTCGTGCGGTGTCGAATGCAAAAAGTTTTAGTTTATTTCTCAATGGTCTGGAAAAGCTGGTGCCTAAACTTCAAGCAGCATGTCAAGCATAGGTTCACAAAAGAGTGTCATTGAGGGTGTTCGATCGGTGAAGTACATCACTGCGGCGTTGCGAGATATCAGTGTACTCGAGCTTCGTGACCTCAAAGAGCACTACAGCAAGAATGCAATGTTCTACGAAGAGTTGCAATTTTTATACCAGCTGGTTTGGCACATTGCGTATCGATCGGGTGACCATGTGCAGCTCAATGGCACATCACACAAGAGGTTGCATGTTGCATACACAACGAACAAGCATTTCTACGGCTCACTCAATCAAGCGGTCATGCGCCGTTTTGTGCAGGATACCGACTCCAAAGATCTCTGTGTGGTCATCGGCTCAACAGGTGCCGAGTATTGGCGTTCTGCCGGGAAGAAGCGTAAGGGGCTCACATTCCAATCATTCGCTGATGATACGCCGACAGATGCTGAGGCGAAGGAGTTTATTCGTCTCACCGAAGAGTATGGGCGAGTCTTTGTGTACTATCCGCAATTTGTGTCTGTGTATGAGCAGCGACCGGGTGTTATTGATATCTCGTTTCGGCCAAGTAAGGCGCAGCAGCTTCAACATCAGGAGATTCAGATGCCCGAGTACTTTTTGGAGCCTGATATTACTGAGATGATTACGTTTTTTAACGCGCAAGTACGGTATATCTTGTTTCGACGAGTTCTGTTGGAGACGCAACTCTCTCGGGCTGCGGCACGATTGTTGCGTATGGATATGGCAGACCACAACGCGGCAGGCATCCTTCGGGACGAGCAACAAGAGTTACGTCGAGCGTATAGAAACTTCTTTAACAGTCGCATGTTGGAAACGTTAACCGGTTACGCACAATGGCACAAAACAACCAAGTAGTGTATCGCCCCGTCGGGCGTGTTCGTGATTTGCAGGGGCAGGTGGTGACTCTGCTGTGCGACAGTCAGTATCGACCGCCACTCAGAGAGTTGCTGTACCTTGAACAGGACGCCTCCGTACGTTTGGAAGCGTACGCTTACGAGAATGATCGCACACTTCGTTGCTTGCTGCTTTCAAGCTATCGAACGCTTCGGCGAGGCGATCGTGTTTTATCCACAGGACAGGAGATTACAGTGCCTGTGGGCGAGGCCGCCCTTGGCCGCGCGTTTGACCTGTTCGGCACCCCGGAGGATGGGCGGGGCGAGATCGTTTCATCGACCTGGCGATCAATACATAGCAGAGGTGTCTCGAGTGGGCAAGTTGGGAGTCGCAAGGTTGAATTGGTAGAGACGGGGATCAAGGCACTTGATTTCTTTGCACCCATTCGACGTGGAGGCAAGATACTGCTCGTTGGAGGTGCTGGGGTAGGAAAAACGGTGCTCATGACAGAGATTTTGCAAGGACTGCTCACCGATCATACAGGGGTCTCGATATTTGCAGGTATTGGTGAACGGTCACGTGAAGGGCATGAGTTGTGGTCGTGGCTTGATGAGCATGGATTACTGGAGCGCGTGGTGATGGTGCTTGGCAACATCCACCGGAATGCGTCAGTACGCTTTCGTACCGCGTGGGCTGCAACAGCTCTTGCTGAGTATTATCGAGACGAAGAACAGAAAGATGTCTTATTCTTCGTGGACAACGTGTATCGTTTTTTGCAGGCAGGTAGTGAGCTTTCTACGCTTGCTGGTGAAATACCGTCAGAGTTTGGATATCAGCCCACACTGCAGTCAGAAATTGCACAGTTTGAAAGTAGGTTAAAAAGTGGAGCAGATGCCTCTGTAACCTCGGTGCAGACCATGTATGTGCCTGCGGACGAGCTCTCAGACCCAAGCATAGCCGCAACTATACCGCATGTCGACTCTGTAGTTATACTGAACCGCTCAATCGCGCAACAGGGCCGATTGCCAGCGGTTGACTATCTTCGTACACGGACGGCTCTGTTAGACCCGGATATCATTGGCAAGAGTCACTACAAAACTGTGACCGAAGCGGTAGAAGTGCTGCATAAACACGAAGAGCTCGCACGTATTGTTGCTATTGTTGGGGTGGATGAGCTCGCTGCTGAAAACAAAGTCATGTACCAGCGTGGAGAAAAGATACTTAACTACCTTACACAACCATTTTTTACAGCGGAGATTCAGACCGGACGGACAGGTGCTCGCGTGTCTCGCGAACGCACCGTTGCGGATATCCGCGGCATTCTAGAGGGGGAATATGATGAGCGTGATGCCCAAAGTATGATGTACATTGGATCATTACGCGAGTAAGCAATGCATACATGACTACGAGCGTCACGAAACAGCAGCTTCACGTACGCGTCAGTCGGGCCACTGAGGTGCTTTGGGAGGGCGACGCTCAGTCGGTTAGCTCAGAGAATAGCGAAGGCCCGTTTGATATTTTACCAATGCATGCCAACTTCATCACTATTGTGGAGAAGAAGCCTATCGTCTTGGATAAGAACACAGTGAGTGAGCAATCTTTCAAATTCGACAAAGCAGTCTTGTTTGTACGGAACAACACCGTCCGTGTCTTTGCAGACCTCTAAAATATATCGTGTAAACGAGATACATTGTAAAATAAGCATTTATAGCTACATTGTGTATGTATCATATGCTGCGCATCTTCAGTCGCTGTACCGAACACGGTTCTTCGGTGGGGGTGAAGCGTGGTAACCAAAGACTAAGCCTAGCCAGTACAGAACTGTTCGTGTAGCTGTTTTCTCGCTCAGTGGAAAAGCAGATGGAGTTCTACACCAGTAGTGCTGTGACTGGCGTGTGGTTGCGAGCGATCTGAGATTGCATGTTGTGAGGACATGTCGAGTTTGTGGCCGTTATGTCTGTCCTGGTGGGGGTCTTATTGCTGGTAGGAAGTATACACGTCGTACTCCTTTGTGTCGTGCATGCAAGTACGGCGTTGTAGAGCAGGTGCCGGTACGTACTCTGTATGCAAGCACTCCAATGTACTCGCGCATGTTGTCACAATATGATGCGGTCGCATGTGCGCTCTTGTGACATTTGTTCAGTGTGCTGCCCGGTTAGGTTTTCCACACATTTACTTGCATTGAGCTGCTAGGTTCGTAGGTGTGCACGGTATACTTATGGGTACTGGAGATACTTCGTGCAGCAAGTAGAAAATCTATATACAACAAGGTCTTTTCGTTTTTTCATGACAGAGGTAACAGAGCGTAATGGTCAGAGATGGGTCACCGCCAAGCGGGCTGCAAAGCAGGTTGGTGTTGCGCCTGATTACGTGTCGCGATGGTGCCGCGAGGGTTCGGTACCTTCAGAAAAGCTGAGTGGTGTTTGGTTTGTTGAAGAGGAGGGCCTTCTTGCATATGTTGCGCAGCGTGAGCAGGAGAAGCAGCGACGTCGAGAACAGTTGTCTGCGGAACGGAAAGCCGAGCTTGCTGTTCGAGATGAAGGCACGAGCGAACAGGTTGTCGGTCACGTACCTGCTGTTGGGCTGGCGCCCGCGGTGTCTGCGCGCGCTGCTGGTCCTATTGCCGCGGAAGAGGTTGCTCCGGCGGAAGTGCCCGCTGAATACACGGATCATGTGGCACCACTGGCTGGCAACAGAACCGCTGGTTCAGGTGAGAAAGTGTTTGGGAGCGAAGCACGCTCTCCGCTGCAGTTGATCCCCTCCCGGTTTAAGACATCGCTCGCGCTCAAGAGTTCCGTATTGCTACTGTTCCTTGTTGGTGGTACAGGAAGTCTGTTTGCGTCCAGTGACTTCGTGCGTGCGGTGGTTCAAGGCCTCGGGTATGGTGTTGCGCAAATCGCACATATACGTGTGCTTGATGACGCTCCGCGCACCGAAGGTCTCTTGTCGGCACGGTCAGTACCGGGCAGTTCAAGTGAGGAAGAAAACGGTGTTGATGTTCGTGTAGGTACTGACCAGGTCGCCAACGTGCTTGGTGCATCAGGGGATTTCTTTAGTGCCGTCGGTGGTGGTGTTCGTTCTTTCTTTGCGGGGATGTTTGGTGCTGATGTAAACAGAGAGGGTGACGATATTATGCGCACGGATATTGCTGAGCAAACAGATGCGGAGGAAGCATCCGCCTTGGTCGAAGGTGCAACTGGGGCGGAGGATGCACGTGCAGCGTTGTCGATGTCCGATCCTGTCCAGGCTCCACTGCTGCTTTCTGCTCGTGCTACAAGTACAGTAGAACGCTCGATACGTATGGGTGCTAACGTGGCTATTCGTAACACTCTGTCTGTTCGAGAGGGTGTGTCGATCGCGGATGATCTGCAGGTTGGCGGAACTGTGGCTGCCGGTGGCTCCGGGAGGTTTGGTGGCACGGTGCAGGGGCAACAGGGTGTGTTTGGGAGTGTGACGACTTCTGATAGTGTCTCTGTTGGGACAGATCTCGCGGTAACGGGAGATGCTACCTTTGATGGTGGAGTAGAGGTCGATGGTCCTCTCCAGGTCAATGATGTGGCAACAAGCACAGGGTCTTTTGCTGCACTTGGGGGTGTGACGACCGGCGGTGCGGATATTGACGCTGGGGCAGGATCCGTGTTTGCCTCGAATTTGCTCAACAGCATCGTTGAGGGGCGTAATATCCGCATAGATTACACAGACCCCAACAACCCGGTGATCAGCGCACGGACATCAGGTGGAGGTGGGGGCGACACTACCATCATCCAAGGAGGTAGCGGAGACGTTTCTAGTGGCGTACTGGGCCAGGTTACATACTATGGTGCGGATGGTACGACAGTTGTTGGTACCTCATCTATCACGATTGGTGCGGACGGTGTGGTGACTATTGCAAGCGCATCAACGACAGATCTGCGTGTTTCCGGTTCACTCTTTCTTGACACATTGGCGGACTGTAGCGACGAGTCTCGTACGTTGCTATACAGCAGTTCGACGGGAAGTTTTATCTGTGGTGTCGACGGCGGTGGTGGCGGCGGTGTGGTCGACATATATGAGGGTGGCGTGCTTGTCCTTGCGGGTGCAGTCGCGCAGGATTTTGATGGCACTGATTTTGATGTTGTTATTTCAGGTGCGAGCACCACGGTTATCTCCCTCGATTACGCAAGTTCTGGTATAGTCCGTAGTAGTACCACGGAGTCAATTACCGCTGCGTGGTCGTTCCTGCAAGAACTTACCGCCCCCACCTTCACTGCAACTTCGACAACCGCAACCTCCACCCTCCCATTCCTCGCCATAACCGGCCTACTCCTCGGCAGTGACTACGTCACCTCCATAACCGGCTCGGGCCTTCTCCTCAGTGGCACCACCCTCCAGGTCGACGACACCGTCTTCCTCTCACTTGCCGACTTCTACGCAACCTCGACGCTTGCAAGCACCCCGGGCTCTTTCTGGGGCGACCTCCTATACTGGAATGGCACCGACTGGGCAACAACGAGTACCTCAAGCCTCAATATCAATACCGACGATCTCACGGAAGGCGGCAATCTCTTCTACACCGACGCACGCGTCGCTGCATACATCGTCTCTTCCTCCACACTCTGGAACGACAACACCCTCGCCTCCCTCGAGTCCTTCCTCGGCGGCGTCGACTTCTACACAAGCGCTGACGGTGCTCTCACCGATGACGACCTCAGCGACAACTACCTTGCAGACCTTGCAAACGTCGCAACCTCCACCTCGGTCACCCTCGGCAGCCTCCTCTTCTGGGACGGCACGCAGTGGGCGGACATCGCGACCAATACCCTCAATATCGCTCTCGGCGACACCGTGGGCGACACCGACGACATCACCGAAGGCACCACAAACCTCTTCTTCACCGATGCCCGGGCAACCTCCGCAGCTGCAGCGTACATCTCTGCAAGCAGCGCCGTTCCGTCGGTCGAAGGCTCTGCCTGGGGTGAGCTCCTCTTCTGGGACGGCAGTGGCTGGGCGACAACCTCCACCACCACCCTCAACCTCGACCTCGACGACTTCACCGGCGTTCTCGACATCGCCCGTGGTGGTACCGGCACCGGCACCGCACCCGCTCTCGGTGAGGTCTTGGTCGGTGACGGGTCAGGGAACTACACGTTCGCCGCAACCTCAACCTTCGGCACAAAAACGTTCCTCGGCCTCACCGACACCATTGCGTCATACAACACCGGTCGTATCCTCTTTGCCGGTACCGACGGAGTATACGACTCATCGCTCCTCTCCTTCAGTACGACCACGCAAACACTCACCACGGCACTCCTCAATATCTCCTCCTCGACCGCAACCTCATCGATTGTGGGCGGTCTCGCCGTCACCTCCGCAACCGCGACCGACCTCTACGTCAATCGTTTCTTCCAGCCCGGCTTCACCACGGGATGTACCGGCGGCGTGAACGAGAAGGTCATATACAACGCAAACACCGGCACCTTCTCCTGCGGCCTCGATGCCGGAGCGGGGGCAAGCAGCAACGTCTGGGCAACGACGACCGACGGCTTTGCGATCTACCCGACCGACACGAGTGATGTCGTCATCATCGGTGCGTCCGCAACAACAACCGACGCACAGCTCGAGGTTGTGGGCGAAGCTGCCGCAGACTTCTTCACCGCGACCGACAGCACCGCAACCTCCACCCTCCCATTCCTCGCCATAACCGGCCTACTCCTCGGCAGTGACTACGTCACCTCCATAACCGGCTCGGGCCTTCTCCTCAGTGGCACCACCCTCCAGGTCGACGACACCGTCTTCCTCTCAC
>JGI12109J20283_10086329_pt1 | contig 16083 bp, 11 predicted proteins | sample ElkSlonscriptome_12_FD_20283 | JGI IMG/M metagenome (IMG submission 20283)
TGGATGTTGAATTCAGCGCTGCTGCGGTTCAGTCCTACACCGGAGATCTCGATGTCGTGTCCTCAGTCGGGACCTCGACGGTTGCTTTGACCGGCGAAGGAACAGCTGGCCCGGTTGCAGCCTTCTCGATTACTCCGGGGACCGCCGCGTTCGGCACCGTGGATCTGAGCAATCTGCCGCAGGATATCGTTCATACGGTTGAAAATACCGGTGATGCTGGATCAACGCTTGAGCTCACGAGCGTTACGCTGGGCGGAACTGCTGAGTTCAGCCTGGGAACCGATTGCCCGGCTTCGTTGGCACAGGGTGAAACGTGCACCGTCACGGTTACCTTCGACTCAGCTGTTGTGGGTGGACCGTTTAACGACACCGTCACCGCCGTCACTAACGTAGGCACGTTCGAGGTTCCCGTGTCTGGTGAAGCAGCTGCTCAAGCTGTCCTGGCAGTCAACCCGCCTTTCGGCCCAGTGAATCTGGGCTCAGGTCCGGCTGGATCGATCGTTTCGGCGAATGGCGCCCTCAGCAACACGGGTTCCGCTGACGGTGCTGTGAATTGCACCCTGAACGATTCGACTGGCGTGTTCTCAACGTCGCCGTCGCCGATCTCGGGCGTCAACGTTCCCGCTGGCGGTTCCGTCGGATTTACGCTGGCTTGCGATCTTCCTGGTGAGGCGTCACAGGGCGATACCTTCAGCGCTACGCTGGACTGCTCAAGCCCGGATGATCTGAATTTCGAGGGAACGCACACCCTGAGTTGTGGAGTACAGGAATTCCAGGTCATTCCGGTTCCGACCATGCAGCCTTGGGCGCTGGTCCTGTTCAGCATGTTGATGCTGATCGCCGGAGGAATTGGCATCCGGTTCTTCCGCGCCAGCTAAGACCTACTGATTACTCAGGCGGCTCGCCCGCCTGAGCCAGTAGTGGAAAGATAAGAAACCGCCGAGCGCACGCTCGGCGGTTTTTTTTGGAACGCTGTCAGCTCTTGAAAGCCCCTTTTCGCAAAGGCGCGAAGACGGGGGGTGCGCAGCGGATCGAAAGCCTCTCCGCACCCGCTATTCGATAGTTGATCGAACTGGATTTAGTAAGGCGGGTCGTCAGTGACCTTTCTTTTCTTAGTTTTTCTCTTTCCCTCCGCGCCCCTGCGCCTCCGCGCGAAATGTCCTTCGTTCTCCCGCGTCTGCCAACAATCCACGCTGAATCAACCATCGATGAGCATCCTCAGCATCATTTTCAAACCACGCTCTCGCGGAACCCAGTCGGAAGCTGTAACCCCACCGGTCCATGTCTGCCATACAGCGGGCACGGCCGAATTCCTCGAGCCTGGCGGCCATCAGGATTTGGAGATAGCAGACAGCATTCTCTTCCGCATAGTCACCCCCGGCATCGGTGTCGAGCGTTTCTTTTCTGTCCGCGCTCATGCACAGGTAGTGGCAGGCCTCGTGCAGGATGGAGTGGAGCGGGGTATCCGGCCTGGCGAAAAGCTCGTTTTTCCGGATGCCGGCTTCCGGGTCCCCCCAGAAGCTCGCCGGGATCGTTGATTCGGCGCCAACTGTGGTGAGCGTAAGGCCGATCGATTGTAGAAATTGCTCGACCTGGTCGGCGTTCACGTCGCCCAGGCAAAGGACGGTCGTGTCTTTGGCTTCTGATGAGTGATCCATGGTTATTGTCGCGGGGTAAAGCGCTTATCATAAGAACATGAGCAGCCGACAATCGACTTCTTTACATCGGTTCCTGGATTGGCAGCCCGTCGATTGGTTGCGTTACTTCGGGCTCCTTGTATGGGTGTTGGCCGCGATTCTTCTGGCTCTTTTTCCGCTCCTTACGACTGAGCCGCCAGCCGTCGAGGCCATGATCGGCTGGTGGTCAGGGGCCGCGCTGTTTCTATTATCGTTCCTTCATCCGACGGTCAGGATGCAGTGGCGGTCCCCACTCTGGCGGCGGGTCACGGTTCTCCTGGTGATGTCCGTGTCGGCTTTTGCCGTCAGCTACTTCACGCGGTCGGGGATCGGCAGTCTGTTGGCTATGGTGATCGCCTCAATCCTTCCCTGGATGCTGCCCGTTGTGCTCAGCGTGGGCTGGATGATCGTTCTTGCGATGTCGATAGGTGCCAGCGCCCTGTTGACGCCAGAAGGGGGCTGGATGCTGGCCCTGGTGTTTTTTCTGATGAATTTCGGATTGACCCTTTTCCCCTTCGTGGCTTCGCTCCTTGCCCTGAAGCAGGTCCAGGCCCGGAGCGAGCTCAGGCGAGTGAACTCCGAGCTGATGGCGACCCAGTCTCTGCTCACAGAAAATATTCGAATTGCAGAGCGGGTGCGGATCTCGCGCGATCTGCATGATCTTGTCGGTCATCACCTGACCGCGCTGACGCTCAATCTCGAAGTGGCCAGTCACCTGACGCGCGATAAGGCCAAGGACCACGTCGACCAGGCTGCGACCGTCGCCCGGCTGCTGTTGGCGGATGTTCGCGAGGTCGTCAGCGACATGCGTCGCGATGATCAGGTCAATCTGCGTCAGGCCCTGGAAATGCTTGCCGAAGGCGTTCCCGAGCTGCAGGTCCATCTGGATATTCCCGACGAACGTGCGCTCGCCGATCCCCGGCGAGCCCAGATCTTGCTACGCTGCGCTCAGGAGCTGATTACGAACACGGCGCGCCACGCCTCGGCGATGAATCTCTGGATTGCACTCGAAAGTGGTGAGGAGGGCCTGTCCCTCAAGGCCAGGGACGATGGCCGCGGCGCCGTTGAATTGATGCCAGGCAATGGCTTGAATGGCATGCGGGACCGCCTGAAAGAGCTTGGAGGACGCCTGGATATTGCCACTCGTCCAGGCGCGGGCTTTCAGGTGCGTGCCTGGCTGCCAACGGAGGGAAGCTCATGATTCGCGTGATGCTCGTTGACGATCAAACCCTCGTTCGACAAGGGGTCCGGTCGCTGCTCGAATTGGCCGACGATATCGAAGTGGCCGGTGAGGCCGCCGATGGCGAAATGGCGATCGAGGTGATTCCGGAGCTGACGCCCGACGTGGTGCTGCTCGATATGCGCATGCCGGGAAAGACCGGACTCGACGTGCTTCAGACCCTTGGTAGTCGCGATCAGCTGCCGGCAACGATTATCCTGACCACTTTCGACGACGATGAGCTCGTGCTGGCAGGGATACGCGCTGGCGCTCGGGGCTACCTGCTCAAGGATGTCGGCCTCGAAGAGCTTCTCGAAGCGGTTCGCTCCGTCGCGGCGGGCAAGACCATTGTCAAACCCGCCGTAACCGAGCGGCTCCTCAAAGGGCTGGGCAGGATTCGCAACGACTTTCATAGCCTCGAGCAGCCCGACCCACTGACCGAGCGCGAAACCGAGATTCTGCGACTCATGGCGGGCGGCTATTCCAACAAGGAAATCGCCAATGCACTGAACGTGGCCGAAGGGACGGTCAAGAACCACGTCTCGAACGTGCTCTCTAAGATGGGCGTGCGCGACCGGACCCGGGCCGTGCTCAAAGCCTTCGAAAGCGGCGTCATCTAAAAACGGCCGCTGACCGCTCGATGCTGAGTCGGCGTGTCCGATCGTAGCGAGGCGCTTTTCGATCATCGCCGGTTATCTGTCAGAGGCGGCTGAGTTGCCCTCTCGGCCTGCGCTACAATCAGATCTTATTCCTCGATGTTGAATGTCAATGACTCTCCTACGTTGTCTTGTTGTCCTCTTGTTTACCCTTGCCCTGATCGCTTGCAGTGAATCGGAGCCACCTCCCGCCGATCCCTCGATGCCGGCTGAGTCAGAGACGGCGATGGTGGATCAAGGACCGGTCATCGGCACGGCTCTGGCTTCCGTTCCCGGCGAAGGCGTGGACAAGGATGCCTATCGAGAGCACGTTCAGACGCTGGCCTCCAACGAGTTCGAAGGACGCGCGCCGGGCACTCGTGGCGAGCGTCTGACCCTTGACTATCTGGTCGGCGAGTTTGCCGCACTGGGCTTGAAGCCCGGCAACGGCGATAGCTACCTGCAGTCGGTGCCCATGGTGGAATTGACCAACGCCGAGCGTTCCGGTCTCCGGCTCAGCTACGGCGATGAGGAGCTGGTTCTCAGCTATCCGGAGCAGATGATCATTGGCTCCAACCGCTTGGGGACGGAATCCCATGGGATCGAGAATTCCGAGCTGGTTTTCGTCGGCTACGGCGTCGTCGCCCCGGAATATGGCTGGAACGACTACGACGGCCTGGACGTGGAAGGCAAGACCGTCGTGATTCTCGTCAACGATCCGGGCTATGCCACCCAGGACCCGGCGCTTTTCAACGGCCGCGCAATGACCTACTACGGCCGCTGGACCTACAAGTACGAAGAAGCAGCCCGCCAGGGTGCGGCCGCGGCCCTGATCGTGCACGAGACCGAACCCGCTTCCTACGGTTGGGATGTCGTCATCAACTCCTGGTCGGGCGCGCAGTTCGCGCTCGATGAAGCAGAGGAAAGCGAAAAGGTCGCGCTGGAAGGCTGGATTACCGTCGACACGGCCGAGCAATTGTTCGAACGCGCCGGGCTTGACTACCAGGCTCAGAAGGATCGAGCCATGTCGGCCGATTTCCAGGCCGTAAGCCTTGAGGCTGAAGCAACGGCGAGCGTGCGCAACAGCGTGCGCTACGGCGAGTCCTACAACGTGCTGGCAGAAATCCCCGGAAGCGAAAACGATGATGAAGCCATCATCTACGTGGCCCACTGGGATCACCTCGGACGCAACCTGGCGCTCCCCGGCAGCTCGGGCATCTACAATGGCGCGGTCGACAACGCCTCGGGCACGGCGGGGCTGCTCGAAATCGCTCGCATGTACCAGGACGCGGGTCCTCCGGAGCGACGCGTGATCTTCCTTGCCGTAACGCTCGAGGAATACGGCTTGCTGGGTTCGCGCTACTACGCCAACAACCCAGTGATTCCGACGGGCCAGACCGTGGCGGCGATCAACATGGACGCCCTGACCCTGATCGGCCCGACGGAGGATGTTTCGGTGGTCGGTTTCGGCGCCTCCGAACTCGAAGACATCCTCGAGCCTGCCGTGCGCGCTCAGGGCAGGGAAATGGTCCAGGAGCCGACGCCCGAGGCCGGCTACTACTATCGAAGCGATCATTTCAATTTTGCTCGCGTAGGAATTCCCGCGCTGTACGCCAAAGGCGGGGTGGTGCATCGGGAGCTCGGCCGCGAGTACGGGATGGAAAAGGCCAGCGAGTACCGTGCCGTCGCCTACCACAAGCCCGCCGATGAGTTCGACCCGACCTGGACCTTCGAGGGCGTCGCCGAAGACATGGAGCTGCTCTATGTCGTTGGCCGGACTCTGGCCGATAGCGACGACTGGCCGAACTGGCGAGAGGGCAACGAGTTCAAGGCCCTGCGCGACGCCGACCGAGCGGATTGATGGTGGGGGATGGTTGGGTTGGTTTTGTTGGTTGGGGCGGTTGCGCTGGTTTGGCCGGCAAGAACCAACCCAACCAATCGAACCAACGTAACTAACAAAACCAACCCAACCAAGCGCGGCTAAGCCGCGCTAAGCGCTGCCGACATCGTCGTCTCGCGGAGAGTGGAGATAGTCGCTCTCCTCGGCGGACTGAACGGCCTGGCGGAGCAGTTCTTCGATGCGCTCCCGAGCGCTCATCAGGTCATCGTCATCGGGATGCTCCTGCGGCTGGTGAGAGAACATCCAGAAATGAACGGCGCCGGCGAGGAGTCCGTCGGACAGCGCCCAGGGGTCTGATTCAGGATGGTCCTCGCCGAGCTGGTTGCCGAGCTCGACCACCGCGTCCGCTGCTGCGTTGAAAAGGTCGAGATTTTCGTCGTCGTCGTTTTCAAACATGATCTGCTCCCCGCGCTATTGGCTCCTGGCTGAACTCCTTACGGGCCAGACGGGCGCCGTAGTCGATGATTTCCCGAGCCCGATGAAATTCGTGAATCGTCGCCACGTTTTTAGGCACCCGAACCACGAGGTCGGGCTGGAAGATGGCCAGGTGCTGACGGGTGATGGCGGACTCCATGATGTCGAGGGAGCGGAGCATGATGGCAATCAGGCCGGGCGGACTGGATTCCTTGGCCCCACGATCCGAGCCGATCCCGTCGACGAATTCGCGAAGTTTGTTCATCAGGCTGAAATTGGCCTCTTCGTCGGATTCCAGCGATGGGGTCGCGCCCCGCTCGTTGCCCTCCGGAAGCTCGGATGCAGCTGACAGCTGCGATGGCCCGTTGACGTCGATGACGATGGTCAGGTCGCTCATCTGGCGCAGCGTGGGGGCGACGGGAATAGGATTGAGAATGCCGCCATCGATGAGAATGCGGTTGCGGTAGCGATGCGGGGTAAAAATCCCCGGAATCGCGATGGAGGCGCGAATCGCATCGAACAGGGGGCCTCGATCCAGCCAGACCTCACGGCCCAGCTCCAGATCGACTGCAACGGCGGTGTAATCGATATCCAGATCCTCGATATTGATCTCGCCCACCAGTTCAGAGAGCTTGTTGATGATCTTCCGACCCTTGATCAGACCGCCGCCAGAAAAGGTCCAGTCGACGAGGGAAAAGACGTTGGACTGCTCGAGGGCACAGACCCACTCCTCGTAAGCGTCGAGCTTGCCGGCCGCGTAGATGCCGCCGACGAGCGCGCCCATCGAGCTCCCGGCGATGGCTTCGACGCGGGCGCCGACTTTCTGGAGCTCCCGAATGACGCCGATGTGGGCCAAACCGCGCGCCCCGCCGGATCCTAGGATCAGTGAGACAGTCTTGCCTTTCAAAAACGCCTTGCCCATGCTCTGATTCTACGCCAGCGGTCCGCCCTGGCGCATTCGGAAATGCCCGGGTCGCCGGTCCAGTCCGACAGCAGATGCTTGCGTTCCACTCGGCGAGGCTGGCACTCTAAGCCCATGGACAGGAACGCGGATTATCGAGACCATTACCGTCAAAACCATATCCCTCGGGGCTATTCCGGACCGGGCCATCTGCTCTTCATCCTCGGATTTACACTTGGCGGCATCGTCCTGGCCGTCCTGTCGCTCGATGCGGTCAGGCCCCTCGAGTGGCTCACCCTGCCGATCGCATTCATTTATGCCAACCTGGTCGAATACCTCGGCCATCGCTGGGTGATGCATCGGCCGGTCAGCGGGCTCAGGCTCGTATTTCATCGCCACACTCGCCAGCATCATCGCTTCTTTACCGACGAGCACATGGCGATGGACGATGCTGGAGACTGCCGCGCGGTACTTTTTCCACCGCTGTTGATGGTGTTTTTCTTTGGCCTGTTTGCCCTGCCCGTCGGCCTGATGCTCGCGATGTTATTCAGCGCGAACGTGGCCTGGCTGTTTCTCATTGCCGGGCTGGCTTATTACCTCAACTACGAGCTGCTGCATCTGGCCTACCACCTGCCCGAGGAATCGAGGTGGTTCAAGCTGCCCGGCCTGTTGCGGCTACGCCGGCTGCACCATGAGCATCACCGGCCCTCTGTGATGACGCACAAGAACTTCAATATCACCTATCCGCTCTTTGACTGGCTGTTCGGGACAAGGGCCTGATCCTTACGGCGCGCTCATCCGCGCGCCGACTCCGGCTCCGGAGCGCGCCCGAGAAGGCGACTGAACAAAGCCGATAGATCATCACCGATGAGATAGAGGATCGGGATCAGGCCAAGGGTCATCACGGTGGCAAAGACGATCCCGAAGGCCAGCGACGCGGCCATCGGTATGACCACCTGTGCCTGCAGGCTGCCTTCGAAGAAAAGGATCGGCGCCAGGCCCAGGAAGGTCGTCGCAGAGGTCAGCACGATGGGCCTGAATCTCGATCGGGTCGCCATGATGGCCGCGTCGACGCGCGACTCGCCGGCCTGACGGTGGCGGTTGACGAAATCGACCAGAATCAGGCTGTCATTGACGACGACCCCGGCCAGAGCAATGATGCCCCACAGGCTCAGCAGGCTGATCGGGATACCCAGGATCAAGTGCCCGAAGAGAGCGCCGATCATACCGAAGGGAATTACCGACATGATCAGGAGAGGCTGCAGGTAGGACTTGAGCGGTATGGCCAGCAGGATGTAGATCATCGCCATGGCGAATAGAAATCCGTTTCTCAGCTCAGTCGCCAGCTCCATCTGGCTACGCGTTGCGCCACCGACGCGATAGTCCACGCCCGGATAGCGACTCAGGACATCGGGCAGCACGGTGGAGCGAATCTCCGACGCGATCCGACCCGGCTCGGCCAGGTCCTTGTCGACGCGGCCGGTCACGCTGATCGAGCGCTGGCGGTCGTAGCGTCGAATCGTCGACGGTGAGCTGCCCACGTCGACCTCGGCGACCGTGCTGAAGGGCACCTCCTGGCCTTCCGGTGTCCGGATCCGCATCGCTTCGAGATAGCCCTCGGATTCACGCTGAGCCTTCGGATAGCGCACCATCACGCGAACGTCGTCCTGGCCGCGCTGAATTCGCTGAACTTCCTCGCCGAAGAACGCCTGGCGCACCTGGCGGGCCAGGTCCTGCTGAGTCAAGCCCAGCACTTCGGCCTCCGGTCGAATCGTCAGCTGCAGTTCGCGCACGCCGCCCTCGAAGGAATTGCGTATATCAAAGGTGCCGGCAAAGCCCCGAACTTCGGATTCCAGTTCCGCGGCCGCCGCCTGCAGCTGGTCGAGATCGCGTCCGACGAGCTGGAAGCTCAGGTCGGGGCCGTCTCCGCCGGGCCCGCCGGCGCTGCCGATCTGGAGCGCACGAACGCCCGGAATGGTGCCGACTTCATCGCGCCAGAGGCGTTCGAATTCGGGGATCGTGATGCGATTGCTCTCATCCCGGACCAGCTCGATGAGCATATTGCCCGACGTGTTCGACTCGGCCCAGGCAAAAACCGTGCGAATCATTGGCTCAGCAAAGCCCTCGCGCTCCTGGACCCGAGCGTCGACCTCCTCGGCGGCCTCGATCAGGAGGTTCAGGTTGGCCTGAGTCAGTTCTGCGGGCGTGCCCTCGTTCATCGCCAGATTCACGCGCAGGAAATCGCTGGCGAAATCCGGCAGCAGCACCACGCGGAGGGCGCCGCTGGCCAGAAGACCGAAGCTCAGGATCAGTACGGCGATAAAGCCCGAGAGCGCCAGGTAGCGGTTGCGCAGAGCGCCTCGAAGGACGGGCAGATAAATGCGGTCGACGAAGCGAAAGAGCGTGTCGGAAAAGCGGCGCTGAAAGCGGGTAAAGCGCGGCGGATTGTCGTGGGAAGAGCGGCTGGGTCGCATGTGCGCCAGGTGCGCGGGGAGGATCAGCTTCGATTCCACCAGCGACATCAGCAGGCAGAGCACCACCACCCAGCCGATCGGTGCGAAGAACTGACCCGATACGCCGGAGACCATCAGAGTCGGCGAGAAGGCAGCGATGGTTGTCAGAACGCCGAAGGTGGCCGGCGTCGCCACCTTCAGCACGCCGTTGATCACGTTCTCCGTCGATTGCCCGTGCTCGCGGATCTCCGTGTAGGCGGACTCGCCCATGACGATCGCATCATCGACGACGATACCCAGCACCACGAGGAACCCGAACAGGCTGATCATATTGATCGTCACCCCGGCCGCGGGCAGTGACCAGAGCGCTCCGAGGAAAGCCACGATCAGGCCGACCATCACCCAGAAGGCGAGCTTCAGGCGCAGGAACAGAGTCAGGATCAGGAAGACGAGAACCGCGCCGGCGAACAGGTTTTCGGCCATCAGGCTCAGACGACCTTCCAGGTAGTAGGAAATATCCGCCCACCAGGCGACGTTGAGCCCGTCGGGCAGCTGAGCCTGTTTGCGTTCTACGTAGCGTCGCACATCCTCCGAAAGGGCCAGGGCGTCCTGCTCGCCGACGCTGAAGACCTGAATCGCCATGGCCGGGCGCCCGTTGTGGCGCGTATAGACCTCGGTTTCGACGAACTCGTCCTTGATTTCGGCGATGTCGCTGACTCGGATCGTGCTGCCGTCAGGATTGGTGCGGACCACGATGTCCTCGAAGTCTCGGCCGATATAGGCCTGGCCGACGGAGCGCAGCAAAATATCGCCGCCCTGGGACTGAATTCGTCCGCCGGGCAGGTCGAGGGAGGAGGCGCGAACGGCGCGAGCGACTTCGTCGAGGGTCAGATCGTAGGAGCGAAGCGTTTCCTCTCGCACTTCGATGCCGATCTCATAGGGTCGCGCACCCACCAGCTCGGCGCGGGTGACCGTCGGCAGGGCGGTGATTTCGTCTTCGATCTCGCGCGCCGCCTCCTTCATCGTGCGTTCTTCCACGTCGCCGAAAACCGAGACCCAGATGATCTGTTGGGACCAGGTCGTGCGGGTATAGGTGGGACGCTCGGTCTCGGCCGGGAAGGTCGCGATCGCATCGACACGCCCCTTGATCGTGTCGAGTACTTCGAGCACGTCCCAGTCGGGATCGACTTCGATCTGAACCCGGCCCGAGCCCTCGCGTGCCGTCGACACCATCTCGCGGATGCCGTCCAGGTCCTGAATGGCTTCTTCGATCTTGATCAGGACACCCTGTTCGACATCTCGCGGCGTGCCGCCGCGGTAGGGCACGGAGACCGTGACGTAGTTTGTTTCGACGCGCGGGGTGAATTCCTTGTTGATCGTGAAGGCCGTGAACAGGCCGCCAACGATCAGGCAGAGCATCAGCAGGTTGGCCGCCACGGGATTGTTGGCGAACCAGGCGATGATATTTCCGTACCAGTTTCTTTCGACGTGCATCGGACGACTCCTGGAAAACAGTCAGCGCGATCGGCTCAGGAACTCTCGGCAGACGAGCCTGCAAGTTCCTCGGAGCCGGGCAGGACGCGAAGCTCGGGCTCGGCGGCATCCATGCCCTGCTGAATATTGATCGGCAGTCCGGGCACCGGTGCCGGTATTGCGGTAGTGATAACGGGTTCGCCCGCTGTCAGATTACCCTGCAGATAGACTTGATCAGTCGTCGACCGAATGACGTCCACCTGCCGGATCTCCAGCTTGTTTTCGTCATCCGAGACAAAGACGCGATCGCCCTGGCGCAGCGCCGAGCGCGGCAGCACGATCAGCCCCGTGGCATCACGCCCCATGATGCGAGCTTCAACGAAGGTGCCAATCTGCAGCGGCGTTTGCCTGTCGGTCGACATCAGACCGTAGGGGTCATCGATTTGCACGACCGCGTAGCTCAGGCGGGTATTTTCATCCACGATGCCTTCGGTTCGAACGACTCGCCCGGTCCACTCGCCTCGTCGACCGGCTACTTCCCCGATCAGCTGGACCGGCGGCCGCCGCTCGCTTTCGTCCCCGGGGGCGGGCAGATCCAGAAACGCAAGGTCCCGATTCGACAGCGAGAGGCGGACCTCCGCGGTCTGAACAGAAAAGGTGACGCCGAGCACCGTGCCGGGCGCCACGTACTGGCCCAGATCCACCGCACGCGATCGAACCAGGCCCGTGTAGGGCAAGCGGATCTTGGTCCGCTCGAGGTTGCGACGCGCCCTCAGGACTCCGGCTTCTGCCGCCTGAACTGAAGCTCGGGCCTCGGCAACCTGCGGCCGGCGAAGAACCAGGTCGCTCGGGGTTCGGTCGCTGCCGTTGAGCCGTTCCCAGTCGCGGGCGGCCTGCTCGGAGCGGGCCGTCTCATCGGAGAGCCGGGCCTGGGCTGAAGCCAGCTCCGCTTCGGCCTGAAGCAGTGCGGCTTCGTAGTCGCTGGGGTCGATCTGGGCGAGAATCTCATTCGCCTGAAAAAATCCACCGGCGACGAACTTTTCGCTGATATCCACCAGGACGCCGCTGACTTCGGCAGAAACGCTCGTCTGAGTGACCGGTCGCACCGTGCCCTGCGCACTGATCTCGAAGCTGCCATCGGCAACTCGTGCCGGCACCGCATTCACGACCATGGCAGAGGTGGGCACCTCTCGCTGTTCGGGCGCTGGTCGCATCTGAAACAGCACGACGACGACAGCGATGGCGCCGCCGATCATGGCCAAGCCGGCCAGAATGATGAATAGTGCTTTGCCTTCGCTCTTCCCGATCAAGATCCCGTCCTACGAAAACCCATTGGTACCCAATCGCATGGTGCCACGGCCTCCACGGCTTCGCACGTGCCGAAAGGCATGGCTCGATCGAGCCTGAATGGCCTGAGTCCACAGGCTCGGCATCGTGCATGAGGTAAAATCGCGAATATATACCAAGCTTGAACGGCGATCTAAGCGCCGAATGAGATGAATCAGTCGATACAGCTAAAGAGTGCCGAGGAAATCGAGGCCATGCGCGTGGCGGGCCAGCAGGCCGCCAGCGTGCTGAAGATGATTCGCCCCCACGTCCAGCCCGGTATCACTACCGGGGAGCTCGATCGGATCTGTCACGACTTCATCGTCAACGAGTTGAAGGCGATTCCGGCTCCGCTCAACTACCGGGGCTTTCCGAAGTCGATCTGCACCTCGCTCAACCACGTGGTCTGCCACGGGATCCCTGGCGACAAGAAGCTGAAATCCGGGGATATTCTCAATATCGACATCACCGTTATTCAGGATGGCTGGCACGGGGATACCTCGAAGATGTTCTGCGTCGGCGAGCCCTCGGTCAAGGCACGTCGCATCTGCGATGTGGCCCACGAGGCCCTGCTAATCGGCATCGATCAGGTGCGCCCGGGTGCGACCCTCGGCGACATCGGGCACGCGATTCAGACCTATGCCGAGGGCCAGCGCTGCTCCGTCGTCCGCGAATATTGTGGGCACGGTATCGGGCAGGTCTTCCATGAGCCGCCTCAGGTCCTCCACTACGGCCGCCCCGGAGCGGGCGTCACCTTGAAACCCGGAATGACCTTCACCATCGAGCCGATGATCAACCTCGGAAAGCCTGGAACGCGCCTGCTGCCGGATGAATGGACGGTCATCACCAAGGATCGCAGTCTCTCTGCGCAATGGGAACACACCATGGCCGTGACCGATGACGGAGTCGATGTCCTGACCCGCCTGCCCGACGATCCCTTGTGATTCAGCGGCTCAGTGCCGTGCCGGCAACCCGGCACTGCCTTGATCTCGCGCAACTCAACCAGCTCAGCGGCGAGCCCATCGAGCGAGCCGCGGAGCTGCGTACTGCGCGGCAGTCCGCCGATGACGCCCTCCACGCTGCATTCCGCGCCCGGACCGATATCCGTGAGCTGGTTCGGGCACGGGCCTGGGTGATCGAGCAGCTCGTGCTCACAGCCTGGGAGGGTCTAGTGCCCGCCGATTCCGGGCTCGAGCTGGTTGCCGTCGGCGGATTCGGTCGCGGCGAGCTGCATCCGCACTCCGACGTCGACCTGCTGATCCTGCTCGAAAGCGACGCCTCGGCTGAGCACCACCAGCATTCCCTTGAGCGCTTCATTCAAATCCTTTGGGACGCCGACCTGCAGCCCGGCCACAGCGTGCGCACGCTCGCCGACTGCCTCAAGGAAGGCGAGCACGACGTGACCGTGGCCACCAACCTGATGGAGGCGCGGCTGATGGCGGGCTCCGGCGCCTTGTTTTCGCGGATGGTGGATGCGATGGCACCGCCCCGCGTGTGGCCCGCCGACCGATTCTTCGCGGCGAAGCTCGAGGAACAGAACGACCGCCATAGCCAATACGAGGACACGATCTATAACCTCGAGCCCAATCTGAAGGACGGCCCCGGCGGCCTGCGCGATCTTCAGACCATCGGCTGGGTGATTCACCGCCATTTCGGAACCTCGACGCTGCACGGCCTGGTCGAACACGGCTTTCTCAGCGAGGGAGAGCATGACGATCTGGTTGCCGGCCGGGATTTTCTCTGGAGCGTGCGCTGGGCGCTGCATGAACTGGCGGGGCGGACGGAAGAGCGGCTGCTGTTCGAATACCAGCGCCGGCTCGCTGAATGGTTCGGCTTCGGCGATACCCGGGAAAGTAACGAGCCCGTCGAGCGCTTCATGCAGCGCTATTACCGCAATGTCATGCAGCTCGCACGTCTCAATGAACGCCTTCTCCAGAGCTTCGATGAAGAGCTCCTGGCCGGTCGCGAGCACCTGCCCTCCTCGGAGATCGACGACCATTTCCGCGTCCGCGATGGCTACCTGGAGCTCAAGGATTCTCACGCCCTGGTCATCCAGCCCGAGCTCCTGATGCGCTTGTTTCTGGTGCTCTGCGAGCACGCGGAAATTCGAGGCGTTCGAGCCTCGACGATTCGACTGGTTCGCGAGCATCTCTACCTGATCGACGCCAACTTTCGCAACGATCCGGCCATTCTCGATCAATTTCTGAGCCTGCTGCGGCGGCCGCGGCTCGTCTATAGCCAGCTGGCACGAATGAATCGCTATGGGGTGCTCGGTGCACTGATTCCGGCGTTCGGGGAAATTACCGGCCGCATGCAGTTCGACCTCTTCCACGTCTACACCGTCGACCAGCACACGCTGTTCGTGATTCGCAACCTCCGCCGCTTTACCTACGGGCGGGATCCCGATCGCTTCGGCCATGCGATTCAGATCTTCCAGCGAATCGAGCGCCCGGAGGTGCTCTATCTTGCCGCGCTGTTCCACGACATCGCCAAGGGCAGGGGCGGCGATCACTCGGAACTGGGCGCCGGCGATGCCCGCGGCTTCGTCGACCAACTTAAGCTTGCCGATGAGGATCGTGATCTGGTCGTCTGGCTGGTCGAAAACCACCTGATCATGTCGATGACCAGCCAGCGTGAGGACATCACCGATCCCGCCGTGGTCCATCGCTTCGCCCAGCGCGTGGGGAGCCGCCGTCGCCTCGACCATCTTTTTGTCCTGACCGTGGCCGATATTGCGGCGACGAGCCCGAAACTGTGGAACTCCTGGAAGGACAGCCTGCTCTGGGAGCTTTATTCCGCCACCACCGACGCCCTTCGGCGTGGTCCCGAGGATGCGGTGGATCCCGAGCAAAGCGTCGAGGAAACCCGCCAGGACGCCCTGATGGATCTCGAGCGTTCGGGCTTTCCATCGGCTGCTGTCGAGGCGGCCTGGTCGGTCCTGCCGCCATCAGCCTTCCTGCGCTTGGATTCAGAGCAGCTGGACTGGACGACGCGGCAGGTGCTTTCCGCATCAAGCCTGCCTCTCGTCGCGACCCGGACCCTGGAGGAGCGCGGCGTCACGGAGGTCTTTGTTCATGCGGAGGACTTCCCGGGCCTTTTTGCCGTAGTCGCCCGCGAACTCGATCGCATGCAGCTCAACGTGCTGGCCGCCCGCGTGGTCACCACCGAGGACGGACGTAGCTGGGACCTTTTTCAGGTGATGGACGGGCAGTCGCGACCGTTGAACGGGTCCGACTCGGCGCGTTTGCGCGATTTTCTGAGAACCCAGCTGGCGGCAGAATCCGTCCGGCCGCTGCCGCCTCGACCGGTGCCGCGGCGGCTCCAGCCTTTCCTGGGCCGGTCCGAAATTCGTCTCCAGCGTATCGATGGCCGGACGCGGCTGGACGTGGCAGCGACCGATCGGCCCGGCCTGCTCTCGGCCATCGCCGAGGCCATGGTGGCCTGCGACCTGCGGCTATTCGATGCGCGCATCGCCACCTTCGGACAGCGCGTCGAGGACGTTTTTCTGATCTCCGATGCCGAGGGGCAGGCGCTCGAAGCGGCGGAATGCAGCGCTCTGGAGGGGGAGCTGCGTCGTCGTCTCGACGTCTGAAGCCGCCGAAATCTTTATCTGACACAGGGAGAATCGTGATGGGCAATTTGCAGGGATTGATCCGACAGGCCTGGGAGGACCGCGCCGCGCTCTCGCCTGATAGCGCAGACTCAGAGCTGCGAGCCGGCATTGATGAATGCCTTGATGGACTCGAGTCCGGCGCCTTTCGGGTGGCTGAGCCCACGGACACAGGCTGGGCGGTAAACGAGTGGCTGAAGCAGGCCATCCTTCTGCACTTCCGGATTACGCCGAACCGTGAAATGGCCGGCGGAGTCAGCCGGTTTTTCGACAAGGTTGATTTACGTTTCGCCGCCGCCGAGGACCCGCCCAGCCAGAGCGGGGCGCGGATCGTGCCGACAGCAACCGTTCGCCGCGGCGCACACCTTGGCAACGATGTGGTGCTGATGCCGAGCTACGTGAATATCGGTGCCTACGTCGGCGCGGGCTCGATGATCGATACCTGGGCAACGGTCGGCTCCTGCGCTCAGATCGGC
>JGI12109J20283_10138327_pt1 | contig 16080 bp, 15 predicted proteins | sample ElkSlonscriptome_12_FD_20283 | JGI IMG/M metagenome (IMG submission 20283)
CGCGACCTGAATCAAACGCCGAGCCCTTCCACAAATTTCTTGACACCATCGAACCAGGACGATTTCTTTGGCGACTGGCGATGGCCCTCGTCGGCATGAATTGAGGCGAACTCTTCCAGCAGCTCTTTCTGTCTGCGGGTGAGTTTTACCGGCGTCTCTACAACCACGCGGCAGAGTAAATCTCCGATTGCGCTACCTCGAATCGGTTTGACGCCCTTGCCGCGCAGACGAAACAGCTTGCCGCTCTGAGTCTCAGCGGGAATCTTCAGCTTGACCTTGCCGCCCAGTGTCGGCACCTCAAGCTCTCCGCCCAGTGCGGCGTCAGTGAAACTGATCGGGATTTCGCAGTAAAGATTGCGACCATCGCGTTGAAACAGCTCGTGCGGCCTGATGTTGACCTCGACATAGAGGTCGCCGGCGGGGCCGCCGTGCATCCCCGCCTGCCCCTCGCCACTGAGGCGGATTCTATCTCCTGTATCGACACCGGCGGGAACTTTCACTGACAGGGTCTTGGTCTCTTCCACTGCACCGCGCCCATGGCATTGATGGCAGGGGTCCTTGATCTGTTTGCCAGCGCCCTGGCAGCGAGGGCAAGTCTGCTGAACCGAAAAGAAACCCTGCTGCATCCGGACCTGCCCATGACCGCCACAGGTACTGCAATCGACAGTAGAAGTGCCCGGTTTGGCGCCAGTGCCATCGCAATTTTTGCAGGCCACAGTGGTAGGAATACGGACCTTGGCGGTTGTGCCCTGAACCGCATCCTCAAGATTCAGCTCCAAGTTATAACGCAGGTCCGCGCCTTGGCGCACATGGCTGCGCCCGCCGCGACCGCCGCCGAAAATGTCTCCAAAAATGTCACTGAAGATATCGCTGAAATCTGCTTGCCCGCCGCTGGTCTGACCCTCGACGCCGGCGTGACCGAACTGATCATAGCGGCTGCGCTTTTGCCGATCCGAGAGTACCTCGAAGGCTTCGTTGGCCTCCTTGAAGGTGTCCTCAGCATCCTTGTTGTTAGGATTACGATCGGGGTGGTTTTTCATAGCCACGCGTCGATAGGCCTTTTTGATATCGGCCTCAGAGGCATCGCGGTCTATACTAAGAACTTCGTAGTAATCTCTTTTCGACATCAGCTTGCTGCTGGTTCCGTTTTCAGACTTTTGGAATAATAAAAACCTAGGAACCCTCTAAACTGCGCCAGTGCCCCGGAGATATAAGGGCGTTGGGCTGGTTCAGAAGGTCCCCAGGTCATCGCATCGACTTTGTTAGTCTTTTGTTAGCCTAAGGATGCTCTGATTAATGCAGGCACTCCTAAGTTGGTTGTTTCAAGTCGCACTAGCGGGTCGCGCCAGTGCTGATTACTTGTCCTCTTCCTTAACCTCTTCGAATTCAGCATCGACGGCGTCGTCATTGGCGCCGCCGGCAGCCTGCTCATTGTCACCGGGCTGCGCAGCGCCGTCGGCGCCAGCAGCCTGAGCCTGGTCGGCATACATCTTCTGCGCCAGATTGGCAGAGGCCTCCGATAGGGTCTTGGTCTTGGCCTCGATCGCCGCCAGGTCGTCCCCTTTTAGCGCCTCTTCCAGCTCTTCGATCGCCTTGTTGATTGCTTCCTTCTCTTCCTCGCTGGCCTTATCACCTGATTCCTCGAGGGTCTTTTTGGTGGCATGTACCAGGCCGTCGGCCTGATTGCGGGCGGTAATCAGTTCCTCGAACTTCTTGTCGTCGGCCGAGTGCGCTTCAGCGTCCTTGACCATGGTTTCAATTTCTTCATCAGTCAGGCCGCTCGATGCCTTGATCACGATAGACTGTTCTTTGCCGGTAGCCTTGTCCTTCGCCGACACGTTGAGAATACCGTTAGCGTCAAGGTCGAACGCCACCTCGACCTGCGGCATGCCGCGCGGGGCCGGAGGAATATCACTGAGGTCAAATCGGCCCAGTGACTTGTTCTGCGCCGCTTGCTTGCGCTCGCCCTGCACGACGTGGATTGTAACCGCGGTCTGATTATCTTCAGCGGTGGAGAAAACCTGAGTTTTCTTGGTCGGGATAGTCGTGTTTTTCTCGATCAACGGACTCGCAACGCCCCCCAGAGTTTCGATACCCAGGGTCAGAGGCGTCACGTCCAGCAACAGGACGTCATTGACATCACCCGAAAGCACGGCGGCTTGAATAGCAGCGCCAACTGCAACGGCTTCGTCAGGATTCACATCCCGGCGCGGATCCTGACCGAAGAATTCGGCGACTTTCTTCTGCACCAGCGGCATGCGGGTCTGTCCGCCGACCAGAATTACGTCATTAATGGCAGATACGTCGAGATCGGCATCCGCAATGGCGGTGCGAACGGGCCCCAAGGTGCGCTCGACCAGCTCCTCCACCAGGGATTCGAACTTGGCCCGGGTCAGCTTCTGCACCATGTGCTTGGGCCCACTGGAATCGGCGGTGATGTAAGGCAGATTGATCTCAGTCTGCTGCGATGAGGACAGCTCAATCTTGGCCTTTTCAGCGGCCTCTTTTAGACGCTGAAGGGCTAGAGGATCCTTGTGCAGGTCCATGCCGGATTCTTTCTTGAATTCGTCCGCCAGGTAATCGATAAGGCGCAGATCGAAGTCTTCACCGCCGAGAAAAGTATCACCGTTGGTGGAGAGTACCTCGAAGGTGTGCTCGCCATCGGTGTCGGCAATCTCAATGATTGAGATGTCAAAGGTACCACCGCCCAGGTCATAAACTGCAACCGTGCGGTCACCGCTCTTCTTGTCCATGCCGTAAGCCAGCGCTGCGGCCGTTGGCTCGTTGATTATGCGCTTGACTTCCAGGCCGGCGATCTTGCCGGCGTCTTTGGTGGCCTGACGCTGTGAATCGTTGAAATAGGCCGGAACGGTGACAACTGCTTCCTTGACTTCCTCCCCCAGGAAATCCTCAGCGGTCTTCTTCATTTTCTTCAAAATTTGCGCTGAAATCTGTGGCGGCGACATTTTCTTGTCGTTCACGTCGACCCAGGCGTCTCCGTTGTCCGCCTTGATGATCTTGTAGGGCACCATCTTGATGTCCTTCTGCACGATCTCGTCGTCGAACTGGCGCCCGATCAGTCGCTTGATGGCAAAAAGGGTGTTGTCCGGGTTGGTGACGGACTGCCGCTTGGCCGGTTGCCCAACCAGGGTCTCGCCATCTTTAGTGTAGGCGATGACGGAGGGAGTAGTGCGATCACCCTCTGCGTTCTCGATGACTTTAGGCTTGCCACCGTCCATAACGGCGACGCAGGAGTTGGTGGTGCCCAGGTCAATACCGATGATTTTTGCCATTTGAAATTCTCCGCTTTCCGATCTTTGTGCCGATCAACCTTTCTTGGTCGACCGCAGTCAATGCTGTGTATATTGGCCCGCACCGGCGTATTTCAAGATGTGCGGGGTGAAAAACCCGGTTTTGCGAGCCCCGGGTAAAGTGGCCTGTTCAGGCCCTGCCGGCTGCTGCTCCGATCACCTTAAGCCGGCGCCTTGGCGACAATCACCATGGCCGGTCTGAGGACCCTGCCGTGCAGCGTGTAGCCCTTTTGCATGACAGAAATCACGGTATCCGGCTCGACATCGCCGTTCTCCTGAATCGACATTGCCTGGTGCAACTGCGGGTCAAAGGGTTCGCCGTGGGGATTCACCGGTTCCAGACTAAACTTGCGAAAGGCTTCAAGCATGCTCTTGTGAGTCAGCTGAACGCCCTCGTGAATGGCTTTGACTTCCTCGCTCTCACTCTCACTGCCAGCAGCGAGCGCCCGCTCCAGGTTGTCGGCTACAGTCAGTAGCTCCGAGGCGAAGCGTTCCAGCGCAAACTTATGCGCCTTTTCAACATCCTGCTCCGTGCGCCGGCGCAGATTCTGCATCTCTGCCTGGACTCGCAGCAGGTCATCCCTGGCATTTACTGATGACTCCTCGGCTGCCTGAAGCCGCGTGAGCGCCTGATCCAGGCTTAATTCCTCAAGCTCCAGGTTAGCCGAATCCTCAGTGTCCGACTGCTGTGCAGCCCCTGACTCAGGATCTCCCTCAGCAGCCTCAGGCTGGTCTGCGGTCTGTTCCCGGGTCGTTTCCTCTTCCCGTTGCTCGTTGCCGTTGGTCATCACTTCCCCCAGCTATGGGCACGGTCCCGAAGCGGACCGTGCAGTTAATTCATACCAGGCCGTTAAAACGGCGCTATCTACGCTTACTCAATGCTCGCCGATATGGGGCCAATGCGCCTGTTTTCAAGCGCCGGAATCGAGTCGCGAGCCGGCTTTTCGCCTGCGCGGGTAATGTATACCGCATTGCTGACCGACTATACTGCTTACGATGCTGCTGAATCTCGCTATCCGCAATTACGCCACCGCCGCCGACCTGACTATCGAGTTCGAGGCTGGCATGACTGCGATTACGGGCGAAACCGGGGCTGGCAAGTCAATCATACTCGGAGCTCTGGGGCTGGCTCTCGGGGATCGGGCTGACAAGACGGTAATCCGCCCAGGAGCCAGTAAGGCGGACATCACCGCTCTGTTCGGCCTCGAGCACTTGCGGGCTGCCCGCGACTGGCTGCAACTGCAAGATTTGCTGGCTGAAGAGGATGAGGAAAGCTGCCTGCTGCGCCGGGTTATCAATAGCGACGGCCGCTCCCGAGCTTACATCAACGACAACGCCGTTACCCTCGCCAATCTCAAGACCCTGGGCGAGATGCTGTTGGACATCCACGGCCAGCACGAGCACCAGTCCCTGTTGCGGCGGCGAACCCACCAGCGGCTTCTGGACGAATTTGCCGTTGCTGCCAACCTGCGCAAAAACCTTCAGACGACGTGGCGCCAGTGGCAGCAGAATCATCAGGAACTTCTCGATCTCAGCTCACAGTCAGAAGAAAACTCTGCCGAGTCACAGCTACTGCGCTATCAACTCAACGAGCTCGAGGAACTGGGCATTGGCGAGGACGAAGTGGCGCGCCTGGAAGCTGAGTTTAAGACCCTGGATCAGGCGGACGTCGTGCTGGCAACGAGCCAGGCCGCCCTGGACCTGCTGAGCGAGGCGGAAGCGGGCAATGTCGCCTCCATGCTGCACAGGGCGTCAACTGGACTCACAGCTCTTTCGGGACTACCACCGAGACTAACCGGCGCCTTGGAATTGCTCGATTCCGCGGCTATCCAGGTCGAGGAAGCGACAGGGGAACTGCGCGCTTTCAATGCGGGATTTCAAGCCGACCCCGGGCGGCTGGAGGAAGTCAATGCCCGCCTGGGCACTCTGCACGATCTGGCCCGCAAGCATCGAGTCAAGGCAGAAGAACTGCCAGAGCTCATGACCGAGCTGAGCGCCCGCTTGGACAAAGTCGAGAATTCGGACGCAGAACTCGAGCAACTGCGAAGCAACGACGAGCTGTTGCGCGAGCAATACAACAAATTGGCTCGTCAACAGAGTCAGCAGCGGCGCCGCGGCGCCGCCAGGCTGGCCAGCGCCGTCAACGCTCAGCTCGAAGCGCTCAGCATGCCCCATGCCCGGCTGGAGGTCAGCCTGCAGCCGATTGCCAGCGAGGTTCCACTCTCGGGTGGCCAGGAGCAAATTGAATTCATGGTAAGCACCAATCCCGGTCAGCCGTCACAGCCATTGGGCAAGATCGCATCTGGTGGCGAACTTTCGCGTATCAGTCTGGCAATTCAGGTGATTACAGCCCGGACCTCGCAGGTGCCCAGCCTCGTCTTTGACGAAGTCGATGTCGGCATCGGCGGCGGCGTCGCCCGCATTGTTGGCGAATTGCTGCGCGGTCTCAGTGAGCAGACCCAGATCCTCTGTGTGACCCACCAGGCCCAGGTTGCGGGCCAGGGGCACCACCACTTGCTGGTCAGTAAAGTCCAGGAAAAGAACAAAACCGAAACCCGCATTAGCCACCTTGAAGGTCAGGCCGTGGTGAGGGAGGTTGCACGCATGCTCGGTGGCGACAGTTATAGCGAGGAGTCACTGGCCCACGCCGAACAGATGCTGGCGACTCAGCGGACTGGCTAGCGAATCCGGGCAGCGGGGCGTTATTTATCTTCCAGCTGACAAGCGCTGCAGAGGCCGTACAGGTAAAGACTGTGGTCGGTAATCTTGAAACTGAATTTCCTGGCGATTTTTTCCTGCTGCTGCTCAATCACCTCGTCGTAGAACTCTTCCACCTTGCCACAGCGGTTGCAGACGATGTGATCATGATGATCGACTGAATCGATCTCAAACACGGAGTGACCGCCCTCGAAGTGATGCCTGATCACCAGCCCCGCTTGCTCGAACTGCGTCAGCACGCGGTACACAGTGGCCAGGCCAACATCCTCATCGGCTTCGATCAGCGCCTTGTACACATCCTCGGCACTTAAATGTTTGGTTTCGGAATTCTCCAGGATCTGCAGAATTTTTACCCGCGGCAGGGTGACCTTCAGACCGGCCTTTCGTAATTCCTGATTCTCTGATGCCATACCGAGGTTCTCTAGCAGGGTCTGTGCAGGGTTTCACTCGCGAGGCCACTAAAGCGCAATTGGCCCGGCCACTCGGGTTCTCTACCGCGTCTTTATCAGCTACGGTTTTACGCAAGCCTAGGGTACGCTATTATCCCCGCTTGATCTAACCTTGACTAGCTAAGAACTAACCCGTGACTAATTTGCCGATTACAGCCAGAGTCCTATTGTTGCCTTGCCTGTGCCTGAGCCTGGCCGGATGTGGCGGCATCGGCAGCCTGGACTTTCCCGGCGTCTACAAGATCGGCATTACTCAAGGCAACATCATCACCCAGGAAATGATTGATCAGTTACGCCCGGGAATGACAAAACGCCAGGTGATTTTTGTCATGGGTACGCCACTGATAAGGGATCCCTTCCGCCAGGATCGCTGGGATTACGTTTACAGTTTCCAGCCTGGTGGCGGCGTGCGCGGCCAGGAGCGCGTCTCGGTGTTTTTCGAGAACGATCAGCTGCTGCGCTTCACCGGTGACTTCGTTCCAACCGATACCGAAGCCACCGGCGCCAGCGCCAGTGATTGACCGCTACTAAAAATCCAGGCGCATGCCCACAGTAACTCCACGCCCCGGCTCCGGAGCAAAGTACTTCAGGAAAGAGGCGTGGTTGCGGATTTCTTCGTCCAGCAAGTTGTCTCCGCGCACAAAGACTTTGAGTTCGCTGCTTTCGCCCAGCGCCCAGTGGTAGTCTCCATAGAGCGATAACTCCGTGTAGCCATCAGTGGGCAACTCAAGATCGCCAACGTCGTTCTGTTCCTGGGCGTTAGTTACGTGCATATGCATGCTCCATTGACTGCCCACCAGACGTAACTCAGCGCCGAGCTTGGCCGGGGGAATGCGCGGTACGTTGCCGCCCTGCTCGAGACGGGCTCTGACCAGATCGCCGAACAGCGACAGCTCCAGGTTGGCAGCGGCGGTTTCCATCAGCCCAAAAGTTATCTTGCCTTCCACTCCGGTGAAGCGGGCGTCACCAGTGAGATATTCAGCCACGGGCTGGCCTTCGACTTCCTCACCACCCAAATCCAGAAAGATGTATTCATTGATGCGGTTGTGATAGGCGCTGAGCTCGGCGGTGATGTCGCCACTGTGCTTGCGAAAGCCAATTTCAAGATTACTGGCAGTTTCCTTGTCCAGGTTGGGATTGCCTATTTCCAGCAGTCCGGTGGCGGCGTGGGACACCAGATCTTCGTCATCGGCGAAGCGGCCGCAGCCGTCCAGAGAGACATTAGAGAAGAGCTCTTCCACTGTCGGGGCACGCTCCGAGCGGGACAGGCCCAGCAGCACATTGGACTCGCTGCTAAGGTCATAGAGCAAACTGCTGCTAAGACTCAACGTGCTATCGTCATAGCCGCACTGCCCGCCCGGGTCTACGGCGTTGGACTCCAGTCGAAAACCCAGCTCTACACTGTAGCGGGCCCCACTGAAGCGCTCGACGCCAAAGATACCGACATTGTTGACAGCGGACGGTGGGATAAAGGCTTCCTCACCGATGGCGCTAAAATCGGTATCGGTGAACTGCAGTCCATAGACGCCGGACCAGGCACCGGTGGCAGCCCGGTCCAGGGTGAAACGCCCCTCGAAGCCACTGTTGCTGTACAGGGTGCCAACTTCCTGATCACCCTCTTCGAAGTATTCAACTTCCGCGTGCTCATAGTCGGTGTAGCCAACATTGGCACGCAGCGTCTCGAACCAACCGTCGCCGAATTCCCACATCGCCCTGGCGTCGTAGCGAGTCTTCTCCATGTTGATGCGCACGAAGTCTACCTCACCATGTTCTTCGCCGTGTTCCTCTTCGTCATGATCATGTTCTTCGCTGTGCTCTTCCTCTCCATGTTCATGGCTATGACTGTGGGAACCCGCCGGCAGGCCGTAGTCGCTTTCCAGCCGATTCACTGAGAAGCCAATGAAGCCTCGCTCGCCAATATAGGACAGTCCGGCGATCGCCGAGTCAGCCTCCGCATCCGAATTGCTGATGAAACCGTCAGTGTTTTCCAGCTCCTCGTGTTCGTCTCCGTGCTCTTCTCCATGCTCGTCTCCGTGATCCTCTCCGGGATCGCCGTCGTGATCTTCGCCGTGATCTTCATCGTGCTCCAGACGCGCTGCGACCAGTTCCTCCTGTGCCTCGAGGCCGGCTTCGTCGATCGCCAGACCGGAAATAGACACATCGTTATTACTGCGTGTCACGCCGCTGAGGTGGAATCCCAGGTTGCCCGCAGAACCATCGAGCCGGAAAACGGTTTTGTTGCCGTCATTGACAGTGTTATGACTCTGCTGAATCACAATCTCAGTCTCTGCGGGCAGGGTCTCCGGGATTCTGTTGTCGATGACGTTGACGACGCCACCCACGGCGCCACTGCCATAGAGCAGCGTAGAGGGGCCACGTATCACTTCCAGGCGCTCGGCCAGAACCGGTTCAACGCCCTCGGCATGGTCCGGACTCTGGTTGGAAGCGTCTGTTACGCCGACGCTGTTCTGCAGCACACTGACACGATTGCCGGACTGGCCACGTATGACCGGGTGCCCCAGGCTGGGGCCGAAAGACGCATTGTTGATACCGATTTCGTTCTTTAACGTCGCGCCCAGATTGTTTACCACTTTCTCCTGCAGTTCCTCGCCGGATAATACGCCGATGGGCAAGGCAGTCTCGGCCGTGGTTGCCTGGAACGGCGTCGACACCAGAATCTCATTGATGGATTCAATATGTGGCTCGGCTTGAGCCTGCAGCTGCAACGGCAGCCAAAAAGCGACGCCGCCGATGATTAAGCGCGCCTTACATCCGTTAGTATTGACAAGCATTTGTCTTACCTCTGACCTCAACAGTAATTCAACACGGTCCGGGAACAGACCCCAGGCTTATACCGGGATGCTTGTGCCGAAACCGTCTAGGATAAGATTAATGGGTCAGAGTTTGGGGCGGTCCGCGCGCGGAAACAGGGGTGGAGGTGTGACTGAAGCCTGGCGCCTCAGTCGGAAGTATCTCGGGACTATAAGAGACAAGGTCAAATTCAAAGCTGCTGCCGATCGCAGCCTTGAAATGGGAACCAAGCTTAAGACAGATCTCACAGTCGAACTGCGGCTCGAGGGTGCCTCCGTGACTGTGGACTAGCTCAACGGTCTGCGCAAACAGGATCAGCGCAATTAGCACAGGCGCAATAAGCAAACCACCCTTGCGCCTGCCGGCGAGGGCCGCGAAGCTACTGATCTGGGGCCTGGGGAAAGCGGTCATGGGATTTCTAAGTGCGCGAAGGCAAGCGCGTAAGTATGGGAGTGACTGACGGGGACGTCAATAGTTGTTAGGAATCCGCCCGACGCGGGAACCCCTCAGCTCAGGGGCAAGGGCCTAAAAGGACGGAAGGGGGTCGGAACAATTTGCTTGAGGTAGCGGCCATTCATTCATACCAAAAGGCAAGCAAATTGTTCCGCCCCCTCTTTTGTGGCACTCCTTTTATGGCACTCCTTTTGAGCCCCCCCTTTTGTGGCAGCGAATTGTTCCCCTCACTTCGGCCCCCGACTAACCAGCCCTGCCGGGCTATGATGAGGCTTCCTGAGCCAATTTTGCCGCCACCTCCTCCAGAGCCTTCAGTCCCAGGACGTCCTGGGCAGCAAGGTAAATGTCCTCGCGGGGAATGTCGGGCAGTGCCTGATTCAGGGTCTGCAGGTGGGTTTCCTCCTGCCTGTGTCGCTCCGCCAGGAATTCACCCTGATCGGGCGGTGCGCGCTTATTGACGACCAGACAATCGACCCGCACGCTGGCTTTACGCAGTCGCGCCTCCAGTTCGATGGTTTCCAGTACGGGCAGACGCTCAGCCGCCAATACGATCACGAAAGAGGTTAAGTCAGGGTGTGCCAAGCGATCTCTGAGTTCAGAGAATTTCTTGCGCCGACGCAAAAGAATCTGCCGAATGCGGCTCTCCTTCTCCTGCTGCCCGGCGTCGGTGCCACCGACCGTCTTGTCCTCCATGGACGAATCGCGCCCCAGATCGCGCACGAATTCTGCGAAGCGATCCGCCTTTTCCCGCCGCTTAATCAGACCCTCGGTCCAGGCAGACATCATTTCCGGCAACACCATCAGCCTCGCCGTGTGTCCCGACGGCGCCGTATCAAAGATGATGAGATCGTAATCGTCCAGGCCCGATTCAATCACTTCAGCAACGCGTTCCAGAATCGCCGCCTCCTGCATACCTGGCGCATCTCTGGACAAAGCCATGTGCTTGTCGATCTCTCCATGTTGAGCCGGAGGCATGAGCTGGTGCAGGGACGCGGTGACTTCTTTCAGATGCAGTTCCACGGTTTCGTCCGGGTCAAGTTCGACTGCGTCCAGACCGGCGGTAATACGAACCGGTCGCGGCCCGATGCTGCGATCAAAAAGGTGGCCGAGATTGTGCGCCGGGTCAGTGGAAACCAGCAAAACTCGCGCCCCGGCTTCGGCCCGTGACAGCGCCACGGCAGCAGAGACAGTGGTCTTGCCAACACCTCCCTTGCCGCCGAAAAATAAAATTTTCCTGGAACTGGCGAGTTCTAGCAGCAATTGATGTGATCCAAAGGCGAGCGCTCCATACCCATGCGCTTATGCCACTCGTGAAAGCGGTCGTAGACAAGAGGTAACAGCTCAAGCGTATAGTAAGCAGCAGGATTGGGCACCCCCATACTCTCGGCGAATACCAGCAGCATGAACAGATCGTCTTCGTCGCGTTGGGCGCGAGCGAAGGAGCGCCGATAAGGAGTTACATAGAAGTCATAGAGGCCCTGCTCGAGCTTTGCCAGAAAACCCGGCTCGGACTTTTTATTCTTGTTCTTGTCTTGAGTCATTGGCTATATTTCAGTGTGTTGATGAAGAATTCGTGTCAGAAAAACGTTTTCAGGCAATAGCTTCATTGTACCCCGGGCATGAACTCAGTGTCGGCCCTGGGTGTTTTTGCTTTCCGCGCGTTTGAGTCGCGCCTGCTTGGGATCGATCAGCAGCGGCCGATAGATCTCCACCCGATCTCCGTCCATGAGTTGGTACTCCGCAGGCAGCGGCAGTTGCTTGCCGTCCAGCCGATTGGAAAATATGCCCATCGGATCGGAGTCGGGATCAAGCGCCGGAAACTCAGAGCAGATGCCGGAGTCAATTACCGCCTGGTAGGCACTGGTACCCGACCTGACCTGTAGCGGAATAATGCATTGCTTCTGTGGTGTTGCATAGGCCACTTCCACAGACACAAAGCCGGCAGGACTATCCGATTCCTTGCTCATGAATGGACTTCGCGCGCTCTTTTAACCAGGGAGTCCACGAGGTCCGAGGCTGTGCCGGCAAAGAGCTTTTCTGCTGCAAAACCGAGCAGCCGGGATTCAAATTCAAAGGCCATAAAAAATTTTATCCTGCAGGCCGTGTCGGTGAGTTCCTCAAATTCCCAACGCGCATTGAAACGGGAAAAATCGCCCTCGACCAGATTCATCTTTATCTGCCGCGGTCGCTGCAGGCAATTGCGGGTTGTAAAGCGCTGTTTGATGCCGGCTTTGGACAGACACAGTTCTCCAACCATCTCATCCTCACTTTGACTGATGATCCGCGCCTCGGTGCAGCCACGCATGAACTGCGGATAGCTTTCGATGTCATTGACCAGATCGAACATCTCTTCAGCCGAGTACGGCACCAGAGCGCTGCGCTGAATTTCATGCATGAACTAATCCAGAGGTTGAGCGCTCAGGCAAAATAAATTTGCGACACCGTGCTGATGAACACCAGCAGCAGAACCACCGGAATTACTGTGCCCAGAGAAAAGTTGATGTAGCGCTCCAGCAGGGAGCCCTCATATTTCGGATTACCGACTATCAACTCTGATTTCAGACCACTGACTTTCCAACGGTAGGCGCAGAAAATACACACCGTGAAGCCGACAAAGGGCAGAATCGTCTCGTAGAAAACATTAGATACAAGATCGAAGAATGACCGGCTCTGACCACCGTAGAAGGTGAAATCGGTGAAGAAATCTGACAGACCCAGCGACATTGTCGCTGGAATAGTGAACACCGTTAGCAGCACTGCTTGCAGTGCGACTGCCTTGCGGCGACTGAAATCAAGCTCGTCGATCCAGCAGGCAATAGGTATTTCGATAATCGAGACCATGGAAGTCAGTGCGGCAAAGAAGACGAGGGTAAAAAACAACAGCGCCGCCAGGCTGGCACCGGTATAACCCACCGCCTCCTGCATAGACAAAAATATCTGCGGCAGAAATTCAAAGATGAGCCCAACGCTGCTAGTGGATAGTTCGTCGGTATTGGTATTCGGATCGAATGCGAAGATGGCCGGCAGTATCAGCAAGCCTGCGAAGAAGGCGATGCTGGTATCGGCAATGGCCACCATGCGAGTGGACTGGGGGATGTTGTCCTGGCGGGAGAAATAGGACCCATAGGTGATGAGAATCCCCATGCCCAGTGACAGCGAAAAGAAGGCCTGGCTCAACGCACCGTTAATTACGCTTAAATTAATTCTGGAAAAATCCGGAACCAGGTAGTAGCTCACTCCGACGCCGGCGTTATCCAGTGTCAGCACGAAAATAACCAGCAGCACCAGCATCACCGCCAGGGTCGGCATGAGCACTCGGGCCAACCGCTCGATGCCTCCCTTAACTCCGCCCAGAAGTATGAAAAACATCAGCGCCAATAGACCAAACAGGTAAATGAACAGCGTCGGGCGCGAAACTACCTCAGTAAAAGTGCCTGGCTGGGAGAGCATGTCGAGGTTGCCAGAAACAATCTCCTTGATGTAGACCACCAGCCAAACCGTGATCACAGTGTAGAAAACGGCAATCATGAAGGGCGTCAGAATGGCCAGCATGCCCGCAATCCGCCACTTTGAATCGCCGCCGGAAAGCTCGGAAAAAGCCCCCACAGGATTGCGAGTCGTGCGCCTGCCCATGGCTATCTCCGATATCATTACCGGGTAACAGATGAAGGCCACGAAAAACAGATAAATGATCAAGAACGCCGCGCCACCATTCTTCGAGGCCATGACCGGGAAGGCAACCAGGTTCCCCAGTCCGACAGCGGAGCCGGCAGCAGCCAGAATGAAGCCCAATTTCGAGCTGAACTGCCCTCTTTCCTGCAAAGAAAACTCCTTATAACTCAGTGTATTATGCCAAACAAAACGATAAGGCTGAGAAGTTTATCAGTGCCCCCCCGTGAGCACAACGACAAGCGCATGCCGGCGTTCGACTGCAAAATCACCAGCTGTTTCGCTGCCAGGAAGTGCTTATCCTGCGCAGAGCGCTATAATCGCCGCCCATGACCAAATCCGCGAAATCCAAAAAGCCCGACACCTCGATCGTCGTCAATAAAAAGGCGCGCCACGACTACTTCATCGAAGAAAGCTTCGAGGCGGGCCTGCAGCTCCAGGGCTGGGAGGTGAAGAGCCTGCGCGCGAAAAAGGTGCAGCTTATAGACAGCTACGTCCTGATCAAGGACGGTGAGGCGTTCTTACTGGGCTGCAACATCAATCCCCTGCAGACCGCCAGCACCCACGTCGTGGCCGACCCCCAGCGCACGCGGAAACTGCTGCTGCACAAAAAAGAATTGGCCAAACTCTTCGCCGCGACCCAGCAGAAAGGGCAGACCTGTGTCTGCACCAGGATTTATTGGAAGGACCACCTGGTCAAATGCCAGATTGCCCTGGCTAAAGGCAAACAAAGCCATGACAAGCGCGCCACCGAAAAAGAACGGGAATGGAACATAGACAGGCAGCGCATTGTGCGCGAGCACAATCGCTAGAAAATCGCCCGCATAGCCCTGAGCTTGAAATTCGCCGTTTCACCCCTCACATTAACGTGTGTAATAAACGTGATAAGCGCTATAATGCTCTTATCGGCAGATACCTAACCTGCCCGTTCTTTTACATTATCGGAGCAAGTCTCATTCGGCTCTCAGAAGCCTGCGGCGCCCATCGGCGCCCATTTCTCTGATGGCCCAATGCAGCAACTCCACCTATTTGGGGGCGATTCGGATTCGACGCCGGTATCAAAACCTTAGGTGCATGCCGAGAGGGTAGTGACTCTCGTAAATCAATTACTACAACTTTATAGTTGCCAACGACGACAACTACGCTCTAGCGGCCTAAAAAGCCCGCTAGCGATTGCCATCGGGATGCCTGTAAACCGGTGTTTTGCAATTGTCATTTAGAACAGGATCGCGGGGAGGCCGTCTGGGGCCCGACCGTTAAAACTTAACCAGACTCGCCCAATTCGCCCTGCCCGTCGGGCCGATGCGGGTTAACTTAATAGACGACGCTAAGCATGTAGAGCCGAAGGCCGAGAACTGGCGGACGGGAGTTCAACTCTCCCCGCCTCCACCAACTTAAAATCCCAGCAAGACCGATAAAACCAGAAAAGCCCGTATTTCTAGCCAGATACGGGCTTTTTTGTTTCCTATGGGGTTCACCCAAATCCCGTCAAATCCAGCTTTTTTAGTAGTACGGGTAGTAGTACATTGGCTCAACTCCTTCACACAGTACTACTACGATGCCCAGAATAGCCAAACCCCTCACCAAAACCGAAGTGAGCAGGGCCTTGTTGGAAATAATGCGCCCAATCAGCGGTCGCGGTGAGTTCGTTTTTTCTTCAGACCGTAAACCGAGAACACCTTTCCATTCGCAGACGGCCAGTAGGGCATCGTAGCGGATGGGCTATGGCCGGAAACTAGTAGCGCATGGCCTTCGCTCTCTGGCAAGCACGATCCTCAATGAACAAGGATTCGATCCGGACATCATCGAAGCGGCACTAGCACACACCGGCAAGAATGAATTGCGTATTGCCTGTAACCGGGCCCAGTACATCGAAAGACGCAAACCCATGATGGATTGATGGAGCCAACATATTAGCAGGCTGCCACCGGCACTATGAGCCTGACCGGCACGGCAGCTCTGAGAGTCGTTATTGCTTGATCTCCCGCCCCTGCGCTGTTCATTTGGCGCAGGACAGCCGCAGCAATCGCCTCAGCCTGGATTGCCGATTCCGTCCTACGCGGCAACTTCAGTATCTCTGCTTGTCGGCTCTCCTGCACTGCGCCAAGGCTATAGAACGTGGTCAAAACGTCTTCGTGCCCAAGGTTTTGGCTCCAAGCTTTGAATTCCTCTGGCGTCCGACAAGTAGTCTGAGAAGGCCGAACGAGAGGCTTGCGGTGAAGTCTTTACCGAGACTTGGCGGGTTCGGGTTGAATACAAGCATGCTTAAACTGGCTGTCCAGCGGCCGGGGCGATCGCTCTGCAAGCCGGCCGGCAATCCCAAACGGTCAATGGTTTTCTCGCTTTGTTGCCGATTCAATCCGGATCCACAGCGACAGGAAGAAGCAACTCACTTCCGGGCAAAAGCTGCAGGTCAAACGCACCGTCAGTGACAGCAATAAAACTGTAACAGCCGATCAGACAGACAACATCCGTAATTCCCGCGTCACCGAACAACTCATGGGTGCGTGCAAAAGCCTCAGTACTGACACTTCTTTCGCCGACGAATTCCCGCGCGAACTGTACGAGAGATCGCTCCGTCTTGCCGAACCCCGCTATGTCTTTGGTTACGGGTATAGGTCGCCATCTGACGAACTCAATGACCTCCGGCTCCAGACCTGCAGCACGCC
>JGI12109J20283_10564676_pt1 | contig 16079 bp, 10 predicted proteins | sample ElkSlonscriptome_12_FD_20283 | JGI IMG/M metagenome (IMG submission 20283)
ACGACCTGCTCGACGCGGATATCGTCCTTCTCGAGCGGCACCTCCATCGTCTCGATCTCCTCCGCCTTCTCTCCCCACTCGTCCCACACCTCCCCGAGATCCTCCGCCAGCTCCGCCTCGAGTTCGTCGATGGCGGCGCGGTCCTCCTCGAACTTGTCGACCGCGCTCTCGAGTCGGCTCGCCACACCCCGGGTGGCAGAGCGTCGACGCGACATCCCGGCGAGGCCGCGCGTGCGCTTCCGGCCACCGAGGAACATCGAGAGAACCTGCCCGGCGCCCTGGAGCAGCTCGTCCTGCCGGCGGCGCTCCATGTCCGCCTCCAGCTCCCGCACCCGCCGATCGGAGGCGGAGAGCCGGCGTTCGAGCGTGTCGAGCTTCTTCTCGTAGCGGTCGCGGAGCTTCTCGGCGTCCGCGTCGGCCTCGTCCTCGGCCGCGGCGATGCACCGGACCAGAAAGTCCCGTTCCGATTCTCCAGGCCGGGACACGAGGTCGAGTTCGTCGTTCCGGAAGAGGGTGAGGGTGTGACCGTGGTCGAGCTGGTCGACGATCTCGCGCTCCGCGTCCCTGAAGAACGATGCCTTGTCGAGCGGCGCGTCGCCGAGGAGCCAGGTGGCATCCTCGGGCGGTTCCCGCAGAAAGTCCCGGTCGTCGTAGTCCACGGCCACGCCGGACGACGGGTCGAGGGGCTCGGTCAGGGGGAAGAAGACCGCCTCCCACTCCTGTTCAACACGGACGTCCCCCTTCCGCTCGTCGAAGACCATGTGGACGCGCGCCGCGAGGCCCGGGGCCAGACGCCGGCTACCTCGGCCCACCCCCAGATCCCTGCGCCACGGCGCATCCGGCGAGAGGTATCGGACCTGAACGCCGTCGGCGATCACGGGTGCGACGGGGCTCTCGTCCGGCGCCAGGTCGGCGGTGCCGGACGCATCCGACGAAGCGGATGCCGCAGACCCACCCGACGGTGCGGACGAGGCGGATGCCGAGGTAGAGGTGGAGGTAGGCCTTCGGGCGGGGCCGTCGGACACGCCGATTTCCCCGGCCTCCTCGGTCAGCCTCTGCAGCTCGGGCCGAGCCAGCGGACCCCGCAGGTACGACATCGCCCAGCGCGTGGTGAAGAGCTTCGGCGTCGCCGACTTCGCCGTCTTCAGGAGGAACTCACGCTTCCCGAGCTGGCCGATCCGCGCATCCCACGCCTTCACGTCGACATCCCCCGAGGCCGACTTCAGCCCCTCGACGATCCTTGCCTTGTCGCGCTCCGTCTGCAGCCGACCGACCATCCAGGTGCCGGCGTTCGACATCAGCTTGTAGTCGAGGTCGACCGGGTTCTGCGTGGAGAGCACCATCCCGACGCCGTGCGCCCGCGCCTGCTTGAACAGCGTGAGGATCGGCTTCTTGGTGGGAGGCTGGGCGGTGGGCGGCGCGAACCCCATCACCTCGTCGGCGTAGACCAGAGCGCGGAGATCCGACGTTCCGGGCTGCTTGCGCATCCAGGTGATCAGCCTCGACAGCAGCAGTGTCACCACGAACTGCCGCTCCTCCTCGGTGAGATGGGAGAGGTACACGATGCCCGCCCGGGGCCGTCCATCCGAGGCGAACAGCAGCCTCTCGATGTCGGCGGGCGGGCCCTTCATCCACTCCGCGAAGGACGGCGACGCCACGAGCCCGTTCAACCGCATCGCGAGCTTCATCCGATCCTTCGGCGGATAGAAGGTGTCGAGTTCGAAGACGCCGAGGCGCCGCAGCGGCGGACTCGCGATCTGGCCGATGAGGGTGGCGAGGTCGAGCGCGTCACCGGCACGCCACGCGTGCTCGACCAGGTTCGAAAGCAGGATGTGCTCACGGCTGGTGAGGGGGTCGGCCTCGATGCCCGCCATGACGAGCAGACCCGACACCAGCCCCTCGATCTCGTCGCGAAGGACCTCGGCGTCCGCCTCCCAGTCGGCGGATGGCGCCGACAGATCGCCCACCAGGTTGAGCGGCGTCCCCGCGGTCGAACCCGGGGTGAAGATTCGGAAGTCCACGCGGTCGCGGAGGGCCCGCATCCGCTCCCCGGCGATGCCCGACCCGGCCAGACCCCTCTTCCACGTCGCCGCGGTCTTCTCCGCGAACTCCGACGGATCCATGCCTTCCCGCTTCGCCTCCGCGGGGTCGATCCACGGCTCGAAGTCGCTCCCCTCGAAGTCGGGGAAGTTCAGGAGGAGGTTCCCCATGTCCCCCTTCGGATCGAGGATGAGCGCCGGCACGCCCGAGCCGAGAACCTCCTCGAGCAGGACCACGCCCAGGCCGGTCTTCCCGGAGCCCGTCATGCCGACGATGACACCGTGCGTGGTGAGCGACCCGCGGTCGATCTCCAGTCGCGCCGGTGCGGCGTCGCCTTCCGCGGATGGGTCCGGGTCGAGTAGGCGGCCGAGGTGAAGGTGGCCGGGGGTGTCGGTCATCAGGCTTTCCCTGTGGGGTTGCGGGCCGGCGATAGCTCGGGGGGGATACCGGAGTCGACGCGACCGGATCCCCCCCGTGAATCTGGTCGGCGCAGTACCCGAAGCGACAGTGAGAGCGGTCGCGGATAGCCCGGCGTGAAGTGGTTGTCCTCGATGCCCGACCCCTCACCCGCCGGCGACGTTGCCGGCGTCAGAGCCCCAGCCCGATCTGCGCATCTCCCGACTCGGACGACGACCCCTCCCTGGCGGGGCGGCGCTCCCGGAAGCTCCCCGGCGAGGCGGGGGAGCCCCGTCGGGAACCGTGCCGCTCGTACACGCGTCGGGCGAGCCGACGCTCCTCCGCACTTCCGCGCACCTCTGCGATCCGCGCGCGGGCCGTTCGCACCGCGACGGCATGATCGACGATCGGCCCCGGGTAGTCGGTGTCGATCCGGCACCCGGTCCGGTCCTGCTCCGAGACGGGCATCTTCCAGGGGTGCGGCAGCCAGACGGTCGGCACCTCGCGCAGCTCCGGCAGCCATCGCCGAACGAACGCACCGTCGGGATCGTTGTCCACCAGCTGCTTCGCGGGCGAATACATGCGCAGTCGATTGATCCCGGTGACCCCCGACTGCATCTGCACCTGCGAGATGTGAATGCCCGGCTCGAAATCCGTGAACCGCCGCGCGAGCTCCCTGGAGATCGGTCGCCAGTCGAGCCAGAGGTGGTAGGCGGCGAAGGAGACGAGCATGGCCCGCATCCGGAAGTTGATCCAGCCGGTGGCTTCGAGGGCCCGCATCGACGCGTCGATCATCGGGTGCCCCGTGCGACCGGCTCTCCATGCATCGAACCGCCGCTGTTCCGACGGCCCCCACTCCTCCTCCTGCAGGCGAAGCCGATCGTAGGCGGGGTTGAACGAGCGGAACTCGAGCCCCGGCTCCGACTCGAGTTTCTGGATGAAGTGGCAGTGCCAGCGCAGCCGCTTCTCGAAGGACCGGATCGAGGGGAGCCAGCGGGGATCGAGCCCGGGGTCCCGTGCCCGACGGCGCTGCTCGGCCCGGGTGCGCGCCGCGAGTGTCGCATGGTGCACGCAGCGGAGCGAGATCGTACCGTAGGCCAGGTGTGGCGAGAGGCGGGAACAGCCCTCGGCCGCCGGGATGGGGGCGGCCATGTCGGCGCGGTAATTGGCGCCCCGTGGGGCCTGTTCACCGACCCCCAGAAAGCTCTCGAGTGTGGCGTGCGCCTCGGCCTCCCCTCCCCGTTGCCCGGGCCGACCCGACTGCTCGCCGGGGATGAGACCAGCGAGTACCTCGAGGCTCGGGATCTCTCCGGCGACGCCGTCCTGCGGGCGCAGGCCTTCGGGGAGTGAGGGGAGGCGATCGGGGGCGGGGCGGGGGCCCCCACGCATCCGTTCCGCCCACCGACCCGCCCAGCCGTCGCGATCCCGAAGCCCGCGAACGACCCCGAACTGCGGCGTCTCCACCCAGGGCACGCCGAGACCGCACAGCACCCGCTTCATCCGGAGGTCGCGTCGATACGTCACATCCAGCCCCGTCTCCTCGTGCGAGCGGACGGCGGCGACCGGCGAGCCACGGTCCCGCAGGCCGAGGACGAGCCGCGTCATGACACCGGTCGCCTCCCCCTGCCGCACCCAGAGGTCACTCCCCAGCCGCCGGAGGTTGCCTCGCAGCTCTCTCAGCGACGCGAGGACGAACTCCCAGTGGCGCGGATGGGACTCCGGCGCGCCGAGCACGTCCGGCTCGAGCATGTAGAGGCCCACCACGGGTCCCTCGGCCGCCGCATCCAGGAGGGGGCCATGGTCGTATACGCGCAGGTCGCGCTTGAACCAGACGATCTGGAGGGGTCGGTCGGCCACGGACAGTCAGGGCGGAGGTGAAGGCACCCGAAACAACCCCGAAAGGGCGAAGTGGTTCGCCTCCGCGGCGCGCCGCTCGTCGCTGCGGATCGTGCTTGACGCCCACCCGCCGCGTCCCTTTCTTCGCTGGACGTTCCGCACCCGGCTGGGCGCGGACCCGAAGGGCCCGGGATCGTGGCCCCTCGATCACCCGAGAGGTAGCGACGTGTCGGATCGATTCGACGCAGAGGTCAAGGCACACGCCGAGGACTCCATCCAGCGCGAGGTCTTCGGAACCCGGATGGGGTTCATCCTGGCCGCGGTGGGAAGCGCCGTCGGTCTCGGCAACATGTGGCGCTTCAGCTACACGGCGTCGGAGGGTGGCGGCGCGGCCTTCGTGATCCTGTACATCGTCCTGACGCTGCTGATCGGAATCCCGGTCATGCTCGCCGAGTTCGCGGCGGGCAGGAAGTCGCGTCGCTCGCCGATCGGCGCGTTGCGCGCGGCGGGCGGACCGAAGTGGATTCCCGTCGCCTTCTTCTATGTCGGTGCCGGCTTCCTGATTCTGTCCTACTACTCGGTCATCGCGGGGTGGGTGGTCCGCTACGCCTTCGAGGCCGTGACGATCGGATTTCCGGCGGATCCCGGGGCGCACTTCGAGGCCATCTCGACGGGACCGACCGCGATGTCCTACCACATCCTCTTCATGATCTTCACGGTCGCGATCGTGATGGGGGGGATCGAGAAGGGGATCGAGCGCGCCAGCTCTCTCATGATGCCGGCGCTGTTCATCATCCTGGTCGGCCTCGCGATGTGGGTTTCGACACTCGACGGGGCGGGCGCGGGCTACGCGGCCTACCTCAAGCCGGTGTGGGGTGACCTCCTCAACGGCGAGACATTCGCATCCGCTGCGGCCCAGGCATTCTTCAGCCTCTCGCTTGGGATGGGCGCCATGCTGACCTTCGCGAGCTACCTGTCGAAGGACGAGAACCTCAACCGCGAAGGCGGAATCATCGCGTCCGCGGATTTCGGCGTGGCCTTCATCGCGGGTCTCGTCGTCTTCCCGATCGTGTTCGCACTGGGGCTGCAGGGTGCGGTCAGCGAGTCCACGGTGGGTGCGCTCTTCATCGCGCTGCCCGGCGCCTTCGCCGAAATGCCGGGGGGCCGCTTCGTGGGCGCACTCTTCTTCCTCGCGCTCATGGTCGGCGCAGTCACCTCGGCGATCTCGCTGCTGGAGGTCGTCGTGGCGTCGATCATCGATGAATTCGACATCCCCCGTAAGAAGGCCGCTCTCGGCGCAGGTACACTGATCGCCCTGTTCGGCCTGGTCTCCGCATCGGATCTTCGCTGGCTCGGTCTGATCGACAAGGTGGCGGGCGAGCTGTTCCTGATCGTCGGCGGACTCGGCATGGCGCTGCTGGTCGGATACCGCATGGAGGGCGCCCGCGAGGAGCTGGAAACGGGCGCGAGCCCCCTCTTCAAGTCGCTGATCCCGGTCGTCTTCATCTTCCTCCGCTACATCGTGCCCCCGATTCTGCTCTACGTGATCTGGGTCACCGGGGGCCAGACGCTCGATGTGATTCGGGAGACCTTCCCGGGCTGACGCTCCGGCGGGACGGAGGGGGATGCGAGTCGCGCGATCCGACGGATCCCTTCGTTCACGCTCCGAACAGGAACCACGGGAGGGACGGGGCCTACAAGGCTCCGTCCCTCTTTCGTTTACAGGAGTCCACCGGTGTCCCGCCAACCCCGAGTCCCGCCGCTTCGCGCGATCCCCGTCCTGCTCGTCGCAGTCATGCTCGCCGCGTGCGGCGGATCGGACGCCGAGGACACCGCGCCGCAGGACGCAGCTGCCTTTCGCGCCGCCCTCCTCACCGCCGGCCCCGTGTCCGATGCCGGCTGGTACGCGGGCGCCTACGAGGGACTGCTCCGGATCGAGGAGCGGTGGGGGGCGGACATCAGCCACCAGCAGACCCGGACGCCGTCGGAGTACGACGAAGCCTTCCTCGCCTACGGCACCGAGGGCTACGACCTCGTCTTCGCACACGGCTCCGAATATCAGGACGCCGCGATCCGGGCCGGCGAGCGATTCCCGGAGACCACCTTCGTCGTGAGTGGCGGCGGCCGCATTTCCGACAACGTCGTCCCGCTGATCTTCACGCTCGAGAACGGCAGCTATCTGGCAGGCATGGCGGCGGGCGGCATGACCGAGTCGGGTGTGGTGGGCATGGTGGGCGGGGTACGCATTCCGCCGGCCGAGGGCGTGTTCCTCGCCTTCGAGGCCGGCGTCGAGTCGGTCCGCCCCGACGCCGAGATCATCGAGACGTGGATCGGAAGCTGGGACGACGTGGCCGCCGCCAAGGAGGCGGTGACCAGCCACATTTCCCGCGGCGCGGACGTGATCGTCCACAACACGGACGGCGCGAGCTTCGGCGTGTTCAATGCGGTGCGCGAGGCCGTGGATGCCGGTGACCCGACATGGGCCATCGGCATGAACCGCGACCAGAACGACATCGCGCCCGAGGTCACGCTCGGCAGCGCGGTCATCCGCATCGAGGACGCCTTCCTCGAGATCACCGAGGCCTGGCGGAATGGGGAGGTCGGCGGCGCCCCCTTCTACGCGGGAGCCGAAAGCGAGGTCGTGGACTTCGTCGCGAATCCCGCCGTGATGGACCGGATCCCAGGCGAGCTGCTCGCTCGCATCGACTCGATGCGGGCGGCGATCCGCACCGGTGAGTTCGATCCCCCCCGCGTCCCCTTCATCCAGGGTGAGGAGGGGTACGAGGAAACCGGTGAGGCCGGAGCGACCGGCGGGTGACCGTGCCGGTCGGGGGACGGACGGCGTGAGCGTATCGCACCGATGAGTGGGACGACCGACTCGTCCGGCAGCTCGCCGCGGCCCGTCAGCCCGTCGCGGCCCGTCGACCCCTCGCGGCCCGGCACCCCCCCGGGGTCCGTCGGCACTACAGCAGTTCGGATCCGCGGGATGCGGCGCACCTTCGGGTCCGTCGTCGCACTCGACGACGCCCGCCTCGAGGTCGCACGCGGCGAGGTGCACGCGCTCGTCGGGGAGAACGGCGCGGGAAAGACGACGCTGCTCTCGATTCTCGCGGGCCATCTGACCCCCGATGCCGGGACGATCGAGATCGACGGGCTCGCCATCCCCGACCGGGGATGGACCACCCGCGAGGCGTGGGATCGCGGCGTGGGCATGGTCCACCAGCACTTCGCGCTCGTCCCTCGACTGACGGGAGAGGAGAACCTGTCGCTCGGCGTGCGACGGGCACGCGGTGGGTGGGCGCTCCCCACGGACTGGATCCGGAGGCGGGTCGAGGCGATACGCGAGGAGACCGGTCTCGACGTCGATCTCCGCACCCCCGTCGAGGAGCTCTCGATCGGCGAGCGGCAGCGCCTCGAGATCATGAAAGTCCTCCTGCGCGACCCGCGCATTCTGGTGCTCGACGAGCCGACCGCGGTCCTCGCGCCCTCCGAGGTGGATGGACTCCTGACGCTGCTCCGGCGGCTCGCGGGCGAGGGGCGCGCGGTCCTGCTGGTGGCGCACAAGCTGGATGAAGTGCTCCGGGTCGCCGATCGCATCACCGTGCTGCGCAACGGAAGCACGGTGCTCGAGAGCGACCGGTCGAAGGTCACCGCGCGATCCGTGGCCGAAGCGATGGTCGGCGACGCCGAGGCGCTCGATACGCCGGAGCGCACCGAGGTGCGGGTCGGGGACATCCGGGCCCGGTGGCTGGGGCGGGACGACGGGACCGACCTCGAACTCCGCGCCGGCGAGATCGTCGGGGTCGCGGGGGTGGAGGGGAACGGACAGCGGACGCTGGCCCGGGCGCTGTCCGGCCGCGAGCTCACCATAGATGGGCGCGTGCACCTTCCCGAGGGGGTCGCCTACATCCCCCAGGACCGGGGCCGCGAGGGCCTCATCGGCTCCTTCGACCTGACGGAGAACGTCGCGCTCGGTCACCATGGGGATCCGGACGTGCGCGGCGGTCCGGGCGCACTCTTTCTCCGGTGGAGTGCATTGACCGCGCGCACCCGGGAGATGATCCACACCTTCGGTATCCGGACCTCCGGATCGCGGGCCGCCGCCGGATCGCTTTCAGGGGGCAACCAGCAGCGTCTCGTCGTCGCCCGGGAGCTGCACGGCAGCCCGAAGCTGGTGGTCGCCGAAAACCCGACGCGTGGCCTCGACGTGGCGGGGGCCCGCTTCGTGCACGACCAGCTGCGGCGCCTGCGCGGCGCGGACCAGGCTCCCGCAATCGTGCTGGTCTCGACCGACCTCGACGAGGTACTCGCCCTCTCCGATCGGATCTACACCCTCGTGCGGGGACGGCTGACCGAGGTGCCGGCGGCCGAGCGGACACGCGAGGGCGTGGGGGCTCGAATGCTGGAGGCGAGCGAATGATCCGCGCTCGCTGGTGGGGTCCGTTCTTCGGGATCGGTCTGGCGCTCCTCGTCACGAGCGGGGCCCTCGCTCTGGGAGGCTACGACGTGGGCGAAGCGCTGGCCGCACTCTGGCGCGGCGCCTTCGGGTCGGAGCAGGCGATCGCGTCGTTCACCCTGAAGCGTTCGGTGCCGCTGCTGCTGACCGGCCTTGCGGTGGCTCTGGCCTTCCGTGCCGGCATCTGGAACATCGGGGCCGAGGGACAGCTGTACGCCGGGGCCGTGGCGGGCTTCACCGTCGGACTGATCGGCGGCGGACTTCCGTCCTTCGTCCTCGTTCCGATGGTCCTCCTCGCCAGCCTCGCGGCGGGAGCGGCGTGGGCCACCCTCCCGACCCTCATGAAGCTGAAGGGCGGCACCAACGAGGTGATCACCACCCTCCTCCTCAACTTCGTCGCGATCAACCTGACCGCGTGGCTGATCCAGGGCGCGCTGCAGGAACCGCGGGGTGTCTACAACGAGTCCGCCCCGCTGCCCGAGTCGGCCCACCTGCCCATTCTCTGGAGCGGAACCGACCTGCACGTCGGCTTCGCCGTCGCGGTGGTCCTGGCCGTGGGCCTCTGGATCGTCTTCCGCTTCACCCGCGTCGGGTTCCTCGTCCGTGCGATCGGGGAGGGACCGGCCGCCGCTCGCATCACGGGGCAGGTCCGGTCGAACCGGATCGCGGCCGGCGTCTTCCTGGCATCCGGCGCGCTCGCAGGTCTGGCCGGCGCCGTCCAGGTCGCGGGCGTGGACCTGAAGCTCTACGAGAGCCTCTCGCCGGGGTGGGGCTACACGGCGATCGCGGTCGCGCTGCTCGCGCGGCTCAATCCGCTGGCCGTCATCCTCACGGCGATCTTCTTCGGCGCGCTGCAGGCGGGCGCGGCGGGGATGCAGCGTGCGGCGGGCGTGCCCTTCGCGTGGGTCAACGTGATCGAGGCGATCGCGGTGCTCGGCGTCCTGGTCGCGGCCCGCGAGAGGGAGGCCGCATGATGGACTCCCTGCTGCAGGGCGCCGGCTGGGCCGCCTTCGTCGAAGCCGGTGTCCGCCTCGGCATCCCCCTCGTCCTCGCCGCGCTCGGCGAGATGGTGAGCGAACGCGCCGGCGTGCTGAACATCGGACTCGAGGGCTCCATCATCGCGGGGGCTCTGGGCGGAGCGCTCGGCGCGCTTGCGACCGGCTCGGCCGGGGTCGGGGTCGTGGCGGGGGCGGCCGCGGGAGTACTCGTCGGACTGGCGTTCGCCATCCCCGTGGTCTGGCTCAACACCGACCAGATCATCACCGGCACCGCGGTCACGCTGCTCGGCCTGGGTGGCACCGCCGCCATCTACTCCGCCCGATTCGGGGCGACGGGCACGCAGCTCACGCTGCCCACGCTCGAGCCGATCGCCATTCCTCTGCTGTCCGACATCCCCGTGCTGGGTCCGGCCTTCTTCGATCTGGCGCCGACCGCCTACCTGACCTTCGCGCTGGCTCCACTGCTCGCCTGGTTCCTCTTCCGGACCGAGTGGGGCCTCGAGGTCCGCGCGGTGGGTGAGGACCCCGACGCCGCGGCCGCCGCCGGCCTGCCGGTGCGCCGGCTTCGTCTGGCCGCGGCGCTCTTCGGCACGCTGCTGGCCGGCCTCGCGGGCGCCCACCTGGCACTCGCCTACACGGGCACCTTCGCCGAGAACATGTCCGCCGGTCGCGGCTTCATCGCGATCGCGGTGGTCGTGCTGGGTCGATGGCGGCCGTGGGCGGTCCTGGTGGCCGGACTCTTCTTCGGCGCGGCATCCGCCCTGCAGTTCCTTCTCCAGACCCTCGGCTGGGACGTCGGGTATCAACTTTTCCTCGCGCTGCCCTACATTCTGACGTTGGCGGCGCTTGGCGGCTGGGTCGGTCGCTCCCGCGCTCCCGCGGCGCTCGGACTGCCCTGGCCGCGCAGGCACTGACGGCCCTGTACCCACCGACGTCCGGCCGGCTCGCGCGGGCGTCCATGCACTCGACGACTCGACCCGACACGGGACGACCATGACGTTCAGGCACACTCCGATTCTCGGCGCCACCCTCGCGCTGCTGCTGGCGATCTTCGCCTCCCCGACCGCGGCACAGGTCCCCATCGACCGCGGCTTCGTCGGCACGGCGCTGGATCTCCGAGGGCTGGACGGGCTCAAGCGCGTCCTCCTCGTCGCCGCCCACCCCGACGACGAGGACACCGCGCTCCTCACCACACTCGCTCGGGGACAGGGTGCGGAGACCGCGTATCTCTCGATCACCCGGGGGGACGGGGGCCAGAATCTCATCGGCCCGCAGCTCGGCGAAGGTCTCGGCGCGATCAGGACGGGCGAGCTGCTGGCCGCGCGCGAGCTGGATGGGGGTGTGCAGTTCTTCACCCGCGCGATCGACTTCGGCTACTCGAAGACCGCCGAGGAGACCATCGAGAAGTGGGAGGAGGACGAGGTCCTGCGTGACATCGTCCTCGTCATCCGTCGCTTTCGGCCCCACGTCATCGTGAGCGTCTGGCAGGGCAACGAGTCCGACGGTCACGGGCACCACCAGGCGTCGGGCATCCTCACGAAGGAGGCCTTCGAGGTCGCCGCCGACCCCGCCCGCTTCCCCGAGCTCGCGGACATCGGCGTCGAGCCGTGGGCCACCCCGTCGCTGTACCTCCTGAACCGTCGTACCGAGGAGACGGACGTTCGCGTCGAGACGGGCACCTACGACCTCGTGCTCGGCCGGTCGCACTACCAGGTCGCCATGGACTCGCGGAGCCAGCACCGGTCGCAGGACATGGGCTCGTCGCAGCCGTTCGGGCGACGGAGTTCGCGGCTGCTTCTGGAGGCCCGGCACGCCCCCGACGGCACACTCCTGCGGGGCGCCGATCTCGGGCAGTCCATCGACTCGTCCGCCGGCCCGACCGACGCCTTCTTCGCCGGCGTCGACACGACTCTCGCCGGCCCGGCCCGGGCCCTCGGCCTCCCGCGGGGCGACGAGATCGTGCAGGAGCTCACCCGCTACCGCGGTCACCTGATGGACGCGCGGCGGTACTTCGGTGCGGGGCAGGCGGGGGAGGCGGTCGGATCCCTCGCGCAGGCCCGAATGCCGCTCGAGTCCGCGATCACCATGGTTGCGTCGGCGGCCGGCCGGCAGCTGCCCGGGGCGCGGGCCTACCTCACGGAGCTGCTCCGGCGTGCCGAGGCGGTCGAGCGTACGCTGCTCGACATGACGGGGGTCGTGACCCGGGTCCAGGTGGCCGACGATCTGATCGTCCCCGGCGAGACCTTCGACGTGACCGTCGAGGTCTGGAACGGCGGAGGATTCGGGATCTCCGACATCGGGGCATCACTGCGCGTGCCGGCCGGCTGGGAAGTCGGTCCGGCCCGGATGCTGGGCCGTTTCCGCGAGGTACCGGGTGCGGCGGGTTTCTCCGTGGCCGCCGGCGAGGTCGTTCGGTTCGTGCACGAGGTCACCGCGCCGATCGACGCCGATCTCTCGAAGCTCTACTACCGGGAGACCTCCGGCACCGATGCGATGTACGTGTGGCCCGAGAACGACCCGATGCTCTGGGGGCTGCCCAAGGCACCGCGCCCGATCTCGGCGGAGATCGCCCTCACCTACCTCGAGGAGTACAACGCCGGCTGGGAGGAGCGTGAGGGCGTGCCGCTCCGGACTCCCTCCGTCTCGACCGTCGTCGAGGGCGAGTACGTCGGCGTCGATCAGGCGGACGGTCAGTTCACGCATCCGCCGCTGGTCGTACCCGCGATCTCGGTCACGGCGGAGCCCGGCTCGCTCGTGTGGCCCTCCGGTCCGGACGGCGTACCGGCGGAGGCCAAGCAGGTCACGGTGCGCGTAGAGAACCACGCGGAGGCGGGACGGCGCGGGAGCGTGCGACTCGAGGTGGGCGACGGCTGGGCGGTGAGTCCGAACAGCCACGCATTCGACTTCGACGCGCCCGGCCAGCAGGAGACCTTCACCTTCGACGTGGTGCCGCAGCGTGTGACTCCGGGGCGGTTCACCTTCACCGCACGAGCCACGGCGCTCTCCCCGGAGCGGGCCGATGACGACATGCTCCAGGCGGACGTCTACACCGAGGGCTTCTCACTCCTCGACTACCCGCACATCGAGCGGATGGCCTTCTTCGAGCCGGCCGAGATCGGCGTGAGCGTGGTTCCGGTGCGCGCAGACGACGTCTCGGTCGGCTACATCTTCGGCCCGGGCGACGACGGGATGCTCGCCCTCCGGCAGATGGGCGTCGACGTGCGCGAAGTCACCGCAGCAGATCTCCGGAACGGAAATCTGGACGACCTCGACGTGCTCATGCTGGGTATCCGCGTCTACGAGACGCAGCCCGAGATCGCGGCGCTGAACGACCGCATCCTCGCCTTCGCCGAAGCCGGCGGCACCGTCGTCACGCAGTACAACCAGTACAACTTCCCACGGGGCGAGTACGCGCCCTACCCCGTGGACATCTCGCGCCCGCACGACCGGACGACGGACGAATTCAGCCCGGTCGAGTTCATCCATCCGACCTCGCCCGTGATCCAGGGGCCCAACACGCTCGCCATGCAGGACTTCGAGGGGTGGGTGCAGGAGCGCGGCCTCTACTACCTGGGCGAGTGGGACGACGCCTACATGCCGCAGATCCGGTTCCGCGACCCGGGAGAAGACTGGAAGGAGGGCGCACTGGTGGTCGCACCGTACGGCGACGGGCTGTACGTCTACACCGGCATCTCCTTCTTCCGGCAGTTTCCCGCCGGGGTACCGGGCGCATACCGTCTCTTCGCCAACCTCGTCTCGCTCGACCGCGAGACGTGGGACGCCTGGACCGACTCGATCGACGAGAATCCGCAATGATGAACGGACAGACGACGTGATCGAGCGACCGGAGCCGTCGAGCGACGCCGTCGAGCGACGCCCTTCACCGAAGTCCTAGGGGACGACCGTCATGACCGATATTCCGGAGCCCGAGCTTCGCCCCGGCGACGATGTGGATCCGCCCGGCGGTCCATGGAAGAGCTGGGGCTCGATCTACGTGACGCTCGCGATCTGGGGCGTGGTGTGCATCCTCTTCCTCATCTGGATCACCTCCACGCTGAACATCGACGTCGGTAGCGGGGGCCCCGGCGCAGGGATGACCCCGTGACCGGAATCGACTGGGGGGTCTTCGGACTCTACCTCCTCGGCGTCATGGCCTTCGCGCTGTGGCAGAGCCGCCGCAACGAGGGCGTCGAGGGCTTCTTCCTCGGCAACCGCCGCATGCCCTGGTGGGCGATCGGGCTCAGCGTCATGGCGACCCAGGCGAGCGCGATCACCCTGATCGGCACGACGGGCCAGGGCTACACGGACGGAATGCGGTTCGTGCAGACGTACCTGCCGCTGCCCTTCGCGATGATCGTCCTCTCGGTGGTCTTCGTCCCCTTCTTCTACCGGGCGAAGCTCTTCACCGCGTACGAGTACCTCGAAAAGCGCTTCGACCCCAAGACGCGCACGCTCACCTCCATGCTCTTCCTGATCGGACGGGCGATGGGGACCGGCGTGATCATGTACGCGCCCGCCATCGTGCTCTCCACGATTCTCGGATGGGACGAGGTCGTCACCATCTCGATCATGGCGGTCGTCACCATCGGCTACACGGTGACCGGAGGGATCACCGCGGTCATCTGGACCGACGTCGTGCAGATGCTGATGATGTTCCTCGGCATCGGGCTCGCGATCACCTTCATGATCGCAGGGCTGCCCGAGGGCGTCGGTGTCGCGGACGCAGCCTACATCGGCGGAGTCCAGCAGATGTGGAACGCCGTCGACTTCAGCTGGGACCCGCAGAGTCGCTACACCATCTGGTCGGGCCTCATCGGAGGCACCTTCCTCTTCCTGAGCTATTTCGGCGCCGACCAGAGCCAGGTGCAGCGCTACCTTACCGCCAGCTCGGAGCGAGACAGCAGGCTGTCCCTGATCTTCAACGGCTTCATGAAGGTGCCGATGCAGATCGCCATCCTCGGCATCGGCGTGCTGATGTTCGCCTTCTACCACTTCGAGCAGCCGCCCATCGTCTTCAACGACGCCGAGGTGCGCGTCGTGATGGAGAGCGACCGGGCGCAGGAGTTCGAGGATCTCTCGGTGGTATTCGCCGAGGCACACGCCGGGCGTCGCGCCACCGTCATGGAGATTCTGGACGCTCGTGACGCCGGCCCGGTTCCGGCAGATCTGGAGCGCACCCTCGCCGCGCAGGACGACCAGTTGATGGGCCTTCGGGACGAGGCCAAGGCGATCGTCGCCGACGTGCGGGGCTCCGAGTCGAACGACACCAACTACATCTTCCCGACCTACCTGACCGAGTACTTCCCCATCGGCCTGGTCGGGCTCATGATCGCCACGATCTTCGCCGCCGCCATGTCGTCCATCGACTCGGAGCTGACCGCCCTGTCGAGCGCCACCGTCATCGACTTCTACCGACGGTGGTTCGTGCGGGATGCGAGCGACGACCACTACCTGTGGGCGTCCCGGCTCGCCACGCTCTTCTGGGGACTGGTCGCGTGGGGCTTCGCTCTACGCGCCGGGCAGGGAGGTTCGCTGATCGAGCTCGTGAACGAGGTCGGCAGCCTCGTCTACGGCTCGATCCTCGGTGGATTCCTGCTCGCCTTCCTCGTGAAGCGCGCGCACGGCACACCGGCCTTCCTCGGTATCCTGTGTGGTTTCGGCACCATCGTGTTCGTCGCCCGCGAGACCGACATCGGGTGGCTCTGGTGGAACCCCATCGGCGTCGCCGTCGTCATGACCGTCGGCACGCTGCTCAGCTACGTCATGACGCCTCCGGAGCGGGTGCAGACGTGACCCGACCGCAGGCAGGAACCGCACCCATCGGGCTCCTGGTCATTCTCTGCGCCACGGCGTCTCCCTCAATGGCGCAGGACGCCGCGCAGGACACGCGTTGGGTGGGGTGTTACGAGGTCGATCGAGGTGGGTGGACCTGGACCTGGACCCACGAGGACAGCACGCAGTTCGAGCCACCGGAGTTCATCAGGCTCGGCACGGAAACCACGGATTCCCGCTATGCAGCGAATCGTTGGTTGGTCGAGCCGGCGATCGTATCCTACCGGCCCGCGCCGGGCTTCTGGGAGGCCGTGGGGGAGGACTCGTTGTCGATCGTCTGGAGCAGCGGATTCACCGGGCCCGTCATGCGCCTCGCAGCATCGGGGGATTCGTTGCTCGGAACCGTGAGGGCGTTCAGTGACGATGGGACCGCAGTCCCTGCTCCGTCGGCGCCCGTGGTGTTGCACCCGACCACCTGCGAGAACGGAGCCGTTCGACCCGGCAGGGAGTAGTGTGAGCAGGTCCGGACCAGGTCGGCGCTGGGACCGGTCGCCACCTGCATCCCTCCGACTCCCCCCCCC
>JGI12109J20283_11047398_pt1 | contig 16076 bp, 19 predicted proteins | sample ElkSlonscriptome_12_FD_20283 | JGI IMG/M metagenome (IMG submission 20283)
TGCGACTCGACACGCGAGCGCCAGCAGGACCTGGCCGAGCGCGCCGCGCGCGTGACGAGCCTGCTGCGGGCACGGGTGGAGGTCGGGCTGCACGACCAGAACCGCCGCCTGCTGGAGTCGATGGACCGGCGCGCCTGGCTGCAGCTGCGGCTGCAGGAGACGGTCGAAGGCCTGTCCGTCATCGCGATCAGCTACTATGGCGTCGGGCTGATCGGTTACCTGCTCAAGGGCGCCGCTGTGGGCAATGGATTGCCCATCGACCCGGGCTTGGCGCAAGCGCTTGCCGTGCCGATCGTCATCGTGGGCGCCTGGCTTGGCCTGCGCCATACGAAGCGGCGCGTGCATCAGGAGGAGGAGGATTGATGGCGGGCCACTGGGCCGGCGCGCCGGCCCCCGATCGCGACTCGACTGGCACTTGACCCCATGTCACACCTGGGCAGATTGCTCGTGATAAGCCTCATCGGGCTCATTGCGTTGTTCGTGCTCTACCACGTCGACCAATGGCAGGGATTCGCGTATCTCAAGGCCCAGCGCGAGCAACTCGCCGGCCTGTTCGCGTCCGAGCCGGCCACAGTGGCTGGCCTGTTCTTTCTCCTGTACGTCGCCTCGGTGGCCCTGGTCCTGCCGTGGACGGCTATGTTGAGCATCGCCGCTGGCGCCATCTTCGGGCTCGTCTACGGCACCCTGCTGGCCTTGAGCGCCGCAACCGTTGGTGCCACGCTCGCCTTTCTGACGGCGCGCTATCTCTTGCGCAATCAGGTGCAGCGGCGCTTCCATGCCCGCCTGCTGCCGGTCAATGAAGGCATCGCCCGCGAAGGCGGCTTTTATCTGTTCGCGATGCGTCTGATGGCCTGGCTGCCCTTCTTCCTGATCAACCCGCTCATGGGCCTGACGCCGATGCGGGCCCAGACCTTCTTCTGGGTGACGCTGATCGGAATGTTTCCGGTGACGGCCGTCTGGGTCAATGCGGGCGCGCAGCTCGGGCGGATCGAGTCGCTCGACGAGCTGATCTCGCCGGGCGTCCTGATCTCCCTCTCGGTCGTCGGGCTGTTGCCACTCCTGGGCAAGTACCTCGTCGAACTGCTGCGCGGCCGTATCGCGTGCGAGGGGCGGCCCACGCCGTGTCGCATGCGGCGTGGGGAAGGGTAGCCGGCGTCGGTGCGGCGGCCCGGCGGGGCGATCCCGACAGGGGGCCCTTGCCGGGGAAACGGCTCCGTCGCCTGCGGCCGCCGCGGGGATCCTCCAGGCACGAGCCAGGCGGGTTCGGTTATGCTTGGGGGCACCACCCTTACCGAGCAGACCGCCCGCGATCATGTTCGCCTTACCGTCTCAGCGGGGCCAGGCTATCACCCGTCTCCATCGGTCGCCTGCCGTCAGGGCCCTGCTGGCATTGCCGCTCCTGGTCTGTTGCGGCGGGGTGGCCCAAGCGGCGGGTGAGGTCCTCAGGGCCGCGCTGAGCCAGCCGGACACCGCCATCCTGGTCGAGGTCTCCGGCCGCCCCGTCATCGCGCACCAGGCCGATCGCCCGATGATTCCCGCTTCGACGATGAAGCTGCTCACGGCCTTGGCCGCGATCGAGCGCTGGGGACTGGGGCATCGCTTCGCGACCGATGTCCACCTGGGACCCGATGGTTGGCTGTGGGTCCGCGGCTCCGGCGACCCCCTGCTGGTTTCCGAGGAGCTCAACCGCATGGCCGCAGCACTGCGGCGCGCCGGCGTGCCCGCGCTGCCGGGCATCGGCGTCGATGGCGGGCTCTATCCCCCGGCGCTGGACATCCCCGGCCGCGCGGCGAGTGACAATCCCTACGACGCGCCGGTGACGGCACTGGCGGTCAACTTCAATACGGTCCACCTGCTGGTGCGCGGCGGCGGCGTCCAGAGTGCCGAGCCGCAAACCCCCCTGACCCCGGTGGCGCGGCGCCTCGGCGAGCGGCTCGGGCCGGGTCGGCACCGCGTCAACCTGCAGAGCGGCGAGCTCGCCGAACGCTATGCCGGCGAACTGCTCGCGGCGAAATTGCGCGACGCGGGGATCGCTGTCGGGCACGGCTATCGCACGGGTCGGGTCCCCGATGGGGCCGAGTTGCTGTTGCGTTATCGAAACAGCGCAAGCCTGCGCGAGGTCCTCAGCGCGATGTTGGCGCACTCCAACAATGTGGTTGCCAACCAGCTCTTTCTGCTGCTCGGCGCCGAAGACGGCGGGGCGGTACGCGATCTCGAGACGGCCCAGCAGGCGATGACGGACTGGGTCGAGCGCCGCTTCGCATGGCGCGGCTTCCGGATCGAGGACGGGGCTGGGCTGTCGCGGGGGAATCGCCTGAGCGCGCGGCAGTTGCTCGATGTGGTCGACGCCATGGCGCCTTATCGCCAGCTTCTGCCGGTGCAGCCGGGTAATCCCGCCGTGCGCGCCAAGACCGGGACGCTCACGGGGGTTAGTACCTATGCGGGTCTTGTGCGACGTGGCGGTGATTGGGCCAGCTTCGCCATGCTGGCCAATCGCCCGATGAGTGCGGCGTCAAGGCGCCGTTTGGCCGATGACCTCGCGCGGGTCGAGGAGGCGTGGTGGCAACAGCGTTAGCCCCGGGAGACCGAGACCGGCGTGCCCTGGCCGCTCGACTGGCAGGTCGGCGTGATGGCCTTGCGGGATGGCGTCACTGGCGCTTGGTCGCCCTGGCCGCGGTCCTATTCCTGGTTGGCTGTGGTCAGATGCCGGAGTACGGTGTGGGGGCTGCGCCATCCTCGGCGCCGGCACTGACGAGCAGCAGCCCGGCCGGGGTCCTCCCGTTCCGCAAAGCGGGTGGCAGTTATCCGTCCCTGGCACCCTTGCTAAGGCGTATCACGCCGGCGGTGGTCAACATTTCGGTCGTCGCCGAGGTCGCCAAGCGTGACCATCCATTTCTGCGCGACCCGGACTTCCGCCGCTTTGTCGAGAAATTCGACCTGCCGGTGCCGGATTTGCGCGGGACCGAACAGCGCCATAGCGTCGGCTCGGGTGTCATCGTCGACGCCAAACGGGGCTTCGTGCTGACCAACTATCACCTGATCCAGGACGCCAGGGAGATTACCGTGACGCTGAAGAATCAGCGTCGCTACCGGGCCGAGCTGCTCGGCGGGGATGCCCGAGCGGATGTCGCGGTCCTGCAGATCCAGCCGGTCAATATCGTGACGCTGCGCTTCGGCGACTCCGACGCCCTGGAAGTGGGCGATTTTGTCATCGCGATCGGCAATCCCTTCGGCCTCGGGCAGACCGTCACGTCTGGGATCGTCAGTGCCGTGGGCCGCACCGGCATCGCCGGCAGCCAACTCGGCGACCTGATCCAGACCGATGCCTCGATCAACCCTGGGAACTCGGGGGGGCCACTGGTCAATCTGGCGGGGGAAGTCGTCGGAATCAGCACGGCACTGATCGGTCCGGCGGGGGGCAACGTCGGTATCGGATTCGCGGTGCCGAGCAATCGCGCGCGGGCCGCCCTGGCCCGGGTCCTGCGCGCGCGCTGAAATCTCTTGCGAAAGCCGTGGCTTGCATCTCGCGGGAGGCTGAACTACGGTAGGGGCGTATCACTCAAGCCACCCAACCGCATCCAGGAGCCGCTATGCTTCCAGCCAAGAACGGGGACACCGTCCGGGTCCACTACACGGGGACGCTCGAGGACGGCAGCGTCTTCGACTCCTCGCGCGAGCAGAGCCCGATCGAGTTCACGCTCGGCGCTGGCGATGTTATTCCGGGATTCGATCAGGCCGTCATCGGCATGACCAACGGCGATACGAAGACCGTCGTGGTCCCTGCCGGGGATGCCTACGGCCAACGTAACGAGGAGATGCTGCAGCATATCCCGCGCGCCGCCATCCCCGCCGATATCGATCTGGCACCCGGCATCATCCTCCATGCCGAGGCGCCGGACGGGACCAATTTGAGCTTCAGCGTCGTGGAGTTCGACGACGAGCAGGTCCTCATCGACGGCAATCACCCGCTTGCAGGCCGCGATCTGACCTTTGCGCTAGAGTTGGTGGAGATCGCTTAGCGGAAATCTCCCCAGAGGGCCTGAATGGCGGCGATCGCTGCGAGCGGGGCCGTCTCGGTGCGCAGGATCCTCGGGCCCAGGCGTAATCCGGTAAAGCCTTGTTGCCGGGCCGCAATGCGTTCCTTCTCGCTGAGGCCGCCTTCGGGGCCGACCAGCAAGGTGAGCGCCCCGGGCCGCTCGGCGAAGTCGGCAAGGCAGCGCTCGCCTTCTGGGTCCAGTATCACGCCGCCCTGGTGATCCGACGTCAGCCAATCGCGCAAAGGCTCGGGCGAGCGCAGTGCTGGCAGCCGTCGCCGTCCGCTCTGTTCGCAGGCGGCGATGATCACGCCCCGCCAGTGCTGTCGGCGTTTGACCAGCCGTTCGGCGCTCAGGCGTACGACGGTGCGCTCGGTAAAGAGGGGGGCGATCGCTACGACGCCGAGCTCGACCGCCTTCTGCAGCGCGAAGTCCATCCGCTCGCCGCGTGAGATCCCGAGCCCCAGGGTGACCGGCAGCGTTGGCGAGGGTTCCGGCGGGCCGCTGGCCTCGATAGCCACCAGGGCGCCGCGGCGTTCCGCCGCGACCAGCCGGCATCGATAGTCCCGCCCATCTCCGTTGAAGAGGGAGAGAGGGGCGCCAGCGGCAAGCCTCAGGACGCCGATCAGGTGCTGTGACGGGCCCGCTTCGAGTCGTACGCTTTGCCCTGGGGCGAGCGGCTGATCGACATAGACGCGGTGCTCACGCATCGCCGTGGGACCTGTCCGAGCCTTTGCCGGCAGGGCGCAGGCCGCGCCAGCTGCCGGCCGCCAGCAAGGCCCAGGCCGCGATCAGCGCGATGCCGCCGAGGGGTGTCACGGCGCCCCATGTCCGAGTCTCGGTGAGGACCAACAGGTACAGGCTTCCGCTGAAGACCAGTGTGCCGATCAGAAAGCCCCAGGCCGCTGCTCGGATGAGCAGCACGCCCGGGCGTTGCAGCAGCAACAGGCCGCAGAGCAATAGGGCCAGGGCGTGGAGGCCAAGGTAGTCTGTCGCCGTCTCCCAGGTCGCGAGCAGTTCCGCGTCGATCCGAGCGCCCAGCGCATGCGCGGCGAAGGCGCCCAAGGCGACGCTGAGCAGACCGCCCAGTGCGCCGATGCCGAGCCAGGGCCGCGCGACGGCGTTGGCGTCGGGCGAAACGTGTCCATTTGTCCAGTTCAATCTCTACTCCGGTTCCTGTTGTGCACGGTCCGCGAGTTCTGCTCGCGATGATGGCCGGCGCTCGGCGGGGCTATTCCCGCGTTCCGGCCCGCATCCAGCGGCGGAGCTCCGGCAGGTGGCGGCGGCTGACGGCGAGCCTGTCGTCGGTGCCGCGCAGTTTCACTAACGTGGAGCCGTCGTGCGCCTTCTCGAGGCCGGTGAGCCTGGCGCGGGCGACGAGGGCGTTGCGGTGGATGCGCAAGAAGACGTCCGGGAACTCCTCTTCGAGTGATTTTAGCGACTCGTCGATCAGCATTTCCCCATCGGCGCAGCGTACGGTCACGTACTTCTGCTCGGCGAGCAGGTAACAGATGTCCGCGACCGGCATCGTCTGCACACCGCCGCGATAATGGGCACTGAGGTGCTGGCGGCGTGGGCGGCGCTTGTCGCTGGGGATGCCGAGCGCGGTGCGTTGCGGTCGCGTGGCGATTGTGACGCGCTCGAGGGACTCCTGCAGCCGCTCGCGGCGCACCGGCTTGACCAGATAGTCCTGGACCTTGTGCGCGAAGGCCTCCAAGGCGTACTCCGTGTAGGCGGTGACGAGGATGACCGCCGGTGGCGGGTCCAGGCTCAGGAGCCGGGAGGCGCACTCGAGCCCGTCCATCTCGGGCATTTGCACATCGAGCAAGACCAAATCGACGGGTACCTCGGCGCAGAAGTCCAGCGCCTCATCCCCGTCGGCCGCCTCACCGACGACCTGATAGTCCTCATCGAGACCCTCGATGAGGTGACTGAGGCGCTCGCGTGCGGGTGCTTCGTCGTCGACGACAAGGATCTTCATGGCAGGGCTCTCCATGGATAGGGGAAGCGGAGACTGACCTGGTAGGCCTGCTCGGTGTGCGACACCGAGACTTGGCCTACGCCCGGAAACATCGCGGCGAGGCGTTGACGGACGTTGTTCAAGGCCATCTTGTTCCCAGTGGTGTGGCGGTTCTCGTTGGGGCGCTCGGGCAGAGTATTGTCGATGATGAGCTTGATCTCCCCTTGGCGGTAGCGGCCGCTGATGCGGATCAGGCCCGGGCGGCGCGAGGGTTGGATGCCGTGGTAGATCGCATTCTCCACCAGGGGTTGCAGAATGAGCGGCGGTAGCCCCGCATCGCCGGGCAGGCCTTCGATGTCCCATTGGACGTTGAGTCGTTCACCGAGCCGCTGCTTCTCGATGTTCAGGAAACGGTGGGCGAGCTCGAGCTCGTCGGCGAGGGTGGACACGCGGCTGGCCTCGGCCAGACTGGCGCGGAAGAGATCGGCCAAATCCTCGACCATCTCCTCGGCGAGGCGGGGATTGGTGCGGGTCAGATTGGCAATGGTGTTCATGCTGTTGAACAGGAAGTGGGGCCGGATGCGCGCCTGAAGCTTCTCGAAGCGCGCCTCGGCCTCGGCCTCGATCTGCTGCCGCCAGAGGAAATGCAGGTAGAGGTAGCGCATCAGTAGCGCGCTGACGACGGCGCTGATGCCGAGGCTGCGCAGCAGCAGGCCCCCCGGACCCTCGGGAGGAAAGAGATCGGCTTGCAGCGATGGCGGCACGAGCGCGCTGGCCGATAGACTCATGAACGCCGATACCGCTAGCATCAGAACCCACGTGAGCACGGCCGCGTGACGATCCCCGAGCCTCACCAGCACTGGCCGTGCCAGGCACAGCAAGCCCGCGCTGGTGAGCGTGATGGCCTGAACGTACAGCGACAGCACGCCCAGGTGTTCCCAGAAACCGGGGAGTGGATCGCCAGATGCCAGGGTCAGTACGATCGCCAACAATTGGGCGGTCAGGATGACGCCAAAGACCATCGGCAGCCGGCAGAAATTCGGTAAGAACCCGTGGCGGGTGCGTACCTGCGGGGCTGGTGGGAGCAATTCGTCCAGTGGCAGCATCGTCCTGTTGACCGGCGCGACGGATAATACGAACAATCTATCACCCTGATGATCTGTACATGAAAGACGAAAAGTCCATCAGCAAGCCTTGGGCCGGCCGCTTCGACGAGCCGACCGACGCCTTTGTCGAGGCGTTCACCGCCTCAGTCGGCTTTGATCACCGCCTCTACCGCTATGACATCGAGGGCTCGATTGCCCACGCGACCATGTTGGCGCGTCAGGGCATTCTGACCGATGCGGAGCTTGCGGCGATCGTCGACGGTCTCGAGACGATTCGGGCGCGGATCGATGCCGGCGATTTCACCTGGTCGGTCCCACTCGAAGACGTGCACATGAACATCGAGGCGGCGCTGACCGCGGAAATCGGCGAGGCAGGCAAGAAGCTGCATACCGGGCGCTCGCGCAATGATCAGGTCGCCACTGACCTGCGGCTCTGGGTGCGCGCCGAGATCGACCTCATCGATGCGTTGCTCACGCGGCTGCGCAAGGCCCTGTTGCTGCTCGCCGAGCGTGAGGCCGAGACCGTGCTGCCCGGACTCACGCACCTGCAGGTGGCGCAGCCGATCACCTTCGGCCACCACATGATGGCCTGGTTCGAGATGCTCGAGCGCGATGCCGAACGCCTCGCCGATTGTCGGCGACGCGTCAACGTGATGCCGCTCGGGTCTGCGGCCCTGGCTGGGACGACCTATCCAATCGACCGCGATGACACCGCTCGACGCCTCGGTTTCGATCGGCCCGCCGCGAACTCGCTCGATGCCGTCGCCGATCGTGATTTTGCCGTCGAGCTTACGGCGGTCGCCGCAATCCTGATGATGCACCTGTCACGCTTCTGCGAGGAGCTCATCCTCTGGTCTTCGGCCCAGTTCGGGTTCATCGAGCTGGCCGATCGGTTCTGCACCGGCTCCTCGATCATGCCGCAGAAGAAGAATCCCGACGTCCCAGAGCTGGTCCGCGGCAAGAGCGGGCGCGTGTTCGGCCACCTGATGGCCCTCTTGACGCTGATGAAGGCCCAGCCACTCGCCTACAATAAGGACAATCAAGAGGACAAGGAGCCGCTTTTCGACACGGTCGATAATCTGAAGGGGTCGCTCAAGGTCTTCGCCGACATGATGAGTGCCGTGAGCTGCAATCGAGCACGGATGCGCGCCGCGGCCAAGCAGGGCTTTGCCACAGCGACGGACCTGGCCGACTATCTGGTGCGCAAAGGGGTGCCTTTTCGCGACGCGCACGAGATCGTGGGTCGGGCCGTGGCCTTCGGGATCCGGGAGGGGCGCGACCTGAGCGAGCTGACACTGGCGGAGCTGCGCGGATTTAGCGTCGTGATCGAAGCCGATGTGTTCGATATCCTGACTTTGGACGGCTCGATTGCGGCGCGCGACCACATCGGTGGCACCGCCCCTGTGCAAGTCCGCGCGGCGATCGCGTGCGGCTGGGAGCGCCTGACGGGCGTGGCCCGCGACGAGGACCTCGAAGGGCTTGGCGCCGCGATCACCAGTCCCGCCGGCTGATCGCCGCACGCAACTGTCGGTCTGCCTCGCAGGGCTTCCTGTGCTGAAGGGGATTGCTGCCGTCGGGCCTTCCCTGGCCGCGGCAGGTCCGATCGAAATCGCCTAGGGGTTTGCCTCTGTTGGGCCGGATTCGAGCTTGACGACGTCCTCGTTGAGCTCGATGTCGGCCGCCTGCCGAAGTGCCGTGATCTCTTCGGCGAGCTTCTGGCGTTGCAGTGCAGCGCGTAGCCGCGGCTTGGCCTCCTCCAGTGACGGGGGCTGGGCCTGACGGGTCTCATCGAGCCGGATCACATGCCAGCCGAATTGGGTCCGGATTGGCGCTTCGGTATAGGCGCCCGGCTCGAGTTGACGCACTGCGTCCGAGAAGGGCTTGACCATCTGACCGGCGCTGAACCAATCGAGCTCGCCGCCTCCTTTACCTGTTGGCCCCAGGGAGTGCTCCTTGGCGAGGGCGGCAAAATCGGCGCCGTCGTCGAGCTCCCCGATCAGGTCCTTGGCTTGCTGCTCGTCGTCGACGAGGATGTGGCGGGCCCGGTACTCGGTGCGGTCGCGTTCGCTGACGAACGCTTCGTAGGCCTCCTCGAGCTCCTTCTCGGTCGGCGGCGCCTCTTGCAGGACGGCTTGCTGCATCGCATTCGAGAGGACCCGCATCTCCTCGAGCGCGAGCGTCTGACGCACCTGGGGCCGCTCGTCAAGGCCGCGCCGCGCCCCTTCCTGGGCGAGCAGTGCCAGGTTGATGAACTCGTTGAAGGCGCGTTCCTGAAAGGCCGGGTTGTTCTCGGCCTGTTCCTCGCGCATCCTCTCGAAATAGAAGAGGCGGAATAGATCCAGCGGATAGGTTTCGTCGTTAATCGTTGCGATATGGGTGGCGCTCGCGCCCTCGTCGGTCGTCTTCGGCGTGGCGCCCGCCGCGGTGGACACGCCCACGGTGGCCGTCAGGCAGAGGCCCAGCGCACAGGACGCGACCGGGTGTCGGATCTTCATCAGCGGTCTCCTTGATGGTTGGAAAGATTCGGGTCGGGGCCTTGCCCGCCGTCAGCGTCGGCGCAGCGCTCGGCGGCCGGGCAGGCCCGCAGCACGGGGTCCCTGCACTCGGCCGCGCCTAGGCAGGAAACACCTTCAAGAAGGGCTCGACCCTGACCTCCGCGTAGACCCCTGCGGTTCGGTACGGGTCCGCAGCGGCCCAGGCCTGGGCCGCCTCGAGGTCCGTGAACTCAGCGATGATCAGCGAGCCGGTAAAGCCTTCCGGCCCCGGATCCGGGCTGTCGCTGGCCGGATGCGGCCCGGCAACGAGCAATCGGCCCTCATCCTGCAGTCGTCGCAGCCGCTCCAGATGCGCAGGACGCGCTGCAAGCCGCGCGGTGAGACTGTCAGGTTGGTCGCGGGCGATGATGGCATAGTACACAGCAATCTGTCTCCATTGTCTCTGCTGACGCGAGTGATCGCGATTGGGAAGCGCCAGGCAGCGGTCGATCCAGATGGGCGATGGGATCTCGAGCCTAACGTGAGCGGCGGATGGAGTAAAATAGCCGGATGTCCATTCCCGATTTGCACAGTCACTCGACCGCCTCCGATGGTACCCTGACGCCCAGCCGCTTGGTCCGTCGGGCTGCTGCGGCCGGGGTCGAGGTGTTCGCCCTGACCGATCATGACACGACCGCGGGCCTGGCCGAGGCGCAACGGAGCGCGCAAGCTTGCGGCCTCGTCCTTGTTCCCGGCGTCGAGTTGTCCGTGACCTGGGCCGCCCGCACCATCCATATCGTCGGCCTCCACGTCGATCCCCAGTGTGCGCGTCTCGGCGCCGGCCTCGAGCGCATCCTCGCCTACCGCGAGTGGCGCGCCGAGGAGATCGGCCGGCGCCTCGCTGGCGTTGGGATCCTCGACGCATACGCCGGCGCCAAGGCGCTGTCCCAAGGGGCGCTCGTCGGGCGAACGCATTTCGCGCGGTTTCTCGTCGAGCAGGGCCACGCACGCAGTGTCAACGAAGTCTTCAAGCGCTTTCTCGTTCGCGGCAAACCCGGCCATGTGCCGAGCCAATGGGCTTCGCTCGAGGAAGCGCTGGGCTGGATCCGTGCGGCCGGCGGTCAGGCGGTCATCGCCCATCCGGCCCGCTACGGCTTGACCCGAGCCAAGCTGCGCCAGCTCATCGGGGCCTTCCGCGAGCTCGGTGGTGTCGGTATCGAGGTCGTTTCCGGCAGTCATAGCCGCGACGACGCCTTCGTCTTCGCCCGCCATGCCCGCGACGAGGGCCTGCTGGCGTCGGCCGGTTCCGACTACCACGGCCCGGAGGAGCCCTGGATCGAGCTCGGTCGGTTACCGCCGTTACCGGACGGCTGCGCCCCTATCTGGGCGGATTGGGCCTTGCGCTCCCCGCGACCTCGTCGGTCAGCCGTCGCCTGACCGGGCGGATCTTCACGCGATGGCACAATTCTTCGTTGTCCACCCGGAGAACCCGCAGTCGCGGCTGGTCCGGCGCGCCGTGGAGATCCTGCTCGCCGGCGGGGTGATCGTCTACCCGACCGACTCCTCCTATGCGTTGGGCTGCCAGCTCGGTGAGAAGGGTGCGATGGAGCGCATTCGCCGCCTCCGGCGTCTCGATGACAAGCATCCGTTGACGCTCGTCTGCCGCGATCTCTCGGAGATCACCAGCTACGCGAGGATCGATAATCAGGCCTTTCGTCTGCTCAAGACCCTGACCCCGGGACCCTATACCCTGGTCTTCCAGGCCACTAAACAGGTGCCGCGCCGGCTCATGCACCCGAAGCGCAAGGCCATCGGGATCCGCGTGCCCAATAACGAGATCTGCCGCGCCCTGTTGGGTGCGCTCGACCAGCCGATCCTCAGCACGACCCTGATCCTGCCGGGCGACGACCGACCCCTGACCGACCCGGACGAGATGCGCCAGCGCCTCGACCGTGAAGTGGACCTGATCATCGACGGCGGCTTTTGCGGTCTCGAGCCGACGACGGTTGTCGATATGACCGAGGAGCCGCCGGCCCTGATGCGGATCGGTAAGGGCGATCCGCGGCTGTTCGAGGAATAGGGCCGGTACCCGTATAATCCGGCCATGGATTCCCCCAGTAGCCTTCAGTTGGCGTCGGTGTTGGCGCTGCCCCGCTTGTTCGCGGTCACGGCACACGAGGCCTCCCACGGCCTGATGGCGAGCCGGCTCGGCGACCAGACGGCGCGTCGGCTCGGGCGCGTGACCTTCAGCCCGCTTAGACACATCGACTTGATCGGTACCCTCGTCGTGCCGACGGCGACCTTTTTCTTGACCGGCTTGCTCTTCGGCTGGGCCAGGCCGGTGGCGCAGGCGGTCATCGGCGTGATCCCGGGTGGCGACGCCGCCCCGACCATCGTGCTGAGCCTTCTACAAGGCCCAGACCAAACTTGAAGAAGAGGAAGGTGCTCGTTGACCCCCGTGACCGCACAACACGCTCGTGTCCTTTCCGGGATGCGCCCGACCGGCCGTCTCCACCTGGGCCACTACCACGGTGTCCTGAAGAACTGGCTGGAGCTCCAGCACGAGTACGAGTGCTTCTTCTTCGTTGCGGACTGGCACGCACTGACCACCCATTACGAAGATCCCTCGGCGATCCCGGCGAGCATCGACGAGATGGTCATCGATTGGCTGGCGGCCGGGATCAATCCCGGGGCGGCGACGCTCTTCATTCAGTCGCGAGTCCCGGAGCACGCGGAGCTGCACCTATTGCTGTCGATGATCACGCCGCTCGGCTGGCTGGAGCGGGTGCCGAGCTACAAGGATCAACAGGAACGCCTCAAGGAGAAGGATCTGGCGACCTATGGGTTTCTTGGTTATCCGCTGCTGCAGAGCGCCGATATCCTGATCTACAAGGCCGGCCAGGTGCCAGTCGGCGAGGATCAGGTCGCGCACGTCGAGCTCACCCGCGAGATCGCGCGCCGCTTCAACCACATCTATGGCCGCGAGCCCGATTTCGAGACCAAGGCCGAGCAGGCGCGGCGCAAGATGGGCAAGAAGAACGCTCAGCTCTTCGATCGGTTGCGGCGGAGCTATCAGGAGCAGGGTGATCAGGAGGCGCTTGAGGTTGCGCAGGCCCTGCTCGAGCGCCAGGGCAATATCACCCACGGCGACCGCGAGCGCCTGTTCGGGTATCTCGAGGGCAGCGGACGGGTGATTCTGCCGGAGCCGCAACCCTTGCTGACCCAGGCGGCGCGGATGCCGGGCCTGGACGGGCAGAAGATGTCCAAGTCCTACAACAACACGATCTCGCTGCGCGATGATCCGGCGTCCGTCGAGAAGGCCTTGCGGACCATGCCGACCGACCCGCAGCGGGTCCGCCGCAGCGATCCCGGTGAGCCGCAGAAGTGCCCGGTCTGGTCCCTCCACGAAGTCTACTGCGATGATAAGACACGCAATTGGGTCGAGCAAGGCTGTCGCAGCGCCGGGATCGGCTGCGTCGAATGCAAGCAGCCGGTGATCGAGGCGGTCCTTGCGGAGCTGGCACCGATCCAGCAACGCGCCCTCGAGTACGCGGCCCAGCCCGAGTTGGTGCGCACTGTGATCAACGAGGGTTGCGAGCGCGCGCGCGCCGTGGCACGGGAGACCATGGACGAGGTGCGCCACGCCATGTCCTTGATGGCGTCCTGAAGCCGACCGCGGCGTCGCGTCGGGCAGCTGGCTGATGGGGACTGAACCTGACACCACCGAGGCCCCTTGCGCCCTGGTCGCGGGCGCGCCGCTCTTCAAGCTCCCAGAGGACCTGTATATCCCTCCCGATGCCTTGGAGGTCTTCCTGGAGACCTTCGAGGGGCCGCTCGATCTGTTGCTCTATCTGATCAAACGACAGAACCTCGACATATTGGACATCCCAATCGCCGCGATCACCGACCAGTACATGGAGTATGTCGAGCTGATGAAGCAGGTCAGGCTCGAGCTTGCGGCGGAGTATCTGGTCATGGCCGCGATGCTCGCCGAGATCAAGTCGCGGATGCTGTTGCCGAGGCCCGCCAGCGTTCCGGATGAAGACGAGGATCCGCGCGCCGAGCTCATCCGTCGGTTGCAGGAGTACGAGCGCTTCAAGCAGGCGGCCCAGGACCTGGATGCGCTGCCGCGCCTGGGGCGGGACCTTCTGCCAACGTGCATCCCAATCCCACCGGGGCACGTGCGGCGCATCCCGCCGGACGTCGAGCTCAGTGAGGTCCTTGCGGCCCTGCGCGGCGTCCTGGTGCGCGCCGATCTCTTCACCAGCCACCGCGTCGAGCGTGAGCCCCTGTCGGTGCGCGAGCGCATGACCCTGGTGCTCGAGCGGCTGGAGGAGGGGGCCTTCGTGCCTTTTGCGGAGCTCTTCGACTACCGCGAGGGGCGGCCAGGCATGGTCGTGACCTTCCTGGCGCTGCTCGAGCTGATCAAGGCGGCCAGTCTCGAGCTGGTGCAGTCGGGTCCATTCGCGCCCATCCACGTGCGTGCTCGTCCTGGCGAGGCGGGATGACGGCACCGCCGCCGATCAGACAGGTCGTCGAGGCGGCGCTGCTGGCTGCTGGAGAGCCGCTGAGCCTTGAGCGTCTGCTTGGTCTCTTCGCCGAGGACGGGCAGTCTTCGCCCGAGGCGGTGCTCGAGGCCTTGTCCGGCCTCGAACGGGACTATCGTGAGCGTGGTGTCGAGCTCGTCGAGGTGGCGGGCGGCTATCGGATTCAGGTCCGGCGCGAGGTGGCGCCCTGGGTTGCACGCCTCTGGGAGGAACGCCCGGCGCGCTACTCGCGCGCCCTGCTCGAGACCCTGGCGCTGATCGCCTATCGGCAGCCGATCACCCGCGGTGAGATCGAAGAGATCCGGGGCGTTGTCGTCAGTACTCACATCGTGCGCACCCTCGTCGAGCGCGAGTGGGTGCGTGTCGTCGGTCATCGCGATGTGCCGGGGCGCCCGGCGCTCTACGCAACGACCCGTGGGTTTCTCGACTACTTCGGCCTGCGCTCCCTCGATGAATTGCCACCGCTGGCCGAAATCCGGTCGCTCGAGTCGGCTGGCGAGGTGCTCGCCGAGCTCAGCGCGGCTCCTGGCGGTTGAGCCGCAGCCGCCTGTACACGAATAGCTGGCCACCGTCGCTGCGTAGCGCGAGGCGCTCGCCTTGTACGGCGATCTCGAAGCGATGCTCAATGCCGCGACGCCGATTGTGTAGGCTTAGCCACCCGTCGCCGAGCCGCAGCGTGCCGTCGACATAGCCTGCGCCGGGCTGATAGAGGCGATAGCGGTCACCCTGCACGATCAAGAGCCCGCCGTCGGGGCTCTCCCAGACCCCCTCCAGCGGCCCTGGGACCCACGACCACCAATCGCTTGCGCCGCCTTGCTCATCGGCGAAACGCTCCATCATCTCGCCCATACCGTAGTCGGGGCTTGGCGGACCAGCAGAGCCCCAGAGCGGGCCGAGACCAGGCATCCCGGATGGCGTGCCCGGCGTCGGCGGCCAGGCAGGGGCACCGAAGGGCGCCCCCATGGCGCTGCGCGGCAGGGACTTTAGGGCGCTCGAGCGGGATGCGTCGCCGAGGAAGCCCATGGCCTCCATCATCCGCGACATGACATCCGCCATCGCATCGCGGTCGATGGCGTCCTCGGCGGCCGTGACAGAGCAAATCGCGCAGGCGACTAGGGTGAGGGTTGCGGCACGAAGGCTTCGGTGCGGGTATGTCTTCATCGGCTGCCGAGTCTAGCAGAAGGACGCCTTCGGACCGAGGACGGCCGGGTCCGTCCATGATGCGGGTGCAGTCTGGGTCGCGTTTCGGTGCTTGCTACGGTGTCCAGGTTGAATCAGGACAGTGCACCCCGAGCTTGGTGGTCATTGTCCCCTGCGTCCAACCCCGAATCAGGAGGAGCAGTGCTTATGAGCGAGTCGATCACCGAACTGGATATGGAGCTTTCGAGCGGCATCGCCGCCTTCGAATCCAAGCAGTTCTCGCGGGCTGCGGGCTTGTTATCACCATTGGCGGAGGCCGGTCATCCAGAGGCGCAGTACCGGGTTGCGATCATGGCGCAAAACGGTCTCGGCATGCACCCGAACCCGCTACTTGCCTTCAAGTACATGAAGGCGGCGGCAAACGCCGGCCTCGCGGTCGCTCAGCATGGCCTCGGCTTCATGTACTTGGAAGGTGAGTGTGCCGATAAGGAGCCGGCAAAGGCCGTCGACTGGTTCCGTCGGGCGGCAGAGCAGGGGCTTGCCGGCTCACAGACGACGCTCGCGATGATGTATGAGGAGGGCCGCGGCGTCGCGAAGGATCTCGATGAGGCCAGGAGGTGGTACCGGAAGGCCGGCTTTGACGAACGCTAAGGAGGGGTTCAAAAACAACTCGCACAACTTGCCCGAGAGCCCCTCGCCCCAGCGGGGAGAGGGGTTGGGGTGAGGGGAGAAAGCTGCGGCAACCTGTTGAGTTTGTTGTCGCACTGCGCCTAAGGCGCATTGCGGGCGCCCCGGCGGATCAATCGATCACGACG
>JGI12109J20283_10039342_pt1 | contig 16070 bp, 13 predicted proteins | sample ElkSlonscriptome_12_FD_20283 | JGI IMG/M metagenome (IMG submission 20283)
TTCGATCTTGTCGCGATCGAAGCAGTGGTTCGGATGGCCGCACTCGTGCAGCACGTAGTTGCTTGCGTCGACGACCGCATTGATCGGTCGCTGGCCGATCGAGAGCAGACGCTTTCGCATCCACCACGGTGACGGTCCAACCTCCACTCCGTCGATCAAACGACCGCGAAAGCGCCAGCACGCGCTGGGATCCTCGATCCGGATCGTCCAACCGTCGTCGCTGGCGGCGACGGCCTGTGACGTGTCGACCTCGGGGATACGAAGCTGCCCGCCGTAGTGCGCGACGAGTTCGCGCGCCACGCCGATGTGGCTGAGCCAGTCGGGACGATTCGGCGTGACCTCGAACTCGATGATCGTGTCGCGCACGCCGTAGAGTTCGTCGAAGGCGACACCCACCGTCGTATCGGTCGGCAGCTCCATGATTCCGTCGTGACCTTGACCGAGACCGAGTTCCTTCTCGCTACAGATCATCCCCATGGAGACCTGACCGCGGATCTTGCCCTTCTTGATCTTGAAGTCGCCGGGCAGAACGGCTCCGACCTTCGCCACCGGAACGTGCAGACCGGCGCGCACGTTCGGCGCACCGCAGACGATGTCCAGAACCTCGTCGTCGCCGACGTCTACCTTGCACACGCGCAGGCGATCCGCGTCGGGGTGTTGCTCGGCTTCGACGACGTGACCGACCACGACGTTCGGATACGTCAGCGCGAAGTCCTCGACCTCTTCGACCTCGAGTCCCAGAAGGGTGAGTCGTTCGCAGATCGCGTCGACGTCGTCCGGAAGGTCGACAAGTTCACGCAGCCATTCGAGCGAGAGCTTCATCGTTTCGTCTCCGTGTGCGTGATCAGAACTGACGCAGGAAGCGGATGTCGTTGTCGAGCAGCAGGCGGATGTCGTCGATGCCGTGGCGTACCATCACGATGCGCTCCACACCCATACCGAAAGCGAATCCGGTCCATCGGGACGAGTCCACACCGGCGTTCTCGAACACGTTCGGATGCACCATTCCGGCACCCATGATCTCCAGCCAGCGACCTCCGCGCTCACTCTCCCACCACAGGTCCACCTCGACGCTCGGCTCGGTGAACGGGAAGAAGTGCGGACGGAATCGCAGCGTGCGGTCCTCACCGAAGAAGGTGCGCACGAAGTGATGGATCGTGGACTTCAGATCGGCCAAGGAGATGTCGTGGTCGACGAGCAGGCCCTCGATCTGATGAAACTCGGCCGCGTGGCTCGCGTCCGGTTGTTCCTGACGGAAGACGCGTCCGGGAACGACGACCGCGAGGGGCGGTTCGCTCTCGCGCATGGTGCGGATCTGCACGGGCGAGGTCTGCGTACGCAGGACCACGTCGTCGTTCACGTAGAAGGTGTCCTGCAGATCTCGCGCCGGGTGATCGTCGGGAAAATTCAACGCCGTGAAGTTCAGGGCATCGAGTTCGACCTCAGGACCTTCGGTGCGGGTGAAGCCCAGCCCGTGGAAGATGTCGCAGATCTCCTCGACGACCTCCACCACCGGATGAAGACTGCCTTGCAGGGCGCCGCGTGCGGGAAGCGTCAGGTCACCGGTGAAGGGCTGCGCATCGACCGCCGCCTGCAGCGTGGCCTGGCGCGCGTCGACGGTCTCCTGGACCTCGAGCTTGGCCACGTTCAGTGCCTGGCCCGCGGCGGGACGTTCCTCGGGCGACATCTCTCCCAACCCACGCAACAACCGCGTCAGCGCGCCCTTGCGCCCCAGGTAGTGGACGCGGAGAGAGTCGAGGGCCTCGAGATCGGCCGCGACCTCGATCCGCTCCTTCGCCTCTCGCACGAGGGATTCGATCTGCTCCTGCACGATGGACTTCCCGTTCGTGGTGTGGATTCCGGAACGACGACGCCTCGACTCCCTGACGAGAGCCGAGGCGTTGTGCATGCTCGAGCGACGCCGGACGGCGTGGCGCTCAGGCGCCGACTCAGGCGCTGGTCTCGGCGGACTGCTTCGCGATCTCGGCGAGACGGGCGAAGCCGGCCTCGTCGTTCATGGCCAGCTCGGCCAGGACCTTGCGGTCGATTTCGACCTCGGCGGCCTTGAGACCGTGCATGAAACGGCTGTAGCTCAAACCGTGCATCCGGGCCGCTGCGTTGATGCGCGCGATCCACAGCTGGCGGAAGGTCCGCTTCTTCACCCGACGATCGCGATACGCGTACTGCAGCGCGCGATCGACCGAGACGGTCGCGGTCCGATGGAGCTTGCTCCGGCCGCCGCGGTAACCCTTGGCCGCCTTGAGGATCTTGTTGCGGCGCTGTCGGGTCGCCGGATTGTTCGTAGCGCGGGACATGGTTCCTTCTCCTCGCGGTGATGACGTGGATGTGGGCGGCGACTAGTTGCCGGCCATCATGCGCTTCACGCGCGACTCGTCGGAGTGGTGCAGAATCGCGGTCTTGCGGAGGTTCCGCTTCCGCTTCGGGCTCTTCTTCGTGAAGATGTGGCCGTGGAAGGCCTGCTGGCGCCGGATCTTTCCGGATCCGGTGCGCCGGAATCGCTTCATCGCGGCGCGATTCGACTTCATCTTCGGCATGTCGTTCTCCTGACTCTCGTCCTGCGGGGCAGGGTCCGTGTCGGTGGCTCGGGCGTCGCGTGGGCGGTGCTGATGCCACCGTGGACGACGTGTCTTACTGACTGGCCTTCTTCTTCGGCGACAGCATGAGGCTGAGGTTACGGCCCTCCATCTTCGGATCGCCGTCCATCATCGCCTCTTCCTGCAGATCCTCGAGCAGACGCGCGACGATGCGCTCGCCCAGCTCCAGATGGGCCATCTCGCGTCCGCGGAAGCGCACCTCGATCTTGACCTTGTCGCCACCCTGGAGGAACTCGATGATGTGCTTCTTCTTGAAAGCGTAATCGTGTTCCTCGGTCTTGGGCCGGAACTTGACGGTCTTGACCTTCTGCTGGTGCTGCTTGGCCTTCGCGCGCTTGGCCTTCTTGCTCTCCTCGTACTTGAACTTCCCGTAGTCCATGATGCGACATACGGGTGGCCGGGCGTTCGGGGCGACCTCGACGAGATCGAGCCCTTTGTCACGCGCCAGATCGAGGGCCTCGTTGCGGTCGAGGATCCCGAGCTGTTCACCGTTTTCGTCCACCACCCGCAGCTGCGGGATGCGGATCATTTCGTTGACGCGTGTCCGGTCCTTCTGATCGTCCCGCGCATCACGCGGAAATCCTCTGGCGATGTTCGTTCTCCTTGCTCGTGGTCCGGCCGCCGTCGTGACGTGCCGGATGGAATTTCGTCGAACGAAAAAAGCAGACCCGTCGGGCCTGCTACTCATGGACCCCAACAACACAGCGAACTGCCGTGCGGGGATCCTTGACCGGGCTGGATGCTGTCGGGGGCGGCCCATGGCCGATCCGAAGCTCCGCGCGGTGAGAAGCGGGCCTTCTTCTTGGTCGGTTTTTCCGTGCCGGCGTCGAGCGCCGACTCCTGCCGAGAGCCCGGTACTCGGGCCGAATCGGCGTCCGGCAGCGCCCCAGGGCACCGCCGGACACCGCAAATTAGTCGAGAGGCCGGCTTTCGTCAAGCAGCCGCTGGACGATCTCATGGACGGGCGCCGTACCTTCGTCCGCCCCACCGTGACGCCGAACGGTCGCGGTGCCGCTCTCGGCCTCGCGCCCTCCCACCACGAGCATCGCCGGCACCTTGGCCAACTCGGCTTCACGGATCTTGCGTCCGATCTTCTCGTCGCGGGCGTCGAGCTGAGCACGGAGTCCGCTCTGCAGGAGCTGGGCGACGACGGTCTTCGCGTAGTCGACCTGGTGCTCGCTGACCGGAAGCACGGTCGCCTGGACCGGAGCCAACCACGTCGGGAAGGCACCGGCGTAATGCTCGGTGAGCATGCCGATGAAGCGTTCGAGCGACCCGTAGATCGCGCGATGCACCATGAAACAGTTCTTCCGCTCACCGTCGGCATCGACGTACTCCACACCGAAGCGTCGCGGGAGGTTGAAGTCGAACTGCGTGGTGCTGCACTGCCAGCGACGGCCGATCGCATCGACGAGCTTGACGTCGATCTTCGGACCGTAGAAGACCGCTTCGCCTTCCATGCGCTTGTACGGGAAACCCATGTGCTCGATCGCGTGGACCAGCGACTTCTCCGCCGCTTCCCATTCTTCGTCGGTGCCGGCGTATTTGCTCTTGTCCTGGCTGTCTCGGACGGACAGCTCGACCTCGAACTCGGTGAAACCGGCCGCGGTGAGAATACGCTTCATCAGCTCCAGGACTCCGACGATCTCCCCCTCGAGCTGGTCGGGCGTGCAGAAGATGTGTGCGTCATCCTGGGTGAAGCCGCGCACGCGGAGCATTCCGTGCAGGGTTCCGCTGCGCTCGTAGCGGTAAACGGTGCCGAGCTCGGCGTATCGCACCGGCAGCTCGCGGTAGCTCCAGAGCTTACGCTTGTAGATGAGGATGTGCCCCGGGCAGTTCATGGGCTTGACCACGAACTCCTGATCTTCGATGTCGAAGGTGTACATGTTGTCCTTGTAGAACTCCATGTGCCCGGACGTGTGCCAGAGATCGCTCTTGGAGATGTGCGGCGTGTCGACGAACTCGTAGCCCGCCTTGCGATGCTCGTCCTTCCAGAAGTCGATCAACGTGCTGCGCAGCGCGCTGCCCTTCGGGTAGTAGAAAGCCAGGCCACCGCCGGCCTCGTCCTGCACGCCGTAGAGATCGAGCTCGCCACCGAGCTTGCGGTGGTCGCGCTTCTTCGCCTCTTCGAGCTGATGCAGGTAGGCGTCGAGGTCCTTCTTCGAGTACCAGCTCGTGCCGTAGATCCGCTGCAATTGCTCGCGAGTCTCGTCACCGCGCCAGTAGGCGCCGGCCACGCTCAAGAGCTTGAAGGCCTTCAGCTCTCCCGTGTTCGGAACGTGCGGTCCTTCGCAGAGGTCGACGAACTCACCCATCTGGTAGGCGAAGAGCTCATTGTTCTCCTTCAACAGATCGATCTGCTCGACCTTGAAGGGCTGGTCACCGAAGCGCTCGTGCGCGGTGTTCGGATCCAGCTTCTCGCGCGTGATCGGAAACTTGCTCTTGGCGAGCTCCTTCATCCGCTTCTCGATCTTCGCGAGGTCGTCCTCGGTGAAGGGACGATCGACCTGGATGTCGTAGTAGAAACCGTTCTCGACGGGTGGGCCGAAGCCGAAGCGTGCGCCCGGGAAGAGTTCCTGGACCGCATAGGCCATCAGGTGTGCGGTGCTGTGCCGCAGCACGAAGAGGCCCTCGTCACTGTTGCGGGTGACGACCTCGAGCGCGGCGTCTTGTTCGATGGGTTCGTCGAGGGGTTCCCAGCGGCCGTCGAGCTTGGCCGCGACCGCAGCGCGGGCCAGGCCGGGTCCGATCGCGGTGATCGCATCACGGACCGTGGATCCGCGCTCGACCTCCTTTTTCGAACCGTCGGGAAGGGTAAGCGAGATCGCAGCCATGATGTCTCCTGTCCCCGCGGGCCCGTCACGTCCGGCACCCGCGTTCTCGGCTCCCGGGTCCACCCTACAAGCGGCGCCCCCGGCGAGCTCACTGAATGACAGAACCGCCGCCGGGCTCTCGGGCTCGGCGGCGGTCTCGAAAAGCGATGGTGGGCGATACTGGACTCGAACCAGTGACCTCTTGCATGTCAAGCAAGCACTCTAACCAGCTGAGCTAATCGCCCACATCGGGACACAAGTTCTAGGTCCGGACTGCCCGTTTGTCAACAAGCCGGCCCGAATTCGAAACCTAGGCCAGGTAGTCCCCCAGCCCCGCGCCGGCGACGGCGTGACGCATCTTCCGCAGGGCGTCGTTCCGGATCTGACGGACGCGCTCGCGGCTCAGGTTGATGTCCTCACCGATGGCCTCCAGCGAGGTGCTCTCTTCGTCTCCCAGACCGTAGTAGCGGGTGACGATGTCCTTCTCGCGGTCGGTGAGCTTGTCCATCGCGCTCATCAACTGCTCGTGGAGCTCGTCCTGGACGAAGTCGTCCTCAGGCGTGGAGTCCTCGGGATCGGCCAGGATCTCCTGGAGCGGCTGGCTGTCGTCGTCGTGGACGCTCTCGTCGAGCGACAGGAGCGGACGCAACACCGCGTTGATCTCGTTCAGCTTACCCACGGTGATGTCGAGCTCTTTGGCGAGCTCCTCCTCGTGGACTCCTCCCCCGCGCTCCTGCTCGAGGCGGTTGTTGATCTTGCGCAGCTTCTGCGCCTGCTGGGCACGATTGATCGGCAGGCGCACGGTGTGCGTCTGCTCGGCCAGGGCCTTCTGGATGGCCTGACGGATCCACCACACCGCATAGCTGATGAAGCGGAAGTTCCGTCGCTCGTCGAAGCGGTGCGCGGCGGTGATCAGGCCGACGTTGCCCTCGGCAATCAGGTCGAGAAAGCTCAGACCGTGACCGACGTAGCGTTTGGCCACGCTCACCACGAAGCGAAGATTGCTGTAGACGAGCTTTTCGAGCGCCCGGTCGTCCCCGCTGCGAATGCGTCGCGCGAGGTCGAACTCCTGCTCCTTCGTGAGCAGCGGGTAGCGTCCGATCACTCGGAGATAATGCTGGAGAGCCTGGTCCTGACGCCGGTCAGGGGACCGCTCGACTTCGTACATTGTTTCCTCCACCGGACGGGTGACCCCGTCGTCAGCGAACGCTTCGAGCGCCCGCCCTTTGACTCCACGCGGTTTGCGAAGCCGCGCATCGTCGATCTCTCATCCTGCGGTGCCGTATCGAACGACGACCGCCCGGCTCCACTCCCTTGAACGACCGTTGAGTCGTTCGGTTCCCTGTCGCTCCGTGACCCGCCCCTGCGGAAGCAGCAGACGAGCGCGACCAGCAAGAGCCAATCCGTCCTCGGCAGAGGACCGACCGTCGTCACGCCTTCGATCAGAGGGTGCTCGCCATCGGGTGTCTCGACCCTGCCGTGCTCCGGCGAACTTCAAGTCGCCGTGCTCCGCCCCCTCTTGTCCGTGTCTCCGGGAGACATGGGTCGGGCGGCCGGGCGCGCGCATGGAACCGCGGACGATTCTCAGGTACCTCTCCGTTCGTGTCAAGGCCTCGGGGAGATGCAGCGACGGGCCCCCGCTGGGGAACCCGTCGCCATTCCAGTATCTGACGATCCTTGCACGGACCGGTTTGGTGTCTTCCGTCTACTTCTTGTCCTCGTCCACGACTTCGAAGTCCGCATCCACGGGTTCGTCGTCGTTGCCCCCAGCGGTCGATCCCGACTCGCTGCTCCCGGCCGAGGCCTCGGCCTCTTGCTCGCCCGACTCCGCCGCACCGGCCTGATAGGCTTTCTGGGACATCTCGCCGAGCACGGTCTGCAGCGCTTCGGTCTTCGACTTCAGGGCCTCCACGTCCTCGCTGTTCAGGACGCCCTCGAGGTCTGCCAGGGCCGTTTCCACCGGAGCTTTCGAGGCGTCATCGACCTTGCCCTCGAGATCCTTGAGCGCTTTCCGCGTGCTGTAGACGAGGCTGTCCGCCTGGTTCTTCGCGTCGATCAGCTCGCGCTTCTGCTTGTCCGTCGCAGCGTTCGATTCGGCCTCGCGAACCATCTGGTCGACGTCGGCCTCGCTCAGACCGCTGCTCGCCTGGATCACGATCGACTGTTCCTTGCCGGTCGCCTTGTCCTTGGCGCTGACATTCAGGATACCATTGGCGTCGATGTCGAAGGTGACCTCGACCTGGGGCACGCCACGCGGAGCCGGCGGGATACCGGTCAGCTGGAAGCGCCCGATGGTCTTGTTGTCGTTCGCCATCTCGCGCTCGCCCTGCAATACGTGGATGTCGACCACACTCTGGTTGTCGTCCGCGGTCGAGAAGACCTGGGACTTCTTGACCGGAATCGTCGTGTTGCGCTCGATCAGCTTGGTGCTGACACCGCCGAGGGTCTCGATGCCCAGCGACAGCGGCGTCACGTCGAGCAGCACCACGTCGGTCAGGTGATCCTCACCGCTGAGGACGCCACCCTGAACCGCAGCACCCATGGCCACGACCTCGTCCGGGTTCACCGAACGGTTCGGTTCCTTGCCGAAGACTTCCTTCACCTTGGCCTGGACGGCCGGAATGCGGGTGCTCCCACCGACGAGAATGATCTCGTCGATGTCACTCGCCTTCAGACCGGCGTCGGAAAGGGCCTTGCGGCACGGCTCGACGGTGCGCTCGATCAGCTTCTCCGCGATCTGCTCGAAGCGACTGCGCGTCAGGGTCAGGTTCAGGTGCTTGGGGCCATCGGCGTCCGCCGAGATGAAGGGCAGGTTGATCTCACTCTGCGTGCTCGAACTCAGCTCCTGCTTGGCGCGCTCGGCGGCCTCTTTGAGGCGCTGCATGGCCATCGGATCCTTGCTCAGGTCGATGCTCTCGGCACTCTTGAACTCCTGGACGAGCCAGTCGATCACGACCTGGTCGAAGTCGTCGCCACCGAGGTGCGTGTCGCCGTGGGTGCTCTTGACCTCGAAGACGCCCTCACCGAGCTCGAGGATCGAGATGTCGAAGGTTCCGCCGCCGAGGTCGTACACGGCGATGGTTTCGCTCTTTTCCTTCTTGTCCAGGCCGTAGGCCAGTGCGGCTGCGGTCGGCTCGTTGATGATGCGCTTGACGTCGAGGCCCGCGATCTTGCCCGCGTCCTTCGTCGCCTGGCGCTGGGCGTCGTTGAAGTACGCCGGGACCGTGATCACGGCCTCGGTGACATCCTCGCCCAGATAGGCCTCCGCGGTCTCCTTCATCTTCTGGAGAACCATCGCCGAGACCTGCGGCGGAGCGAACTCGCCCGCCTCCACCTTGACGGCAACCTGGCCGTTCGCATTGCGGACGACCTCGTAGGGGACCTCGGAGTTCTCCGTCGCGACCTCGTCGAAGCCACGTCCCATGAAGCGTTTGATCGAGAACACGGTCTCGGTCGGTCGGGTCACGGCCTGACGCTTGGCGACGACGCCGACGAGGCGCTCGCCGTCCTTGTTCCATCCCACCACCGAGGGGGTCGTCTTCTGACCTTCGGCGTTCGGGATGACCTTGACCTCAGTGCCTTCCACGACCGCGACACAGCTGTTCGTGGTGCCGAGGTCGATGCCGATGATCTTGCCCATTCTCTGATTCCTCCTGGACTGACGTCCCTCTGGGTGTCGTATTCCACCGTTGCCATACCAAGTGGCGCGCCAAAAACGGGTCACCCACTAAGACATTGTTAACGCATCAGTTAGGAGATTTTGGCCTGAGGGTGACCTGCCATGCCGAATCAGCGGACTGCCACTATGGCATCATTGCTGCTCAATCGGCAGGGGCTTGCTCCCGCAGTCCTGCCGCATAGGCGCCGAGAACGAGGTAGTCGTAGGTCCGATGGCGCAGGCTCGGGGCCAGCGGAGCGGGCCAACGACGGACCATTCCCCGGGCGACGCTCATCCCACCCAGACGCCAGCTCCATTCGAGGATGCGCCCGAGTGCACCGGGGCGTCTCCCGGCCGGGAGACCGGTCAGAACGTCGAGCCGCATCTCGGCCATGCGTCGTGGGTGCAAGCGAGCCAATTGCGGCAAGGTCTCGCGGCCGCACATGGCCTTCTTCTCGAGGTACTCGTCCAGCGTGTGGTGATGGACGTGCTCCCCCGCCGCCGCCGGCAACGAGAAGAAGCGCAGGCCAGTCCGGTCTTCCAAGCGGAAGGCGATCTCCATGTCCTCGAAGCCGTACACGCCGAAGTCCTCGTCGAAGCCGCCGATCTGCTCGAGGCTCTCACGCGGCAGCGAAACGTTCTGCGTGAGGAGATAGCGCGACGGAACCTCCGCATCGGGAGCGCACTTGGCCACGCCACGGGTGTCGAGGTACTCGAACAGGGTCGAGTCGATGATCTCCGGCGCGGTGACCACCCGGCCGAGATAGCAGGCTTCCCGCCTCCGCTGCGCCTCGACGTGCGCCTGGACTGCCCCAGGGCGGAATACGATGTCGTCGTCGAGAAAGAGCACCCAGCGGCCGCGCGCGGCCCGCCAACCACGATTGCGCGCCCGGGCGCGACCTTCGTTGTACCCGCATCCGGCCTCGACGAGAGGTAGGCGATCACGAAACGCGACGAGCACCTCGGGTGTCCGACCATCGTCGCTCCCGTCGTCGACGACGACGACCTCCCATTCACCGTCGACCTCCTGCGCAGCGAGCGCTCCGAGCGTGCGCGCCAGGAGGTCGGACTTGCGGTAGGTCGGAATGACGACGCTGAGCATCAGGCCATCGAGGTGAGAGCGGCGCGCTCGACGACGTCCGCGGGAAGCGGACTCCGATCGACGAGATGACGGTAGATCGCTTCCGCACGTGCCATGTTGCGACCGTGGTCGGCAACGTCGAGCGCGCGATCGTGAGCTGCGGTTCCGCAGCGTTGCCTCAGGTCGACGTCGTCGACCATGCGGACCAGCGCGCCGGACAGCGCTTCGACATCGCGCGGCGGCACCACGAGTCCTTCTTCACCGTCGCCGATCCACTCGATCGAACTCGGCAACGAGCTGACGATGATCCCGGTCCCGCAGGACATCGCCTCGAGCAACGACACGGCCGTGGCATCGACGGACGGCACACTGACGAACACGTCCGTCGCGACCATGTACTCGCCGAAGCGATCGTGCGGAATCCGGCCGACGAAGTGCGTGTTCTCGGTCAATCCCGCGTTGCGCGCGCTGTCGACGAATGGGGTCGGATCTCCTTCGTAGCCGGCGAAGATCACGTGCACGTCGGGTCGGGTCCGACGCAGGGTGACGCACGCGTCCACGATCACGTCGAGGTTGTAGTAGGCCTGCGTGAAGCTGCGCGGTGAGAAGACGACGGGAGCCTCGGCCGGGATTCCGAGTTCCTCCCGAACAGTCGTCCCAAGGTCCGGGCGGAAACGTGCGAAGTCGACACCCCAGAGGATCTCGTAGCACTTCGACGCTTCGGCGCCGAGTGTCACGCAGTCCTGGAGGATGTCCCGCGAGTCGCCCGTGATCGCATCCGCGTTGGCGATCGCCCGGCGCGCGAGCCACTTCTTCAACGCGTTCTCGTGTGGCGTGACGTAGACGTCGTCCCCCCACACCGTCAGTACGTTCGGACGGAAGCCGCTGAAGTCACCCCAGTATCCGTAGCCGGTGAGGAAATGGGTGTTCAGAAGATCGGGCTGGACGTCGGCGAGGACCTTCTTGACCAAGCCGAGGCTCTTCCAGTAGCGCAGGGGCTTGGTCGGCGCCGAGCTCGTGATGTCGTGGACCGTGACGCCTTCGATCGGTCCCGGTTGGACGGTCAGCAGGTGACACTCGTGCCCCTGCTCGACGAACCAGCGGATCCACCGCTCCGTGTGCAGGTGGCGTCCGATACTCAAGAAGGCGAGGCGCACGTCGTTCTCCTGCGGCCGGCACCGTTCGGTCGGTACCGAGTGGTACCCGGGGAGGGACTCGAACCCTCACGGAGCAATGCTCCACCGGATTTTAAGTCCAGCGCGTCTGACCCATTCCGCCACCCGGGCTCCGGCGTACCGTACACCGTGATTCGCCCCCCGAAAAGGAACGACGGGCGATGCACCCGGCATCGCCCGTCGAACTGTGTCCGCGAGGATCGCATCCGCACCCTCCTCCGAGCAGAGGCTACGGTCGATCGACTCGCTTCCGGTCCGCCTGGGGCGCGACCGATCTGGAGGCGGCACCCGGATTCGAACCGGGGAATAACGGATTTGCAGTCCGTCGCCTTACCACTTGGCTATGCCGCCCGATTCCGTGGTGCTTGAAAGAAAATGGAGCGGGAAACGGGACTCGAACCCGCGACATCCACCTTGGCAAGGTGGTGCTCTACCAGCTGAGCTATTCCCGCCCCTGGATCGGCTCTCGGCGTCGCCCTTCGGACGATGCTGCGGAGCCGAACGATCCGGGCAGCCACGGACTGCGAAATTCCGACCGTGAGGACGGTCTGCGCGTGCGCCGCGGAGCACTGTATTCTAGTCGAGTCGGCAGGAACGTCAAGACCCTGATCCGCTTTCAGGTACGACCTCCGTGGTCACGATCCACGCTCCGGAGTAGCCCTGGGACTGCGCGCGTTCCCGCGCTCGATCGGCGGCAGCGCGGTCGACGAAATCGCCGGCGCGAACCTTGAAGAGCGTGCCCTCCTGATCGACGTAGACACTGAGACCGAGTCGCGTCCGGGCTTCTCGCGCCGTGCGCTCGGCATCGGCTCGCTCTCCACTCGCGGCGATCTGGACCCGCCATCCACGCACGGTCTCCCTTCCCTGCGATTCGCGGACGGGGGTCTGGACCGTCGGGGCCACCGGGGTCTGGATGCTCGGTTCCACCGGAGTCTCGACCTCCGCAGGCACGGTCTCGTCACGCACGGGTCGGTCTTCGAGCAGGACCGGCGTGGCATCCATGGTCTCCGGTGGCGGAAGGCGGTCCTCCTCGAACTCGACGTCGCGCGGGGGCGGGAAGGTCCCCTCCGACTCGAGGTCGTAGGGCGTGGTGTCGGGATCGCGGTCCTCGTCGGTCGCAGCGTTGTCCGCCGGCGGAGGGGGCAACGGCGCATCCGGGTCGGTCGCCGTGTCCCGTGGCGGAGCGCCGCACGCGGTGACGAGAAGGACGAGCGCGAGGCTCAGGATTCGAAATTTCGACTGCATGGTCGTTCTCCGCATCGGCGACGGGTCAGCTCTCAATGTAGCCCAGGCTCCGGAGCTGCTCCAGATCGTCTCCCGAACGTCCGTCGGGATGGTCGGGTGGATCAGTGCGACCGTATGTCGCAGGAAGGTCGTCGGGAAGAGGTGCGCCACGCACGACGGACGGCATGGCCATGTCCGCCGAAGGTGGCACGCCGAGAGACCAGAGGACCCACGGCGCCCAGTGGACGGGGGCTTCCGGGACCGAGGACGAACCGGCGACCCAGACACCCTCGGAACCTCGCAGGACGGCTGCCACCTCTTCGGACCAGGCCCCGAGTAGGCGCTCGATCAGATCGTGGACATAGGCTTCCTGTGCGACGCGCAGACCGCGTGCGACCTCCGCGTCGACGTCCGGGATCCGCTCGAGTGCCCGGCCGACGATGTCCGAGCCGTTGAGGTGTACCACGAGGAGGTCCGGCGCGGGTGCCGCTTTCGCAGCTTCGATCGCACGGGCCACGTGGTAGAGATCGCCAAGGGTTGCCAGATCCCACGCATCGCGTACGGATCCCGGCAGGCCGTGACCGTGGAGTCGCTCGGTGCCCTGTGCATAGCCCTTCAGCCGCTCGCGCGCCGCCCCGAACTCCTCGCGCCACTGCGTCACGTCCTCGACCACCAACGCGGGGGGCCACACCAGACCGGGGCCCTCGGCCCGTCCCTCGTGCAAACGCAGAAAATGTCGATCGGTGACGATCTCGAGACCCGGGATCGCAATCGCGGGATAGGTCGCCCACCAGTTGACGACCCGGACTCGCCGGCCGGCCATGGCCGCGATCTCCCAGAAGGGTGGCCGCCGGAGGTCCCGTCGATCCGCAGCCACCGTCCTCCCAAGTCCGACGCCGGGCAGAAGCTGACGGAGCAACAGATCGAGCAGAGGGTCCTCCTCGAAGCCGCCGAGTCCCCCATCGAAACCTCGCAGTCCAAAAGCGGAAGCCGATCCGAGGCCGTGCTCGTGCACCGGGAAACCGGTCGCGAGCTCGTTCCAGTAGGCCGCCGGGTGCAGAGCGCTCCCGAGCGCGGAGTTCGAGACCGGGCGTAGGCTCGGCGCATCGTCGGGCCAGACGGTCGGTCCTTGCACGCCGTCGACGGCGACCAGGAGCATGCGATGGACATCGGCCCCTTGCACCGCCCGAACGTCGATCTCACTCAAGCGTGGCAAGGGCTCGAGTCCCCGGTAGGGACCGAGGCCGAGAAGCACGAAGGCCCCCGCCGCGAAGACCACCAGAGGAAGCGGGCGCTCCCACGCGGCCAGACGTGCGGGGCGGAACACGCCCCGACCCTGCAGACGCGCGAGTGCCAGCGCCCCCGACAGACTCCAGGAGACTCCGGCCCCCAGGAGCCCCACTCCGAGTGCAACGCCGAGCGCACCGATTGCCCACGACGACCCCGCCAGGTCCACGAGGACGGCACGACCCAACCGGTCGGTCAGATAGAGTGCGGCGACGAGACCCGGGAGCCAGACGAGTGGCCTCTCGAACCATCGAGATGCGAGGCGAACACCGCCGTCAGCGGGACGCAGCAGTCCCCATGCGGTGGTGCCGGTTCCCAGTGCACCCAGCAGGACGAGGACGATAGTGATGTCCAATGCGAGCCAGATCAGACTCCGCGGTCGATCCAGAAGACCCGGCTCGGCCGCGATCGCCGACAGCGTCAGGAGGAGCGCGACGAGGAATCCGCCCGCCCCTCCGATCCACAGCCCTGCTGCCACGGCGGAGCGACGGCGTGAGCCACCCGCCCGTCCCACTCTCTCGGCCACGTAGGCTTCGGCCGGTGTCTGCAGGTAGCCCAGCTCGCGCAGACGTGCGAGGCCATCCTCGAGGCGCTCCGGATCGCTTCGCGGGGCTTCGGGGCTGTTCACGATCCGTCCTCTCGCGTGGTCGTCAGTGATCGCGGCGACCCACGTAGTCGCAGATCGATTCCAACAACGCGATGGCACGCGGGTTCCGCGCCGCGAGACCGTGGACCGACTGCCGCGCCGTGTCCAGAAGACGATGCATGATCTCCTCGCTCTCGGCCTGACCGAGGCGCGCGACGAAGGTCGCGTGGTGGGCGTCCTGTCGAACGTCCTTGCCCGTCGCGGCCGCCGTCGACGTGACGTCCAGGAGATCATCCTTGATCTGGAAGGCGAGACCGAGATTGCGCGCATAGGCCGCGGCGCATTCCTCGACCGCTTCGTCGGCTTCGCCGAGGCGCACGCCCAGCTTTGCCGCGGCTTCGAAGAGCACTCCGGTCTTGTGCCGATGGATGTACTCGAGCGCCTCCAGGTCGCGACTCTCGTTCCCGAGATGAAGATCGACGTGTTGTCCGCCGATCATTCCTCCCATGCCCACGGCACGGGCGACGAGCGACGACGCTTCGAGCCGAGGTCGCCACGAATCGAGTTCTCCGAGGAGCTCGAACGCGAGCATCAGCTGTGCATTCGCTGCGAGGATCGCCGTGTCGACGCCGTAGACCACGTGACACGTCCTGCGACCGCGACGCAGCGTCGCGTCGTCCATGCTCGGGAGGTCGTCGAGCACGAGGGAACAGCTGTGCACCAGTTCGATCGCGACGCCCGCGTCGATCTGCTCGATGGCAGCGCGGGAGGGCCCGAGTTCCGCGAAGAGTTCGAGCACGACGGGTCGCAGTCGTTTGCCGCCGGCCATGGGCGTGTAGGCGACGGCCTCGGCCAGCGCGGGCGTGTAGCGATGCTCGCGACGACGCAGAGCAGCCTCGAGCCGGGGCTCGAAGCGGGCGCAGTAGTCCTGCAAGTGCGACGTCAAATCATTCACGACGACTCCCCGTGCACCTCGCGTAGGACGCGCGCGACCGCCTCGACCATGTGGACCTCGTCGAAGTGTGCGACGAGACGACGACGGGCGGCTGCCCCGCGACGCATCGTCTCGGCGCGGCCGTCCCGCACTTCGCGGATCGAACGCACGAGCGCCGCTTGGTCGCCCGCGGGGACCAGCCATCCGGTTTCGCCGTCGATGATCATCTCGTCGAGCGACCCCACGTGCGTGGCCACCGACGGCCGTCCGGCCGCCATGGCTTCGAGCACGCACATCGGAAACGTCTCCACGTTCGGGTGCGATGGCAACACCAGAGCATCGATCGCCGCGAGTACGTCGCGGACGTCGTCACGCCAACCCAACCACCGGACCTGGGCGTCCACTCCGAGCTGATCCGCGAGATCTTCGAGGGCGCCGCGCCGCGCACCATCGCCGACGGCCAACAAAATCACATCGCGCAACGAGGCATCGGCCAGGGTGCGCAGGAGGGCCTCGTGGTTCTTCTCCGGTCGAAGCGCTGCCACGACTCCCAGGACCGTGGCCTCGTCGTCGAGGCCGAGGGCACGTCGTGCCCGACCGCGCATCGCAGGATCGAGCGCTGCCGCGAATCGTTCCGGATCGACGCCGTTGTGGACGACACGCATTTTCTCGCCCGGAACACCTTCGTGATCACGCA
>JGI12109J20283_10085285_pt1 | contig 16062 bp, 15 predicted proteins | sample ElkSlonscriptome_12_FD_20283 | JGI IMG/M metagenome (IMG submission 20283)
CGAGAAGGCCGCCGGCTCGCCGGTGGAATTCGTGTTCCCCGCCGAGGGCGTGTCGGCCATCTCCGAGCCGGTGGCGATCCTCTCCAGCGCCGGGAACGTGGAAGCGGCTCGGGCTTTCGTGGATTTTCTGCTCTCCGAGGCGGGCCAGCAACTGGCGGTGAGCCAGGGCTATCTGCCGGCCCATCCGGATGTGCAACCCCCACCCGGCTTCCCGCCCCGCGAGGAGATCACCGTGATGCCGCTGGATGCGGCAAAGGCGCTGGAAAATGCCGAGGCGAACAAGCAGCGCTTCGCCGAGACCTTCGGCCAGTAAGCTTCATCCCCGGGTGCCCCGTCGCCGACGGGGCACGCCCTTTGCTACAATGGCCAAATATTAACTTCGGTTAACTGACAGAGTAGTTCCCGTATGGAGGCCAACGTGGCGAACTTTATCGAATGGAGCGACGACCTCAGCGTCGGCATCGAGGAAATCGACGAGCAGCATAAGATCCTGGTGGGACTGGTGAACGATATGCACACCGCGCTGCACGAACGCCGCGGCGCCGAGATCACCAACGATATTCTCAGGCAGCTGAAAACCTACACGATCATTCATTTCGCCGTGGAGGAGAGCCTGATGCGGGTGTTCCATTATCCCGACTACGAGGAACACAAGGCTCACCACCAGAAACTCATTNAGCAGATCAACGAGTTGCAAAAGAAGTTGGAGAACGGCACGCACTCCATCAGCTTCGAGTTGATGCATTTCCTCCGCCAGTGGCTGTCCCACCACATCATGGAGGAGGACAAGGCCTACCGGGATTGTTTCCTGGCCGGGGGCGTGCAGCCCACCGCCGCCAAGCGCTCCTGGGTGCAACGGCTCTGGCACCACTTCGACTGAAGGGTATTCCCTTGCCGTGAGCGTCTCCACCCGGCCCATCGGCGAGTGGCTGTTGCTCACGGCGCTGGTCCTGATCGTCGCCCTGTTAAGTCTTGCGCCGTTGGCGCGACTGCTGCTGGAGAGCATCGCCCCGGGTGGGGAGTGGAGTACCACGGCGCTGGCCGAGGTACTCGGCGATCCCCTCACCTGGCGAGCCACCGGGCGGAGCCTCTTCACCGCGCTGGGTGGTACGCTGATCGCCCTCGCTCTGGGATGCACCTTTGCGTTGCTGGTGGCGCTCACCGACCTGCGCGGCAAGCCGTTTCTGGTGTTCGGTTTTCTGCTGCCGCTGATGATCCCGCCGCAGATCACGGCGCTGGCCTGGACCCAGTTGTTCGGGCCTTCCAGCGTGTTGCTGCGCACCCTGGGTCTGGCGCCGCCGCTGGGCACCCCCAATCCCCTGTACTCGCCCGGCGGCATCATCCTGTTGCTGGGCATCCAGCACGGGCCGCTGGTATTCCTGGCCCTCAGGGCGGGCCTCAGGAGCCTGCCGCGGGAACTGGTGGAGGGGGCGCGGGCGTCCGGAGCGCGACCCTTTCGGGTGCTTGGCACGGTGGTGCTGCCGCTGATGACGCCGCCGCTGGTGGCAGGGACGGCGCTGGCGTTCGTCTCCTGCATCGGTAATTTCGGGATCCCGGCGCTGCTTGGCATCCCCGCCAACTACACGGTGCTGCCCACCCTGATCTACCGCCGGCTGGCCGGTTTCGGGCCGGCGGTGATCGCCGAGGTGGCGGTGCTGTCGGTGCTGGTGGGGTTGATCGCGGTGGTCGGCGTGCTGGCCCAGGGCTGGGTGCTGGGGCGGCGGGACTACCGCATCATCGGCCCGCCGGCCCAGCCGCTGGCCCTGAGCCTGGGGCGCTGGCGAGGGGCGGTGGAGGCGCTGTGCTGGCTGCTCATCGTGTTGATCCTGGTGCTGCCGCTCACCGCACTGGTAAGCACTTCCCTGGTGTCGGCCTACGGGGTGGCGCTGGGGCCGGACACCCTGACCCTGGACAACTACGTGGAGGTGCTGCTGCGCCAGAGCGTCACGGTGCGGGCCTTTCGCAACAGCCTGCTGCTGGCCGGGGGCGCGGCGCTGGCGTTGGCGCTGCTGGCCGGGCCACTGGGGTACTTTCTGGTATGGCACCGAAACCGTCTGCTGGCGGGTCTGAACCTGCTAGCGGAGTTGCCCTACGCGTTACCCGGGGTGGTGCTGGCCATCGCCTGTATCCTGTTGTTCCTGCGGCCCCTGCCGGTGTTGGGAGTGAGCCTCTACGGCACCGTGTGGATCATCTTCGTGGCGTATCTTGCGCGGTTTCTGACACTCGCGCTCAGGCCCGCCATCGGTGGGTTCCATCAACTGGATAGGAGCCTGGAGGAGGCCGCCCGCAGTTGCGGAGCAGGCTTTGCAAAGCGGCTGCGCTCGGTGGTGCTGCCCCCGGTAGTGCCATTACTGGGGGCCGGGGCAATTCTGGTTTTCTTGACCGCGGTCAATGAATTGACGGTTTCGGCGTTGTTATGGTCCTCCGGCAGCGAGACCCTCGGCGTGGTGGTGTTCAATCTCGACGACGGCGGTTACACGGTACTGGCGGCGGCGGTGGCGGTACTCACCGTCATTCTGATCCTGGTATTGATGTTGCTCGGATCCTGGTTGAGTCGGTACCTGCCGCCGGGCGCGTTGCCCTGGGAAGCCTGATCGGTCCTGTTCTGCTGGAACAGCGGTTCACGTTGATCCGGACCATGCTGGACCGATTGCAAGAATTCCAAAACCTTGAAGCTCACTTTTCCAGAAATAGATATTGAAAACAAACACCTAAAAATTGGAACAAATATTGCAATTTCACCGATAAATCAGTTTGGAAAAAGGGGACTAACCATGCATCTCAAGCAGAAAATCACTACCGACCAGTTTCTCCATGCCCTGGATCTGTTGATTCTCGATGAGCTCGACGAACTGGAGCGTCTGGAACAGCAGCAAACGCAGACCGTGGATTACGATTGCGGCGGACACTGGCAGCATCCAGGCTGGGAAACGCCCGCCTATCACATCGAAGCTTGAACCGGAATGACCCACGCATCCTCCACGTGGATATGCAACAACGCTTCAGTGGGTCTATGGCGGCTTTCCGCCACCAACGACAGGGAGGGGTCGGCCACCGGACTGAGATCCAGCCGGTAGCGCCCTCCCCGATAGACACTACGCCGCACCCGGGCGGGAATGCCCCGCGCCGCCAGCCCGAGACTCTCCGGTCTCAACACCACTGATACCGGCCCCGGCGGCTGCTCCGGTAAACAGCGACACTCCACCCCGGTGCCGAGAAGGGTCACCCGGGCACGATTTCCCGTCACCGCCAGCACCTCGCCGGGCACCACGCTGCCCTGCCCCACGAAACGCGCCACCATGCCCGCACCGGGTTCCCGGTAGAGCGTCTCCGGCGCCGCCACCTGCATCAACCGACCCCGATCCATCACCGCGATGCGGTGGGCCATGGCCATGGCCTCGGACTGATCGTGGGTGATGTAGACCAGCGTGGCGCCGCTCTTGGCGTGGAAATCCACCAGTTCGGCTTCCATGGCGGCGCGCAGATGCACATCCAGATTGGCCAGCGGTTCGTCCAGCAACACCAGTGCCGGCTCCATCACCAGGCAGCGGGCCAGCGCCACCCGCTGGCGCTGACCACCGGACAGCACCGCCGGACGCCGCTCGCCCATGCCGGTGAGTCCCACGGTCCCCATGGCCACCGCCACGCGATGCCGGTAGTCCTCGCCCCGCACTCCGCTCACCTCCAGGGGATAGCCGATGTTGCGGGCCACCGTCATATGCGGCCAGAGGGCGTAGGACTGGAACACAATCCCCACCCGGCGCCGTTCCGGCGGCACATGACGGCGGGCGCTGGACACCACCTCGCCGTCGAAGCGGATCTCCCCGGTGGAGACCTCCTCCAATCCCGCCAGCAGCCGTAGCAGGGTAGTCTTGCCGCAACCGCTGGGCCCCAGCAGGGCGAGGAATTCCCCGTGGCGGATCTCCAGATTCACCGCCGCCACCGCCGCCATCCCGGCGAAGACCTTGCTCACCCCATGCAGACTCACCGTTGCCAAGCTCACCTCCGGATTCTCGTGACGCCTCAGGGCACCAACTGTAGTCCATCAATGGCCAACAAACAGGGTTGTGTGGGGGGGCGCTCCAGATGCAGGTGCAGCACGACGTGGGCGGTCTCCTCGGTCATTTCCAGGGAAAACGCCAGCGGTCGCTCCGCCAGTGGCCAGCGGGCCAGTTCACGGGGGGGCTGACGGCCCAGCACGCTGCCAGCCGCCAGGGTCGCCGCCCCGCAACCGCTCAGCCGCGCCGTGCCCTGCAAGCGGCGTTCGCCGCTGGGCGACCAGGACAGCGCCAGCGGCCGTTGCCTCGGGCTACCAGACCCCAGGGCCAGCCGCAGACTGGTCGGCACTCCCACCAGTCCCTGCACCTGTACTCCCCGATCCAGCCCCACCCAATCGCTCTGAATCCCCGGTGGTGCCGACAGTGCCTGTTGAAAAAATTCCAGGGTCTCCAGGCTCCGCCCCACCGGCGTGGGCCGCCAGCGCTCATACAGCCGCACCGTGAAGTCGCCGAATGGGAACGCCCGGGGCAGCGGCCGGAAATCCCGGGCCAGCCCACGCCGGGTCTCGAACAGCGCCACGGTGGTGGTGATCAGATGCTGGGCCTGCGGCGCCAGATGCAGCTGTGGCGGACTCGTCACCAGAACCCAGTGGGCCTCCAGTAACTGCGGTAGCGGCACCCAGTCCCGGGAATCCAGGTGCGCGGTGGCAAGCACCAGCGGGCGGGATCCGCCGGTGACCACCCGTTGCAGCACGTTATCCAGCAAGCTCTCGTTGAGCCACATGGACGAGGCCGCCACATAGCCCGGCCGCCCCGCCATGGTCCGGACCAGGTAGTCCCCCAACGCCAGATACTGCTGAAAATGCTCGGCATGCAGCCGGGCGGGTCGAGGTACCAGCCCGAAAACCGGCGCCCGGTGCGCCACGGTGCGCGCCAGCGCCGTGTCCTCACCCGCGAAAAGATTACCCAGCGCCACCGCCAGTACCGCCACCATCAGCAACGCCAGCGGCCGGCTCCAGCGCCGATGCCAGGCCGCCACCACCCCCAGCCCGAACCCCAGGCTCCCCACCAGCGGCAGCACATGCACCACATGGGGCACTCCAAGCTGGCGCACCAGCAGCGCCCATTGCAAGCTCCAGAACAACACCCAGAGTCCCAGGAAAAGGCCCGCCGCCGGGGCCAGCCGCCGGTACCACAGGCTCATCAGCAATCCCAGCCCCGCCAGCCCCAGCAACAGATCCCCATGAGCCTCCCGCCAGCGCCGGAGCACCTGCCCCGGGGCGAACTGGTAGCCGGCGTAGAGGGCTCCGTAATCGGTGGTGAGGGCCTCGCGGGTGAACTGCGGCGCCAGCGCCAGCATCACCCCCAGCAGGGCCAGCACCGCCAACCCCAGTCGCATCCCCAGATCCCCTAGCACCCGCCACCCGGCGCCCGGGAACGCGCCGCCCGACACCAGCCCCAGGCGTTGCAGGGCCGCCACCACGGCCATGGCCAGATACAGGGCCACCACGGCGTAGCCGTAATGGCGCCGGAACAGGATGGCCAGGGCGGTGAACAGCCCTACCCACAGCGGCGTGCGCCAGCGCCGCAGAGCAGGATCCGCCAGATACACCGCCGCCGCCAACCCCAGCAACAGCACCGCCCCGGCCCCCGGCAGGCCCACCAGGGTGAGATACCACAACCCCGGCTGGGCCAGCATGGCCAGCCCCGCCCACCAGCCGCTGAGCCAGCGCCGATCCGGACTCAGGTGCGCCGCCAGCCAGCCGGTGAACAGCGCCACGGGTAGCAGATAGCAGAGCACCAGCCCCAGGATGAACACTTCCCGGCTATCCCCGAGGCCCTGGAACAGGGGCATCAGCGGCACGCTGAACAGGGCGTTGTAGTCCCCCGCCATGCTGGCGTGCAGGTGCTGCCAGTAAGCTGTCCAGGATTGTTGGTAATGCTGCCAGGCGCTGCTCGCCAGATCGTGGTAGAAGCGACTGTCCCAGAAATAGAACACCCGCTCCCTGGCCAGGTAATCCCATACCCAGAGCAGCACGCTTAGGCCCATCAGCAACACCCCCATCAGGCCCGGTAGCGTGCCTCTCAAGACATCCCCGCGGATCACACCGGGGCACTCACGGCGGCGCACAGCGGGGAATTTTATGGCTATCATGGAGCCCCTCCTGAAATCGAGAACCTTAAGTTAGGGAACCGTTAATTACCATGACCGAACGCCGTATCCGTCCGTTGCTCCTGTCCCTGCTGGCGGGCCTGGGCATCTACCTGCTGGCCCTCGCGGTGGGCGATCTGCAAGGCGCCCTGGCCACCATGGCGCGGCTCTCGCCGGCGCTGTGGGCAGGACTGCTGGGCCTGTCACTGGTCAACTATGGAATCCGCCTGCTGCGCTGGCGGTACTATCTGGCGCGCCTTCGCGAGTATCCCCCGGAGCCCTGGCATAGCCTGTATTATCTCGCCGGTTTCGCCCTCACCACCACCCCGGGCAAGGCCGGTGAGGCGGTGCGGGCGCTGTATCTGCGCGAACACGGGGTGGCGCTGGCGCGTACCCTGGCGGCGCTGTTCGTGGAGCGCCTGAACGATCTGGCGGCGATCCTGCTGCTGGCCCTGCTGGTGCCGGTGATGCTGGGGGTAGGGTACTGGCCGGTGCTACTGGCGCTGCCGTTCCTGTTACTGCTGCTGGGGGCGCTCAGGGCCGCCTGGCTGGGACATCTGCTCACCGATCTGGGGTTCTTGTTGTGGGGTCGGGCGCGGGTGCTGTGCCAGGGGCTGGCGCGGTTGCGCCGGGATGCCCACGCTTTGCTGGCGCCGACGCCCCTGTACGGTGGACTGGCGCTGGGTGTTATCGCCTGGGGGGCCGAGGGGCTGGGGCTGTACTGGCTGCTGGCGAGCCTGGATATCCACCTGCCGGTGTTGCTCGTCACCGGTATTTATGCCCTGGCGGTACTGGCCGGGGCACTGTCGTTCATTCCCGGCGGTCTCGGCAGCACCGAGGCGACCCTGGTGCTGCTACTGGTGGGTCAGGGAGTGGATACCGCCACGGCGCTGGCGGTGGCGCTGGTGTGCCGGCTGGTGACCCTGTGGTTCGCGGTGCTGCTGGGAGCCATCGCCATGCTCTGGCTGGAGTGGTGCGGCCGTGGCCTCGGCCGCACCCTGGCCGCGCCGGCCTGTCGTTAGGGGTCCGGTCATGGCCACGCCGCTGGCCGTCGATCTGGACGGTACCCTGATCCACACCGACCTGCTGGTGGAGAGCACCTTTGCCCTGCTGCGGCGAAACCCCCTGTACCTGTTCCTGCTGCCCCTGTGGCTGCTACGCGGTAAAGCGGTGTTGAAGGCCGAGATCGCCCGGCGCATCGACTTCGACGCCGCCACCCTACCCTATCATCGGGCCTTGCTGGATTTCCTCGGCGAGGTCCACGCCGCGGGTCGGCCCCTGTGGCTGGTGACCGCCGCCGATCGGCGACTGGCGGCGGCCGTCAACGATCATCTGCAACTGTTCGACGGAGTGCTGGCCAGCGACGGGCGGACCAATCTGCGGGGGGATCTGAAGGCCCAGGCGCTCAGCGAGCGATTCGGCGAGGGCGGATTCGACTATGTGGGTAATGCCACCGACGATCTACCGGTCTGGACACGCGCCGGGCACGCCCTGGTGGTGGGCACCGAGGCGATGCGCCAGCGGGCCGCGCGGCGGGCGCCAGTGGCGCGTTTCTTTCCGGTGGCGCTGCCTGGACCACGGCTCTATCTGCGCGCCATCCGCCTCCACCAGTGGTTGAAGAATCTGCTGGTGTTCGTGCCGCTGTTGACCGCCCACCGGGGGCTGGAGACGGATCTGCTGCTGCAGGCGACGCTGGCCTTCGTGGCCTTCGGGCTGTGCGCCTCCAGCGTCTACCTGCTGAACGATTTCACCGATCTGTCGGCGGATCGGCGCCATCCCCGCAAACGCCACCGACCCCTGGCGGCCGGCACCCTGCCCATCAAGCACGCCCTGTTGATGATTCCCGGTCTGCTGTTGCTGGCGGGACTGCTGGCGGCGAGCGTGTCGGGCCTGTTCTTCATGGTGCTGGTGAGCTACTACCTGACCACCCTGGCCTATTCGTTCCACCTCAAGCGAGTGGTACTGCTGGATGTGCTGACCATCGCCGGTCTCTATACCCTGCGCATCATCGCCGGGGCGGCGGCGGTGGCCATCGCCCCCAGCTTCTGGCTGCTGGCTTTCTCGATTTTCGTATTCCTGAGTCTGGCCATGGTCAAGCGCTACACCGAGTTGGTGAATCTCCGCGCTCTGGGCCAGCACAGTGCCAGCGGCCGGGATTATCAGGTGTCGGATCTGAGCCTGCTGGCGGCGCTGGGCGGTGGTAGCGGCTACCAGGCGGTGCTGGTGCTGGCGCTCTACATCAACAGCGACACGGTGACCGAACTCTACACCCGCCCGGAGATACTCTGGATTCTGTGCCCGCTGCTGCTGTACTGGATCAGCCGCACCTGGCTCATCGCCCACCGGGGGGCCATGGACGACGATCCGCTGGTCTACACCCTGCGCGACCGGTTGAGCCGGCTGGTGATCCTGGCCACGGTGCTGGTCATGGTGGTGGCGGCCCTGCCCTGAGGGCATTCTCCAGAAACCGGTACAGCACCGACTCCCCGGCGAAGGCGACATTGAAGCGAAGCCACGGCGAGATACCCTGGTCGGGCCGGAAGATACAACCCGGCGCCAGTACGATACCCTGCTCGCCGGCCTGCCGGGCCAGCACACTGGCGTCCGCCCAGCCGGGCAGCCGGCACCACAGGAACAGCCCGTGGCGGGGCTCGCCGTAAACCTCCAGGCCCAGTGCCTCGAAACGCCCCAGCACCCGCTCCCGGGCATCGTGCAGCCGTGCCCGCAGACGGTTCAGATGGCGCCGGTAGTGACCTTCCCGCAGCACCTGCTGGACCACCCGCTCGTTCATCTCCGAGCTGGTCACGGCGGTGAGGAGCTTCAGGTCGGTGAGCTTCTCCACCAGCACCGGCGGCCCGGCCAGATAGCCCACCCGCAGGGGCGCGGCCAGGGTCTTGGAAAAGCTCGACAGATAGATCACCCGCTGCAACTGATCCAGACTGGCCAGCCGGGTCAACTCGGGTTGCAGATCGCCGTAGACGTCGTCCTCCACCACCGTGACATCGAAGCGCTCGGCCAGCCGCAGCAGGCGGTGGGCGCAGGCCGGGCTGATGCTGGTGCCGGTGGGATTGTGGAGCGCGCCGGTGGTGAAATACAGGCGCGGGCGATAGGTATGCAGGCGATCCTCCAGTACGGCGATATCCGGCCCCTCCGGAGTACGCGGCACCCCCACCAGCCGCGCCCCCAGCGAGCGCAGCAACCCGAATAGATTGAAATACCCGGGATCGTCCACCAGCACCGTATCATCGGGGCGCAGAAAATACCGACCGATCAGATCCAGCGCGTGGGAGGCGCCGTGGGTGGTGAGAATCTGCCCGGGTGTGGCGCCGATGCCGATCTCGTTGAGGCGCCGGGCCAGGGTCTCCCGCAGCGGCGCGAAGCCCGCCGCCGCGCCATAGCCCACCGGCGCGGCCAGCGGCTGGCGCGACATCTGCCGCAGCGCCCGGCCCAGCGCCGGGGTATCGTGCCAGTCGCCGGGGAACCAGCCGCAGCCGGGCATCCAGCGCCCCGGCGTGGCGGCCAGCGACTGGTGCAGCAACCACAGCACATCCACCGCCCGCTGGGGATCGCAACCGCCGGGCTGATCGACCCGCTGCTCCCGCGGCAGGCTGACGTAGAAGCCCGAGCCCCGCCGCGATTCCACGAAACCCGCCGCCACCAGCCGCTCGTAGGCCTGCACCACGGTGAAACGGCTGACCCCGTGGTCGACAGCGAAGCGGCGGATGGAGGGCAGCCGGCTACCCGGGCGCAGCGCGCGGCTCTGCACCCGCTCGCGGATGCCGGTCTCGATCTGTTCCACCAGCGGGCGATCGTCGCCACGCAGTTGCAAAAGCGCCATGGGCCTGGGATTTCCTGTGAGACAATAGCCGGTACAGATGCAAAACCGTCCGCCGACCGTACCGGAACAATCAGCATCCGGCGACGGTCCGACACTGTCAACCACTGCCGGTTATCAGGGCTGGCTGTTATCATCGTTGCATGTCCACTCCCGATGAACACTCCCGTGCCGACGAGCCGTCGGACGCCTCCCCGGACGGCGCCCTGAGCCGGCGTGGCCATCTGCTGCACCTGCTGGGGCTCGGCAGTCTGCTGGTGCTGGCGCTGGTGCTGGTGTGGGCCTACACGCCGCTCCAGGAATACGCCACCGTGAAGGCCGCCACCGAGGGGCTGCACGGACTGGCGGACTCGCCATTCGGACCGCTGTATCTGGTGCTGGCCCAGGCGCTGCTGGGGTTGGTGGCGTTTCCCTACACGGTGCTGGCCACCGTCACCGGCTATCTCTACGAGCCACCCATGGCGCTGCTGATCAACTTCGTGGGCTGCGCCGCCAATGCCTCGCTATCGTTCTACGTGGGGCGCTGGCTGGGGCTTCGCACCGTGCGCCAGTACGGCGGACGGGCCATTCGCGCCATCAACCGGCGGCTATCCAGGCGGGGCTTCCTGGCGGTGGTGATCCTGCGAAACCTCCCCATCGCCCCGTTCACGGTGATCAACATGGTGTGCGGGGCCGCCGAGATCCGTTTCCGGGATTACTTACTGGGCACCCAGCTCGGCATGGCCCCGGGACTGGTGGCCCTGACCCTGTTCGGCGATCAACTGGAACGGGCTCTCAGCAACCCCAGCGCAAGTACCATCGCCTGGCTGCTGGGGGCGGCGGCGCTGGTGATCGCGGTGGCGTTGGGGGTGGAGCGCTGGGCCGAACGGCGCGACCGGCAGGCCGAGAAAACGCCGCAGAATTGACGCATCGGCGACAGCCACGCGGGCGGCGGGCTATGCTGAAAGTCTCCCCGCCATCCATCGGTGATCCCCGTGCAGCAGACCATCCTCACCATGGCCCCCACCAAGCGCATCGCCCTGATCGCCCACGACAACCAGAAAGCCGCGCTGCTGGAATGGGTCCGCGAACACCAGACCGAACTCGCCAGACACGCGCTGTTCGCCACCGGCACCACCGGCACGGTGCTGGAGCGCAACACTGCGCTCACCATCCACAAGCTGATCAGCGGCCCTCTGGGGGGCGATCAGCAGATCGGCGCGAAGATCACCAGCAACGAGGTGGATATGCTGATCTTCTTCTGGGATCCCTTCGAGCCCCTGCCCCACGACCCGGATGTGAAGGCGCTGCTGCGGATCGCCGCGGTGTGGAACATCCCGGTGGCCACCAACCGCACCACCGCGGATTTTCTGCTGTGCTCGCGGCTGATGGAGGGCGAGTACCGGCGGCGGGTGCCGGATTACGAAGGTTATATGGCGGGACGGCCTGTCGCCTGAGGGAAGGCGCCCCGCCGGGGCAGCGGCGCGGCCTCAGGCCCTGCCCTCGTACAGATCCCGCCCCTTCACCAGCGCCGCGATCTTGCCGTCGGCGATGGCGCGTTTCAGCATCCAGAAGCCGCAGTCGGGGTTGATGTAGCGGATCCGCCCCTCGCCGAGAACCTGCTCGGCGCGCTCCAGCGCCCGGGCGATGGCATCGGCGCTCTCCACCTCGGTGGACTTGATGTCCACCACCCCGAAGCCGAGCCCGAGATCCTCGCGAAGGCCCCGGAACACCGCCAGTTCCTCCACCGGGCGATGGGCGTTCTCCATGACAATATGGTCGGCGTGCAACGCGTTCAGGTAGTCGATGAGCTTGTCCCAGGTGCCCCGCTGCACGCTCTGGCCGCCGTAATTGCCGAAGCACAGATGCACCGCCGGGGTACCAGGCACCGCGTCCAGCACGGTGTTGATGGCCTCTGCCGCCCACGGCCACTCGTCGGGATGTCCCGGCAGATTGGCCTCGTCCAGTTGCACGATGTCGGCGTCCAGATGCCGTACCTGCTCGGCCAGCGCCCCGGCGATGGCCATGGCGAGTTCGGCGGTGTCGGCATAGTGGCGGTTGATCAGGGTCTTGGCCAGCATGTGCGGGCCGGTGACGGTGAACTTCAGCGGCCGGCTGGCCAGGGCGCGGGCGCGGGCACAGGCGTGGGGCAGGTCCAACGTGCCGCTGCCCACCGGGCCGTCCACCACCCCCGGCGGGCGGCTGCGAAAGCGCATGCCCGGTAGCTGGCGAAATGCCATGATCTCGGCAAAGCTCATCTCGGTGCGGATGCCCGCCATGGGCCGCACGAAATACTCGATCATGCCATTGGTCTCGGGGTGGTTGACGTCGAAGCGATACAACTCGCCGTCGCACACCACGTCCAGCCCGGCGTCCTGCTGGGTGGCCAGCACCACCCGGGTGGCGTCGATCAGGGCCTGCTCGGAGGGCAGCGCCTGCAACCAGTCGGGGATCGGGTAGGAACCCACCACGGTGGTCTGGATGCGGGGATGCCGATCGAGATTGGCGTCGGTCATGGTGATGAACTCCCTGGTGGCCTGTGCCAGAATGGCAAAAAGTAACAGGATGGTTATTTATGGGGTTGTATCAGAATGTCGGCTAAACGCAAGTCCGGCGCCCCCCGCCGGGGTCGTCCCCCGGGCCAGCACGATACCGACCACACCAAGCTGCGGATCCTCGCCGCCGCCGATGCCGAGTTCGCCGCCAACGGCCTGGAGGGGGCGCGGGTGAACGACATCGCCCAGCGGGCGGGCATCAACAAGCGCATGCTCTACAGCTATTTCGGCAACAAGGAGGCGCTCTGGCTGCGGGTGCTGGAGCGCGCCTACGCCGCCCGCCGGGGCGCCGAGCGCGACATCGACATCCGCCGGATGGCCCCGGACGAGGCGCTGGAGGCGCTGATTCGCTTCAATTTCCGCTACTGCCGGGACCATCCGGAGTTCATCGCCCTGCTGGACAACGAGAACCTGCACCGGGCCGAGTACCTGCGCCAGTCCGACGAGGTGCGGGATCTGCACACGCCGCTGCTCGGCATGCTGGGGGAGTTGCTGGAACGGGGCGTGGCCGAGGGATTGTTCCGGCCGGGCGTGGCGCCCATGCAGTTGTATATCACCCTGGCCTCGCTGAGTTATTTCTACTTCTCCCATCGGTGGACGCTGTCCACCATCTTCGCCGCGGAACTGGGCGACGAGGCGCTGATCCGGGCGCGCGAGGATCATATCGTCGAGGTGATCCTGAGCTACTTGCGGGCGCCCCAGCAGCACCTTTGACAGGGACCCTGCCACCACCTACACTCCAAAATAACCATGCGGTTACAAAAAACCCGGCGATGCACCGATAGACCATGGTTTCACTGCCCCCGGAGGAGACGTCCATGAGCGCTGCCCGTCCGCTATGGTTGCGGTTGCTGCACTCGGTGTGGTTGCGCCCGGTGCTGCTGCTGATCATCCTGCTGGTGATCTGGGACATCGTGATCCGGGTGTTCGCCATTCCCCCCTATCTGATCCCCACCCCGGCCAGCGTGGTGGAAGCGCTGGTGGAGGAGTGGCCGCGGCTGTTCGGCGAGAGCCTGGTGACCACCTACGCCACCCTCGGCGGCTTTGGCCTGTCCATCGCCTTTGGCATCCCCATGGCGCTGGCCATTGCCTACTCGCGCACCGTGGAGAGCTTCGTCTATCCGCTGCTGGTGTTCTCCCAGAGCATCCCCAAGGTGGCCATCGCACCGCTGTTCGTGGTGTGGTTCGGCTTCGGCATCCTGCCCAAGATCATCGTCGCCTTCTTGCTGGGCTTCTTTCCGGTGGTGGTGTCCACGGTGATGGGCTTCAAATCGGTGGAGGCGGACATGCTGGATCTGGCGCGCTCCATGAAGGCATCGAAATTCCAGATTTTTCTTCGCATCAGCCTGCCCCAGGCGCTGCCGTCGATCTTCGCCGGACTCAAGGTCTCGGTGACCCTGGCGGTGGTGGGGGCGGTGGTGGGCGAGTTCGTGGGCTCCAACTCCGGCATCGGCTATGTGCTACAGATCGCCAACGGCAACTTCGACCTGCCGCTGATGTTCGCCGGGCTGGTGGTGCTGTCCATGATCGGTTTATTGCTGTTCATCGCCGTGGATCTCGTCGAACGGCTGATGATTCCCTGGCACGCGTCCCAGCGCGGCGGCATCCAGGCCACCCCCTGAGGGCGACGCGCCCGCTTGAATCTCCACAACAAACATCTCTGGAGGAGAAACCCATCATGCGCATAATGCTATTGACACTGGCCTGGCTGATGCTGGCCACCCCCGCCATGGCCCAGGACAACGACGACGTCACCCTGCTGCTGAACTGGTATCTCTACAGCGAACACGCGCCGTTCTTCCTGGGCCAGGAACGGGGTTATTTCGCCGACGAGGGCATCGACCTGGAGATCCAGGAGGGCCGGGGTTCCGGTCCCACCGTGCAAGCGGTGGCCGCCGGCACCGTGGAGTTCGGCTATGCCGACGTGGCCACCATGATCAAGGCCGCCGCCAAGGGCGCGCCGGTGAAAGCCGTCGGCGTGTTGCTACAGACCAGCCCCATGTCGGTGATGGGACTGACCGAGAAAAATATTCGCACCCCGGAGGACATCAAGGGCAAGACCGTGGCGGTGACGCCGGGGGACGCCATGTCCCAGGTGTGGCCGCTGTTCCTGCAAAAGACCGGGCTCTCCCAGGACGATTTCCAGACCGTCAGCGGCGACGCCCAGACCAAGCTGAACGCGGTGATCAACGACCGGGCGGATCTGCTGCTGGGTTATCTCATGGACCAGAACATGCGGATCTTTGATGCCACCGGCAAGGACGTGCATGTGATCCCGTTCGCCGATCACGGGGTGAATCTGGTGAGTTCGGGGATCATCACCAACACCGACATGATCCAGGACAATCCCGATCTGGTGCGCCGTTTCCTGGCCGCCGCCAGCCGCTCCATCCAGGCCGCGAAAGAAGACCCGGAGGCGGCGGTGGATGCCATGCTGGCCAGCAATCCCGACGCCGGCAAGCGCGACACCCTGCTGCGCGGTCTGGAACTCACCATTCCGCTCTACCATACCCCGGAGACCGAGGGACAACCGGTGTTCCGGGTCACCGACGCCAACATGGCCGACTCGGTGCAGATGCTCATCGACTACGGCGGCGTCGAGGCCGACACCGCCAGCGACCCCACCGTGTTCTACACCAACAACTTTCTCCCCTGATGGCGAAGGCAGGGCCGCGACTGGTGGCCAGCCGGGAGGACGCCTCCCGGGGCCGCCCGCTGATCCAGCTGCGGGACGTGGCCAAGACCTACCGGACCCAGGAGGGTCCGGTGGAGTCCCTGAAGCCGCTGGACTTCGATATCCACGAGGGGGAATTCCTGGTGGTGGTGGGCCCCTCCGGCTGCGGCAAGTCCACCCTGCTGAAGCTGGTGGCGGGGCTTTTGCCCATCAGCGGCGGCGAGTTGCTGGTGGAGGACACCCCGGTGAGCGGCCCCCACGACGATATCGGCGTGGTGTTCCAGAGCCCGGTGCTGCTGGCCTGGCGCACGATCCTGGAGAACATCATGCTGCAGATCGACATGCGCCGCTTGCGCCGCGCCGATTACCTGCCCCGGGCCCGGCAACTGCTGGAGATGACGGGGCTCGCCGAGTTCGCCAACAAGCACCCCTGGCAACTCTCCGGCGGCATGCAGCAGCGCGCCTCCATCTGCCGGGCGCTGGTGCATGATCCGGCGATCCTGCTGATGGACGAGCCCTTCGGGGCGCTGGACGCCATGACTCGGGAGAAGATGAACGTGGAGTTGCAACGGATCTGGTCGGAGACCCGCAAGACCGTGCTGTTCATCACCCACAGCATTCCCGAGGCGGTGTTTCTGGCCGACCGGGTGCTGGTGATGAGCGAGCGGCCCGGCAGCATCGCCGCCATCTATGAGGTGGACCTGCCCCGGCCCCGCTCCCTGAAGCTGATGGGCGACCCCGGCTTCATCCGCCTCACCCAGGAGATCCGCCGGCATTTTTACGCCCAGGGGCTGGACGGATGAGCGGGGCGCCGGAGTTTCGTGTCGTCGGGCTCGAGTGTCACGAGCGCCCGGTGCGGCTGCGTCTGC
>JGI12109J20283_10007199_pt1 | contig 16060 bp, 15 predicted proteins | sample ElkSlonscriptome_12_FD_20283 | JGI IMG/M metagenome (IMG submission 20283)
TCGCCTCAAAGCGATTTTCAGAGCGGTTCTTGCGAACTTTGAGTGGATCCCAGATCCGCCCATTCATTGCAATCCAGACGCCGGCTGACAAGCACTGCACGGCAGCGACCGCGCAACCAATGTTGAAAACGGCATCGGAATCAATAAATCGAGCCGGGTTCAATGCCCCGGTCATAACGATTACGCGGTCGCCGACATCGGCCAGCGCCGCTGCGGTTTCGACCATGGTGTCGGTGCCGTGGGTAATCAGGAAATGGCGGTCCTTGCTGGTCATGATTGCCTGCCTGATCAGCGCGCGGTCATCATCGGTCACGTGCAGCGAATCTTTGCGCATTAAAGCTCGAACCTCCCACTCGAAGGCGACGTTCATTGCGTTCAGTATTCGACCGATCTCGGGCTGACCGATCTGATAGTCCGACTTGTCATCGTAATAGATCTTGTCGATGGTGCCGCCGGTGGTAAGAATATCGAGTTTGTTCACGATCAGCGCGCTGCCCTTGGGTTGGCGCGGTAGTATAGCCCTATGAACCAACCTGTTCTCAAGCTTATTGCTGGCCTGCTGCTGGTGCTGCTGCAGATCCTGGAGATTGCGCCCGCTCAGGCCCGTCTGACTGATGAGTTGACTGACGACCAACTGGCCTGGCATTGGGATGCTGCAACGCGCGATCGCGCGCGTCAGGCCACGTTGGCACTGGCGATTTGGCTCGAGAGCGACCCACGCTCGACCGAGCAATGGCAGGACCGGGTTGAAGCCAATCGACTTGCTGTGCTGGCTGCTGCTCAGCGCGTTCCGCCCGAACAGTCGGCGTTGGCCGATGGCCTGTTTGCCTGGTTTATTCAGTCCAGAGATTTAAACTTGTCATTAGAGCAAGTCAGCGTTGCGCTGCCTTGGGACGATGATGTTGTCAGCTTGCTTCGACCCGACCCACAGGCTGGCCGTCTGGCAAGAATGCAGGAATTGATGGCGTTTTGGGCACCCGACGTGTGGGCCGAGCTGCGCCGACGATTGAACGTCATTGATGATTTGCCAGACGAGCCTGAATCATCAGAGCGCAACGCTACTGATTCGGATGTTGACTCGCAAGACCCAGATCAGCCTGAGGTATCTGGTGACGTCGTCAATTCAATCACCGCAGAAGAACAAATCAATGGCTACTGGCAAGCGCTGATGCTGCCTCAACAGCAACAGCCAGAACTAGCACCTGAATCAGAGACAGAGACAGAGACAGAGACAGAGACAGAGACAGAGACAGAGACAGAGACAGAGACAGAGACAGAGACAGAGACGTTATCGAGTGCCGAGCAACCCGGCCAGGCGGAATTGCCCGAACCTTCGATACACGCGCAAGCACAGGCCGCACGCGTGGAGCAGTGGCGTCAAGGCGATGAGATCGATCAACGCCGTCAAGTGCTCATTCAGATCATTACAGCCGAACTGGAAATGAAATGGGCCGCGAATCGTCGTCTGTCAGCGGTTTGGGATCTGATCTACGCCTTGGCTGAAGCGGCGGCCCTTGACCAGCCTCAAAGTGTCGCGACCGAACTGCGCCTGTTGATCGGCACGTTGATAAGCGACAGTGGACGCGATTTGCGTTTGATTGACACTGATCTACCGGTCATCCTGGCGCTTCTGGAAGATAGCGCACTTCAGCTTGAGGCGGAATCGGCCAATCCATCAAGCGCACTGGGCCTTCTTGGCGATGCTTATGCTCGGCTTGGTCTGTTTGCCGTTGATGCTGAGTTTTATCTTGACCAGCCCGTTCGCGACGGCGTCAGTTCAGCGCTGGGCGCATGTGCTGTTGATCCGACCGTCATGGGGCCGCTGCCACGCTCCGTGTTCGAAGACTGCCTGGAGCTGTTGGTCGGCCAGATGGACGATTCGTTGGGCCGGGTAGAGCTCGTCGGCGATCGAGATGGGCCTTTCTCCAGCATTTTTCTGCGGCGTGAAATGGGCCTGGTGAGCTGGCAGAGGGTGGCCTACCTCGACGGTCATCTGAACTGGTTGCTGGGCGCCAGTTGCAGCCCTCCCATCTGGCAAAACCCCCTGGAGTGGTCGCTTCTGGCCCATTATCTCAGTCGCTGGGTCGCGCAACGCCCGGTGTTTTTTGATTCACCGCGCTGGCGAGATGCTGTCGATGCTTTCGAGCGTCAGGCGACCACCCAACGCGAAGCCTCAATCCTGTTCATCGACTGCCTGTCCGGTATGGGCCGGCAACGTCAGGACCCGATTTTGCGGTTGATTAACCAGCATCAAGAAGCGCTCTCCGCTCTGGAAGATGCAGTGACCGCTGCTGAAAATGAGTTTTTTGCCGAAGTCACTCGAGCGCAGGCAGATATTGATCTCGATAGTGATGCAGAGCAGCTTACAAGCTATCGACCGGAGGACTTAACCATTGGACCGTGCCCCGATGCTGCAGTGTGCGGCGTGCAGATCGAGCTGCCGGTCAGTCGTGCCCTGCTGGGCGAATTTCCAAATGCGTTTTTGCTCGCCGATCAGCTCAAGATCGGTCAACTGGATTTATGTTACTCAGACGTTCGTTGGGGAGACCGTGAGGCTCGTCCGGCTCGCAATAATGACCCGCGCGTGGCTGATTACTTTGGCAGCCTGAGTTTTGACTTGATTGGAACCTTTGAGCGTGCCGGGCGAACCGAGCAAGTTTTCCGCCAGCGCTTGCGATCAACTGAGCCTCGACACTATCTATTTGCTTCTTCCGAGCCAGAAGTCCTGACCCTGGATTGCCCAGACACACTGGCTGATCAACCTATTGCCAGTCGCTTGGCCGACGACCATCTTGGGCTGGTGCCCGATCGTCTGACCTACTTTGTCAGCCAGCCGACCACTGCTGAAGCTGAACTGCTCGCCAACTGGGATCAGGGCGCCGAGTGGCGCGACTGGTTCGTCACCGGCGATCGGGTTGATACGGTCGAAATGCGCGATGGCAGTACGCTCGCAGTTGAAGTAGAAGCGCAGATGAAACGGCTGACCGCCCAGCGTGAGCGCGCGTTGTCGACGCGCATGCTCAGTCGTTTGAGTCCGGCTCAGGTCGACCCCGATGCGCTGACCAGCGCCATGTCGGCAGTGGCTGAAAATTCAGCCATGCTGAGACGCGTGCTGGAGATCCATTATCCGCGGATCATTCGCCAGGATGAATCGATTCGAGCCTTGTTAACCGGAGAGGAGGCGCTTCTCAATCAGGATCGTGTTCGCCAGCTGGCGGACAGCGATATCGTGCTAAGACAGGCCGCAGGCATTGGGCAAGCTCGCTTGGATCGTTTGCGAGAGCGCTGGCTTGATTTTCCAGTCGAGCTTAGAGAATCTGGTCAAGTTTCCCCAGAGTTGGATTTCGCCGCCGAGCGCCTGGCTAATCTGCGCCGTCTCAGTCGGAACTGGCAGGAGCCCGACGAATCGTTGCCAGCCCAATGAAAAAAGTCACACACAGCACTACTTGCAGCGTGCCCGGCACGACGTCTTCAGCGCTGGCCCAGGCTTCCATGACGCCGATCGAGAAATAAGCCATCAATGCGATTCCTGCAATCACCAGGCTGCGTGTTTTCAGCATCCAGCAGCCGGGCAGCAGCAATAGCAAGGGCGTTAGTGTGATCGCTAGAACAAAGGCCATTGGCAGCGCTTCAGGTGGGCTGAGAAAGACAAACCAGAGCGGCTGAAGCAAGACCAGCCCAAGCATNCTCCAACGGCACAGATTGAGTGAAATCATCGAAGGCGGCCCGCGATATCTGCGACGCGACGGCCAAGAACTTTGCATAGATGACGTTCGTTGTTATCCATCGCTTGGTCGCTATCGGGGCCAGATACGTGGCTGGGACCATACGGCGTGCCGCCACGTTGAGTTTGGCTTAGCGCCGGTTCGGTGTAGGGCAGTCCGACCATCACCATGCCGTGATGCAACAGCGGAATCATCATGCTCAACAGTGTGGCTTCCTGGCCGCCGTGCATCGATGCGGTGGACGTGAAGACGCCAGCCGGTTTACCGGCCAGAGTGCCGGAGAACCACTCGCTGGCCGTGCCATCGAGAAAATATTTTACCGCTGAAGCCATGTTGCCAAATCGAGTTGGACTGCCCAGAATCAGTGCGTCGCAGTCGGCGACATCCTGCTGATCGACCAGCGCCGGTCCGCGTTCTGGAAGCTCGCCTTCAACGGGCTCAAGCGCCGAGGTGATCGGTTCAACCGCACGCAGAACGGCTGCGGCATCGTTGACTTCTTCGACGCCCCTGGCAATTTCTCTGGCCATGGCCAGCGTATTGCCGTGGACGGTATGGCACACAATCAAAACTTGAGTCACGGCAAAATCTCCAGCACGGCTTCAGGCGGGCGTCCGATACGCGCCTGCATGTCTGAAACAACAATCGGGCGTTCGATCAGAATAGGGTGGTTGGTCATCGCCGCAAGCAATACGTTCTCGTCTTCTGCTTCATCCAGCGCAAGGGCCTTGTAGATTGATTCGGATCGTCGCATTACATCACGAACTGACACGCCCAGCATGGCGATGATACGCTTGAGTTGATCAACTGATGGTGGTTGGTCGAGGTAGCGTACAGTTTGAAAGTTGATGTCACGCGCCTCCAGCAGCGCCATGGTTTGGCGGCTTTTTGAACAGCGTGGGTTGTGGTAAATCGTAACGGTCATGAATAAATCCAAAACGCAAGAATCCAATCAGAAAGAGTCTACTCTTTCGTCTTCAACGGTGCCGTCAAAGTTGTCCAAAACTCTAGCCGCAGGGGCCAAGCCAGACGCGCCAGGAAAGCGCTCGAAATCGCGCCTTCCCGAGCCGCTGACACCGCTGGCCGCACTCGGTGATCTGGCTTGGCTGCGTGCCTTTTCAGCTCATTTATGGCAGCAGTTTCGCTTTGATCGCAGCTTTGAATCGGCCGGCGCGCTGAGCTTTACCAGCCTGCTGGCGCTGGTGCCGCTGATGGCAGTCATGTTGGGCGTAGTGTCCGCTTTTCCGGTATTCGATCGATGGGCGACCGATATAGAGAGCTATATTTTCGAAAATTTTGTGCCTGCCGCCGGTGATCAGATTCAACTCTATCTGCAGGAATTTGTCGGTCGTACCGCCGGCTTGACCGGCGCTGGCACGATTTTTCTCATCGTGACCGCGATCGTTTTGATGGCGACGATTGAAAAGAGCTTCAATCGGATTTGGCGCGTCCAGAGCTCACGTCGTCTGACCTCGCGCTTGTTGACCTACTGGGCCGTTCTGACTCTGGGTCCGGCGTTGATGGGCGCTAGTCTGGCGCTGACCTCCTACCTTGCCGCTCTGCCGCTCTTGGCGCCGGAAATGGTGCGCGGTGCGATGCAGGCGTTCTTGCTTGCTGCAACCCCGTTTTTCGTCGCCCTGGTCAGTTTTGCGCTGTTTTTTCTGGTCGTACCGAATCGACGGGTTCGTATTCACCACGCGCTGGCCGGGGCACTGTTGTCGGCCATTCTGTTCGAGGCCGCCAAGCGTGGGTTTGTGCTCTACGTCACCCAATTTCCAACCTACGAGCGGCTCTATGGCACCCTGGCTGCGATTCCGATTTTCCTGGTCTGGATCTACGTCTCCTGGGTGGTGGTGTTGCTGGGCGCGAGCATGGCAGCTGCGTTGACCACGTTCAACTATCAGCATGTCGACCGACGTTTTGATCCGCGCCATGAATTGCTGCTGGCACTGCGTTTGCTGGGTCATTTCTGGCATTCTCAGCGGCGCGGTCAGGCGCTGTCGATCAAAGACCTGAGTTATCGAGAGTCCAGCGCCAGCGAAGCGCAGATCGCAGGATTACTGGACTTGCTGCATCAGGCAAGGATCATCCAACTTGATGATGACGGCGACTGGCTGTTGTCTGCTGATTTGGATGAATTGTCTTTGGGTGAGCTGTACCGTACGGGCCCGTTCGTGCTTCCGGTTGGCGAGTTGGATGATCTGCCGATCGATAGCCACTGGGATCGAGCTTTGATTGAGCGTCTTAAACCGATTGATCACCAGGCGCATGGCATGATGCGTCTCTCGGTGAAATCACTGTTGCAATTTCAATTGGAGACGGATTAATGGACGGTCATCTGCTTTCGCGTATTTTGGTTTTCGCGATGTTGATTGCGCTAGGTTTAAGTCCAGCCAGCGCTACCAATATCGGGAACATCGAGGATGTTGCGACAAAGTCGGTCGAATTTAGCCTGCCAGATATCGATGGATACGATCATAGCTTGGCCGACTATCGCGGCGAATGGGTTGTGGTCAATTATTGGGCGACCTGGTGTGCGCCATGCCGCAAGGAAATTCCAGACTTGTCACAAATGCACGACAACAGATCCGATATCACCGTCCTGGGCCTGGCTTTTGAAGATACCGACGTCGACGTTTTCCGTGAGTTTTTAGTTGAATACCCCGCCAGTTACCCCATTTTGTTGGTCGACGTCTACGATCCACCGGCCGACTTCGGCGCACCGCGTGCCTTACCGACCACCTACCTGATCGACCCCGCCGGCGACTGGGTTCACACCTGGATTGGGCCGGTCACAAGCGTCATGATCAGCGATTGGATTGCAGATGAGGGTATCGGCGAAACGAAAGAGCATGGCTGAATGTCGACGCTGGAGAATCGAAGGACGCGTTCAAGGTGTATTTTTCCGCGCCTCAACTCGCCGTCAAGCCGAACGACTTGGCTTGACCGGCCACGCGATTAATCAGCCAGATCGCTCGGTCGATGTACTGGCCTGCGGAAGCCCTGAGAACTTGGATAAGCTCCACGCCTGGCTACGAAAAGGCCCTCCAGCCGCACGTGTGGATAACGTGGTTGCGGTTGCACCGAGTGATGCACCAGAACCGGAAAAATTCACGACCGCCTAGAGTTATCACTGGGCGACCGCAAGCTCAGTTTTTTTTGGTCTCCCGTCTCCCGATTCACTCAAAACAACCTCGCCTGAATCACCGGTCGAAAAGACTGTCGATGAGCCCTGCATGGCCCTAGTTGCTCCAACGCGGCGCGATGGGCGGCGGTGGGGTAGCCTTTGTGACGCGCAAAGCCATAGCCGGGGTATTCCTTGTCTAATTTGACCATGAGCGCATCCCGGTGGGTTTTAGCGATGATGCTGGCCGCCGATATTGCCGGCTCAAGGGCATCACCACCAACAAGTGTTTGCGCAGGAATAGGTAAATTCGGCAGCTGATTGCCGTCGATCAAGGCGCGGTCTGCCGCCGGGTCAAGGTGTTCGACGGCCCAAGCCATCGCGGTCAGGGTGGCTTGAAGGATATTGATTTGATCAATCAGCGCGGGTTCGGCAATGCCGATACCGACGGCGACGGCGTGTTGTCTGATCTCAATGGCCAGTTTCTCTCTTTGGTCAGCACTCAGTTTCTTGGAGTCAGCGAGGCCGTCGATCTGATGATCTGTATTCAGGATGACAGCGGCGGCGACCACAGGACCTGCCAGAGGGCCTCGCCCAGCTTCGTCGACGCCGGCGACCAGAACCGTATTGCTCATGGATTCCTGTTCACGACTGCAGGAAATCGAGCACGGTTTTTGCTGCCTGCTCTCCGGCCCCAGTTGCCAATTGCTGCCCCCAGATCTGCGACCGACGGCGATAGTCATCGACGCGCTCTGGAGTGTTCAACCAGGCTGCAGTCTCGTCGACCAGATTTTGCGCAGTCGCATCCTGCTGCAAGCACTCGGGAACAAGTAATTCTTGAGTCAGAATGTTCGGCAATGAGACGTGATTGCTCTTGACCAGGTGCAAGGTTCTGGCCGCCCAATACGTGCTTGGTGCGACTCGGTAGAAAACCACCTGTGGGCAACCGAGCAAAAATGCTTCCAGAGTCACGGTGCCAGATGCGGTCAGCGCGATATCGGCGGCGCGCAAACCGATTCGGGTTTGACCTGCTAACCAGCGCACGCCGGCGCGTTGATAGGCATCGCCAGTGGATTCGATCAGCGTCGCAGTATCAGCCTTTCGCGCTAGCAACATCAGCAGTTCTGCATTTGGATAGCGGTTTCGAAGCTGGTTAGCGGTCTCGGCCAGGAATTGGGCGTGGCGTTTCAATTCGCCGCCTCGACTGCCTGGTAGAAGCGCAATGACTGGCCTGGTCTTGTCGAACTGAAGTTGATCAAGTGCCAGCTGTTCTCGGGCGCTGTTTCGACTCGGGGCGTCAACCAGTTCATCGGCCAGATGGTGACCAACAAACTGGGCGCGAAGGCCGTAGGGAGCATAAAGCGCTGGTTCGAATGGGTAGAGCGTCAGCAGCAAGTCCAGCGCGCGCGCAATTTTGGGAATGCGGCCAGCCCGCCAGGCCCACACCGACGGCGACACGTAATGCATTGTGGTTAGATTTAGCTTTTTAAGCTGGCGCGCCAGGCCGAGGTTGAAGTCCGGAGCGTCAATGCCGATAAAGGCATCAGCCTGCCAGTCAGTAATCTGCCGCCTGAACGCTCGACGCAGCCGAATCAAGCGCGGCAGGTGTTGAATGATTTCGCTCAGGCCCATGACGTTGAGCTGGTCCATCTCGATCCAGGGTTCAACGCCCGCCGCCTGCATCTGTGGACCGGCCAGGCCGGCCAGCTCAATGCCCGGATGTTGTTCGATCAACGCGTGGGCTAAATCTGCGCCAATGTGATCACCGGAAGTTTCGCCGGCCGACAGTACCAGGCGCATTAGAAAGCCACTAGCGCAGCAGACCGCGCTCGCTGGCCTCGGCGGTTTCGATCATCAAACCAATTGCTGGTTGCTCAGCCAGGCGATCGCGCAGTTCGGCCAAGGCCTCATCACGCTTCAGGCTGCTGCGATAAAGCGTTCGATAGGCGTCGCGAATATGGCGAATGTCATCAGCGCTAAAGCCGCGTCGCTTGAGACCTTCTGCGTTGACACCGCGTGGGCGCGGCGGTTGGCCGGAGACCATCACATAGGCCGGCACGTCCTGATTGACGCCACCGTACATGCCAAGAAAGGCATGGTCGCCGATGCGACAGAACTGATGCGCGCCCGAAAAGCCGGCGAAAGTGACCCAATTGCCGACGCTGACATGCCCGGCTAAGGTCGCTCCGTTGGCCATAGTGATGTTGGACCCGAGCTGACAATCGTGAGCAATATGACAGTAGGCCATCAGCCAGTTCTCATTGCCTAATCGAGTGATCCCCCCGCCGTCGTGAGTACCGCGGTTGATCGTCACATACTCGCGGATTGTGTTGTTGTCACCAATGGATAGCGCAGAGTCTTCGCCGGCGTATTTTTTGTCCTGCGGTGCTTCTCCAACGGAGGCGAATTGATAGATTCGGTTATTGCGGCCCAGAGTGGTCTTGCCAGTGATTACCGCGTGCGGTCCTATGTTGCAGCCCGGCCCGATATTGACCTGCGCTCCGATCACGCTGTAGGGGCCAATCTGTGCATCCGATGCAATCTGAGCGCCGTCTTCGATCACCGCTGTTGAATGAATCACGATGCTGGCGCCGGTCGCGCGGCACACAGTAATTGAGCGCTGGATACAATTTTTCCGTCAACCTGCGTGCTCGCGACGTATTGACCCATGCCGCGCACTAACCGCTTTTGCTCAACCTCAAAAATGAGTTGATCACCCGGAACCACGATTTTATTGAATCGCGCTTTGTCGATTTTGACCAGATAATAAAGTTGCTCTGGTGCGTCTTCAGCTTGACGCGCGAGATGGGCCAGACAGCCGGCGGCTTGTGCCATGGCTTCCAGAATTAACACCCCGGGCATGACTGGGTGGCCGGGAAAGTGGCCTTGAAAAAATGGCTCATTGATAGTCACGTTCTTCAGGGCACGAATCTTTGGCGTGCCATCAAGATGATATTCCAGCACGCGGTCGACGAGCAGAAACGGATAGCGATGAGGCAGTAAGTTAAGGATTGCTTCGATATCGATGGGGGTCTGTTCGCTCATAGTTTTAGGCTCGTGGTCTGCGATTAAGAATTCAGAATTCTCTACTCGAAAGTCTATACAAGTGAAATTCGCTTTTTTGTGTTGCTTCTTGCCGTTTAATCTACAACGGCTTCTTTTCGACCTTGCGCAATCGAGCTGACCACTGCTCAAGTTGCCCAAGACGAACCAATAATCGTTGCCATTGGCGCTGTGGCCTAGCAGGAATACCCGAACCGTAGTGGCCAGGTTCATGAATGGATTCAAGCACTGTGCTCATGGCCGTGATGACGACTTTGTCGGTAATCTCCAGGTGCCCGCCGATCCCGCTGGCGCCGGCGATCATGCAGTAGCGCCCAATCCGGGTCGATCCAGCCACTCCACAGCAGCCGGCAATGGCCGTGTGGGCACCGATATGCACGTTGTGGGCAATCTGCACCTGGTTATCCAGGCGCACGTCTTGCTCCAGCACCGTGTCATCGATCGCGCCACGGTCAATGGTGGTGTTCGCTCCAATTTCGCAGTCCGGTCCGATCACTACACGGCCGATTTGCGGGACCTTAATCCAATGATCGTGTTCGAATGCCAAGCCAAATCCATCGGCACCAACGACCACTCCGGGGTGAATCAACACGCGCTTGTCGATATTACAACCGTGACCAATAAAAACCCGCGCGACCAGACGAGCATCGTCGGCCAAGGTTACACCGTGCTCAAGCACACAGCCGGGGCCAATCGATACGCGCTCACCAATCGTGCAGTCAGGGCCGATGCTGACCTGAGCGGCGATGCTGGCTGTCGGGTGAATTTTGCAATTGGCTGCCACGCTTGCTGTGGGGTGTATTCCGGGGGTTGCAGGGAGCACCGGATGCAAGTCACTGGCAATTTTTGCCCAGCTTAGGTAGGGATCGGGGCTGATCAGCTTGTTGCCTGAGAATCGGTCGGCGTGATTCGCAGACAGCAGCACGGCACCGGCTTGGGTTGAATTCAGGTGGTCCAGATAATGGGGATTGGCCAAAAAACTAAGTGCATCGGGGCCAGCTGATGCCAAGGTCGAGAGGCTGCCGATTTCATAGTCGGGGTCGCCGTCGATCTCGAGTGCAAACTGATCTGCCAGCTGTTGCAGCGTTGTCGAGCTCATGGTTGTGTTCCTGGCGCATCAAGGCTGTTGGCGAAGTCCTGCTCCAGCCAGTCAATGATCTGATCGGTCATATCGACGCGATCTGACGCGAACGCAACAGGTCCTGTCAGCACCAAGTCAAAACCACCTTGCTCCGCGACCTGGCGAATGGCGACCTGAATAGTGTCTTCGATAGCGTTTTTTTCGGCGGTGGTTCGAAAGCGCATTTCTTGGCTTAGATCGGCGCGTCGTCGGTCGATCGATCGCCGCAGATTACGAATTTCGCGCTCTAGATCCTGGCGGGGTGCTGAATTTGGATCGCTGATGGCCTGCATTCGAGTCCTCAAAGTCTCAATGCGTGCTTCGTCTGCACTCAAGGCTTCAAAACGAGGGCGAAATTCGATGTCAAGCGCCTGACGTGCTGCAATCAGCTGAGGTGCGTTGTCGAACAGTAGCGCCATGTCGACAAAGCCGATTCGAATTGTTTGATTGCTAAATGGTTGATCGCTGCTAGTCTGGGCTGAGGTTGAAGATCCGAAGCTAATTAAGAACAACAGCGCCACGCCAGCCAAAGCGATTTGCGAGACCTGTCGCTTGAGTATGGCCAGTCTCCGGATGAATCTAGCGCCCTGAAACCATTGCCGGCCCCTGCAGGCCTGCCGCTCGCAGCAGTCGATCAACAGTGTTGCGATTGGGCGCATGGGTCGCTGACATTCCAGAGTCTAAAAGACGTTTCCGAAAGTAAACTGCAAGACCTGCGTGTCATCACCGTCCAGCTTACGGATAGGTCGAGCCAGGTTGATGATAATCGGTCCGACCGGCGCTCGCCAGGTCAGCGCGATACCGGCTGAGGCCCGCAGCAGGTCTGCATCGAAGCTTTCCCAGTCACGATAAACGTTTCCGACGTCGACGAAAAGCGCCAGACGCGTGCCGCTGACCTCGATAAATGGAATCGGAAAGGCAAATTCCAGGCTGGTCGCGATTTTCAGATCTCCGCCCACAGACTGACAGAATGTGTCCTTGGGTCCCAACGAATTATCGTCAAAACCGCGAATGTCGCTCACCCCACCACCGTAGAAGTGCTCATAAAAAGGCAGGCCCGCATCAAAAGTAACGACCTCTTCAAGTAAACAGTCACGACGAGCGCCGCCACTGATTATCGGGTCAACTGGCTGAATGTTGAGTTCTTCATCGTAGTTGTCAAAGGCATCGCCATAGGACAGATCGCCGCGCAGACCAAAGGCATACGAATCGCCGATTGGCCAATATTTTCGGAAGCTGTAACTCAGTTTAAAAAATTCACGCGTGCTACCAGGCAGGGCAACTTCTGCGGTCAAACGGTTGAGTGATCCTCGGGTGGGGTTGAGTATGCCGTTTCGGCTGTCACGCTGCCACGTGCCGTCAAGGCGATAGGTCGTGACGCGTCTTTCTCTGCTTGACACCAAGCCGTCACCGTCTTGATCAAGCGATATACCCAGGGGTCGGGTTGCGAAGCTGACAAATATAGGGAAGCCGTTTGGATCTAGAACCAGATCGCCTGTAATCTCGTCCCGAAGCGCGCTCCGCTGAAGGTTGATATCCACTCGCTGAGCAGAGGCACCGAAGCGTAGAAACTGTAGTTCGGTAATTGGAAATCCGAAATTTGTGCCGATTGCCGCCTGGCTGGTTGAGAAGTCAGCAATGTTGTTAGAGCGCCCGCCCTGGCGATCAAACTCGCTGTAACGAAGAAAGAAGCCTGCTGACACCCCGTCATCCGTGAAGTAGGGATTGGTGTAGTTGATGCCGGCCTGGGTCACGAGCCTGCTGCGTTGGACCTGAAAGCCCACGCGTCGGCCCGAGCCGAGAAAGTTATCCTGCTCCACCGCGATACTGGCAATGATGCCCTGGAACTGCGAAAAGCCCAGTCCGATCTGGAAGCTTCCGGAAGGCTGCTCTTCGACGCTGACCGAAATGTCGATCTGGTCCTCGCTGCCGTCGACCGGATTGGTTTCAAAGGTGACGTTTTCGAAGTAACCGAGGCGCTGCAGGCGCTGACGCGAACGATCCAGCGCGAGCTGCGAAAACCAGGCGCCCTCAAATTGGCGCAGCTCACGACGCAACACTTCATCTTTGGTTTGGTTGTTGCCGGAGAAGCTGATTCGACGGACATAAACCCGCTTGCCAGGCTCGATGAAAAAGGTCAGATCGACTTCACGCGTCTCGCGATCGACGCGCGGTACTGGATTCACGTTGGCAAAGGCATAACCGATGTTCGACAGGATCGCAGTGATGCTTTCCATGCTTTGCTCCAGGTCACGGCGCGAAAACGTATCGCCGGGGCTGACCTGCACCAGCTGGCGCAGCACCGATTCGTCCAGGATCAAGTCGCCGGTGAGCTGAACGTTGTTGACGGTGTAAACTTCACCCTCGCGGACGTTCGCAGTGATGAAGATGTCCTGCTTGTCCGGGCTGATCGAGACCTGGGTTGATTCAATTGCAAAATCAATAAATCCACGATCGAGGTAGAACGATCGCAGTGTTTCCAAGTCGCCCGAGAGCTTTTCGCGCGTGTAGCGATAATTGTCACGCCAGAAGAACAGTCCACGTCGATCAGCCGACTCGAACTCGTCTCGCAGCACCTCCTCATCAAATGAGTCGTTGCCGACGATGTTGATATGTCGAATGCGGGCCTGATCACCTTCATTGATCAGAATTGAAAGGCTGACCCGGTTGCGCTCCAACTCTGACACGCGTGGGTCGACCGCCGCCGCGTAATGCCCTCGACTGTGATACTGCCGAACCAGCTCTTGCTGAACTCGATCAAGCTCGAGCTGGTTGAAAATCTCACCCTCGCTGATGCCAATGCTGGCCAGTGCAGGCATCAAATCTTCGGTTTCAATCTGCCGATTTCCGGCTATGGTGATCGACGAGATCGCCGGGCGCTCGGAGACCGAGATGACCAGCACGTTGCCTTCTCTCACCAGACTGATATCGTCAAAAAACCCGGTCCGGAACAGGTCGCGAATGGTGGAACGACTTAACGCGGGCGTCAGCGTGTCACCGACTTCAACGGGTATGAAGCTGAAGACGTTGCCTTCTGAAATCCGCTGAAGGCCATCCACCCGGATGTCATCAATTCGAAATGTTTCAGCGATTAGTGGTGCCGATAGAACGGCCAGAATCAGCAAAAGGCAGAGCTTGTTCATGTGAAACCTTACTTTTAAAACGAACACGAGAATTGAACGCTAAATTCAAACACGGTCAGACCCAAGCCTGGGCCGGCAAAGCGCTAGGAGTTTAGGCGAAGACACGTAATATATCGTTAAATATTGCCAGGCTCATCAGCCCCACGACCAGTGTCAATCCGAGGTATTGCCCGGCGACCTGAATCTGATCCGAGACCGGCGAGCCTTTGATTATTTCGATAAAGTAATACAACAGGTGACCACCGTCGAGCATCGGGATCGGCAGTAAATTGATAATCGCCAGCGACAAACTGATCAAACCCAGAAAAAACAGAAAACGAGACAGCCCGAGTCGCGCCGAGCTGTCGGCCATTTGGGCGATGGTGATTGGGCCGGATAGGTTGCTCAGCGAGGCCTTGCCGGTAATCATTCGTCCAAGTATCCCGAGAGTTGCGCCCGTGAGGCGGCCCATTTCGGCAAATGAAGCGCTAACGGCTTCAACCGGGCCCAGTTTCAAAATCGTGAAAGTGCGATCAAAACGCGACTGTAGCGCGGCATCTGGCGGCGGCGCGCCAATCCCGATCAGCGGTCGTCCGTCTTGCATCTCTGCCGTGACTTCAACCTGCCAGCTGCGACCTGCGCGCTGAAGATCCAGCGTTAAGACATTCAAGGTCCCGTCCGCGCCGAGCGCCTGGCTTCCCACTTGCTCGCCTATATCTCGCCAGCCAGCAACAATCACACCGTTAATGGCGGTGATGCGATCACCCGCCGCCAGACCCGCTCGATCGGCCGGGGATCCGGCCGACACCTCACCAATCACCGACGGCATATCGGCTCGCCATGGGGACATTCCGAGCGAATCGAGGGTGTTTTCTTCATTGAAATCGGACGGGAGCTGATCGAGCGGAAGATTGATACTTCGCTGGTCACCGCTTAGTGATTCGACCGTGAGCTCGATTGCGCGTCGGTCCAGAGCCGGTGGGATCAAACCCAGCAAGGTATGAGTCCAGGTTTGTACCGGCTTGCCGTCGACGGCGACAATCAGATCATCTTCTTGCAGGCCAGCTTCGGCCGCCATGCCGGTGGTTGGATCTAGAACCGGTCGAGTTTCAGAAATGCCGATAACAAACATCAGCCAGAATGCGGCCACGGCGAAAATCAGGTTGAAGATCGGTCCGGCAGCGACAATTGCAATACGCTGGCCGACCGGCTTGCGATTGAAAGCCGCATGACGCTGATCTGGGGCTACCGGGCCTTCGCGCTCATCGAGCATTTTGATGTAGCCACCCAGCGGAATGGCGGCCAGCCGATATTCGGTGCCATCAGCTGCGGTACGCGACCACAAGCCACTGCCAAAGCCCACCGAAAAACGCAGAACACGAACCCCACAGCGCCGCGCCACCCAAAAATGGCCGAACTCATGGAACGTGACCAGCAGCCCTAAGGCAATGATCAACCAGAAAATGGGGCCGAGAATGTCCATCAGGTCGTCGTATTCCTGTGTTCTTGTAATGGTGTCCTAGTCCATGCGCTTGTGGCTGATGAAGGCCTTCAGGCGCGAACCTCACACTCTACTGTATCGAGCTTGGATTGTGTATTGCGCTTAGCGATTGAAAACCTGAGCCAGGAAAAATTGGACTCGTCTGCGGTGCATGAGTTCGCACTACTGTCCCGCCAGGTAGGCCACCGCCAGCGCGAAAAAAGGCAGCGCCGCGCCCAGGCTATCCAGTCGGTCCAGCAGGCCACCATGGCCGGGTAACAGGCGCGAGCTATCTTTTATGCCGCGCTGTCGCTTCAACATGCTCATAAACAAATCTCCGCCAACTGAAATCCAGGCCAGAATGAAGGCGATTGCACCGGCCAGCAGCGGCGCAAAGGGCGGCGCTGATACAACAAAAGTCGAACCCGC
>JGI12109J20283_10019364_pt1 | contig 16031 bp, 17 predicted proteins | sample ElkSlonscriptome_12_FD_20283 | JGI IMG/M metagenome (IMG submission 20283)
CTTACGGCGGCGCGGGGTCGCTCGTCTTACGGCGACGCGGGGTCGCACCAGTTGTTGGTTGTTGGTTATTGGGCAGGGAAACCCCGCCCCTACATAACGATTGCCCACTGCCTACTGCCCACTGCCGACTGCCCACTGCCTACTGCCCACTGCCCAAGACCTAAGACCCACCATCCCTGCGTTGCTGAAACCAAGACTGCAACATCTCGCGACAATCGGCTTCACAAATACCTGCCAGGACAGGGAGACGGTGATTGGAGAAGGCGCGATCGCTAAAATTATCGGTAGTGCGAATTGTGCCTGTTTTGGGGTCGTCTGCCCCATAGACGAGCAATCCCAAGCGAGCGTGGAGAATTGCCCCAGAACACATGGGACAGGGTTCGAGGGTGACGTAGAGGGTGCAGGAAGTCAGATGCCAGGTGTTGAGAGTTTGACTGGCTCCGCGTAGGGCTAAAATCTCGGCGTGGGCGGTGGGGTCGCGATCGCGCTCTTTACGATTCCCTGCTTGGGCAATGAGCCGGTTTTGAGCATCAACTACGATCGCCCCCACGGGAACTTCCCCCGCTTGGCCGACAGCCTGGGCGATCGCGATCGCTTGTTGCATCCAATAACGATGAGTCGCGATCGCCTGTTCATCAAATGCCCAGGATTTCACCCTGCGGGTTGCGCTAACAAGGGGTCGAGTTGGCCTTGACCATCCAGGGCATAAAGGTCGTCACAACCCCCCACATGGCGATCGTTGATGAAGATTTGGGGAACCGAACTACGACCTTGGGAACGTTCGGCCATTTTTGTTCTGGCGGCTTCGTTCCCATCAATTTTATACTCGGTAAAATCGACTCCTTTCCACCACAACAGCAATTTCGCCCGAATGCAATAAGGACACAATTGCCAAGTGTAAATTTCGACATTCGCCCGGCTTTTTTCGGGGGAACGACCTAAAAGCGGATTGAGAAAATCAAGCATATTCTCGTTTTAACCAATAACAGCATTCAGTAATACATCCGTTAGGGTCATATTTTCCATATCTCCAATTGTGACTGTATTGACGATATCGAATTTGGCCCCTGCCCCTTCGAGTTGTTCGTCTAGGGCTTTGAGAAACTGAGTGGCTAATTTATCTTTACCCACTTGAATCAAAGATATCCCAATTTCTTCGTCGCGATCGATTTTGCGGGAGGCTTCAATAATCAAGCGAATCACAGGAGTCCGTTCGTTGGGTTCTCCGTCGGTGATCACCACAAAGGTTTCCCCGTTGGGTTTGGCTTCTCCTCTTTCTTTGCGCTGAAAATAGTTATCGAGGGCATGGTACAACACGCTGGCCAGGTCGGTGCGTCCCATGGGGTCGTGTTCGGCGAAAACTTGGCTTACTTTGTCTGAGGTGACGTTATCATAGCGCTTGAATCGACCGGAGAATAAATACAGGGTAATTCCGTCGGGGTCGAGTTCTTCGCATTGTTTGGCAAGGGCAAGGGTTGATTCTTGGACGGCTTGCCAACGGGTTTTGCCACTGAGGGGGTCGAGGGACGACATACTACCGCTTTTGTCGATGATTAGGGTGTAGTCTCGCTCTTGAACCAGTGCAGCATTATCCATATATTTGTGTTTTTCTCCTGAAAAGGGTGGTCTTCGCCTTTAATTTAGCCGATCGCACAGGGGTATAAATCTAGAAATATGTTGAATTGTCGTTGATCAAATGACCAAGGACGAATGACCAATGACCAAAAACAAAAACCCGCGATCGCGCAGATCGCAGGTTTTTGTTTTGAAGAATAGCGGGAGGCGGATTTGAACCACCGACCTTCGGGTTATGAGCCCGACGAGCTACCAGACTGCTCTATCCCGCGTCGCCTTTTATAGTATAGCGATAATGTTGTCTAAATTACAAGGGGGTCGGGAAAAAAAGTTTAAAATCCCCTACAGCATGGCCATTTCGCCCACAACTTCTAGGCGTTTGTACTCGGTCAAGTCCATAAATTGGGCGGCGAGGGTTTCGGCTACATCGGGGCTAATCCAACCCACTTGTTTGAGGAGTTGAATGGCAACGGCGTATTTTGCCCGTTTAGACCCGTCGAGGACTTTGATGGCCAGTCCCATACTTTCCCCAATGCGACCGACACATTGAATGCCCTCTGCGCCGGATTTGCTGACTAACTCCCCTTCGGTGAGGCGCATTAATTCAGTATCAAAACCACCTTGGCCGGAAATCAGGGTGGGATGATAAACCATGGCGCGAGTAATGCGTTCGAGGTCGAGGCGATCGCCCGAAGCCAGATGCGCGTATAAAATCGCCATCTGACACAGTTGCATCGAGTAGGTGGGGGCACCACAATCATCGACAGCCCGAATAAATTCATCTCCGGGCATTCCCAACAATTCCCCGACTTTATCCACAATCAGTTTTTGGAGGGGGTGCGATCGCTTCAAATAAGTATGAAGGGGCCAATGCCGTTGTTTACAAGCGGCCAGCATTCCGGCGTGTTTCCCCGAACAGTTGTGCTGTAAGGGGGTTTGCTTGCCGGGGGGAATGGGACACTGTAGCTGATTCGGCTCAATGTCGCAACGCCACAAAATCCGGAAAACTTGCCGGGCTTGGGCGGTTGTGCCTTGGTGGGAACTACAAATAATGGCTAAATCTCGATCGTTGAGGTCGAAGCGTTCTAATACTCCAGTTCCCATCACTGCCATCGCTTGAAAAGGTTTGAGGGCAGAACGGATAAAGGTAGATATTTCGGCATTGCCAGCTTCGGATAAAATGCGTCCCCGGCAATCACATACCGCCGCGATCGCTTTATGGCTAGATTCGGTAATACCTTCTCGGAGGAGGTGAACTTCGATTTCGGGTGCGTGGGTGCGTTTTCCGCGAGTCATTCGCTTTTAATTTGGAGGTGCGAGAGTGAGTTTAGATGTGCGAGTCGGGCGTGAATTGAGTTAATTGAAAACCCAGATTACACTGCCACTGCCAATGAGTAAGGCTACCACAGCAAAGGCCTGTTTGATCCGATTGAGAATGGGTTGAATTTGATAAGCGACGATGAGGCGATCGCGGGCTAAAACTTCTGAGGGTTTTTCCCACATTTGACCATCATACCAGCCGGATTCTTCGTAACAAACGGTTTCTTGACCGAGGCGATCGCGCACATACAACCAACCCAGGTATAACCGGATCAACAGTAGCACGACAAAGACTAAGCCGCCGCCACTGCCTGCTAAGGCAAACTTGAGGGGTTCTTTCTTCAAAGGGAAACTTGCCGCCGCAATGGGCCCGACGACAATCCATGTCCAAGCCCAGACCCACAGCAATTTCCGCACATAAGCAATACCGCTTAGGGTTGTCCAGCGAAAAAAGAAAGATTCTTTGAGTTGTTCGTATTCGTTTACGGGTTGCTGTTCTGTCGGGACTGGACACACCGACAGGGGCATTTCTTTCATGGTTATAACTCCTGAGCTGGAAAATCAAGGCGTTCGGCGTGACCCCAGAAGGCTTCGAGGTTGTAAAATTCCCGTTCGGTGGGCATCATAATATGGGCGATCGCGTCGCCATAATCGAGTAATACCCATACCCCATCGGCTTTGCCTTCGGTGCGGAGGGGACGGCGTTGGAGTTCTTTTTCCACGCGGTCTTCAATGGCATCGCAAATCGCCCGAACTTGGGTTTTAGAAAAACCCGTGGCGATCGCGAAATAATCGGTTAAATAGGAAACTTCGGCGACTTGTAACACCACAATATCTCCCCCTTTGCGATCGTCGGCGGCTTCAGCGATGGTTTTTACCAACTGCCAAGAACTATCGCGGGAATCTGGGGACGTTTCTACTGTTTTTAAGGAGCGATCGCTCATAGTTAGGATTCTGTCCTTCAATCTCCAACAAAAATATCAAAATTTAGGATTCCCAGAGAAAATCCGAATGTTAATCGAGTTTCGCCTGGGGGCGGGCAATTTCACTTTCTCTAAAACTTCATCATAACGAAGCTAATTCGTCTTGGGGGTTTCAGGGGGCTTTTTTTCCCTGGGATTTGGCTTGCTGTAATGCCCAGTTGCGCGTCAAAATGGTGCGGGGATGAATGACGCATTGTTTGGCTAAAAGGTACTGTATGGCGTAATCGCTGGTTTGCCACACGGCGCGATGGAGATTTTGCCAACTGGTTTCTCGTAGGGCTTCTAGGGCTTTAGTTTGGCCGCGATTGGGTTCTAAGGCATCAGCGACGTAAACGACGCAGCTTAGGTCACTCATGGCGGGCTGGCCGAGGGTATGATGGCGAATGGCATCGAGGATTTCGCGATCGCTCACCCCAAATTCTTTTTCGGCAATAATCGCACTTACATCAGCGTGGAGGATGTGGGGGGTTTGAACTTGAATGGGGTCAATGTCGAGATCGGCCCCTTGGGCTGCTTGCAACAAGCGATCCGGGGGGAAGTTTTTGGCGAGATCGTGCATTAAGCCTGCCGTTGCTGCTTTTTGGGAATCGAGGTTGTAGTGATATGCCAGGGCGATCGCCATTTTCTCGACTCCTAGAATATGGTTGAATCGGGATTTTGGCACGCGATCGCGCAACCAGGTTAAAACTTGTTCTCGCATGAAGTCAACTGTATCAATATTTGGGTCTGGCTTCTATTCACTATAGCGGCAAGTTTTGCAGGGCTTACCTCTGAATTTCTCAATTTCCCTGTCTTTCATTTTTTAATACTCTTGACCGCGATGTTTGCCTTTTAAAAAAGTCCTATTTTTTTTCTGGGCGATCGCTTTTCGCAAAGTCATAAATAACAATTCATAACTATCCAAAGCTTTACTAAACGCATAATGATCGATGGCATATTGTCGTCCTTTTTGTCCGAAAATTTTGAGGTGTTCGGGACTTTGATAAAGTCGATCGATCGCTTTGGATAAGTTGTAGGGGTCTTCTGGGGGAACCACCACACCGCCACCACTATCTACAATGGCATGGGCTGCCGTTCCCGTCGAAGGAACCGAACCAATAATGGCACGACCACTGGCTAAAAGCACTTGAATTTTTGAGGGCATATTAAAAGCAATCACATTGCTTTTTTGCATCACTAATCCTACATCAGCCGCCGCTAACATTTCCGGTAGTTTTTCACGGGGTTGGAACGGAATTAACTTCACATTATCTGCACCGAGTTCTTGGCGAAAAGCATCTAAAGCGGCTAGTTTACTCGGTTCTCCAACAATCGCGATCGCAATCTCAGGCGTATTGCGTAAATAAACTGCTGCACGAATGACATTCTCTATGCCTTGAGTTAAAGCAATGTTTCCGCTATAAAGAACAACAAACTTATCTTCTAAATCATACTGTTTGCGAAAATAATTGTCCTTTTGGGGATGAGGTTTAATAAAATTTGTATTGACCCAATTCGGAATTAACTCTATTTTTTCAGCAGGAACTCCCTTGGCGGTTAAATTATCCACAAATCCCTGGGCGATCACGCTAATTTTACTCGCAGTTCGATAATTTAATCGTTCGAGCCATTCAAAAACTTTAATCAAGCGAGGATTGGTTAAAAGTTTAACTTGCACCGCCGCATCGGGCAAAATATCTTGTAAATTTAACACCACCGGGCAGCGATAAATCCAACCTAAAACTGTCGCAGGAATCCCCACAGGTAAACCGGGAACTGTTAATAAAATAATATCCGGTCGCCATCCCATCAAGGCTTGAAAAAAGCTCAAAACCATGAAACTTAGTTCAAACAAAGCACGATTGGCAAAGTTGCGTTTTTGACTACAGTGAACATAACAACGCTGTACTTTTACACCATTCCGCATTTCAGTTTTATACAGTTTGCCGCGATATTCTGGCGGAATTTTCATGCGCGGATACCAAGGCATTGCGGTAACAACGCGGACTTTGTGACCCCGTTGGGCTAAACCTTCAGCTAACTCGGTCATTAGTGGGGCAATACCAATGGGTTCGGGACTGTAATTGTAAGAATAAATTAGAATTCGCATTATTGTTTAAGTGCTTGGCACAGGTAACGATATCTCTACAGGATGTGCCTGGGGTTTCTTGGCCATCTGGCTAAGTTATTTCACCAGGCAAACAAGTCAAAGGATAAAATTGAGAAAAATCAGCCCCTGATGTGTAGGAGGAAAACGTGTTAAAGATGCCCCACTTACAGAAAATTTTAGCTTCTTTTGCTTTAGCTTTTTTATTGTTGGTTACCGCTTGTAGTCCATCTCCCCCTTCTCGATTTGAACAAGCCCAACAAGAAAGCACTCAGCCGAAAGTAACCGCAGTTAGCCCGGAGGCTAAAGCTGGAGGCGAGTTTAATCGCTTTTTTCCCCAGTCAAAAGATGTCGTCTTTTCCCAAGAAAAACGAGGATTCGCCCAAGCGAAGCTCAAACAAGATGGGAAAGAAATGGCGACCCTTTCTATTGTCGATCTTAACGATAATTCGGCGGCGATCGCGAAGTATGAAGACAGTTTAGAAACTGTAGGCGGGTATCCTGTCGTTGAAGTCGGGAGTACGGGAACCGGGTTGCTGATCGACAACCGCTTCCAAGTTAAGGTGTTATCACGGGATCCCGATTTTAGCAGCAGCGATCGCCGTTTATGGCTAGAAAAATTTGATTTAGCGGGTTTAGGAAACATGGCAGTGGCAACAGGAGAGGAGAATGAGTAAAACAATTTACGAATTAGTCGATGATTTGCCAGAACGAAATTTAACGATATTTGCGCTAAATTCCCTTGATTTTGTGATTCCGGGGCAGTGGCAAAATTTAACGGGATTTGAAAATACCATTCGCGAGATTACCGGAGAAACCGACGAAGCCATCATTCAACAAATTGGCGATCGCGCCGTGTGGCTGTATAACGATAAGTCTCAGGGCTATCAACAAGCCCTCTGGCTGTATCAAACTATCGATCGCGCCGGAAGTGCTTTAGGAAGTGCCGCTTTAGCTAATAAAGTCGGAGAAAAAATCCCTTTACTGGGTTTTCTTAACCGCCTCACCCCGAAAGCCGATCGCGCCCAAACTTTAGATTTAAGTTTGAAGTTAGTGGTCGAAATTGTGGCTTATTGCCGCATTAACGGCATTCCAGGCGACAGTATCGGGGATTTTGTGGCCGCTTTGGTGGATAACTACACCGGGCCATCTCTCATGCGGATGTCGGCGTTGGTGTGTTTTGATGGACTCATACCTTTAGGAACGAATTTTTTAAGTCAAGTGGAAACTACGCTCAACAATCTCAGCCCCAAAGCTTTAGAGGACAATGAGAGTTACCAGCGTATTCATGATTCCATCCCTGGAAATTCTACGACCGGAAAATTAGAATTTATTAACCGTAGTTTTGAATCGGTACAGGGTTGGATGGGGGATTTAGTGCGCGATCGCGATTTAACCGCCGAGAAGGTGGCCGATCGCTTAAGTTCGTTCATTGACTTCTCTGAGGGCAAATTAGACTACCTAGCGGCGTTTCTCGACGTTTCGACCAATTACTACGAACACACCGGGATACAGACCCTAGCCCGCAGTTTAATCGAGCGAGCCGTCGCTGAAATTTAGTAGATGCGCTCTTGCTTAGTTTTATTATTCCCCGGAAACCCAGGCGAAGCGATCGATCGATCGCCCCGGAAAAAGTAACGGACGCGATCGCCGCTTTCACCGATGTTTGCGGAGTATCAAGCAGTTGCGATGATTTGGGGTTCGGTAATAAGTTAAATCGTCCATCAATTCGTGCATCCAAACCAAACCCCGGCCCCCTTCGGTTAATTCCACCAAATTGCCGTCCAACTTATAGGCTTTTTGTTCTAAACGGGTTTGTAATTCAGCTTCGAGGTCAAAGGGTTGACCGCAATCCCACACTTGAATTTCCAAGACGCGATCGAACAATAAGACTTTTAAATCAATGGGAGTTGTCGCGGGTAAATTTTTATGGGCATGACGCACCGCATTGGTAAAACCTTCGGTTAAAGCTAACTGACATTGCCAATAGGCTTGATCGCTCAAATATTTGAGCGCAATACTTTCAAACCAGGCTAATAAGTCTTCGAGGGACTCTAACTTGGTTTTGAGTTGTAGGCTAAATTCTTGGATCGGTCGATCGTTTTGCACGAGCAACTAAAAATAAATGTAAAAAAGTTAATAGGATGTTAGTATGCGCCGCTATTCCGTCTGAAAACCACTAAAATCGTTTTAACAATGAGGATAAGGTCATAGCGCAAACTCCAATGCCGTTGATAGCGTAAGTCAAATTCGATGACATCTTCAAAATTTTGAATTTGCGATCGCCCATGAACTTGCCATTCTCCAGTCATTCCTGGCTTCACGTCTAGACGTTGCCACTCAGGAACATCATAAGTATCCACTTCGTTTGGGGTGGGGGGACGAGTTCCGACTAAACTCATTTCCCCTTTCAACACATTCCAAAATTGCGGTAATTCATCTAAACTTGTTCGCCGTAAAAAACGACCCACTCGCGTCACACGGGGGTCATTTTTATTTTTAAAGAATGCCCCAGACGCTTGATTCGGGACTTGGGATTTGAGGGCTTCGGCATTGCTGCACATCGAGCGAAATTTCCAGATGGTAAACCGTTTTCCGAGCCAACCGCAGCGAGTTTGACCAAAAAACAGCGGCCCCGGACTGTCGAGTTTGATCGCAATGCCGATGGGAATTAATAAAACGCCAGTAATTCCCAAACCGACCAAACTCCCCACAATATCTAAAATCCGTTTGATGTGCGATCGCACCGAGGGATGAGTTTCAGGAGGACGATGTTTTTCCGTCGAGGAGGAACTAGGAGTAGATGCAGTCGTGGTTGTCGTGGTTTGGGTTTCAATGCTCAGAATGCGGTCAAGACCCGTCATGGTTAAAACCGCCATCACCGGCGGGTTAACATTTTGTAACACCACTTGATAACCCTGAGCCTGAGTCACTTTGAAATTACTCACCAAAGCGCCCACACCACTGCTGTCCATAAAGCGCGTGGCTTGAAAGTCAAGAATAATTTTTTGCGGGACTGGCGAGCTTTCGAGTAACTGTTGATAATTTTGCTTGAACGCAACAGCTTCTAAAACACTCAGACGATCTGGCATCGCCATCGTTGCGGTATCTTGACTCCAAACGATTGGAAAATTATCTGCTGGACTTGAATTGGTCATGCCTTCCCGATTCCTAGTTGTATGGCAAAATTCCTGACTTGACCCCTATTTTCCCCTAGAAAGTGGTGCTTTACCAAAACTTAGTTAAAAATGGGGGTTAACTTGAGGTTAGGTTTACCAAAATTAAACAAAACTAGCCAGTGCTGCGGTTGTTCTCACTGTACTTTTTGCTTTCGATTTAAAAAATGAAGACACGTCCAGTCAGTGACGCTAAAATTCGGCCTTGAAACTCAAGGTCGAACTTTTTGCTGTTGCGGTTGAACATTGCCAACTACAGCATGGCTCTGCCTTCACGTTGTTCTTTGACTTTGGCTTTGGCTTTCGAGGCACTGCGACGCAAAGCTTGTAAGCGGTCTTCATATTTCCGGCGACCGCGACGCTGGGGCGTTTGTTCGATGCAAGTTTTTAAGGCACTTCCCAAACTTTTATAGGCATTGGGCAAGGTGTAGCCAAAGCGAGTGGCTAACGCGATCGCTTTTTCGTCGGCTTCGATGCTTTCTTGTAACAGCTTTTGACCGCTATTCTTTTGCCAAATGCGAAAACCCGATACACCGCACAGGGCTAAGGCCAGCAGCAATAATAAGCCGTCTTGTACCCACAATTCGCCGACAGCGCCTCCTAAACCAATGGCTAAGGCCGCCATTTCCCAACCTTCTTTGGGGATGGTATCGTTTTGAATACGACCGACTTCGTGCCAAAACAACAAATTTCGTTGGTCAATGGCGAAGTTTTCCCACTTGGCCAGGTCAATTTGAATTTCAACTTCGTCTCTGCCAATTTCTTCACTGCGGATCAAAGGCGGATTAATTTCGGTTGTGCCTTCTACCATGACCCAACTTTGGAGTTCGGGAGGGAGTAAGGTTTTTAAACGTCGCAATTCGCTCATTTCCGCCCTAGCAGAGGCAGTTGCATAAGAGGTCATAGATTTACCTACAAAACTCTAAAATCTACATTTTTACTTCTTGGATCATAGCGGATTTAGTTACGAGTCGGCGTTTTCTGGGAACAGTCCTTGGTTCTTTGTCCTTTGTCCTTTGTCGTTTGTGATGGGTAAGTACATAAGACCAATGACCAATGACCAATGACCAATTGTTTTCGATTAAGCTTTAAATAGGTCTATTCTCTTGATTTCAATTCGGTTTTATCAATAAAGTTATGGTGCTTCAGACTTCTTCTTCCGAACCCCTTTGGCTGACGATTGTGCGCTTGCTGCGTTGGGATAAACCCGCCGGACGTTTAATTTTGATGATTCCGGCGTTGTGGGCGGTCTTTTTGGCTGCGGCAGGTACGCCACCACCAGGGTTAGTGGGCATTATTATTGTGGGAACTCTGGCCACCAGTGCGGCGGGTTGTGCGATTAACGATCTTTGGGACAGAGATATCGACCCGCAAGTAGAACGCACGCGATCGCGCCCCCTCGCTTCTCGGTCTTTATCGGTCACCACAGCCATTGTTGTGGCCTTGGTAGCATTACTCTGTGCGGCGGGTTTGGCTTTGTATCTCAATGCTTTGAGTTTTTGGCTGTGCGTGGGGGCGGTTCCGATTATCGTGGTTTACCCGTTGGCCAAGCGCTTTTTCCCAATTCCCCAGTTGGTGCTGTCTTTGGCTTGGGGCTTTGCCGTACTGATTAGCTGGACGGCGGTTACTGGGGAAATTAGCACCGCCACTTGGTTGTTGTGGGGGGCGGTGGTGTCTTGGACGTTAGGATTTGATACAGTTTATGCCCTGAGCGATCGCGAGGATGACCTCAAAGTGGGGATTAACTCTAGCGCCATTTTCTTTGGCAAATACGCCCCGGATGCTGTGGCCATCTTTTTAACCCTAACCGCTTCTTTACTGGCTTACCTGGCGCTGAATCTGGAATTACATTGGACATTTTGGATTCCTTGGGGCATTGCCGTGACCGGTTGGGCGCAACATTACCAACAACTGCGCCAAGAAGATACCCCCAGAGAAACTTATGGTCAGATTTTTCGCCAAAATGTTTATCTCGGCTTTATTCTACTAGCGGGAATGATTGCCGGATCGCTGTTTTAGCGCCAAGCTACCGTTGTTTCAAAAAACTTAGCCGATCCCCTTGCCAAGCCCTTTGGTTTTTGTTATCTTAGTTAAGCGTTGAAACGCAAACGCCAGGATAGCTCAGTCGGTAGAGCAGAGGACTGAAAATCCTCGTGTCGGCGGTTCAAATCCGCCTCCCGGCATTAACGCCAATTATAGGTCACAGTTCGCCAGCTTGTTGTCGTTCTGTGACCTATCTGCTTTTTTCTGACTCATTTCGCAAATTAGTGTCGCTAACTTTTACTTTTATTGCTGTGCTATTCGCAAATTAATGTCGCTAATAATGCAGTTTCATGTTTCCAGTCCTCTGCTCCTTTCAGCCCTCCATTTAATTGACGATAATTGCAATTTTAGGGTGTCCATATTTTTTCAAAGGAACCACGATAATTTTTTAGCCCATCCATTTCTGGAAGGCCGATCGCAACGAAATGAAGGCCGCGATCGCCAAAATCAAAGCTGGAACGATTGAGCAATTTCGCTACGATCCCGAAACCGCCAGCCTCACAGGATTGTAATATCCCCCAAGAGAACAACAGTTCGGCATAAAACGTTGGGTTAACCGATTTGACGAGACGATCGGGGTTTCAGCAATGGCGGAATGATAGACCAGATACAACCCGGAGGGCGATCGCGACCAACCGAACCCTCACAAAATCAGCAATTCGCGTAATAATTAAGAAAGAATTAAAAAATGTAAATAAAGACAAAGGAAGGTGTAGTGGAAATTCTCTGGTTGAGCTTCGCCAGTACAGTGGGTTGGTTTATTAGTAGTCTCGCTGGCGGCGGTAGTCCACTCATATTAATCCCTGCGATTGGCGTGTTCCTAGGGACAAACGCCGTTCCTCCGGTGATTACAACCGGAATGATGTTTGGCAACGGCCAACGCATCTGGATATATTGGCGACATATTAACTGGCAACTGATGTGGTGGTATCTTCCCGGTGCAGTCACAGGCTCAGTTGCGGGAGCGTTTCTATTCAGCCGTACCGAAATTGAGTGGTTGAGCTTGCTTTTAGGTTTATTCCTGATTATTTCGGTGTTGGGCTATGGTGCAGGCAAAAAGCAACGAGCCTTTCGGGTTAAATCGTGGTACTTTTTACCGGCGGGTTTTGCCTATTCCTTTCTTTCGGGTTTAATTGGCAGTTCGGGCCCGCTTTTGAATCCCTTGTACCTCAATTATGGTTTGGTTAAAGAAGAACTGATCGCCACAAAATCTGTTCACATGATCGTGGTTCACAGTGTCAAAATTGCCGCTTATGCTGCCTTTGGCGCATTTACCGGGCCGTATTTTTGGTATGGCGTTTTAATCGGGATCGCAGCTTTACCGGGGAATTGGTTGGGTCAAATGGTATTAGAACGAATCAGCGAACAACGGTTTCGCCAATTTGTCATGACCTTTGTATTAATTAGTGGTGGGTTAATGATCTGGCAACAACGGCAAGTTTTGGGGATCGGTTAAGCTGGCTTTTGTCAGCCCTGTCAAGGTGTAATTTTCTGACCAGGGAATCAGCCTCAAAGCCCCATTTTTGGAGTCATCTACGCTCACATCGTTACAACTTGGTCACTAATAGCACACCTGTTGTACAGTTCTTTTCTTCCCCCTCTTCCCACTCTCAAACCAGTAAGACTCAAGCGAAGTCTAGCACCTTGACTCCGGTTGGCTGGCTTTTGTCCCGATACGACAGAACTGGGGAAGAAAAACTGTGCAGATTCTTGATGTGGAACCTCCCTAAAGCAGACCGCGTCATTTCAGTTATCAGTCATCAGTCATCAGTCATCAGTTATCAGTACCGAAGAGGAACTTTTGTCCCATAGTTTACTGGTTACTGGTTATTGATTATTGGTTTTGGCTGTAGGTTTTGTTCCCCTACTCAGTTAGTCAGAAACTTTGGCCTGGAGGACGAATGACAAACATAGCTTAAAGCTAGACCCGATCGGCATGATAGTCCCAAGAAATGGGTTTAACGTTTCTCGCGAGAGTCATTGTACCCAATCCGGTGCGTGAAATCCCATCGATCGGGTCAACCCGTGTCCGTTTCTCCGTCGCCCTATTCTCCAAAAGATCGCCGTACTTCGGTATGATAAGAAAGCAATTAAAAAGCAAAAACGTTCCGGGTTTTGTCAAGCCGGGATCGATTTAATCCTCTAAAGTTTGATCGGGAGAAATATGGTAACCCTCAAAATCGCTGTTTACATTGTTGTTGCTTTCTTTATCAGTTTATTTGTGTTTGGTTTTCTGTCGAGCGATCCGTCTCGTAACCCCAAACGCCGCGACTTAGAATAATAAGCTGGCGTTTTTTGGTAAATTGTGCCGATGGGGTGGGGTTGACTCACCCCAAAAAAATATTAATCGGTGAATCGTTGACGCAAACCAGAACAGTGCTAAAGTAAGGCTTCGGAGCAACAAAGATGTTCAACCTTCAAGACTTAACAAATTGATGTCTGTTCCAGTTCCGCCGCCCGATTTGCCTGTTATTGTTGAAACTGTTGATGCCGATCGCCCTTCAGAAATAGGGTCTCCTGCCGCTAATTTTGATTCTCGCGATCGCTTTTCTGTTAAAGCTACACCCACTCCACCGGAAATCGCGACCTCAGCCACGCCAGAATATGCGATTTTTGAAGCCACAGAAACCCCGACTGGGAAGCCAGACGATCTTGCTCCTACCTCCTTAGAAACTTCTGAAGAAGCGGCAAAACCCCCCATTCCCGAACCGCCTCCTTTGGCTCAACTGCCCTCAATTCCCGAAGCAATTGAGCAACTTTCGCCCCCCACGCCAGAAATTGACCTACCGGAAACCCTAGCGCCTCATACCGACGCGGAACTCCCAGTCGCGCCGGATTCCAAGCGAATTATTATCGAAGAAAGAGGGGGACAAACCCAAGAATTTGAAGTGGACACCGAGGGGGAAGAATTTGACGATGCTAACTTACCGAATCCTAATCCCGTCCCCTCGCTGCAAATCTCCCCGGATGATGTGATTGAGATTACCTCAGACCGCCAAGAATTTGACCAAGAACGCCAAATTGTGACGGCAACGGGGGATGCAGTGGTACGCTTATCGCGGGGGGTTCTCACGGCAGATATCGTGCGAATTAACCTGGAAAATCGCTTGTTAACGGCTGAGGATGATGTAGCCTTGCGTCGCGGGGATCAATTGACGCGGGGCGATCGCCTCGAATACTTTTTCGTGCAGGATCGAGGGACATTCTACAACGCCAGGGGCGTACTCGATCAAAACACCTTTGGCCGGGATAGCGCCCCCACACCACCCCCGATTGGCGGTACTGTATTGGCTAGACCGTTGAGCGATCGCCTTTTGGCCGAACAACCGATTCAAAATGTTACCCCCGACCAAGGGATTAGTATCAATGTCGGGGGTGTGGGTAATGTGGGGAATAATCCTTTCCCTACCAGTGGAGTAACGGGTCAAGTTAATAATCAACGCTACGAAGCCCGAAAAGTTGAGTTTGAGGGGGATGAATGGGTGGGAACTGATGTGCGCCTCACCAATGACCCCTTTTCCCCCCCAGAACTGGAAATTCGCGCCGATACGGCCACCGTTCGCAGTATTGGCCCGGAAACCAGCGAGTTAGTTACGACCAATACCCGTGTAGTCTTCGATCAAGGACTGGCGGTTCCGGTCTTCCCCCGTCGCTATGTTTTTGGCCCGGACGAAGGGGGTTCGGGATTGTTTGGTATTGGCTTTGACGACGACGAACGAGGGGGATTATTTATCGAACGCAGTTTTGATGTTGTCAATAAGGACAATGTGCGCTTTTTCGTCATTCCTCAATACTTCGTACAACGTTCGTTATTGGACGGGGAAGGCTTCTCTCCTGACTCTTTTGGGGTGCGCGGGGGTTTAAATGTCCGGTGGAGCGATCGCACCACTTTAACGTCCAGCGCTGAACTCACCAGCTTTGATTTTGATAAGATTGAAAGTCGCTTTCGCGGTAGCGCCCAATTGAATCAAAAAGTCGATTTGTGGGGGCTTCCTAACCCTCATAATCTTACCTTTGATGCGAATTATCGCGATCGCCTTTTTAACGGTTCTCTGGGCTTCCAAACCGTACAAAGTAACTTCGGGGCTGTGTTGACTTCCCCCAATATCGCGATTGGGAATACTGGGATTAATTTCTCCTATCAAACCGGAGTCCAAGTTATTAACGCGAATACAGACCGTCCCGATTTGCTTCCCCCACTCCCACGGGATAACAACCGCGTCACCCTCACCCGCTATCAAGGGGCCGCTTTCCTCTCCCGGCGTTTCACCCTCTGGACAGGAGAACCTCTCCCTGCAACCCCCGATGAAGGCTTGCGCTATACTCCCCGTCCTGTCGTTCCCAATGTTTCCCTTTCTACCGGACTCACAGGCGTTTACAGTTACTACAGTAGCGGTGACACTCAACCCTCTTTGAGTGGTAGTTTAGGCATACAAGGGCAATTCGGTCATTTCTCCCGCGATTGGCTTGATTATACCGGATTTAATATCACTTACTCCCAAGGGATACGAGGGGGGCTTTCTCCTTTTCTCTTTGACCGCTTTGCTGATACCCGTACCCTTTCTTATGGAATCACGCAGCAGGTTTACGGGCCGTTTCGCATTGGCTTTCAAAGTGGTGTTAACCTCAATACAGGTGCAGCTTTTACGACAGACTATATTTTGGAATACAGTCGTCGGACGCATAATATCTCCGTCCGCTACAATCCTGTCCTCGGTTTGGCTTCCTTTAGTGTCCGCATCAGCGACTTTAACTTTATTGGTTCTCCCGAACCTTTTGGGGGGAGTGGAGTGCGTTCGGTTGAACAGGGCGTAATTCGCTAGGCGCGTTATGGTAAAAGCAGTATTT
>JGI12109J20283_10355882_pt1 | contig 16030 bp, 12 predicted proteins | sample ElkSlonscriptome_12_FD_20283 | JGI IMG/M metagenome (IMG submission 20283)
AGAAATCGACGAAGAGGTTCAGAAGTTCGCCGAACAGTTGATTGCCGAAGGTGGCGTCCCCGATACGGCGGAAGCCGACGCTCTTCATATTGCTGTTGCGGCTGTTCATCGGATGGACTATTTGCTTACCTGGAATTGCCGACACATCGATAACGCCGCAAAGAAACCAATTATTCGAGCCATATGCTAGAATGTAGGCTATCCGTCTCCGGAGATCTGTACGCCAATGGAACTACCTCCGGAGAATGAAAGCGATGTACCAAGATGGAATTATAGCCGAGGTCTGGAGAAATCGAGACTCCTACGCAGCGCAGCACCATCACAACTTGGCCGAGATGGTTACTGACCTTCAAGTTCGCCAAAAGAAACGAGGGCGTATACTTGTTGATAGAAGAGACCGGACAAGCGCATCAAGGCGACCGCATACTGCGCCGTCGAGTCCCGGCAATCATTTCGAGTCACGGTAGTGGCGCAGTATGCGTCGCCTTATGCATTTCGAACTCGTCCATCGGGATTCTCCACAGTCGTGTGCTTGGCGGCTCAGGGTCTGGAGTGTCCTCGATGGATTCCCGGAAATGTCAAACTGCTACTGCCACCCCGGCAGAGCCGGGGGTTTTCCCTGGGTAATAAGGTTAGATCGTGAGAGCGAAGCGAGCCAGGATCTAACCTTATTCGTTGGTCGGTGTGCTTCCGTGGCTAATCTGTCTCGTCTAGCAGGGTCGCGGCGATGCGGCGTTGCTCGGCTTCGCTCAGGTCGGCGTGCATGGGCAGGCACAGGACCTGGCGGGCGATCTGCGCGGCGATCGGGGTGCCTGAGGGGCCAGCGAGGTGGGCGTAGGCCGGTTGCTCGTTGAGCGGGATCGGGTAGTGCACGGCCGTGGGAATACCGGCGGCCTTGAGCTTCGTCTGAAGCGCCTCGCGGTTGGAGACGAGGAGCGTGTATTGAGCAAAGGCGCTCGTGCGGTCGGTGTTTGGCCACGGAAGCACGCGGAAGGACACGGAATCTTCTTCTCGTTCTTCCGCCCGGGTCGGTCCGTGTGCCTCCGTGGCGAACAATTCATGGTAGCGGCGGGCGACGGCCTGGCGCTGGGCGATCTCCCGGTCGAAGCGCTCGAGCTTGGTGAGCACGACGGCGCATTGGAGGCTGTCCATGCGCCCGCCGACGCCGATGCGGGTGTGCACGTAGCGCTCGCTCTGGCCGTGGACGCGGATCTCGCGGCAGGCTTGGGCAAAGGCGTCGTTGCTGGTGAAGATGGCGCCGCCGTCGCCGTAGCCGCCGAGCGGCTTGCTGGGGAAGAAGCTGGTGCAGCCGATGGTGCTCAGGTTGCCGCTCTTCTTGCCTCTGTAGGTGGCGCCGAAGCTCTGGGCGGCGTCTTCGATGACGGGGATATTCCCATGGCGCGCAGCGATGGCGTTGATGGCGTCCATGTCCGGCGGCTGGCCGTAGAGGCTGACGGGCATGATGGCCTTGGTGCGCTCGCTGATGCGGGCCTCGATCAGGCCTGCGCCGATGTTGCACGTCTCGGGCTCGATGTCGACGAAGATCGGAGTGGCGCCGACGAGGCCGATGACCTCGACGGTGGCGACGAAGGTGAAGGGGGTCGTGATGACCTCATCGCCTGGGCCGATGCCGAGCGCCATGAGGCTGATCAGCAGGGCCTCGGTGCCGCTAGCGACCGTGATGCAGTGCTTGGCCCCCGTATAGGCGGCGAGACGTTCTTCGAGCGCGCGGACCTCGGGGCCGAGGATGTAGTAACCGTGGTGTAGGACCCGGTGGAGGTTGCGCTCCAACTCGGGCCTGATTGCCGCTTGCTGTTTCCCGAGGTCGACGAAATGCATCGACCGCCGAGAGGGGGGTTCTCGGCAGTACGCCTCCGGTGAGATCGTGCGGTCGCGGTGCGTCTCCAAGAGGCGTTGATCGCGCGTCAGTAACTTGATCGCGCCGGGCGCGAAACGATCGAGAGCGCGCAACAGTTGCTCGTCCTCTGAATCCGCACAGTCGAAAACCGGCCCCTCCCCTGCGAGGGCCGCCAGCCAGTGCTTGTCCGCCGTGAATGCCGCCAGCAGTGCCTTGGCGCGCGCCTCGATCTGTTTCGCCGACGGGGGCGCTGCCTCAACCGGCCGGATGCGCTTCAGCTCGTGTCGCGTGACATAGTCCAAGGTCTGAACACTGCCCGCATAGAGCCACAGGCGCCCCCCCTCGGCCGTACACTTGGCCAGCGCGAGGTCGGCCCATTGGCACCAAGGCTGGCGGCCGATGCAGCTATCGACCGCGACATTGACATCGAGTAACAGATCCATACGTCAGGCGTTCTCGCGTAGGGCGAAGGCTTCCCAGCGGTCTTGCTGCTTCTGTGTGAGCGCTGGCAGTTGCTCATCCGGCGGCAGTGGGGCGTCGCGGATGGCATCCAGGGCTTCACGCATCGCCCGTGCCCGCGCGATGACCTCTGGCGGCAGGCCCTGATCGTCCGCTTGAGATTCGATCTCGGCATCGGGCACCTCGACGAGGACCCGCACGGTATCGTGCTTGAGTCTCAGGGGCGCGACGAACTCGAGCCGGCCTTGGCGATAGATGGCTTCGATTTGCATGTTCTAGCTCTGTTTTGCTACGGATCTGCACCGATAAACACGGATTTGCGACTGGGTATTTGTGTTCATCCGTGGCGAATCATGATCGGGTCGATATGGCGCCGTTTTCGAGGTGGTAGGTCCGGCCGGTATCTGGGCAGGTGGCTTCGGCGGTGCCGGTGAGCGGTAGGTCGAGGCGCTCGCCGTGTTGGCTCATCCAGCCGATCTGCCAGGCCGGGACGCCGGCCATTAAGGCGTAGGGCTTGACATCTTTGTCGATGACGGCGCCGGCGCCGATGAACGCGTATTCGCCGAGAGTCACGCCGCAGACGATGGTGGCGTTGGCGCCGATGGTCGCGCCCCGCTTGACCAGGGTACGACGATACTCGCCCTTGCGGACTACGGCCGAGCGCGGATTGTAGACGTTGGTGAAGACCATGCTGGGACCGCAGAAGACGTCGTCCTCGAGGGTGACGGCATCATAGAGGCTGACGTTGTTGTGGCGTCAAGCGGTCGGTGCGGCCTGGCCAGGCGGCGTGCGGCTTAGGCTCTCAAACCAGTCCATCGGGACTCTCCACATTCGCGTGCTTGGCGGCTCACGGTATGGGGTATCCTTGATGGACTCCCGTAAATGTCACCCTGCTACTGCCGCCCCGGCAGAGCCGGGGCGAATTCCCGTCACGGCTCAAAGTCGAGGGAGATCGTCGTTGCGATGGCGCTGCTCAGGGTCAAGAGGTCGAAAAGCCCTGAAGGACTTCTGGTAAACTCCGCGCCGCGTCGGCCCCAGCGCCAGCCCTCTGGCGCGTCCACCGAGCCGGCCCGCGGGGGCGCATGCCGGCGCGCGGCGCTCCGCATCCACCGTCACCGAAGCTTGGGGAAAGCGCATGATCAAGGCCGTTCGAGCATTGTCCGCCCGTGACATCGCCGCCGCGATCTTCATCATTGCCGGCATCTACTTGGCCGGCATCGTCCCCTCGACAGAGATTGCCTGGGTCACCGCTTTCCTACTGCTGACGATCTTTCTCTTCTCGTTCGAGGTCGTCACCGTCGACGTCGCGGCGATCACCGTGATGGTCCTGCTCGGGCTCACCGGTCTTTTCGCCCCGTGGATGGGCCTCGAGCAGGGGCTGGTCCCCGCCCAGGAGCTGTTCGACGGCTTCGCCAGTAACGCCGTGATCTCGATCATCGCGGTCATGATCATCGGAGCGGGGCTCGATAAGACGGGCCTCATGTCGCGCGTCGCCGGCTTCATCATGCGCGTCGGCGGCACGACCGAGGAGCGCATCATCCCGATGATCTCGGGCACCGTTGGCGTGATCTCAAGCTTCATGCAGAACGTCGGGGCGGCGGCTTTGTTTCTGCCGGTGGTCAGCCGCATCGCCGCCCGCACCGGCCTGTCGATGTCGCGCCTGCTGATGCCGATGGGCTTCTGCGCGATCCTCGGCGGTACCATGACGATGGTCGGCTCGAGCCCCCTGATCCTGCTCAACGACCTGATTCGCACATCGAACGAATCGCTGCCGGCCGACCTGGCCCCGATGGGCACCTTCGAGCTGTTCGACGTCACACCCATCGGTCTTGCGCTCGTCGCCACGGGCATCCTCTATTTCGTCATCGCCGGGCGCTTCGTCCTGCCGGTGCGCGGCACCGACAAGCTCGAGGGCAGCGACGCGACACGCTATTTTGCGGAGACCTACGGGCTCTCCGGGTTCGAGATCCGCGAGGTGCGGATTACCCCGGAATCGCAGCTCGTCGGCGTGAGCGTCGACGACTTGGAACGCACTTGGCGGGTGCGCATCGTCGGGGTCGACAAGGGCGACGGGCTGCGCGTCGGCGCCGACGGGATCGACCGCACCCTCGGCATCGAGCCCGGCGCGACCCTGGTCCTGCTTGGGGCGCCCGAGCCGTTCGAGCACTTCGTCGCCGCCAACCAGGCCGAGCTCAAGCCGCAGCTCGACACCTTCGCCGAGGTGATGGCACCGAACAAAGCCGGCGTCGCCGAGATCGTCATCCCGCCAGGCTCGGCGCTGATCGGCAAATCGGCCCGCGACGTCTGGATGCGCAAGACCTATGGCCTCTCGCTGCTCGCCATCAACCGCGGCGGCGAGACGATCAGCTTTGAAACGGGCGGTGTGCGCAACACGCCCTTGCGCGCGGGCGACGCGCTGGTCGTGCACGCGACCTGGGAGGATCTGGCGCGCCTGGAGCGCAACCGCGACTTCGTCATCGTCACGACCGAGTATCCGCACGAAGAGCTGCGCCCGAGCAAGGTGCCGCACGCCCTCTTGTTCTTCGTCATCACACTGGGCCTGGTCCTCTTCACGGACCTGCGCCTCTCGGTGGCGCTGTTAACCGGAGCAGTGGGGATGATCCTGACCCGTGTCCTGTCCATCGAGGAGGCCTATCAGGCAGTGAGCTGGAAGACCGTCTTCCTGCTCGCCTCGTTGATCCCGCTCGGTCTGGCCGTCGAGAGCTCGGGCACCGCCAAGTGGATCGCCGACCAGAGCCTGCTCCTGCTGGGCGAGAGTCCGATCTGGATGATCCAGGCGGCTCTCGCGGTGCTCGCGACCTTTTTCACCCTGGTCATGTCGAACGTCGGCGCGACGGTGTTGCTGGTGCCGCTGGCCGTCAACATCGCCATCGGGGCCGGCGCCGACCCAGCCTTGTTCGCGCTGACCGTCGCCATTGCGACCTCCAATTCCTTCCTCATCCCGACCCACCAGGTCAACGCCCTGATCATGGGCCCCGGCGGCTATCGCGTGCCCGATTTTATGCGGGCCGGCGGCGTGATGACCGCGCTCTTCCTGGTGGTCTCCCTGGCCATGCTCAATCTGGCCTTCTGACCGGCGCAGTTGCCGATTTCCCAGCCCCCGATCCTAGGTCAAGACGCGATGCGCGCACTGCAAAAAACGATGCGGCGATGGCAGCTCGCCGCCATGCGGCGTTTGGACGCCGACGCGCTGGTGGCGGCCGGCGCACGGCGGACGGTGCGGCGGTTCCGCAGTATCGCCAAGAAAGTGCCTGCCTACCGGGAGATACTCCGCGAGCGCGGCGTGCAGCCGGCGCGAGTGCAGTCTCCGGGCGACTTTGTCCGGCTCGCCCCGGTGCTCGAGAAACGGGATCTGTTTGGCCGTTACCCGATCGAGGCGCTGTGCGTCGACGGCAGGCTCGGCGAGCTCGCCTCGGTGCTGACCAGCTCTGGCCAGGGTGGCCAATTCGCATTTGGTCTCTCGACGGCCAGCCAGGCGCGACAGGCCGTCAAGGCGGTGGATCTGGCGCTGGAGCATGCCTTTCGAACCGATCAGCGCCGCACACTGCTGATCAATGCCCTGCCGATGGGGGTGCGCTTCGCCTGCTCGAGCGCCACGATCGCCGAGACCAGCGTGCGCGAGGACATGGTCGTCGCGCTCGTCGATCAGTTCGCGCGCCACTACGATCAACTGATCCTGATCACCGATCCCCTCTTCTGCAAACGGATCCTCGATCACGCCCGCGAGGTCGACTTCCGCTGGGATGGCCTGCGCGTACACGCGGTCCTCGGGGAGGAGACCTTCGGCGAGGCCTATCGGGCCTACGTCGCGACCCGGCTCGGCCAGGACCCAGAGCGCTGGGATCGCGGCTTCGTCGGCTCCTCGATGGGTGTGGCCGAGCTCGGGCTCAACCTCTTCTTCGAAACGCGCGAGACGGTGCGTCTCCGTCAGCTCGCCGATCGGCACCCGGAGCTCCTGCAACCGGCACTCGGTCGCTGGCCGGGCCGTGCCCCGCCCCTGCTGTTCGTCTACGATCCGCTGCGGCTCTTCGTCGAGACTCACGAGCCGGACGCGGAAGGATTCGGCGCGCTGACCCTCTCGACCCTAGAACCCTCCCTCGTGCTGCCGCTGCTGCGCTACCGCACCGGCGACCGGGCAAAAGTCATCGATCGGACGGCACTGGTCGACGCCTTGCAGGCGGCCGCCCTCGGCGAGCACGCCCTCCCACCGCTGCCGATTATCGCAGTCGCAGGCCGCACGGACGACCGCTTGCCGGACGGCCGCACCCTGCTGGACGTGAAGGATGCCCTTTACCGTGATCCGGGGCTGGCCGATCAGCTCAGCGGCGCCTTCCGGATCGAGCCCGGCGAGGCGCAGGCAGGTTGTCATATCCACGTGCAGGCCGCCGCCGACTGGGCAGGCGACGAAGCCGAGCTTCGCGCGCAAGTGGGCACCCATCTACCGAGGTCTCAGTCCGCCCACGCAGACGTCATCAACGTCTGGCGACACGCCACATTCCCCTTCGCGCAGCGGCTCGACTATGAGCGCAAGCTCGACTATTTGGCGCGATGAGTGGCTGGCCGACCGCCCTGGCCAAACGGCTCGACGGTCGCTGCTGCAAGCCGCGTCGCGGACGTCACGACCCCGTGGCGATTCTGCGCTGGCCGGCCTCCAGCGGCATGACGTAGTCCGGAACCAGCTCGCGCTCCAAGCCGTGCGTGAGGTAACTCAGCATCTCCGGGAAGGTCTCGTGGAGACCTCTCTCTAATGCATCTAGGCTCGAGACGTAAGGTCGGACAGGCCCGTAATAGTCGATTTCCGGCCCGGCCGGCTGATAGCGGAAGCCCATTCGTTTCAAGAGGACGAACAGACTCCGTTCCATCGCTAACAACCAATGGGTCAGGCCCCGGCGCTTACTCTCTTGGTAGAGCAGGCGACACAGTCCGATCAGGATCTCCGGCGCGTTGTGCGGCACCGGCAAGGTCACGACGTCATCGGACGCCGCAGGAAACGAATCTGGCCGCGGCGGCCCGCCGTACGGGGTATCGCCTTCACGGCGCCGGAAGGTCTTCGAGACCGCCAGCCGCGACACCTCGGCAAAGCCGGCCGTTAGGGGATGGGACGGATCCTTCAGGAACGCATACTGGTCGGCGAACTCGCAGTGCTCGGCCGCGGGAAAGCCGAGACGCGATGGCAAGACCAGTCGCGCCGTCCCGGCCGGCTCGCCGCGGCGGTGTGCGGCGAGCAGGTGCACCGCGTGGGCATCGTAGCGATCCGACTCCATGCCCTGCCCTTCGTAATCATTGGCAGGCAGTAAACCGCGCTCGAGACAATAGACGTGATAGCGAATGCGGTAGGTCGTCGCGAGCTCCGGCGTCCCGTCGACGCAGAAAAAGGCAAAGTAGCGATCTTCGAGCACGGGGCGCCGCTTGCCCCCTCCAGCAACCATCGAAAACATAGGACGAACCCCTGTCGATTTTTCGCCATCTTAAGCTACCAGCCTTGTGGGCCGCGCGGGTGACGAATTCGCAAACACGGCAGCGCGACAGGCAGCCGCAAAGAGGCAACACCGTCGCGCAATTGCTACACATTTCTCGGTCGGCGACTTGTAACGCCCCTCATCCCCCGCGTAGACTGCGCGCTCGAGTCACCGCGTGCCGAAACGCACCGACCAAATTGTCGCGCATTTCTGTACGACGCAGGACCGACGCAAGGTGGAAAACCTGTCGTTTGTCGACTCGAAACGACCGCTAATCGATAACGAACGACCCGACTGGCAGACGCACCGTTAAGGCTTATCGGGCAGACGCGCAAGACGCCGCTACCACGTGCCATCCGGAATGGATGATGCGATTCAGGACCAATAGGAAGCTGCCTTGATCGCCCGATTTGCCTTATCACGCCTTGCCTTGTCATCCCTGCTCGGTCTCGTCCTCTGCCCTTACTTGGCACCGGCCTGCGCCTTGGACTTGATCGCGCACAAGGACGTCGACAAGAGTGCCGTAACCCGCAATGAGGCGCGGCTCTATTACACGATGCGCCTCAAAAAGTGGCCGGACGGGACATTGGTCAAGGTCTATGTCCTGCCCGACAACCACGCCCTCCACCGGCGCTTCGCCAACGAGGTCCTCAACCTCTATCCCTACCAGCTGCGTCGCGTCTGGGATCGCCAGCTCTTCTCCGGGACCGGGCAGGCCCCGACGGTGGTCGCCAGCGAAGCCGAGATGCGCCGGCGCGTCGCCACCACGCCGGGTGCGATTGGCTATGCCGACGGCCCCCCTCAGGATCCCGATCTGCGCGCATTGGAGGTGCGCTGACATGCCTATGCGGCTCGCCATTCTCGCCCTGCTCACCCTCTTCGGTCCCACACACGCCAAGGCCTTAGAGTTCGCCGACGGGAAGCTGCAGATCCACGGCTTCGCCAGCCAGGCCGTCATCGACTCGAGCGCCAACCGCTATTACGGGGACAGCCCGGACACCTCCTTCGACTTTACCGAACTGGGCATCAATGCCTCTTATCAGTTCAATCCGCGCCTGCTGATCTCCGGTCAGATCCTGTCACGGCGCGCCGGCGATATGTACGACGGCTCGCCGTCGTTGGACTATGGCCTCATCGATTACACGGTGCTCTCCGATGTCCAACACCGTCTGGGCGTGCGCGTCGGCCGCATCAAAAACCCCCTCGGCCTGTACAACGAGACCCGCGACGTGCCCTTCACTCGACCCGGGATCTTCCTGCCACAGGTTATATACTACGATAAGGTGCGTAATCTCTTGCTCTCATCTGACGGCATCATGGTTTACGGGGATCTGTACCGAGGTTTCGGCAATCTTTCGGCGACGGTCGGCGGGGGGCGCGCAATCGCCGATGAGAACGTCGAATGGGCCTTTCTCGGCGGCGACTTCGCCGGCGACCTCGAGCCCGAGGGGCTGGCTTGGATCGGAAGCCTCTGGTACGCGACGCCCGCGGAGCAATTCAAGGTCGGTCTCAGCGGCGTCGCCACGCAATTGCAGTTCGACGCCGCGCCAGGCGGTGTGCTTGGCGCCGGAACCATCGACACCATCGATCTGATCGCCTCGGCAGAATATAACGCGCGGGATTGGACGCTGGTCGCCGAATACTCCCGCCAACCGCTCGACTGGGACGATTTTGGGCCCTTCTACCCGTTCGATAGCAACGTCATCGAGGGCTATTACCTGCAGGGCAGCTACCGGCTCCGCCCGAACCTGGAGATCATGGCCCGCTACGAGGAGGGCTTCGCTGACCGTTCCGATCGCAGCGGGCGGGAGTCGTCGGCGTTGACCGGCGGCCTCACGCCGCCTTATGACTTCTTCTCGAAGATCGCCACGCTGGGTCTGCGCTGGGACATCCACCCGAAGGTGATGCTACGCCTAGAGTATCAGCGCCACGACGGGACCTTTGCCCTCTCCATCCGCGAGAATCCGGATCCAAGTGAGCTGACGCGTGATTGGGACGTCTTCGCCGCTTCCCTATCGGTTCGCTTCTAGAGGATCGAGCGTGGACGCACCCGCGCAGCCGGAGGAGTCGCCGCGCTATCTGAGTCTTCGCTGGAAGTCGCTGATCGCGCTCAGTCTCGCGCTGATCGCGGTCAATGCCTCCCTGGCGACCATCGCCAATCTCCAGTTGGTCGCGCAATTCGAACGCCAGCAAGCGGCGGTGCGCGAACAGCAGGTGCGTCAGCTACGTGCCTTGATCGACGAACGCAACCGGGAGATGTCCAAGCTTGCAAGCCTGGTGCCCCTGCTGGGCAACGGGGGGACGGACGCTGAAGGTCTCAAGGAACAGATTGAACAGGCGCTGGACACCAACGGCGCGCTGCTCGACCTCGAATGGGATATCCGCTCGGCACACTGGGTCGAGCCCGAGGGCGCGACGTCGATGACCTGGCCTGCGACTGCCGCGCCGCTGCCCGAGGCGCTGCTCGCGCAGCTCACGAAGGCGCCGGAAAGCACGCTCGAGACCCTCTTCTGCAATGCCGCCTGCCGTCAGTACCTCGCCACGCCTCTGCTCTGGAAAGGCAAGTTCGCCGGCACGCTGGTGCTCGGGCGGTCGCTGGCCGACGCCCTTCTGACCTTCAACGCCCTGACTGGGGCCGAAGTCGCCATCATCTGGCAGGACGCAGCGGGGGGGAGCCCGCTGCTCGATCCGCAGAGCGACAACTACCTGCAGTTCCCGGCGATCACCTATCCGGGTCGAACCCGCCCCATCCTTCGCGCGGCGGCCGAGACCTTAGGTGCAAGCAACCTCCCCGAAGCAGACGAGCAGGTCTCGGTGCAGCACGGCTCCGGCTGGTACGAGATCTTCCGCATCCCGGCGCTGACGCCGGGTATCGACGCGCTGATCCTCAACGACATCAGCGCGCAACGCGTCGCGATCCGCGCCGCCACGACTGGCAGCGTCGCGTTGGGAATCGTCGGCCTGTTACTGTCCGGCGGCCTGCTTCTCGTCATCATGAGAGGCCCCCTGTACCGACTCCGCGACCTGGCCTCGGTGCTCCCCTTGTTGGCGGAGAATCGCTTCGCCGACCTGCGCCACCAACTCCCGAGCCGCGGCGAGACCTTGATGCCGCGCGATGAAATCGACCTGATGACGGCGACCGTCGGAAGCCTGACCGACCGCATGGACCTGCTGCAACGCGACCGCGAGCAGGTTGAAGAACGCCTGATCTGGCTCGCCGATCACGACCCGCTGACGCAGCTGTTCAACCGCCGTCGCTTCAACGAAGACTTCGAGCAGATCCTCGACCGCGCCGTGCGCTTCGGCCACCAGGGCGCGCTGTTCTTCTTCGATCTCGATCAGTTCAAAGACGTCAACGATCTCAGCGGTCACCGCATCGGCGACACCCTGCTGCAGCGCGTCGCCGAGCAACTGCGCGAGGCAACCCAGCAGAGCGACCTGCTCGCACGGCTCGGCGGTGACGAGTTCGCCCTGGTGATACCGGTCGCGACCGAGCAGGCGGCCCTCACCAACGCCGCTGCGCTGCAAAAGGCGATCCGCTCGATCAGTCTGCAGGAACGCGGCCGCCGCCATCGCGTCTCGGCCAGCATCGGCATCGTGATGTTCCCCGATCAGGGCAGCGACGTCGGTCTCCTGATGGCCAATGCAGACCTAGCGATGTATCAGGCAAAAGAGAAAGGGCCTGGTCGCTCGTACCTCTTCTCGGAGAAGGACCAAGGCAAGGAGCAACTGGACGCCCGGGTCGTCTGGCGCGAGAAGATCACCCAGGCCCTGCAACAGGACCATTTCGAGCTCTACGCCCAGCCGGTCTTCGAGATCGCCACCGGCAAGCTCCGCCACGAAGAGGTGCTGCTGCGGATGCGCGATGCGCAGGGTCAAGTCGTCAGCCCGCAGCGCTTCATTCCGGTCGCAGAGCGAACCGGTCAAATCCAGTCGATCGACCGTTGGGTCGTTGCAAGCAGCCTCGCCGCAATGCAAGCCTCGCCCGACTTGCGCCTGTCGATCAACCTCTCGGCCAGCGCGATGGAGAGTGCCGAACTCTTGGCCGACTTGAAGCAGCTATTGCAACAGTATCAGGTCAGCGGGGAACGCATCACCTTCGAGGTGACCGAGACGGCAGCCATCAACGGCCTACTCAATGCAACCCGCCTGATGCGGGGCATGCAGGACCTCGGCTGTCTCTTCGCCCTCGACGATTTCGGCAGCGGTTACGCCTCTTACGCCTATTTGCGCCAACTGCCAGTCGATGAGATCAAGATCGACGGGGCCTTCGTACGCGATATCGTGGACAACCCGGAAGATCGCATCTTCGTCAAGGCCATCACCGACATGGCGCATGGGATGCGCAAGCGCGTCACGGCCGAGTTCGTCGAGAGCGCCGAGATCCTCGCTATCCTCAACGACCTCGGCGTCGACGACGCACAGGGTTACTACTTGGGCCGACCGGCGCCTCTTGCTGCGGGTCGCGGCGGGCGCGCGGAGCCGCCACCCGAGAGCGGGACGAGCGCGAGCTAGCCTCAGACACGGGGCGCGGACGCTATCGGCACGGCCGGCCTCGCGCGCCAACCATCGCGCAGGCCCTGCCCAGCAAGGCTGGGCGATGCGGGCGATGCTCGTCGCCCGACTCAGCCTGCCCCGAAGTGCTCGGCGAGATAGTCCAGGATGAGGTTACGCTCCTCAACCGCCAGCGCGTCCATCCCTTGCTCTTCGACCATCCAGACGAGGGTGTCGTCCCAGCGTTTGCGGTTGAGACCCTGCTGGGTGACCATGCGGATCGAGTGGCACGCCGTGCAGGCATAGTAGACCTCCTCGCGTCCCGGCCCGGGCGGCAGACCGCCCCAGCCACGTTCCGCGAGCTCGCCGAAGTAGGCGCCGAGGTAATCGAGCATCAGCTCGCGCGCCCAGCGCTCCGGCGCCACCATCCCATTATCCGCCACCATCTGATCGAGCAGCTCGGACCAGTCCTCGCGGGAGCGGTGCTTGCCGGTGAACTGCTCGAGCGCATGACAGGCACGGCAGGTGAAGTAGACTGCCTCGCGGCCCTCGCCCTCCGGCAGACCGCCGTAGGCGGGGCCCGCCGGCGCCGCGGCGGGCTTCGGCAGGGCCAGGGGCTCGTCGCGCAAGGTATTGAGGTAGGCGATCAAATCGGCCCGCTCCTGGGCGGACTTGACGCCGGGAAAGAGCATCCGCGAGTTGTCCACCATCGCACCGGGGTCGAACAGGTAGCGGCTGAGCTTCTCGAAGTCCCAGTCGCCGCCGATCGCCTCGAGGCCCTCGGAGTAGTCGAAGCCGGGCTGGGCGGCCACGGGCCGGCCGACGACGCCCCACAGGTTCGGTCCGACGGTCGCCTCGGCCCCAGGCGCGGCGACATGGCAGGCCTTGCACTGCAGGAAGATCTTCGCTCCCCGCTCGGGATCGGCCTTGGCCAGCCGCGGCGCAATCGGGTCGAGCTTCGTCTCGCCTTGGGCCACCGTTGGAGCTAGGGTGATCAACGCGATCCCAGTGAGCAGCAGGGCACGGCGTGCCCGCCGCGTCGCCTCTCGCGCGACTCCCGTCTCGGTGTCAGGCAGACAATCGCGGCCGGTCATCGCTCAGGCGACCCGCACAGGGATCCGATGCATGGCGTTGTTCAGGTACCCCTTCGGATTCCAAGCGATGGCGAAGGGCTGCATGCGCCCCTGATCGTCGGTCGCCCGGGCCCAGACCTCGTAATAGCCGGCCATGGGGAAGCGCACTTGGGCACGGAAGTGCTGCCAGGCATAGTCGTTGACCGGCTCGCTCAGCTCCGCGCGCTGCCAGGTCGCGCCGAAATCGATCGATAGGTCGACCGCAGCGACCCGGTTGTCCCCGGCCCAGGCGTGCCCGCGCACCTCGGTGACCGGCTCCGCGGCGGCGACCTCGACGTTGCTCTGCGGGAAGGTGATCAATGACTTGACCGGCATCGACTCGATGATCTCGAACGCCTCGGTCGGCACCTCCTCGCCCGGCGCCACCGGGTAACTCGGCACACGATAGGAGCGCCCGGTCATCTTGGTGCCGTCGTGGACCTGATCGCGGATTTGGATCCGCTGCAGCCACTTCTGCGAGCACGACCCCGGCCAGCCTGGGATGACCAGGCGCAGCGGGTAGCCGTTCATCGGGTGGATCGCCGCCCCGTTCTGCTCGAAGGCGATCAGGTTGTAAGGGCTCAGCGCCTTGCTGATCGGCACGCCGCGCGAGATGGGCCGCTTGTCCGGGTCCCCGGAGAGGTGCTCGTCGGCACCGTAATGCGCGGTGTAGACGGCGCTGTCCTTGAGCCCCGCGGCCTCGAGGACATCGGCGAGCCGCACGCCCGTCCACTCCGAGCACGCGACCGCCCCGAGGGTCCACTGATTGCCGCGCGCATTGGGCTCGAAGAAGGCACGGCCGTTGCCGCCACACTCGAGCTGCAGCTGCAGCGTGACGACTTCGAAGCGGTCCTTGAGCTCGTCGATCGACAGCTCGAAGGGCTCCTCGACCTCGCCGTCGACCCTCAGGGTCCACGACGCCGCGTCGACCGCCTTCGGCGGCACGCCGTTGTTGCGGATGAAGTGGCGCGCGGTCGGCGTCACCGCATCGTCGAGGAGGTGCGCCGGGGTTTCGGCGTTGACCGGGCGGTCATTGAGCACCACGAGGCCATCCTTGCCCTCGATGCGGAAGGGCTCCTCGGCCAGCGCCGCCGGTATCATGCCGGCCGGCATGTTGCGATGGAAGGGGATCGCCCCGCCCACCAGCGCCGCCATGGTCGCCAGGCCGGCGTTCTTCAGAAAGCCCCGGCGGTCCGGATTCGGCACCCGGCCGAACAGGATCTGATCGGCCTTGGTGGGATCTTCCGCATAGAGCTCAAAGACGTTTCTCTCGCGCTTGCCCATGGTATCCAGTCCTCCCCGATGCGCTTGTGTGTCGGTTATTGCAGAGCTTGGGTCGCGGGCCATCGTCGAGTCGCTGAGACTCGACCGCCGGCGCAAGCCGCGAGCTGCCGCCTCTCAACGAGGCGCCACACCCCGGTGCAAGACCGACCGGCACAGACCCACGAGCAGGCCAAAGTATAGAAGCGATCGCGCGGCGGACAAGTCCCTCTCCAGACCGCCGGCCTGGTCGGCGTGCTGGCCGCCCTGCTGACCTACCTGTCTTGGCTGCTTGGCGGGCCGCACTCGAGCATGTCCCGCGCCTCTACTACATCCCGGCGGCAACGCTCCTTGCCTTCGCGACCGGACGCCGCAGCGAGTCGGTCATCGCGGTCTCCGATGGGCTGCTGCGGCGCCTCGATCAGCGCGAGCTGACCGGTGTGCTGGCGCACGAGATCGGCCACATCGCCAACGACGACCGCGGGACCGTTTCTGGCCTTGAAGGAGCGCCCTTCCTCAAGCCTTTGGCAGCAGTGCCGGCACGCCGAAGAGGTAGGGATGCAGGAAGACGAACAGGGCGTAGAGCGCAATGCCGCCGCCGGCCCCGGCCAGGTCGCCGAGCATCGACTTGTAACCGCTCGCCTTCTGCGCCCCGCGCAGATTCGCCGAGATCATCGCAACGGGACAGTAGACGGCGAAGCTGCCGAACAGGATCATCGAGGCGAGATCGCCATTACCGAGTAGATGGGCCAGTCCCCACAGGAACACGCCCCAGAGCATCGGATGACGCGTAAAGCGGTGGACATTGCTCGGCACGTAGGCCAGCACGAGCAGCATGAAGGCGGGTAGCATGAGGCCGGGCGCCAGGCTCTTGGTCAGCTCGGACGGCTCCCAGACCGGCACGACCGGCGCCTGGGCCATGCCGACCCCGGCCAGCACCAGGCCACCGAGGGCGATGACCGAGTAGACGCCCTGGAAGGGCATCTCGCCCAGGCGATCGTGTAAGGTCCGATAGAGTGGCGGGACGCTCGGCAAGAGATGGACGGCGAAGAAGAGCACCAATCCCAGGATCAGCAGAGTCATAGATCAAAAAACCCCCGTAATCAGGCGACAAAAACGACACCAATGTTGCAGTTTCGGAACCGAATCGCGATCGAATGATCCAGACCGCTTGGTCTCAGAACCGCCCGGCACAGACCGCCCGGGCGCGACCGTGTCTGCCACTGGCGAGCGCCAGCCGGGCATTTTACCTGGCCAGCGGCGTACGGAGCGACGGCAGCTGGCGCAGCCGAAAGACGCCCGGCCGCAAAGCGCGCCCCCGAGGTCGTTGCGAACCTGCGCGAAGCCAAGGGCCCGGCCTCCTCGGC